>OHMP01000609.1_pt1 | contig 17975 bp, 14 predicted proteins | sample 1569341 | NCBI WGS metagenome assembly OHMP01 (sample SAMEA3879584, study PRJEB24766) | human gut metagenome | biome: human-associated habitat; feature: feces | place: USA | collected 1985/1987 | reverse complement strand
AAACCGGCGACTTTCTGCAAATAAATATATTTAATAAATTAGTTAAATTATTACATTTGTATAATGTGTTAAAATATAAGTACATACACCATAGAAACAATCGGTTGGCAATTGTTTGGTTTGCGTAATTCAATTCTTGACGGCTACTCTATAATGAATTTCATTTTTCCGCAAATTATCTTATCTTTGTTTCTCAATTATGGAGATGACCGCAATATCACATCCCAGAGTCGATTTCACGTTCGATGACCTCGGTAAGCATTTTTTTGCCAATATCGAGGCTTATAAACTGCTGGCTTATTCCTATGTACGGAGTGAGGCTGTAGCGGAGGATATAGTATCGGACTGCTTTCTCCGTTTGTGGGAACATAAGGACGATTTGGATTCACGGAAAGGTGATTTTCGGATGTATATCGTACAAATCATCAAAAATGCCTGTTGCGAATATATTCGGCTCCATAACATTCATTCGAAGATTCAAAACAATATTCAGGATAACAGAGAGTGGCAGTTCCGAATCAGTCTCGATTCGTTGGAAAATCACGAAATCGAGGCAAATCTCTTTTCGAGCGATGTGGAAAAAATAATCCGTAGGGAACTCGACAAGATGCCGGAACTCACACGGGAAATATTTCTCGACAGCAGATTCAAGTTTCTTACTCATAAAGAAATCTCTGAAAAATATGCGTTGCCGATTCGCCGAGTGACATGGGAGATTACGAAAGTTCTCGATGTGCTGAAAATTGCATTGAAAGATTATATACCTGCATATATGCTTCTGTTCTATTTTATGAGTAGAAAGTAAGAATAAAATGGGGGAACTCTACCGGAATTTGCATATTGATTGCGATAGAAAATGCAAATAGCAATAGAATGTGTTCCCCCATCCCCGGACTTTAAGTCGGGGGCAGAAAGCCGGGTAGGTCAAAAATGGGTGCAAAGATTGAGCATCCTGCACCCCTCCCTTTCGTTCTTTAGACTACAACCTGTAGCTGACTTCGACGATGAGTAGTTTTTAAGAATAAAAGGGTGAATTCCGGATAGAAGCGGATGCGGCATCTTTCAAAACCTGAATGGATTCAATATCATTACCATTCAGTTCGTGCATACCGGCTTTGGTAGGAACTCCATCGATAATATAAAGAGGATCGTTGTTGTTCAGCGTACCGATACCGCGAATACGTACGGTAGCCGATCCGCTCGGATTTCCATCCGCTGTAATGTTCATACCGGGCACGCGGCCTTGAAGTGCTTTCACCGGGTTGTTCTCCCCTTGCTTCTGGATTTCGTCTACTTTCACTACGGAAACAGCACCGGTCAGGTCAGCTTTACGTTGAGTGGTATAACCTGTTACAACCACTTCATCTACCATTTGAGTGTCTTCTTCCAATAATACATTAACGATAGCAGCCGATTTTACGGTCACCGGTTTATAACCAATATACGTAATCTTTAAAGTAGAGTTAACCGGAACCGAAAGGGTGAAATTACCATCTAAATCAGTAATTGTTCCATTAGCAGTAGCTGTAGCTTCAACAACAGAGGCGCCGATGACCGGCTGTCCGTCCGTTTTAGAAGTAACGTTTCCTTTCACCGTAATGCTTTGCCCCCAAAGGACTGACATGAAAGTAAACAGGAAACAAACGCTGCAAAGAAGTTTTTTGTTCTTCATAATACGATGCATTAGTTTGATGTTATTAAATTAAAAGTACGAATTTTATCTATATCGATAATGCAAATTACGGTTGATTTATATCAAACGACTGAAAAAAATGTTTCAAAGGCTATAACATTTGTTGCATAGAACGCTATTTTATAGGGTTTTATACATTATTATTCGAGATAGAAGATTTATAGAATATCTATTCTCCAGTAAGTATGGAAAATATTACCTTTGCAGATGATAAGAACTTAAAAAATAAAGTTAACTACTGGTTGTAGTCAACTGAAAAAATCAACGATATGAAAACAATCTCCAACAAACAACTCACGATTCAAGTATCTCCTCACGGAGCTGAACTCTGCAGCATCGTCGCCAATGGAAAAGAATATCTGTGGCAAGCCAATCCTGCTTTTTGGAAACGTCACTCTCCTGTCCTATTCCCGATTGTAGGGAGCGTATGGGAAAATGAGTATCGGAATGAAGGGATTCCTTATACGCTTACTCAACATGGTTTTGCCCGTGACATGGAATTTACTCTTATTTCTGAAAAAGAGGATGAAGTACGTTGCCGCCTTGTCAGCAATGAAGAAACTTTGCATAAATACCCTTTTCCATTCTGTCTGGAAATAGGCTATCGCATCCAGGGAAAGAAAATTGAGGTTATGTGGGAAGTAAAGAATAGCGGTGAAAAGGATATGTATTTTCAGATTGGGGCACATCCAGCTTTCTATTGGCCGGAGTTCGATGCAAGCAATTCTGAAAGAGGGTTCTTCGGATTTGACAAGGAAAACGGTTTGAAATATATTCTCATTTCAGAAAAGGGATGCGCTGATCCTTCCACAGAATATTCTTTAGAGTTGACAGACGGATTATTACCACTGGACACGCATACTTTTGATAAAGATGCTTTGATACTGGAAAATGAACAGGTCCGTAAAGTTACCTTATATAATAAAGAGAAACAGGCTTATCTTAGTTTACATTTTAACGCTCCGGTAGTTGGTCTTTGGTCTCCACCTGCAAAGAATGCTCCTTTTGTCTGCATCGAACCTTGGTACGGACGTTGCGACCGTGCACATTATACTGGTGAATATAAAGATAAGGACTGGATGCAGCACTTACAACCGGAAGAGATATTCCAAGGAGGATATACAATTGAAATTGATGAATAATTGATGAATAAAAAGTAGCTGCCGGATTTCACATCTGACAGCTACCAAACACCTAATTCTAATCTACAAAACCTAACTTATAAATCTAACCTATGAATCCTTAAAAAGCAATCAATACTTGTTGCTTTCACTGAATCTATGCAAACATCTATTGTGTAACTTCTACTTCTATTATAAACCCAACCGATACGCATTGAATGAATCTACTTGAAATGAACCTCCTTTGCTATAAAAACACATACGGTTGTATGGTTCCGATGGAAAGATAAGATTAGTCATTGCTACCTTTCCTCCATTCAGGAATATTTCTACAGAACATTTATCAACAAAGACATCCAACATATATTTATTCTCTTTCTTTATCGGTGCCCAGGTAGCTAATGCGAAATCATCTATATAATTGATGGAAGTCGTCTTTCTACGGTCGTGAACCTCTATTTCATGAGGTACACTCTTCTTTCCGAAATCCACGATACCACTTTTCGTCCGGTCCATAACCAATCTCTTTTCCGGAAGATTGAAGTAGATATCCACCTTTTCCCCTTTATCATTAAAGAGGCTGAATCCCATAATCTCCGCTTCCCCGGCGGTAATTTCCAATGCCAGTTCATAAGCACCATCATTATCAGCCAATAAAGAATCAATATGATAATCATTGGCAACCGTAAATGCCGGAATTTCTTTCTTTTCTTTTCGCAGAGTTTTTATCTCCGGTACCGGAGCTGCTGAAAGATAAATTTCATTGTCTTGTGTATAAAGACTTAACTCACGCGGCAAAGCGTTAGCACTACGGAATTGCTTTGTCGGGACAATATTACAATATTGCCAGTTACTCATCCAAGGAACAGCAATCGTCCGTTCTCCAGTGTTTGAGAAACAAACGGTAGCATAGTGATCTTTACCCCAATCCAACCATTTCGTGACATTCGGCTGACTGTCACAACTGAATTTCATTCCATCAAAGTCTCCTGTAAAGTATTGAGTGGCACTTCCTCCGAAATAACATCCTGGATTGACGTTCACTATCAATGCCCATTTCTTACGGTTCAGATCTCCATCCACCGGAAGTTCCACCATGTCCGGACATTCAAATTGACAAGGTTGTACCCCGTATCCTTCTCCGAAATTACTCATATAGTTCCAGTCCTTCAGATTCTTAGAGTCATAGAAACGCATTTCTTTATCGGCGGAGACAATCATCACCCATTTATCTTCCGGTTCATACCGGAACACTTTTGGGTCACGGAAATCTCTCAAACCATCAGCAGGGCACAAGATGGGGTTCTTCTCATATTTAATAAATGTCCGTCCATTATCCTTGCTAAAAGCAAGACATTGGACCTGCCCGTTTTTGTCACTGGCAGAAGTATAAAAAACCAGGATGCTCCCTACTCCATACCCCGCTACATTCTCCTGATCGACAATAGAGCTGCCGGAAAAGATATGTCCCAATGTATCACGGGCAATAGCTGGGGCCAAATGTTCCCAATGTACAAGGTCCTTACTGACAGAATGTCCCCAATGCATATTTCCCCATTTAGAACCGTAAGGGTTATATTGAAAATACAAATGATATTCTCCATCTTTATACACCAATCCGTTGGCATCATTCATCCAGCCATAGAGAGGAGTATGATGGTAAACAGGGCGGAACTTTTCCGTATTGGCTGTATCAAAAGTATCAGATAGCTTGATTTCTTTCCAGCAAAGTGCATCCTTTGATTTATTACGAACACGGACGGTGGCAGCCTTCGCTCCGGCAGGCAAAGCAAAGGGAACAAAATAGTCCACTTGAGTCTGTGCCAGACGAATATCCATATCGGTATCCGCAGCCTCTCCGGTATCAAGCAGAACCTGACTTTCCGCAGCTTCCTCTTCTATAGGAAGCAATATATAATTAGTCGGATTGGTAATGTGGATGACAGTCAGGCTATCCCCTTTCTGTTCCAAGGTCAACTTGCTTTTAGTGGTGTGGCAATAAGTCAGTCCGTAAGAGACTGCCAATGCAAGTATTGCACCTTTACATAGTTTCATCCAAGGGTTTGTTTTCATGGCAACAAAGTATTCCTAGTTTATACAAGCTTTTAATCCAAAATAGACGAAGGCAAAGATAGGGGGTATCTTCGCCTTCGCCTATAAACTTTGTTTCAAAGGGTATCAAATTTGATACAAATCCTAAGAATTTTCTTTTATCATCCAAGAATAAAGACCTGTAACCTCTTTGTTTTCCTGAATTTATTTTTCTACTTTTGAAGCCAATCTTTATTCTTCTACTTATGCCAGCAAATAGAAATGCCTTAATCCGTTATAAAACAATTGATAACTGTCTGCGTAATCCTTATCGACGCTGGACGTTGGAAGATTTGGTAGATGCTTGCTCGGATGCCCTTTATGAATACGAAGGCATCGATAAAGGCATAAGCAAACGTACGGTACAAATGGATATACAGATGATGCGCAGCGAGAAGCTGGGTTATAACGCTCCGATTGTGGTGTACGAAAATAAATACTATAAATACGAAGATCCGGAATACAGCATTACACAAACTCCGCTGAACGAACAAGACCTGAAAACGATGTCGGAAGCAGTGGAAGTGTTGAGGCAGTTTAAAGGCTTCTCCTATTTTACGGAAATGAGCGATATTATCAACCGCCTGGAAGATCACGTTGCTTCTGCCCGGATGAAAACCACTCCTGTCATTGACTTTGAAAAGAATGAATCATTGAAAGGACTGGATTATCTGGATACGATCTATCACGCGATTGTAAACGAGCATCCGATACAGCTCAAATATCGTTCGTTCAAGGCACGTTCGGCCAACAGCTTTATTTTTTATCCTTATCTATTAAAAGAGTATCGCAACCGATGGTTCGTTTATGGTGTCAGAGGAAACGGACGGATCTTGCAAAATTTAGCTTTGGACAGAATACAATCATTGGAGGTTCTGCCACAAGAACATTACATAAAAAATACGTTCTTCGATCCGAACACGTTCTTCGATGATCTGGTAGGAGTCACTAAAAACTCCGGAAGCGTAGCGGAGAAAATCGGTTTCAAGGTAGCCGCTGCCGAAGCACCTTACATCATAACCAAGCCTATACACCGCAGCCAGCAAGTGGTGGAAAGATTAGCTGACGGAAGTGTCATACTGGAAATTGAAGTCGTCATCAACCATGAGTTAGAACGAGTATTCTTCGGATATGCCGAGGGAATACAAATTCTTTATCCGAAGACTCTGGTAGAATTGATGGGTAGGAAACTAAAAAAGGCTGCCGAACAATATACCCATTCAAAATGAAAAGGGAACACGCCCAATTATCCTATCTGACATTCAAGAAAAACAAAAAAGCATGGAGAGCCTGTCTATTATTCAACTATGAAGACTTTATTCTTCAAGTAAGGCTCTCGCACATTCGTACCCTTCCTGATAAAACTCTGTCAACTTTTGCACATCTTTCTCGATGCGGTCTACGGCTACAGGTTTTAACGGGCGAATAACGATAATCTGTCCTTCATCCTCCATGCGCTCTACCATTTCCAACTGCTCATTATAAACAGCACACCGCCGACTTAACGCTTCGCGCAACTTCGGATATTTCCGATATACAAACGAAGGGATACGAATGTCTTTCGAATCTTTCCGATACCCCCGGTTACGGGTGAGTACCACAACATTTCTCGTGCAGCCATCCGTAATGGCTCTTTGCAAAGGAATGGAATCTACAATTCCTCCGTCGAGCATGGGAATCCCGTCTACATAAGTAATAGGACATACAAAAGGGAGACTGCTGGATGCACGGACAATATCAATCACCCTGCGACTGTCTTTTTTCTCTTCGAAATAGTTGGCTTCTCCCGTGATGCAATTCGTAGTCACCATCACAAAACGTTCCGGTGAAGCAAAATATGTTTCATAATCGTAAGGAAGAATATGTTCGGGGAACTCATTGAATAATAGATCAAAGTCCAATATATTACGTTTTTTGAGCAAATGTTTCAGACCGATATAATCATATTTCTCCAACAAGTCAATGTTGCTGTACTTGGCACGTCCCCGCTGCCGTGATGCATACGACAACCCGTTGCACGCACCCGCAGACACTCCTATCGCATAGGGAAACCGGATATCGTGATCCATAAAATAATCAAGCACACCGCAGGTGAATACTCCACGCATTCCCCCGCCTTCCAACACTAATCCCGTAGATTCATCAATTTTCAAGTCCTTCATTTTTATCTCCCGTATTCTTATTCCGGCGGATTACCAGCAAAGATGACAATTCACGCATCACAGCCTCATCCTCGGATAATTTCGTATAAGAAAGATGGCTCATTATCAATAACCCGTCTTTCTCTTCAGTCACTAAATCTTCTACTCCCGCAAACCACACTATCATCGTTTGTCCCGGATAACGCACCTGCAAATCGTCAATGCGTCCACGGAACTCTTCATCGTCCGTATCAAAAAGGAAAAGACGTACCGAGTGTCCGTTCTGCAACATCTTATCCAAATAGAAAAAAAGAAACAGATCAATCATTCCGCCGAGTACGAAACTGACCGTCGTGCCTTCCCGATACTGACGATTGACAAATACGGCCACCGGACACTTCACCTGCTCCATAATCTCATCAATCTTATCCCGGAAGAGCGTTAACCATAAAATTGCTCCCGGAGTTCCCGGCATATCCGAACGATAATGACTCCCAGCTCCCAAAAGCAGCATATCAGGATGTTCGTTACGGACAAAGTGGATGATTTCCTGTACAAGTTTGTCTGTCACCCGATAATGGTTATCTACCTGGATATTCAATTTCGCTGCCTGTTGATTGAGCAAAGCAAAACTCTCGCTGGCATAATGTTCGGCATTCAACGGATTCAGATCCGTGCCCACCGTATAGTGTGCTGCAATCAAATGATTTTTCTTCAACTGCTTCCCAAATAACAAATCATAAATGGAAAGCAACACACGCCCGGATTCCGGACGCCCGAAACAAAATATCAATTTGTGCTTCAAAGATAATTTTTCTTCCCGACGTACGAAAATATGTTCCACCAAATGAAGCAAAGGAGTAGTCATAAAGGTCGTAACTAGCGCCATAATGACCAAAATTACAAATATAGAAGGAGGAAGAACTCCCATTTCATAACCGATATTCAAAGCGACAAGCTCCATTAATCCCCGTGTATTCATCAATGTCCCTATCGTCAGACTATCCTTCCACGACTCACCCACCAAACGGGCGGCAATGGCACATCCACCCAGTTTGCCGACAACAGCAACCGTCACCAACAGTAAACATACCATCCACAACTCCGGACTGTTTATCAAACCGATTTCCGTGCGCAATCCGGTGAAGGCAAAGAACAGAGGTAAAAAGAATACTAATGAAATATCCTCCACCTTTTCCATCATCACCTTCCGGAAACCCAGATTGGACGGCATCACTACCCCTGCCATAAAGGCTCCGAACAGTGCATGAATACCAATAATCTCGGTCAGACAAGAAGAAATAATAAGAATGAGCAGAATAAATGCCACGAATGTTTTATTGATTGCTTCCCGGTTGGCATATACTTCTCCCACTTTCTTCAGAAACGGTCGAACAACCAAAAACATGACCGCAATATAGACAACTGCCAGCCCCACTGAATAAAGTGCACTGGCAAAACTTCCTGCTTTGGAGATAGCAATCACCACTGCCAACAGACACCAGGCTGTCACATCATCATTGGCAGCGGAAGCAATGGTCAGCGTCCCTAAAGGAGTCTTCGTCATATTCCGCTCCTGAATGATGCGCGCCAATACCGGAAAAGCGGTGATACTCATAGAAATACCTATAAACAAAGCAAATGGAAGAAACGGTGTTTGGGCAGCTGCATATTCTTCGTACACCCAGTAAGAAGATAAGATACCCAGGAAGAAGGGTACTAAGATTCCGGCATGGCTAATCACCAGAGTTTCATTGATTTTATTTTTCAGTACACTGAAATCCAGCTCCATACCGATGACAAACATAAAAAGGATCAGTCCCACCTGACTCAACAGTTCAAGATTGGTAAGCGAGTGTGCCGGAAAAAGAAAATGAAAAGCATCCGGAAAGAAAAAGCCGAGTACGGAAGGTCCTAACACAATACCGGCAACAATCTCTCCAATCACTCCCGGTTGCCCGATCAGACTGAACAAATAGCCAAAAAGACGCACCATCAGCAGTACGGCTATAATCTGAATCAACAAGGTAGTGAGCGGATGATGAAGATTATCCTGTATAAACTGGAGAAACATAGTGAATGGATTCCCCTGTACTATGTTCTGCGCATTTACCGCATAGTGCGAAAACCGGTCACCCTCTTCAATAGCAACATAAATCAACCCTCCAAACAGGAGTAACATCAGTACATAAATGACATAATTCTTCCGGGTCCTGTTCCGCATAAACTTTATTTTTACGATTTGTGCATATTTATGGTAAAAACAAACGAAAAAGGCAGATAGTTTGGCGAAAATAACAAATTCTCAAATAAAATCTTGTTTTTTTGCTTCAATCTATGTAACTTTAGACTAGCTTAATTGTTTAAGGAGGAAAAAATCAAAAAAGTCCTGCCCGCAGGCAAGCACCATGAGAATACAGTTTGAGATTAAAGAAAATTTGCCGGAAATTATCGAAGAAATCTTACACTCTGATAAGTGGCAAACTTCCGTGAAGGAAGAACTGAGCGGTCGGACGACCGTTGTGATCCGTGACCAAGCGTATGGTTCAGAAGCAACGATTGAGATTTACGCTCAATCCATCGAAATCAAAACCGCATGGTCAAAGTACTTCTATCGTATATTCGTTGCCAACGATCTTGTCTGGTGTGAATATAACGGTGCCTATCGTGGTCTGTTGGAACAAGTGCTCCTACCTACTATTACTCCTAAAGAAAACCTGCTCAATTCTGACGTGACTGAAAGTTCGCTCTACGGAAATGAGCATAAGAAATTGAGAGAGTATGCAGAAGATAACCTGAAACTGAAACAATTCCGCCGGGAAAACTTCAATGAACAGAAGAATGGAACCGCTCCATTCGATCATCCCAAGCGTGTGTATGATGAGTTTATCAAAGAAGATTATGTAGTAGCACCCAAAGAAGAAGAGAACAAATAATCTGTACTTAATGCTTTACCTTGTGCCATCGTATTGGCACAGTCGTGCCAATAAGGTGGCATTAATAAACAACTCCTAAATTATCCAGGTCGTCCTTTGATATGGCAAATTCATCCCCGGCTTTCACTCGCTCCAGCACTAAGTTTCCTATACATCGGGCATCCTGTTCCGATTGAAAAGCTCTTTTCCCGGAAACAACCGGGATAAAAGGTTGAACAATTATCAAACGCTCTCTCTCATAAATTTTATAGCCGTACCCACTACCTCCAACCCGGGTCACTTCCAAACGGTATCTATTTACCGGATGCACATACACATACATAATTCCCACTAAAAGCAGTAAGACAAAGCAACTAACACCTATTACTTTTTTATTTCTCTTCATATTCGTATGGTTTCAACTCCCAGGTATCATCGTAATAATAAGTGGAAGATCCTCCTGTAGCTATAATCCCCCGTTTTCCGGTAGAAAAACATACAGCTTTCGAGCGTGTGCTTCCTTCGAAATCGGTCAAATCCTCCCCATCCCACAGGTCTGTCAAAGGGTCGTAAATCCAGTATTTAGAGCGGTAACTGCTTCCTGCAGTCTGTCCTGATCTCAATTTTCCTTTATCTTCCTCTGTGTCCTCTGCGTCCTCTATGGTGAAATAATCTCTGTAAATCTGTGTAATCTGTGGTGAAACTTTCCTATATTTGTAGCCAAAACAATTTAATATTAATTTCATAGGAATGAAAAAGACAATCCTTATTGCTGCTTTAGGCTTGTTCAGCCTAAACATCATGGCACAAGATGCAAAACCTGAAGAAGGTTTTGTTTTCACGACAGTGAAAGAAAACCCGATTACTTCTATCAAGAATCAAAATCGTTCGAGCACTTGTTGGAGTTTCTCAACTCTCGGATTCATTGAATCAGAATTGCTTCGCTTAGGTAAAGGCGAGTATGACCTGTCTGAAATGTTTGTCGTACACAAAACGATGCAGGATCGCGGAGTAAACTATGTACGCTATCATGGTGACAGTTCTTTCTCCCCAGGCGGAAGTTTTTATGATGTAATGTACTGCATCAAGAATTATGGTATTGTTCCTCAAGAAGTGATGCCGGGTATCATGTACGGTGACACGTTGCCGGTACATAACGAACTGGATGCTGTTGCTTCCGGTTACATCAATGCTATTGCGAAAGGTAAGTTGAGCAAACTGACTCCGGTATGGAAAAACGGACTAAGCGCTATTTATGATACTTATCTGGGAGCATGCCCGGAGAAGTTCACATACAAAGGCAAAGAATATACTCCGAAGACTTTTTCTGAATCACTGGGATTGAACTGTGACGACTATGTATCACTGACTTCTTATACACATCATCCATTCTATTCTCAATTCGCAATCGAGATTCAGGATAACTGGCGCAATGGTTTGTCCTACAACCTGCCTATCGAAGAGCTGATGGCTGTAATGGACAATGCTGTAAAGAAAGGTTATACTTTTGCATGGGGTAGCGACGTCAGCGAACAGGGATTCACACGTGACGGTATCGCTGTTATGCCGGATGTAAACAAAGAATCTGAACTTTCCGGTTCGGATATGGCTCGCTGGACCGGCCTGACTGCTGCTAACAAACGTCAAATGATGACAACCAAACCATACCCGGAAATCGACGTCACTCAAGAAATGCGCCAAGTTGCTTTCGACAATTGGGAAACTACGGACGACCACGGAATGGTAATCTACGGTATCGCTAAAGACCAAAACGGAAAAGAATACTTCATGGTGAAGAATTCTTGGGGTAAATCAGGCAAATACAATGGTATCTGGTATGCTTCCAAAGCATTCGTTGCTTACAAGACTATGAATATCCTTGTACACAAAGACGCACTGCCTAAAGAGATTGCTAAAAAACTGGGAATCAAATAAACGAGTACCCGTCCTTTATAAATAAAAAGCCTCATTAGCTACGAATAGCTTCTGAGGCTTTTTTAAGCAGTTATTTTCCGGGATTACTCCATGTTATCGAAACAAAAGTAAGACTGCAGCTTTTTTCCTCCAAATAGAATCGACCAAAGAACGGATTTCAACGGTAAACAGTTTTGTTCTATTTTTAAGATTCTACCGTTTGACAGTGGCTATGAATCAAATCAAGCAGAGAATAAAATGCATAAATTAATGCAAGATTATACACATACAGCCCCTTATTATGCATAAATACAAGGAAAAACAGACGGTCTTTATGGTATAAATGTACCCTTGCTTTTAATGAAACGCAGGCTTGGTCGGTGAGAAACGCATCCTTGCTCACCGACCAAGCCAGCGTTCATCGGTGAGAAAGGATTTTTGGGCTGAAATAAGAGCCATTTCCAAGTTATTTCACTTCAGAATCCATTGATTCTTTATATAGCAAATAGCTATATAATAGGAAAAGAATCATTCATTTACTCCGACTCTGAAAGCAAATAAGTACCAAAAAGATCTTCCATCAGCAAAGCGCTGTCTTTTCGCATTTCCCTGATACATATTTAAGCGATTTTTTATCAACCTCTTGCATACCGGCTCTGATTGACAGCAGGGAGAATGTATAAAACATCCCATTTTTATGTATAGTCCAATTTTAAGCAGACGCAGATTTATTTCTCGCGATATTCCAGCGGAGTCATCTTCACCTTTTTACGAAAGTATTTATTGAAAAAAGAATGATTGTTAAAGCCTAACGAGAAAGCTATTTCTTTCACCGGCAACCGGGTGGTTTTCAATTGGGCCTTCGCATTCATAATAATAATTTCTGTAATGATTGCCAACGGACTGTATCCGCTTGCCCGACGGATGGCACTTGAGAAATGTGCCGCAGTAACCCCACACTTCTCCGCATAAAACGCCACTTCATGCTCTTTGGTATAATGAGCCATCAACAACTGTATAAACTGCCTGTACAACTCCTGTTCTCTTCTCAAAGGTTCATCGAGCTTCTTGCCATAGCGTTTATACAATTCTTTCGTTCCCTGCAAAAAAATAGCCAGTACGGAACGTATGATCTCTTTATTTTCTAATGAATGTGGGAGTGTATAAGCACGAATCAGTAAAAGATATACATTCCGGTATAAGCCGGCAACATCCTCTTGCAGAGAAATGACCGGACTGTTCAATATCATAGGCATAAAGTCCAGCAGGATTTCCACATAATTGCCCGAAAGCATAAAATCGGACGAGAAACCGGCAAAAGAAATACGGGTATCAGACGAAACTTCGTGTATCTGAATGAATGAATTAGGAAGAACAACGATGAAATCATTCTTACGAATGACAATCTCCAACAAATTAATGGTAGCTCTGACCATCCCTTCCGTACAAAGCACAAAGACACCGGCTTTTATTTTGCAGGGGAAATTACCATAGTAGTTTAAGATATCTCCGGTGATACTGTCATCTGCTATAAAATCAACCGGAAGGTCAAATTTAGGAAAGGATTCGTTAGTTGTCATCGTCAGTTCTTTTTTAATTTACCAAAAATATCCATTTCATCCGGATTCCGGGCAACAAGTTCTAAAATGGTATATTATATCCTACAAATAGAACATTATTTTCTTCTTTATTAGGATTGTATTTAAGAAAATAGCAAATATAGAATATTGAATCCCAAGAATGGAGCTTGACGGCAGTCACCTATTAGCCGTACTTTGCATCGTTTTAATAAATATGTTGAAATAAAACCTAGAAGAGAATGAGAACTTTAAAAAGACTTTTTTATGTAGCTTGTACGGCTTTCCTCCTTACATCTTGCGAGGAAACCTATAATGACAAGCTATTCTGGCCGGGTGAACTCTGCCAGGAGTATGGCTCATACATCAAACCGGCGACCTTAAACCTGACCTACAGCGGGGAGAAACTCGTTGGAAAAACTGTCGACTTTAAAACAGAAGACAGTGAAAAAGGAACCTTGACACTGAATGACATTATCCCGGGAGAGAAACAAACTCCTCTTCCAATCAGTCTGTGCGAACAGGAAGACTCTTATACATTTAGCGGCAAGAACATCACGATGGGAGGAGCAACCGTGACATACAGCGGTGCCATCACTCCGAAAACAATGAAACTGGACCTGGACGTGGTAATGCCGCAAAGTAAATGGGAGAAAAGTTATGGCATATCCAATTTCACTAAAGGAAAGAAAATGACTGTCACTTACAGCGGAGGGCAATATGTATGGAAAGAAACGAATGAAATCTTAACCGGAGGATTCTATGTCCATCTGGATGACGTGGAACTGACCAAAGCGGGCAGTACACTGTTTTTAAGGATGAAACTGATTCAAAATGCACTTTGCTATTTCATACCGCAACTTCTTCAGACAATCACCCTACAACCCGACGGTAACCTTGTAGCCAATTATACGACGAGTCCCGTTTACATCGGCAGCGTACCGATCAATAACATAGATCCGGATAAAGACGTCGGTACCATCGCAACATTTGTCACTAAGTTTATGATTGGTTTACTGACGGAAAAAGATATCAATAATGCATTGACAGACCGTACGTGGACCGCTTCACCAATTAATCTAATCACCTGGACAGAGGAGAGCGGTAGACTTAAAATAAACCTGAACTTACCAGCAATTATCAGTCTGGCAACCAAGGACGGTGAAACTCCTATCGATTCAGGACTGGTTTCCGGAATTATGGAAGCTCTTGCCCAATCCAATCCTGTGCAACTGAAACTGTTGCTCGGAATCGTGAACTCCATGATCGACAATCCACTACTCGGTATCATAACCAGTATGGATACGGCGAGCTTCCAGCAGGTATTCTACTTACTGACCGAAGGAATTATCTTTCATATAGAAGAGAAAGACGGACATACCCATCTTTACTTAACCAAAGAGTCGACAACTGCTTTCATTCAATTATTGCCCGGGCTACAACCGATAGTGGAAGGAATGTTGCCGGAAAGCATGGCTAACAATACTGTATTTAAAAACCTGCTCGGACTTCTCATGGGAAATGACGAAAACGGTCTGCCGGTTTTATGGAATGCAGCCAATACTATTGACTTAGGATTGGATCTTCTGCCACAAGAATAAACATCAACTATGAATATCAAAAAAGAAAACAATGAAGAAAATATATATTCTAACTTTGCTACTATGCTTCACCAGCCTTGGGAGTAGTTTTGCCCAAACGCTGAAAGGACATATATATGATGCAAATACCAATGAACCATTGGTGGGAGCAGCCGTTACGTATAAGTTACAGGGCAATCAGGGAGTAGTGTCCGACATTCATGGGGCTTATGAAATCAAACTGCCCGAAGGGGGTGTCGATCTCGTATTCAGTTATGTGGGCTACGAAGATGTACTGATGCCGATCGTAATCGACAGGCGTGAGGTAATCACCAAAAACGTCTACATGAAAGAAAGCACCAAGCTGCTGGAGGAAGTCGTGGTCAGCGCCGGACGCTTTGAACAGAAATTGAGTAATGTCACTGTTTCCATGGATGTAGTGAAAGCGGGTGACATTGCCCGTCAGGCACCAACGGATATATCGTCCACCCTCCGCACTCTTCCGGGAGTGGATATTGTAGACAAACAACCTTCCATACGTGGGGGTAGCGGATGGACATACGGAGTAGGTGCACGCAGTCAGATTCTGGTGGATGGTATGAGTACCCTGAATCCCAAAACAGGCGAAATCAACTGGAACACCGTACCTTTGGAGAATATCGAGCAGATTGAAGTTATCAAAGGAGCCTCTTCCGTTTTATATGGTTCATCGGCTTTGAATGGTATCATCAATATCCGTACCGCACGTCCGGGGTTAGCTCCGAAAACACGTTTCAGCGCATATCTCGGTATCTATGGCGATGCGGAGAATGACGAATACCAATGGAGTGACAAGAGTTTCTGGAAAGAAGATAAATATTCGGTCAAACCGATTCTGCGCGGAAATCTTCTTAGTGGTGTGCGTAATCCGATTTACGAAGGATTCGATCTCTCCCACGCCCGTCGTATCGGTAATTTCGACGTCAGTGGCAGCCTCAATCTTTTCACCGATGAAGGATACCGCCAGCAAGGATATAACAAACGTTTCCGCATGGGAGGTAACCTAACCTATCACCAACCGGACATGGGAATGAAACTGTTGAACTATGGTTTTAATATCGATTTCCTGTCTAATCAATATGGTGACTTTTTTATCTGGCGTTCACCGACAGAGGTGTACAAGCCCTCTCCTTTCACCAACATGGGCAGGGAAGATAATAATTTCCATATCGACCCGTTTGTCAACTACGTGAATCCGGAAAACGGTACGTCACATAAGATCAAGGGACGTTTCTATTATAGTGCCGACAATATCGTACGTCCTACCCAGGGAGCATCCATCATGGATATTCTGGGCAATATGGGGACAGATGCCCAAACGATACAGAATATTGCAGGCGGTGATTACAGCTCGCTCTATCCGGCATTGGTGGGAATCGGTTCAGGACTAATCAATGGTAATCTGGAAGACGCCATGAATGGAGTATTCACTTCATTAGGCAATATCTTCCCTAACGCGACAACTGCCGATTATTGTGATCTGATTTCCTGGGTGATGGACAACGGACTACCCAGTGATTTGGGAGGACTGACGAACGGACAATTGCCTGGTGACCTGATTCCCTGGGTGTCCGACGTACTCAATCCTTCACGAAACACTCCTAAGACGCAGACTGATAAAAGCACTAACTATTATCTCGATTATCAGTTCAACAAGAAATGGGACAGTGGCGCACAAATCACTACCGGAGCCACTTATGAGCATATACGGTATAATTCGGCCATCATGGACGAAGTCTACAAAAGCGATAACATAGCTGCTTTCTTCCAGTACGACCAACGTTTTTGGGATCGTCTAAGCGTATCTGCCGGCGTACGTGCCGAATACTATCGTGTAAACAATCACCATCGTGAAGCAGAAACAAAGATATTCGGAACTAAAGTTCCATTCCGCCCCGTGTTCCGTGCCGGATTGAACTATCAGTTGGCAGATTACAGTTTTATCCGTGCCAGCTTCGGACAAGGTTACCGTAACCCGTCCATCAATGAGAAATACCTGCGCAAGGATATCGGAGGAGTCGGCGTTTACCCGAATCTGGATATCAAACCGGAAAAAGGGTTTAATGCGGAATTGGGATTCAAGCAAGGGTATAAGATTGGCAATTTCCAGGGATTTGTAGATGTTGCAGGATTCTATACGCAATATAAGGATATGGTCGAATTCCAGTTCGGACTATTCAATAATGCGGACTATACGATGATTAACAGCATCAGTGATGCCATCCGGATGATAACCGATGGTCAAGGTTTCGGAATCGGAGCACAGTTTCATAACGTATCGAAAGCACAAATCTACGGAGTGGAAATATCAACAAACGGCGTTTATAACTTCAACAAGAACACAAAGTTGTTCTATAACTTAGGGTATGTATACACCGAACCCCGTGATGCGGATTATAAGGAACGCAATGATGCGGAGGATCTTTATACCGATCCTCTTCAAATGAAAGAAAAATCGAACACCGGAAAGTATTTGAAGTATCGTCCGAAACACAGCTTTAAAGCGACGGTAGATTTCCAGTGGAAACGTATCAATCTGGGTGCAAACGTTGCCTGGAAGAGTAAAATCCTCGCAGTGGATTACCTGATGATGGATGAACGTCCGAAAGCACAACTCGACTTGATGGATTACGTTCGCGGCATCGCTTTCGGTTATTCTAAAGGAGAGACTTTGGCTACTTATTGGAAAAAACATAATACGGACTACGCCACTGTGGATATGCGCCTTGGAGTAAAAGCGTCCAAAGAGGTAGCTTTTCAGTTTATGGTCAACAACTTGTTAAATAAAGAATATAGCTACCGCCCGATGGCAGTTGCCGCTCCACGCACGTTTGTTGTTAAGATGGATATTACTTTCTAAATAACTTTTAGAATTTACAACCGATTCAGAAGCGGCTGCACGAT
>OHMP01000582.1_pt1 | contig 18801 bp, 8 predicted proteins | sample 1569341 | NCBI WGS metagenome assembly OHMP01 (sample SAMEA3879584, study PRJEB24766) | human gut metagenome | biome: human-associated habitat; feature: feces | place: USA | collected 1985/1987 | reverse complement strand
TGACGGGGACATCCTTTGCCGCGCCGCTTGTAACCGGGACGGCGGCGCTTTTGATGGAATGGGGGATCGTGAGGGGAAACGACAGGTATTTGTACGGGGAGAAGGTAAAGGCGTATCTGAGGCGGGGGGCAAGGCCGCTGCGGGGGGAAAGGGAGATTCCCAATGAGCGTGCGGGGGATAATGATATTATAGTGTTAAGTTAGTGAGAAGCCAGTAAAATCAAGGGGTTCCGCTGATTTTGTCCAGTTTGAAATTTACTGTGAAAACAGTAAATCAGAATAAAAATGAACTGATTTTTATTCTGAACGGGGAAAATGAGAAGACTTGACACTAAAATATCGTAAAAGAACAAAATGGATTTCAAGTATATTTCATTTCATCAATTCTGATTCATTCTGTATTTTAGTGTAAAATTATTTTCCTTTATTGTAACCTATATTTTCGCAAATAGAAAGGGGCTGATTTGTTTTTTTACGGATGTCATAAAGTGGCATGGACAGGCAGTTATGGATATTATCCGGAGGTGATATCTGTGACTGCCTGTATCAAAAATAATGCGGATATTTCGCATTTGTACAGGTGGAAAAGTACAGGAAAATAAAGCTGACAGGAGAGGAAAAGAATGGGTAAGGTTTTGGGAGTCGTAAACAGAAAAGGCGGCGTTGGAAAAACGACAACTGCCACGACACTGTCTTATTTGCTGGCAAAGGCAGGATTGAAGGTTGCCCTGATTGATTTTGACGGGCAAAGGCACACGACAAAATTATGCGGAGTGACTGCACCGGAAAAACTTTCGGTAACGATTTATGATATTTTAAAAGGAATTGTTTTAAATGAAGGGGTTCCAGAAAAAGAGTCATACATGATAAAAACAGAAGCAGGTGTGGATCTGGTTCCGGCGAATAATAAGCTGGATAATTTTGATAAACTGATGTGTGATACGGATTTTGCAGAATACAAGCTGAAGGAATTTGTGGATACCATGAAGGGGCAGTATGATTACATTATAATCGATGGAATGCCGAAGATGGGGACGGCAATGATAAACATCATGATATGCTGTGACAGTCTTATCATTCCGGTACAGTCTGAGGCATTGGCAGTAGAGGGAATGGCTGAATTTTTAAGAGCCTTCCACCGGATTAAAAATTATGCGAACAGCCGGTTGGAAATTGAAGGGATTTTGATCACGATGGACAGTGAGCGGACGAGAGTATCGAAGCATGTAAAAGCACAGCTGCAGCAGACGTTTGGGGATAAGGTGAAAATTTTTGAGAACAGCATTCCTCGGTCAGTAAAAGTTCCGGAGGCGGTTGAATACGGCATGACGATTTGCGAGTATGAGCCGGATAATCCGGCTGCGAAGGCTTATGAAAGAGTTGCAAAGGAGTTGATTCAGAATGGCGGTAAAGGCAGAGAAGAGGGCGGCAAAAAGCACATTGCTTGATACGGCGCTGGACGGTATGGAAGACCTTTTTGATTTCAAAATAAAGGAAGAGGAAAACAATACTAGTATAGAATAAATTAAATTTCTGCTATATATTTTTGAGATGATGTATGGTAAAATAGTGTTATCAAAGAAAGGATGATCGCTATGAGAAAAACATATCTTCCTCTGTCAGATGAAGACAGGAATTACCTTAAATCATTATCAAAAAAGAGAACCATTCAGGCACAAGTTGTGGACCGTGCCAGAATCCTTTTATATAAAGCCGATGGAATGACATTCCAGCAAATTGCTGATAAACTTGCCATTAGTACTGCAACGGTACGCCTTTGTATTTCGAAGTTTCAGAAAGGCGGTTTAGATGCTGCACTGTTTGATGTTCAGCGTCCTGGACGTCCATCGGAAATTACTGATGATGCAAAAGCATGGATGATTCATATTGCGTGTCAGAGACCGACAGAACTCGGTTATGCACAGGAATTGTGGACGTTGACCTCTCTCCACAAATACATTCAGAAACATGCAGAAGAAGCGGGATATCCAAGGCTTTCAACCGTTACCAAACCGTATATCCAGAAATTTCTTAAGGAACAGGATATGAAACCCTTTAAAATCAAATATTACTGTGAAAAACGGGATCCTGATTTTGAATCAAAAATGCATGAGGTTCTGTTGGTTTATAAGCAGATTGAAATGCAGTTTGATGAAAATGGTGATCTCATTGTTCCAGACGATTATAAACTGACGATTACGGTATCGTATGATGAGAAGCCGGGCATTCAGGCAATCTCCAATACGGCACCGGATTTACGCCCGACATCAGAACATGGGGAAGTATATCGTGATGCAGAATACAAACGTCTGGGAACGCTCTCTTTACTGGCTGGCATTGATTTACTCACTGGAGAAGCAATTCCGTTAGTAAGTGAGACCCATAAGAGTTCTGATTTTATTGAGTTTTTAAAGATACTGGACAAAAAATATCCATCACAGGATACCATTCGGATCATCCTGGATAATCATTCTGCACATACTTCCAAAGAAACACGGCGCTTTCTGGATACTATGCCAAAGGGACGTTTTAAATTTGTGTTTACACCAAAACATGGCTCATGGTTAAACATGATTGAAAGCTTCTTCAGCAAGATGACCAGACAGATGCTTCGAGGAATTCGTGTCAATACCAAACAGGAGTTGGAAGAACGAATTTACAAGTACTTTGACGAAGTGAACCGTGAACCCGTGGTTTATCACTGGAAGTATAAAATGGATGAAATCAGTGAAGAGGAAGCAGTATCAATTTAATATAGCAATTATTTAATATTCGTTATACTAGATACTGACATTTATTAAACATATCCGCCGACTTCTGTGCTTCATTCTGTGCAATCCCGGCTACATTTCTCATTTTTGTATAAAGAAATGCGTTTTTATAACTGTGTGCTTCATCTACATATAAATGATCCACTCCCAGTTCTTCAAACGTAACTACCTGATCTTTTTTCTCTTTCTGATTCAGTTTCTCCAGCCTTGTCTGCAATGTTTTTCTTGTCTTTTCAATCTGTTTGACGGTATAACGTCCACCATCCTGTTCATACCTTGCACTCTGGATTGCCATTTCCAGATCATCAATCTGCCTCTGAAGCATGGCTTCCTGTTTCTCATCAGAGATTGGAATACGCTCAAACTGGGAATGACCAATAATAACAGCATCGTAATTTCCCATAGCGATTCTGGCACAGAACTTCTTTCGATTTGCCGGTTCAAAATCCTTTTTCGTTGCTACCAGAATGTTCGCCCCTGGATATAACTGCAGGAATTCTGCTCCCCACTGCTCCGTCAAATGGTTTGGAACTACAAAGAGGTTTTTCTGAGATAATCCCAGACGTTTGCTCTCCATTGCCGCCGCTACCATTTCGTAAGTCTTCCCAGCTCCTACTACATGTGCCAGAAGCACATTATCACCGTATAGCTGATGTGCGACTGCATTTTTCTGATGCGATCGAAGTTCTATTTCCGGATTCATTCCTGGGAAAGTCAGATGACTTCCATCGTATTCACGGGGACGGATACTATTAAAACGTTCATTGTACACGCTTACCAGTCTTTCTCTCCTCTGCTGATCCTTAAAAATCCAATCTTGGAATGCAGCCTTCAAAGCATCCTGCTTTTGTGATGCCAACATAGTTTCTTTTTTATTCAAAACTCGCACTTCATCCCCATTGTCATTTACGACTTTATCATAGATTCTAACATCTTTTAGATTCAAGGTATCTTCCAGAATCCGGTAGGCATTTGCTCTCTCCGTTCCATACGTTGCATAGGCAAACGCATTTCTTGGACTGTCGGCGTTCTTTCCTGTAATCCTCCACTCACCATTTATCTCAGAGAATTTTACCTGTATTTCCTTCTGCGCAAGATACCTCGGCGTATGAAGCAGTTCCACCATAAACTCCTGATAATCCGAAGGTTCAATCCAGGTGGCTCCAATACGCACTTCAATCTCCGATGCTTCCAGATCTCTCGGCTGAACTGCCTCCAATGCACGGACATTCGGTGTGAATTCTGGATGATTCTCTGCAAAAGTTCTCGCTGTATTTAATTTATCCCTAACATTTCCGGACAGATATTCATCTCCACTTTCCCACTGGTCTGTCAGTGGATTTTTGAAGATAACTCCAACCAGCTCTTCTGTGATTTTCTCTTCGGTCTTTCCGGTCAACTGTGCCATATATGGAAGATCTACTTTAGCCTTTTCATTTAGGGACAGAGCAAGTGCTTCTGTAGCTGTCTCCACACTTGTCACAGCGACCGCCTTTTTAATGGTTCGTTTGGTAAACATGTCCGCTTTCCGCTTCAATGTTCCATCTTCATTCAAGTCTTCCAGGGAACACAGCAGACAATAAGAAGAGTCATCAGAAAATGCACGTTTGTTAGCATTACTTCCAATAACTCCATACTTTGCTGTGTAGGTATCATACACCTGATTCAGTTTTTTCTGCTGTTTCTGGATTTCTTCGTCTGTGACAAATTCTTCCATCTGCATGGCGATCAGTTCACGAACGGTATCACGGATTGCAACCATGCCTTTTACACGTTCTGCAGTGGCTGCAGGCATTTTCACCTGATTCATCAAAGAATTGACACGGTAATATACCTGATCATCTACCACCGTATAGCTGTAATTTCGAACATTCGGATCTGCCGGAATACTCTCTGGCATCTCATCCAGTTCTGCCTCTATATCTACTGCCGCTACCATGCTTCCCTTGATGTGTTTTACAGCTTCTTGTAACTGTAATTCCAGATCAGCTCCTTCCATTGGAGCACAGGTTGTTTCCATACCATACGGACCGGACACTTCTTTCATCTCACCAAGAATCAATCCCGGATGCTGAACAAAATACTTGTTAATGGTAATCCCATTTGCATCACTCTCCAAATTCACCCAGTCTGGCATCTCTTTTGTGAAACTCTCACGCTTCTGGAAAAACAAAATATCAGCACTGACTTCTGTTCCTGCATTTGCCTTAAAAGCTGTGTTCGGCAGTCGGATTGCCCCCAACAAGTCTGCACGCTCTGCCAAATATTTCCGGACTTCCGGTGATGCCTTGTCCATAGTTCCCTTTGTTGTGATCAACGCAGCTACACCACCTGGACGTAACTGATCTATAGTCTTGGCAAGAAAGTAATCATGAATCATAAAATTGTAGCGGTCATACTGACGGTCATTGACCTTATATGCACCGAATGGCACATTTCCGATTGCCACGTCAAAGAAATCATTGGGATAATCCGTCTTCTCAAAGCCTTTGATCTGGATATTGGCATCTGGATAGAGAAGTTTAGCAATTCTGCCACTGATGCTGTCCAGTTCCACTCCATAGAGTTTGGACTGGTTTAGATTCTCTGGAAGCTTTCCAAAGAAGTTCCCGACTCCCATAGATGGCTCCAGGATATTTCCCTTTGTAAATCCCAGATTCTCCAACACCTGATACATACTTTCAATCACAATCGGCTGTGTATAATGAGCATTTAATGTGGAAGCTCTGGCTGCAGCATATTCTTCCGGTGTAAGGACGGTCTTTAATTCCAGATATTCTGTCTCCCATGCAGATTTTGTCTCATCAAATGCATCTGCAAGACCTCCCCAGCCAACGTACCTGGATAAGATTTCCTGTTCTTCCGGTGTTGCATTGCGATTCTCATCCTCACATTTCTTTAACAACTGGATAGCCATGATATTGGCACGGAACTTTTCTTTTGCTGTACCCTGTCCAAGCTCATCATCTGTGATGCGGAAGTTCGTTGCTGGAATCGTTTCTGATATTCCGTTAATCTCTTCCAAAGATTCTTTTTCTTCCGATACCTCAACTTCTCCAGATAATTCTTTTTCTTTTTTATCATAATCTGTCCACACACGTTGAGAAATAGCAGTAAAATACAAGGACTCTTCCTCCATAATTTCTTCCCTAATTTCCCGTAATTCATCTAAAGTATCCGCATTTACAGTTTTATTGTGATAATGATAATAAAGTACTTCTTGTCCGAGTTTTACATCCAGACGTTCCAATTCTTGTGTTGACATTCGATTCCAAATATCATCTTTTTCCGTATGAATCGTGAAACCTTCTCCATCATCATGATATTCTAATGTGTATTGAAGTCGATTCGCTTCTCCCTTAACTTTGCAATCAAAATCGTGGATTTTTGTTCTGGTACCAGACATATATTCTGAATCAACTAATCGCAAATCAGTTATATCTTCCGCTGTCAAAGTATCCTGCTCCAGCTGTTCTCCTAACATCTGCTGTGCTTCTTCCAAATCTGCCAGTCTTTGTGCTTCCTGTCGTTCTTCGTACTTTTCCATTTCTTCCGGTGACAAATAATCATCTGTGCGGATTAACTGGCGAACACGTTCTGCAACCTTGTTCCACTTTAATAAAACTTCTACCTCTGGACTGCCAATTTTCCCTTTTGCAAGTTTTAATCCTTTTGCATCATGGGATGCGTCGGAAGCATCTGCTCCTGGTATTCCGGGTGAGGAACCACCTGTTCCATACTCATTTTTCAGGAACTCAGCTGCATCTTTCATATCATGATGTTCCATGAAATACTCATAGATTCGGTTACGTCCTCCTGCAGTAATGCCGCCTCTTCTTAACACTGCGTCAATTTCATCCTGTGTGATAAAGGATAGTGCCGGACGTTCGACCGTAAATTTCTGGTCTACCCAGGAACGCTCCCTCTGAAGATCCTGAAAGCGTTGGAAATATTCCGGATTATGCTGAATCTCCCAGCGGTGATAATCTCCCGGATTCTCATCCATATATTTCTGCAGCCATTCAAAACGATAGACAATCGCATCTGCTTCCTCTTGATCTGTCCATGCTCCACTCACTACATCCTGCCAGTCTGAATATGATTGTTTCTTTTCCCAGTTTCTGCAAGTATCCCGAAAATGAAGTGCAAGAAGATTGGTCATTTCTTCCTGCTCCTGTTCAATGGCATTATTGGAAATCAAATTATCCACGTAATTTCCATCCTCATACATATCCCGAATTCTGTTCGCTGCTTCTTCCCACGTAACCATGCGGTCAAAGTTTCTTCTGGCAGAGTCCCCTCGCCGGATACGGATACCATCATTGTCATACCAGATACTGATTTTCTGACCATCTATGGTAAATCCTTTGCCACCAGTTCCATATTCATCTTTCAGAAAACTCCGCATTTCTTCATTATCCAGACCTTCAATCAGTCTTGCTGTAATATGAAACAGTGTATTTTTCTGTCCGCTTCCCGTGCGGAGAATATCATTTACCACTTCATCGGAAATAAGAAAAGCGGCTGGCTGTTCCAATGCAGCTGCCGCTTTCCTTATTTCTCCTAACTGTTCCTCTTCTGTTGGGAACAGACTTAACTGTAAATAATCTCCTGAATCACCAGCTCCTCTGCCTGTGCCTTGATCTGGTTCATGTGTCTGGTCCATGCCATCCCGTCTGCCATTTTGTCCGGTGCCGGATCTTTCTCCAGAAGTTCGTTCATCAGGTCGTCTACTCTCTGTCTTGCCTGGCTGTCGATCTCCATCAGATGACTGTCCAGACGGTTCTGCAGTGTCAGAATGTTGAACCTGGCTACCTTGTGATTTCTCAGATACTCTTTCCGCATCATTCCGTACTTGCCGATGGTTCCTCTCGTCTCTTCCAGGCTGATATCTGGAATCTGATACTCTCCGTTCTGGCTGTAACTGATCTCTCTCATAGTCTGTTTCCTCCTTTTTTTCTTCTCTATCTTCTGTGTTATCTGTGTTACTTTCACGAATTAACGTGTTAAATTCATTATAAGCTACTTCTTTTTCTTTTGCAACCGTTTTCAGGTCATTTTCCAGATCATTCAGAACATATCGTCCAATCTGCATCAGAACTGGTCTGCTGATCTCGTTGACTGCACTTCCCAGATGTCCTAATACTTTCAGCTGATTGAAGTCCGTAATATGCCGAAAATCCTCTGCATCCAGATATTCCTGTACATCCAGTCCACACCTGTTTAGTAATACATACCAGACACTATTGGTCATCAGTTCCCGGAATTCTACTTCCTGATTCTGTTCGTCCAGTTCTTCCAAAAATGTCCCTGTCACATCCAGTCTCAGTTCTTCCAATGCATCTGGAAGCCATTCCTGCATACTCTCCTTCGCTGCCTGATGCAGACTTTCAGCAAGCCCTCCTTCTGTATCTTCCAGTGATAACTGCTCCTGCAGATAATCTGCAACCAGTTGTTCACCTTCCACCGGAAGATTCCATAACTGTGGATCTTTTCCCAGATTCCGCACTTTATAAGTGTCCTGCACATCAAATACATACCGAAGTTTTGTTTTTGGTCCGGAAGTATTGTCAATCAAGGCAATCCCCTTGGATCCCTTTTTGATCCAGCGGTACATCTTCTGATTCCAGATTTCCATGGATGCTACGGCAGTTGCTTCCGGTCGCTGTGCATAAATTAAAAGCTGTTCTGGAAAAGTGTATTTGTACAGTCTGGATGAAGTGTTTAGGAACCGCATCCATTCCTGCGGACTGGTAGCTACATCTTTTGCCACCTCTTCCGTCAGATGTTCCATTGCATATAATTTATTTGCCATGTGCTACTCCTTTTCATAAAATCAGGGACTGCTTAGTACAGTCCCCTTAAAATCATCGTTGTTTCTCTTTATAATGCTGCGGCAAGATCTTTTGACTTATTCTTTGGCACTTTGTCTGCCTCTTTTGCCTTGATCTCTGCCTTGGCTTTTTCCAGTCTTCCATGGATTCCACCTTTTACTTCCACTTTTTCGGCTGCTTTTTCTTTCTCCAAACGAGCTTCCCTACGCTCAGCATTTTCCATTACTGCGGTCTTTTTATCACAGAACTGAACCTTATCCGAAAGCTGTTCCTGTCTTTCCACCTGTGTCTCATTGACTTCCTGTACCATCGCATTTAATTCCGGAACCTGAAAAATGCCGTTATCAGGAAGAATCAGCACTTCATGAATGGAAGATGGGATGACAAAGTAATCACTTCCCAGGCATTCCCCAATCTGTTTACGAATATCTTCCTGCAGTAACAGGGAAGCTCCATTCATCTTAGCTTTGTTTGTCAGACAGAACATTGGGTTTTCCATGGCTTCCATATCCATTTTTTCATTCAGCAGGTTTTCTGGTTCTTCACCAAAAATCATAGATTTGATAATCTCATTCATATCCATAAGTGTGACACCACGTTTTCGGTCTGCCACCATCGCATTCGCTTGAATCTGTTCGGCAGATACTCCCCACTCGTTCATCAGAGAAACAGTTACCGGAATACTGCTGATTCCTTCTCCATTTTCCTCCAGATTTACTGCATAATAAGCTGCAAAATCTCCGTGTTCTGTGACTACTTTATCTGCAAGAAGATCGGTATTCCATTCCTTATCACAAATTCGCACCTGTAATTTGTCTTTCATCTTTTCATAATCCAGAATATCTGGAACTCCCATATCAAAAAATTCTGCTTTTCCCTGTGCCTCAATACGCATATCAGCTACATCACCAACACAAGAATCTACATCTTTTCCATGGATATATTCCTGGTAGAGGGAATCCAGATAGACTGTCGGTACGATTCTCTGATCTCCGTTTGGAATCGTAATCCCTGTCAGTTTCAAACCGTTGTTTTTTTCTACTTCCTGAAGTTTAATTTCTGCGTCCTTATAAGACTCTGGCAGATACTCCTTTACATTGTCTTTGACATATTCATAAAATTCTTTTCTGTTCATCATACGCTTTTACCCCTTTCTGATCATGTGATGGTTCATTCTTTTTCTGCTGACCATCTGCTCAGCTTTCTTCTGATAAGCCATCATTCTCTTTACTGTTTTCTCCTGGTTTTTTCGTGCTTCCTGTCTTTTTTCCATTGTTTTCATCATAGTTTTCTGTTCCTTTCTGTGTTTTTTTGTATGAAAAAGGGAGCCTCACATAGAAGCTCCCAATCATAACCATTGGTTTTAGTTTCCTTATTTGCTTTTCCTTTTCCTGCTGAAATAAAGTCCTGCCATACCTCCTGTGGAGATTACCAGAAGCAGGATCGGCAGCCATATATTCGTGCTGTCACCTGTTTTCGGTGCGTTTGATACCTTTGTCTCTTCATGGGACTGTGGTGTATCCGGTGTGTTCGGTGTTTCTGGAACTTCCGGTTTCTCATTTGTCAGATTAAAGGTAACTTCTACAACCGGTGTACTGTCATCTGCATAAGCAAATGTCACTTCATGCTGGGTCTGATCCAGTGTGTATCCGTCCAGTGTCTTTGTTTCCACCAGATAATACTTGATAGCGGTATCATATTTGCCGTTCTTAAATGTGGCAATCTCATACAGCTTACTCTCTGCATGACCGGCAGCATCTGTCTTTAAGGTTTCCAGAACCTTTCCTTTGCTGTCACGAAGTTCAAATTCTACCCCTTTTAGCGGTTCTCCTGATGATTTATCTGTCTTATTGAGAATCACTTTTCCCTTGGCAGTATCATCTTTCATAGCCACTTTCTGGATTTCTCCGGTATCTTTCACCTCAAATGTCACATCGGCTGTCAGGAGATATCCTTTCGGTGCTTGCTCTTCACGTAAGGTATATTTACCGATTGGCAGTTTTTCGATATAATGTGCTTCCTCTGTAGAAGTCCAGCTCTCTACTACCTGATCGTCCTTATCGAGAATCGTCAGTTTCGCACCCGGAATCTCAGTTTCTCCTGTGATATCCGTCTTACTGATCTGCACTTTTGTCACATCATCTTTCATTTCATGCTTCTGAATTTCTGCTGTATTTTCTACTGTAAAGGTAATACTTTCTGCAGTGACATATCCATCTGCCGGTTTTGTCTCTGTCATGGTGTATTCCTTACCAACAACCAGTTCTTTAATCACATGGGATTCTTCCGTAGAAGTCCATTCATCCACTGTATTGCCATCTGAATCCATCACTTTCAGGTGTGCACCTGGAAGTTCTTTGCCTGTTGTCAGGTCTGTTTTGGTCAGCTCCACTGTGGTTGGCTGATTTTCAAAAGTAAAGTCGTAGCTTACTTCTGCCTGGTCTTCTCCGGCATATTCAAAGGTAAATTCCTGTACTTCTTCTGTTGTAACAAATCCGTCCGGCGCAAAGATCTCTTTCACATAGTATTTTCCGTCTACCGGAAGATCTGCCGTAAAAGTAATCTGTCCTTTTTCATCCGTTACCCGCTGCTCGATCAGACTGTCTTTCTCAAGGAGTACCTCGCCCTTTGCATTTTTGATATCTTCACTGGTATAAAGACCGAAGACACCACCTGCAAGGACACGTTCTGTATCTTTTTCTTTCTTCAGAACCGTAACCTTTACTTTCTGACGGGCATTCTGCCATTTCTCATCATAAGTGATAACTGGTGTGTCCTGATCACGGTAGGAAAGATCAACATATCTCGGCTCTCCGTCCAGCACATAACCATGGGCAGTTTTTACTTCCTTCACATAGTACTTGCCAGCCGGTAGATCTCCCATCTGTGCAATACCATTGGAATCTGTGGTAATGGTTCCCACTTTTTCATCTGCTTTGAAATAATCTTCACTGACACCATCTGCCGCTTTGATATCTTCCGCAGCAAATACATCGAACGTCACATCTGAAAGGCTTCCGGTTACATATTCAAAGAGATGCTCCACAGTACCTTTTACCTGATCCAGAAGTGTTACCTTATCCAAAAACTCTCCATATTTGTTGATGATTAGAAGTCCTGTTGGAACTTCATCTTTCATCTCTACTTTCTGAATCTCGGCAGTATCTTTCAGCGTAAACTTCACATCCGTTGCTTTCAGATATCCATAAGGTGCCATTTCCTCACGAAGAGTGTATTCCTCTCCAACTGTCAGTCGTTTGATCACATGTGGCTGATCTTTTACAGAAGTCCACTGATCCACAACATTTCCTTCTTTATCAAGAACGGTGAGTTTTGCCCCATCCAGTTCCACACCTGTTGTTACATCAGATTTTGTGATTTCAACTGTTGTCGGCTGGTTCTTTTTCACTGTTTTCAGTTTTACTGTCTTCACATCCTGTCCCTGGTAAGAAGCATCCAGATTCAGAACTTCATCAGAGGATACAAATCCCGCTGGTGCTTTTAACTCTTTCACATAATACTGTCCACGTGGCAGATCCAGCGTACATACTGCAAGACCATCATTATCAGAAGTCATTTTCTGTAAGAGTGTATCTGCTTTCACAATCACTTTTCCATCTGCCTTGATATCCTCTTTGTTATAGATACCAAAGACAGCCCCTGCTACGGTTGCACCATTCTCTGCATCCTGTTTTTCTACCTGGATTGCAACTTTCTGTCGGTCATCGCCAACAGTCACTTCCTGTTCAATCACAGGTGTATCCTGATCGGCATAGACAAATGAGACATCCGATCTGTCATGGTTCAGGACAAATCCTTCCGGTGCAGTCTTTTCTACCACATAGTAAGAACCAAGTGGCAGGTTATCAGCAACTACTTTTCCGTCTTCCCCGGTCGTTACCGTTGTTACCAGTGCATCTTTTGCATAGATCAGCTGTCTGTTTTCGTTTTCGTCTTTCTGATAATCCGGTGTATAGATATTTTCAGCTGCATAGACATTAAATTCTGCACCCTTCAGGTATCTTTCTTCATAAACAAAATCTTTCTTAAATCCGGTCAGCATCTCACCTTTTTTATAAATCGTCAGCTTTCCTTTTACCGGATGGTTCTCGTAATCTACCGTAATAATGGCATCTCCGCTCTCAGAATCCATCTGGTATGCTGTGTTTGCATCCACCGCAATCTCTACATAGTTCTTGTTGATTGTGTACCCTTCCGGTGCGTTGACTTCCTCAATCCGGTAATGTCCGATCTTCAGATTCTTCGGCATGATCAGATATCCCTGGCTGTCCGTAAAATAGGACTTGTGAGTGGTTGTCACTGGGTAAGTTGTTACCTGTTCCACATACTTTTTGTTGTCCAGGTCATATACCTTAAATTCTGTTCCGGCAATCAATACGGATTTCTTTGTTTCATCGTCTTTTTTCACGATTTTCAGTTTTGCCTTAAACTCTTCATCCAGAAGCACTCGCCAGATCTGCGGCTCATTTGGATGGTGCTCTGTGATATTCACTTCAAAATCATCGACTGGCTTATAATTGTGCGGTGTTGTAGTTTCACGCACGATATAGCTTCCAAATGGTAATGGAATACTACAGGCATACCCTTTTTCATCTGTGAAAATCTCAGTTGCTCCATTTTCTCCGCTCACTACTGGTTTGGCAGAATCAAAATCATAGCTTCCATCTGCTTTCTTTATAAGGGAAGATTTCAGATAAACTGTAAATCCAGCTCCGGATAACAGATCTGCATCGGTCTTTCCATTGTTGGCTGCTTTGATGATCTGGAATGGCTGCTTGATGACCTGCTCACTGGAAGTGCACTCTCTTTTCACTTCTGCTGTCATATCTCCTTCATAACTGCACACAAGATCATGCTCTTCTGTATCTGCCAGGTATCCGGTCGGCGGTGTGATCTCTTTGATATAATATTTGCCAAGATATAAGCCATTTACAGAAGACTGTCCTTTGTCATCTGTTGTAAGAGAAGCTACCTGTTCTCCTGCTTTATAAATAGTTCCAGTTGCTCCATCCGGATGCACGATATCTTCACGGGCATACAGACCATAAACTGCACCTTTCAGTGTGGCATCTCCCTGTGGTACTGCTTTTCCTGTTTCTTTATCAACTTTGAATAAATTGATCTTTGCTGTCACACGGTCATTGCTGAAGGTATGGGCAAATGATACGGTTGCTTCTTTATCATTGGTGTAAGAAAACTTGAACGTATACACATCTTCTGTATTTCTTACATAGCCTTCCGGCGCCTGATCTTCTTTTACAGAATAGGAATATCCAATCGGAAGATCTGCTGTAAATTTTGCAGTTCCGTCTGCGCCAGTAGTTACTTTCTCAATCAGCGTTCCTTTTTTCACAACAACGCTTCCGTCTGCATTTCTGATATCATCGGATGCATACAGAGCAAAAATACCGCCTTTCAGTGGTTTCTTGGTGTCTTTATCCTGTTTTACTACGGAAACATCTGCTTTCTGTCTCTCGTTGTTAAAAGTCACATCTGCAAATACAACTTCTTTGTTCTGACCAGCATAAGTTAGAGTCACTGACTTTTCTTCGCTGCCGTTATAGAAAGAGTCCGGTGCTTTTGTTTCTTTTACCACGTAGGTTCCAAGATGCAGGTTTTTCAGTGTGACAGAACCATTCTCACCTGTTGTCAGGTTTTCTTTTACAAGGTCACCTTTGCTGTACACTTTTGTGCCATAAGCTGTTACGATATCTGCCCCGGCATACACGTTATACACTGCATTTTTCTGTCTGCGGTTTTCATACTGAAATACCGTTCCATTTTCACTGACATCTGCTCCGGTCAGAACCTGTCCTTCTTTGTAAATGGTAAGCTCTGCCAGCTGTTCCTTATTTTCCACGGTTACAGCTGAGGTCTTACTTGCTACCAGTTTTACATTTGTTGCCGTTGCATTTACTACATATCCCTGTGGTGCTGTGATCTCTTTCAGATAAACAGTATCCTGTGTCTTGATGATCGTAACAGAAGATTTTCCATTCTTATCTGTTGCCGGCATCTGAGTGATCAGCTTTGTACAAGCCTCATCGCTGTATACACCGAATACTGCACCTGCAAGATTGACATCCGCTGTATCGTCTTTCTTTACGATTTCGATCGTAGCCTGTTCAATCCAGGACACCTTTAAGCTTACATATTTTTCATCAGCAACACCTTCTCCAAATACAAATGCCAGATCCTGAACACTTGCATTCGTAGTCAATTTATATGCTGAATAATCTTTTGTAATACTTCCCTTCATCTTTGTAGAAAAAGTAGCACTTACATCTTTTGTCTGTGTCAGAGGCGCTGAAAGATAAAACGTGGTTCCTCCTCCAATTGTTACGCTTGCACCTGCCGCACTTACATTTCCAGTAGATACATTATGGAGCTTTACTCCCTTTGGTAAGTCCATTGTAATTTTCTGCTGGGAAGATGCGTTGAACTGAATGTTCTCCGTTCTCTGAACATTTCCATCTACATAAGCTTTTACATTCGGTTTGGAAAATGACATCGCTACATCTGGTATTTCCGGCTTATTCACACAATAATTATAAAGCTCTTTTGCCAAAGCCTCGCCTGTAGCATTTGTTCCATAGAATGCATCACTGCTTCCATTGGCATAAGATGCAGCCATGTGAATAATGATGAATCTTTTTCCTTCTGAGAAATCCGTGTGTTTATTCGCAAAAAAGCTTTCGCTCCCTGCGGCATCTGTACCGTAATAACACACTTTTGCTAACGCCTGATTGTCCCCAATCTTTGTGATTGTATAATTTCCAGATCCTGGTCCAGGTTTTGCTGGCTGTACACAATACGCAGTTGCTCTGACGCTTCCGTAGCTGATATAGTACGGCTCTGTCAGATAGGTTCCAAGATTATAATCTGCATATCTATACAGAGGTCCTTTTTCGATTGTTACCTGCTGTGTACTTCTTGCTGAATAAGCCGAAACTGCTTCAAATGTTGCAATCTCTCCTTCTTCCATAGAATCAAGATCCACACCTTCGTCTCCTGCCTGTTCCAAAACATCATGAAGCTCTAACCCTGATTCTTCATCATAGGTATCCTGATTCTGTGCCTGCTCTACCAAATCATCAAATTCATCAGCGCCAATATCGGTAATCTCCGAGTCTGATTCTGACTCCTCCGCTTCTTCTGTCTGCTGTTCACTGCCAGCTGTTTCGGACTCAGTCACTGCTTCACTCCCTGCAGCCTCTGTCTGTACTTCTGTTTCTTTATCACGCACAATCAGTTTTCGGCTGATCTGGTACTTCGGATGCTCCTGATTTACCGGTTCCACATAATAGACCGCTTTGTAAGTGTCCACATGATCTGTCGTAAAATCCTCATTCTTGTCATTCTTTGCTTCCTCAAATGTGACTTTGACCTTGTTATCATCCTTGATTTCCAGTCCCGTGTAATCTGATTTCACATCAAAAACACTGCCTGTTTCAATTTCATAATCTTTGGCAGTCACCACCTCATCTTCATCCAGAAGGTCTTTCACTTCCTCATAAAGTGGAGGTTTTTCCTCTGGCTGGATCTCCGCTGCATATGCAGTCATCGGAGATAACACTGTACTAAGCATTGTCATGCCTGCCAGCAAGCCAGATACTACTTTTCTAAAATTACCTTTTTTCTTCATGCTAAGGTCCTCTCTTTCATAATATTTGTATTAAAACAGACAGTCCTTAGACTGCCTGCAATACACTGCTTATCGTTGCGGAAAACTCAGATTGAACTGCACATTTCCCTCGCCGGGATCAACCATTTCCACAGTTGCTTCATACTGTCTCCCTGTTTTTCTGGATACCAGATCCTTATAATGGATTTTTCCTTTAGACAGGAACTTCTTTGCTGTCGTCTTATCCATCTTTTTCCCCTGGCTTGCAAGGAATTTATCATTCTTCCACAAGGTAAAAGCACAATTCCGGTCAGAACAGTAAAAGTTTACTTTTCCTTCTCGGACATCAGCTCCACAACGGGGACATTTGCCAATGACTTCTCCTTTTGCTTTTCCCTGAAACTGATTTTTCTTCTCTTCTGAAATCCCCTGATATCTGGCAACCAGTTCCTGCATCAGCTCTGTAATCCCATTTAGGAATTCATCTGCTGTCTCTGTATTCTGGGCAATGTGATTCAATGCCATTTCCCACTCTGCTGTCATCTTCGGAGATTTAATCTCATCCGGCAGAACCGTAATCAGTACATTGCCATCATCTGTCGGTACCAGATTTTTCTTTTCTCTTTTCACAAAGCCAGACTGAATCAGTTTTTCAATGATTGCTGCCCTTGTTGCCGGAGTACCAAGTCCTTTCTTCTCTGTATCTTCGGTCAGTTCTTCATTTCCTGCACGTTCCATAGCAGAAAGCAGGGTATCTTCTGTGTACTGTTTCGGTGGCTGTGTAAAATGCTCCGATACAAAAGAATCACAAGGACCGTAATGCTTGCCAGCCCAGATATCCAGCTCCGGCTCTTCTTTCTCAATCTTTACGCCAAAGAACTGTTTCAATTTATTTTCGATTGCCTTGAATCCTTCCTGCTTTGTTTTCTTTGCCGTGAGATAAAACGTATGATAATTACAGGTAATCTGGCATTTATGGCTTTCATAAATATAAGGATCTGCGGTTGCTGTCAGTACCCTGGCACTGATCAGATACAAAATCTTGCAGTTTCGTTCTTTCAGTTTACCTATATCTGCCTTTGCTACTTCCATGGTCGGGATAATTGCATGGTGATCAGATACTTTCTTTGAATTTAATACCTTACTCACGTCCGGCTGATATTCCAGCCCTTCGGCATAGGGCATTTTCCCAAGCAACATCTGAATCAGAGTTTCTGTGCTTTCTCCCATCTCATCTGTCAGATACTGGCTGTCTGTTCTCGGATAAGTAACAAGCTTCTGCTCATACATCTCCTGCACGGCATCCAGCGTCTGCTGTGCGGTATAACCAAACATTCGGTTGGCTTCCCTCTGTAAGGTTGTCAGATCATAGAGCTTCGGTGGACGAACTGTTTTCTCCTTCACATCGTCCTTCTCTACTTCACACATACGCTCCGCACAATCCGCAGCCACTTTATCTGCATCCTCTTTTTTCTGAAAATGCTCCGTGACTGCATCCATATCATCAAACTTGATATGAGCCATATAATATTTTTCTTTGGTAAATTCCTTGATCTTCTGATTTCGATCCACGATCATGGCAAGTGTTGGTGTCTGTACTCTTCCAACTTTCAGATTCTGGTTATACAGAACAGAAAAAAGACGGCTCGCATTGATTCCCACCAGCCAGTCTGCCTTTGCCCTGCATAGTGCGGAAGCAAAGAGCGCGTCGTATTCTTCGCCGTTCTTCAGACGGGAAAAGCCCTCTTTGATAGCAGCTTCTTCCATTGAAGAAATCCACAAGCGGCGCATAGGCTTCCTGCACCCGGCAACTTCATAGACAAAGCGAAAAATCAATTCTCCCTCGCGTCCTGCGTCGCAGGCGTTTACGACTTCGGAAACGTCTGCCCGGTGCATAAGCTCCTTTAAGGTCTTGAATTGCTTTTCCTTATCAGCCGCAACGGTGTATTTCCATTCCTGCGGCAAAATCGGTAAGCTGTCATAGCTCCACTTTTTATACTGCTCCCCGTAGGCGGCAGCTTCCGCAAGCTGTACCAAATGCCCGACGCACCATGAAATGAGGTAGCCGCCGCCCTCGATAAATCCGTCTTTCTTTTCTTTAACGCCAAGCGCGGCGGCGATAGTCTGCGCCACGCTCGGTTTTTCCGCAATGAATAACTTTTTTCCCATACACCTTTCCTTTTAAAAATTTTTATTTTTTCGCGATATAGCCCTGCGCCTTCAAAAGCTCCGCGCATAAGATCGCGCCGCCGGCAGCGCCCCGGACGGTATTGTGGGACAGTCCCACAAACTTCCAGTCATAAACCGTGTCCTCTCTCAGACGACCCACGGAAATGCCCATCCCGTTCTCAAAATCCACGTCCAGGGAAACCTGAGGGCGGTTGTCCTCCTCCAGATACTGAATAAACTGCTTCGGTGCACTTGGAAGAGAAAGCTCCTGAGGCAGGCCGCGGAACTCTTTTAATGCCTGGATCAGCTGTTCTTTTGTCGGTTTTTTGCGGAATTTTACAAACACAGCGGCAGTATGTCCGTTAAGAACCGGCACACGAATA
>OHMP01000566.1_pt1 | contig 19098 bp, 2 predicted proteins | sample 1569341 | NCBI WGS metagenome assembly OHMP01 (sample SAMEA3879584, study PRJEB24766) | human gut metagenome | biome: human-associated habitat; feature: feces | place: USA | collected 1985/1987 | reverse complement strand
CTTCAGCAATATCTTTATCTCCAAATCCTAATTTTTCGGCTAACTTTTTTTGATGTTCCAAGTAATCTTGATAGTGTTGACCGTAATTTAAGTCTCTTGTTATAAAGCCTGTTTTATGACCATCTTTATTTTTTTCATGCATATAAGCTAACTTAGATTTATCTACATGTGATAGTATTTCTACAAGCTCTTTACCTACTTCTAGTTCTTTTTCAGCAACATTATTTTTAGTATTAACTATCTTGTTAAGAATTATACGTACTAACTCACTATTAGAATATTGTGTATTACCTGCCCACTGATCCCATAGATTTATATCCACATCACCTTCATCTAATATTTTTTTAAGATGATCTATAGTAAATGAACCGGCTTTAGTTGCTTCTCTAATAAAATTATCTTTAGCAACAATGTCTGCTAAATTGTTATAGTTTCTTACTAATTCATAGTAGTCACCTACAGTCCTTTTTAAGTTTTGTTTTGTATCCTCAATTAGTTGAGGATCATTTAAATAGTCAAACGTAGATTCATCATCCAACATGTTCTGGATATTAGTAGCAATGTTACCATAAAAACCAATATAACCTTTCTTTATCATATCTAATTCTGCAGAAGTTATATCTAGCGGGTTATTGTACTTTTGGTTTTCATTTACTTTGGTTTGTAAAGCCTTTACTTCATTTAATGCAGATATTACATCACTTGCCATATAATCTACAAATTCAAAAGTAGCTTGATCGTTTTCCAATTGATTTAATTTAAATTCCAATGCTCTTAGTTCATCTACTTTCTTACTGTCACTATATTTTGCATATTGAATATCTTTTATTCGCCTTGACAAAGCTTGAATAAGTTTATTATACGTTTCATGTATTTTTTTTGGAACGTATGATGGGTTATTTATTTTATCTGAATTATTTAGCAACACATCTATAGATACTTCCCCATCATTATTTAACACAATATTCCTTATCTGTCTAAATTGTGCAGAATATATTAATGACTTTGTTCGTATAGCCTCTTTTTTATTACCCTTGAAATGGTTAACTAAATCTGAAAAGAGTTTAGATGGCTCCCCATTGGGAGCCTTATCTAAACCATAACCATTGTTTTCTGATAACACATAATATGCAGCATTTTCATTACCCAATATCTTTGTATATTTCTTGAGTAAAGCTGCAACCTCTTTATTTTTAATATTTAAACACTGCATAATTATTCACATTCTTTTCTACGTTGTTTACCATTTGCTGTTAACTCATCAATTGAATCCTGTAAAGATGCTTTTATTGCTTGTTCTTCTGTAGCTGGTTCAAATTCTATATCATCTAATAAATCCTCTTCAGCTATTTCGTTTCTCATAGAAACTTTCTTTTTATTTTCAGCTTCTGAATTTATTATAACAAAGTTTTTAGCACGTGATACAGCTACATATCTCAACTCGTTTCTTAATTGCATTACATCTCTACCATAACCAAACGTATCAATTTCATTGGAGAGTATTAAAACTTTACTGTATGTACTACCTTGTGATTTCCAAACAGTTTGTGCGTACCCATAATCAATTGCTTTTCTAATTTTTAACCTACCTTGATTGTCTTCTAAATTCTTGGTAATGTTTAATTCATTATCAATGTTAAACGCCATTTGAACCAAATCTCTATATTTAGATATTTGCTTATCCTGTTTGGCTTCTTTAGCCATTCTCCACAATCTGTCTTTATATTCTACTATTTCAAATAGCTTAGAATCTGGTTCATTTTTATCAATTACAGTAATCTGGAAGTCATCCATAATAGTACTGCCAGTAGGTCTGATTGATAATTTGAATGCTTTAAATTCTATATCACCTTTATCAGTTTTAAACTTGACAGTAGTGTCTGTTATATTTTGAATTACATAATCCCCAGAGTTTACTAATTTATAAGATCCATCAGGCTTTCTAAGTTTATTAGAATAACCCATTATAATATCACCTTTTACAAAGGGTTTAGCAAATTTTCCGTATCTTAAAGATCTAATCTTTGAATTATACGCAGATACTGCAGCATTTGTAGCAGTTAAAACTCTAAAATGTAAAGGATCAGCATTGAACTCTTCAGAAGTAACAATCTGTTTCAGGTTTTTATCTATAATTGCATCATCCGAAGTGTACAATACTCCTTGACCTTTATCATTTATATCAGTTTGGTAACTCAATCCTTCACCTCGTCTAAGTCTGGTGGCTTCTTTTAAAATAGGATTATCACCCGTTCTTTCTACTTTGGTTAAAGTTATTTGAGGTACTCCATCAGATGTAAATACTTTAGAAATATGATCTGATTTTACAGGTCTTAATTGTGCAGAATCCCCAACATATATCACACTAACACCATCTTTAGCTACGATTTTTTGAATGTATTCATACAAACCGTCTTGCACCATTGAAGCTTCATCAATAATAATTAATTGACCTGGTTCATATTTCACTTGATTCTTAGATCTAAACTCTAGTTCTCTTAAATCCAATGAACCTTGCTCCATTGCTATATCTGTATCCGGAGTAAATCCAAATAGAGCAGAAAGCGTATACACATTAGCATTAGGATTGTTTTGTTTAGTTATAACATTTGCTCTATGAGTAGGAGCAGTATATACAATGTTGCCTCTACCAATTCTGTGATCTAACCACTTACTAAATATACCAATGATAGTAGATTTACCTGTACCAGCATAACCAGATAAAGTAATTTCAGTTCCATAGTCTTCAATGAACTTCTCTAGTTCATATAAAGCTGATTTCTGTTGGTCATTTAATGAGAATGGTAAATTGATCTTAAACCCGTCATTAAATGTAAATACATACTCTTCTTCTACTTTCTTAGCCTCTTCGGATGCTTTTGGTAAATCCTTTGCAAGTAAAGCAGCTTCATCAGTAAAACCAAATTGATTAGCATAATCTAAGAATTCCTTAGTAGTATCAGTAATTGCTGGTTCAATGTTTGATCGGTTCCTTAATAATTCTCTTACTTCCATCAAAATTTTTGGGAATTCTGTACCCCATTTACCTTTATCTTGAGTATGAGTAAGCGTTACATCACCTGTGGATAATAATCTATTTAAAGCTTCTGGATTTTGACTGAAAGATTCTAACAATAAATCTCTCATAACATCACTGGATGCTTTATCCCAAGAAACTGTATTTAAATCTTTAATTTTTCTACCAATAGATCTTGCTTGACTACCTGAAGCAATTTCTAGTTGTTTTCTAATGTCTTCTTTTTCATCATCTGACATAGAAGAAAATACTAATTTTTGAGCTTGAAATGCACCTTCTACTGTTTGAAAATTACCACCAATACGTATAGAAGATTCTGATTTATCACCAGATATAGTAAAAGGTCTAACTGCAAAATTACTTAAGTCTGCATTTTCACCAGTACCAGCATATATATTAATTGTTTCTGAAGATTGTTCAGATGCAAATAAATCCTGTTGAGTAGCATCAGAAGTTCTTAATTTAGTCAAAGGTTTTGTAACTAAAACTTTTACATACTCATCTCCACGTTTCCATTCAATAACATCACCAACTTGAGCTTGTTTCCAATAATCCAAATGCCCTTGTGATTCATATCTTGTAGTTGCTGTCCTTTCTCCATTTCTAACTGCTTCTATAGTTGATTTGGATTTTAATCCTGGTCTACCATGTTCTCCATAATCAAAAGTCATATTACCTTTAAATTTAGCTGGAACAGATTGATCAGGGGCTAACTCATATTCAATTTGCCATGCTTCATTTATTTTTGGTAATACTTTGGAATTAAAATATTCTGTAGACCAACCTTCTTTTTGAGACCACGTTTCTGCAAGATTTGTAGGTATACTAGATTGTTTTGAAGGTTGTTGCAATACTTGTGATTTACTATATTCAAAGTTATCCAAATACTGTTGATATGCTGCTTCTGCATCAGCTTCACCTTTTTGAGTTTGATAGTCTTTAACCCATTCTTGATAAGATAATGGTTCAGTTACTTGTTGAGTTTTAACTGTTTGCTGTATATTAGCAAGCATATCTGTATTAAACTCACCAGCTTGATTAAATGCTTTTGCTCGTAAACTAGCTTTTACCGGAGTAAGATCAGTAACCCAAGTTATTGGTTCTTCTGGCATAATCTCATAATCCTTTGGTACAACATTGTTGTATTTAAGAACAGATCTATTTCTACCATTTTCAATCAATATGTTTCCTCTATAACTCATTCCTTTCTTGTTAATCAATCTGTACACTGGAGCATCATCTTCATTAATACCTATGTACTCATACAAGAACGTAGTTCTAGGATCATTGTTTCTATCTAATTTTACTTTTTTAAATGGTGGAAATATAGGTTGACCGTTCTGATTGAATGAAATTATAGATTGAGATTTCTTGTCATATATAATACCAGGAATCTGTACTTCTGCTCCTCTCTTGTTTACTACAGTAAAACCACTATCTTCGTGAGGTAACGCCCTATACACAGGTCTACCTTCTTCTTCAATGGTTTCTCTACTAGAATCTAATACATAATAATCAATAGTAGGAACTACGTGATCATTCCACCATAAGTCTTTTATTACTTGGAATACTTTAATATCCTTGACTGCATCATCAGGATTTCGTTCTAAATCTCTAATGTAATCAAAATAACCTATTTCTTCTCTAATTGAATTAGGTACATATCTAAAGATATTGTTCTTACCAAATGCATCCCCAGAAGTATAGAAAGCATACAATGCAAGATCTTTTGCAAAATCTCTTATTTCCTGATAATCGCTATCCCACAATTCTTCCCAAGCTCTGATGATTTCATTTTCTAAGTTATTGTCACCACTCTTGTTTGGTTTGTAAGCAATAAAATCAGGACCATTTAATTCAGTGGTATCCTCCTTTGGTCTACTAAAGATATTATTAATAAGTACATTTTCAAATGAACCATCACTACTTAATAAATCTGGATATTTACCACTTCTTACATCAGATTTAATTTTATCTAATCTCTTAGAAATACTATTTGGACCACCTAACAAACTACTAAGCTTTATTCCATTTTCAGCTAAATACTTATTAAAGAAACCAGCTTTGTACGTAGCTTCCATACTTCTGGTAATATTATTAATGTATGTATCATCACTAATTGCATAACCTTTAGTATAGAATTCTATTAATGTTCTTAAGTTTTCAAATTCTGGAGTAAGTCTAATCATTGTGTTTTGGAAGGCAATTCTAGGGAATATCAATGCATCTTGCATTTTCTTACCTAAGAATGTATTTGAAAATACTTTTATAGGATCTTCAAACACTTGCTGTTCTACCATGAATTGTTTCCACTTATCCAAGAATGCACTTTGTAAACCAAAATTATTACCAAAGCGCTTAGTATCAATTTGAGACAATGTAGTTAATTCAGACAAAGATCTTGAGAACGGATTAAGTTCTTGATAAGTCTTCATAATGAGCAACTGATTGTAGTACCAATCAAATGTTTCTTCTTTTTTCAATTGCTTCTTTAAGTAATTGACATCGAACATCTTTGCTCTTTGTTTAGCACCTACACCTTTATCATTTAAAAAGTCTAAAAATTGATCATATTTACCTTTAGATAAAGATTTTGCTTTCTCAAAATATGTATTCCAGATGGTTCTATATGCTAGACTTTCAGGATTTTTATTTTGTGTATCTACATTATAAAAGCCAGAGTATTTATCGTATTCTATTGCAAAGTCTTTTAATATTTGTTGAGGTAAGAAATAGAATGTACTTTCACCTTTACCAGATCTTATCAAGAAGTTAGTCATATTAAATGTTAACTTCCTTACATTCAATCGAATGATGTATGGATCTTTTGCAACGTCCACATGAGCATTGATTAATGCTGATAACCAGTCAAGGATATTAATCTTATTTCTATCATTACTCTGGATACCATACAAATTGCTTATACCATAGTCTCTTAAAATTTTATTTGGTTTAAATCTTAATTTGACCAATTGAGTAAGAACTTGATGAGCATTTGCTAATGCAAATGGACCAATACCAAATTTACCACCATTCAACTCTGCTTTAGTTCTACTTTGGAATGCTGGAGTGGCATAATACAGTTGGGATTTGCTTGTACGTTTACCTTGACCAGTTATTGTATCTACTTCTTTAAGAATAGTATCTTTTAAGTAATCGGTTACTGTATCTAGTGGTTGTCTAGCTTCTGCAAAGTTCAATGGGTTAGAAATAACTGATATATACATATCAAGAAGCATATTTTCATTTGCTTCCTTTGAATTAGCTTCAAAATCAGTTTTACCATTATATCTTTCGTAGACTTTACGAACTATGGTTTCATCATCTAAGCCAGCTTCTCTGAGTCTGTTAGTGTAATCTTCTTTGGTCTCAAATTTGATTCTATTACCATTCTTATCATAATTGTACCTAGCAACAAATAACTTATCAATATCGAAGTCAGAACCAGTAAGAGATGTAAATTCATCAGGTAATGTGATAGTATCACCAATTTGCTCAGGATACAAATCTATTACTTTAAGAGCTGCAGTTGACGCTTGGCCTTGAGCAGGAATACGATAACCCATTGCAATAGCCTTAGAATTTGGACCAACTATACCATGATCTATTAACCACTTTTTAGCTTCACTAAAAGTCTTTTTGTCATAATCTGGAATTATGTGTTTCAATAAGTTGATTGAAATAACACAATCCATAGTACCATCGGTATTTGCGAATCTTAACTTTCTTTCATTTTGTACATCTGAAGTTACAGCAATTCTATTGTACAATATCGAAGACATTTGAATAAACATACCACCAGGTAAGTTGGTATCAACAATTGACTTATTCAACATTGATATAAGACCACTTTCTATCCAAGAGTTATCAGATAAACCAGAAATTGGTGCAACAGTTTCACCATTTTCAACATCCAAACCATTAATAACATTGTCATTCATGTTTGAACTTAAAGCTTTGCGTTGCATAATTTCAGCAAATCTTTGTACACTTACTTGGGGTTTATCTGGAGTAATACCAAAATCTCTTTCTATCTCTCTTCTACCAGCTTCAGTAATGGCATTGTGAGCACCGTTAAAATTATTAATCAACTCATCACCATTATATACTTTACCATCTGGTGTAGTATATTTCCATGCACTTCTGATGTTACCCATGGCAGCTTTTTGTGCTTGAGATACAAACATTTGTCTTTCTGCATGGTGAGGATCAGTAATTAACTGACGTCTAAAGTTAGTTAAAGACTGTTTATGAGTAGGCATTGACATTAAACTGTCCATGTCTATTTCTTTATTAGTCTTATCTTTATAGATTCTTGATTTAACTTCTTTAGCCCTTTGTCCTACTTTTACTGCGGAATCAAAAGCAAGCATATGGATATTACGTGATTGCATAACTTCCAACACTTTACCCATATCCCCAGTAGAGAAGATACGATGTACGGGGAACATTGCCATCTTATCAAACACTGGTATATCCCTTTTAGCACCTACATCGTAGTGATCACCAAAATACATGAATTTCAAAGGCTTCAATGTAACAGCTAATGCTTCGGCATATGTATCCATATCTGCTTCAAGATCTGCATTTGGATCATTAAGTAAATCAAATGCTTTTGCTACTTGTGGTGTCCATCCATCTACTCTACGTACTAGTTCTTTGTAAAACTCTGGAGATATTAGTACTGTGGCATCAGTTTGATTTACTTTACCTTTTGGATTAAGATAACCATCAAATTTATCTCTTACTATAAGATTAGCTGCATCTTCTACATCCTGAGGTAAAGCTTCAGAACTGTCATAGGTTCTAATGGCTTCGTCTAATGTCATATTATGCATTTCCTGAAGTAAGCGTATAGCTGCAGATCTTTTAGCGTACTCTGCAATTTGATCAGCTTGTCTACTTACGATAACATTATCTGATAGTGTACCTACGTTCACTTCAGTGAGGTCTGCCATTGGGTTTCCTTCTTCGTAATCTATTCTTGGAGTAACACCAGTAGACAATACTTCACGTAGACGTTTAATTTTATCTACAGGATTTTTGTAGTAGGCTGGATCTTTTATAAAAAGTTTCTCAAATTCAATTACTGAAGAAATGGTATTGGCAAAATAATTACCAATCATTTCAGCAGCACCAAGATTTTCGCTATAATTAGAAACTGTTGCAGATTTTTTATAATGTGAAGATGCTTCTTCTAATGCTTTCTGGGGCAATGCTAAACTCGTTACACTAGCTATTTTATTACCATCCCATTTAATTATACCTAATTCTTGTGCATAATTTAACTCATCTTTAAATGCATCCCACAGGTAGTTATTCATTAGATTTGCTTTTTCAGCATTACTGAACTTATTCCAATTATTTCTTATTTGAGAAATAATAGAAGTTCCATATTCATTACCACCAAGATCTTCTGCTAGGTCTAATGCTTCGTTAAAGTTCGAAAAATCTTTTTCAAATTCAATACCATTTAACGTAGGTCTTTCTTTCAATTTAAAGAATCCATTGAAGTATCTGAATCTATAACCATTTCTATTTCCTGTATCATAGTTCTTTACTTTTTGTTCCTCAGTTAAATTATTTTCATTCTTGTAATTAAATTCAATGGTATCTAATTCAGTTTCAAAGTAATTAATAAATCTTTTAAGAATTTGAGCATCGAATTTTATTTCACCATTACTTACGTCAAATGGATTTTTAAAGTTGTTTATTGCAGTACCATATAATGTATTATATGTTTGAGAATCACCCATAGTAGGTAAGATAATTCTACCTGCTTTAGTGAATGTCATCTTAGCAATATAGTCTTCAAGAGGGGATATTTCCGTATACTTGCGTCCTTTATCTGCACTACCTTGTTCTTTAAAATAAACAAGAGTTTCAAATCCTATTTTACCTTTAGCATCTGCATTATTATATAAATTTGTTAACAATACAGAACCCTTGAAGTAATTAGGATTGGTATTATTACCAGTATTATACAATACTTTGGTAAGTGCTTCTACTGTTGCTGGGTCATTATCTAATCTTTGAACCATATCAGACAAATAATTGTGTTCTGATATAGGATACAACAATTTACCATCAGTAGATAATACTGATAATTCATCAGAAGAAGGGTGTAACATAGCATATGTCTCAGCAAGTCTTCCTAAGAATTTAGAGTCAGCATAATATTTTGTAATACTTCTATTATATTGACCAGGAACTACGCCACTTTCTTGAATCTTTGCTAAGTCCTTTACTTTAGAATTAAAGAAGAAATATATACCTTTATTGGATCTATCTGATAACATTGAAACTAACGACTCAGTAGAATTTGAATTATAATATTCCTTAGTAAGGAAGGAGTTTAATGATTCTAAATCAATTTCTACTCCAACTTTATTAAGTAAATCAACTATCTTATTCTTAATAGTAATTAACTTCTCTGGTACATACTCTTTATAAGTTTGACCATTTACTAGTTTCTTGTTAGGTGTAGTTTTGTATTTTTCTACAATCTTTATTATTTTATTGAATTCATTGTTGATTTCTCTAGCTACGAATTCTTCAGACTCGCTAACTTTTGCTTTAAATAAGTTATCAGAAGTATCTAATACACCACTGTTTGTTATTAAATTGTAATTCCAACCCTCTAATATATTTTTAGATACTTTATTTGCATTCTCATCTTTAACATACAAGTTAGTTTGTTCATTACCGTTTTCATCTTCAACTTTTTCTGATAAAATACCAACTAACTTGTGTCTAGCTTTACGGAATGTGTTTCTAAACTGAGTTTGTAAATTCTCTCTTGCTATTTTTTGAACTTCGTCCTCTTGAATACCTTTCTTTTGTACATATTCATTTGTAATCTTGTATAACTCATTATACAAAGTTTTAAATAATGGTGTTACTTTAGCAAGTTTTGCACTCTTGTCCATCATTCCTTTGAATGTGTTTTCAGAGTGAATTTCATTAATAATTGTATTCCAAGATTTATCAAAGTCAACCATTAGAGGTAAGCCTGTAACAGGACTCTTTATTGCAGCAACACCTTGTACTTGAGTCACAGTGCCATCAGGATTTGTTTTTTGTTTCATGACAAATTCTGTTCTAGGCATTGTTGCAATGAAAATCTTTATAGATGCAAGAGCATTATCTTTAACTGAAACAGCTAATTGTTCTTGAATGTAATTAGCCATCTGATCACCTACATCATTACCAACTGCTTTCTCATCAATCTCTGCATCAATATTTTCCTGCTTATCCACTGCTCTTATTTGATACTCATTTAATTTATTTATAATTTCTGGTTTAAATACAGTATCAAATGTATTGTATATTTCATTTCTAACTTCCCCTTGCTCCTTAGTAATAGTTTCTTTTTCAACTAACTTTGCTGTTATTTCTGGTTTTAATGCAGCTTTCAACACTCCGTAATTAAGATTCTGTAAATCATCACGCAATCTTACATTATTTAATGTAAATAAAGCACCTACAAGTGAATTTACAGTTTCTTTAAATTGTGTGTTATTAATGTTTTTAAATTTATGACCTCTTACCTTAAATGGGGCACCTGCACCTTTATATGCAGCAAGAAATTCATTTACAGCAGCTGAATTTTGTTTAGATCTATTATAATAACCAGAAGCGATTCTATTAAAAATATTATCAATGCTGGTATCAGTTCTCCAAACCCATTTACTTATGAAATTCTTAATAGCTTTCCAAGCTCTTTTAAGAAGATTTAATTCAGGATCTACTTTATTCAGCATATACTGCCTAAAGTCTTCTGCTAAAGCTTCCTCTACTTGTTTGTCACTTCCAACAAAACCAGTTCTATTTCTATAGAATTCATAAATTTTCTTTCTTTCCTTTGGAGAAATAGTTAATAACGATACTCTATGGAATGCTTCATGATACAATGTACCACGTTCTGCACCTTTCCACAGTATGGTAGAATCTTTTCTAACAAGACCCATAGCATATTCATTACCACCAAGTGCAATAGCATCTTCAACAATATGCAAAGAGTCTTCTGGTAATCCTAATTTATTTCTAAACCATTGAATTTCTTCTGGAGTTACTACTTCTGATATATTTCCTGCAACTTTACGAGTAGGTATATCAAAGTCTTCATCAATACCTAAGCTCAAAGGATCTATTTCTCCATCATTGATTATTTTCTTTACATATGATTCTTCTTTCGAAGATGGTTCCGTATTTGTAGAATTACTTAATTTTATGTCTGGATGATTTAGCAAAAATTCTACAAAGGAACTATGTGTTTTTTCTTCATTTATCCAATATTCATTTATATCCGATACATTGAAATTCTCAAGATACCATTTTGCTACTTCTCTAGAATTTCGATCTGTAATATCTTTTACTTTATCTTTTTTGAATTTTTCAGAGACCAGATATTCTTGTAGTTTTTTGGGTACTATTTCATTAACTATTCGCTTTCTTTGATCAGGATTTAAAGGTACATCATAAAATGCTTGATGTTCTTCATTCCAAGAAGAAGCATTCCAACGTTTTCCATCGTATTTGAGTATACCTTCATTTCCATTTAATTCAAATACTATTCTAGGAGCAATATCATCTGCTCCAAAGATTACTTGTTTTACAACATTAGGAAAATTTTTGAAGGTTCTAGTAGATAATTCATAAATTTCACTTCTCTGTGCTTGAGTTAAATAATAATCATCACCTTGATCAAAAAGCTCAGTTACCGGAATATACCCAGAATAATTTAAATTTGTGATTTTATTTTCAACAGCTTCTTTTACTTCAGGATTATTGATCTTTCTTGGTATCTTTTGAACATCTTCAGCATATGCGAAAGAATCTTTAAATAGTTGATCATCTAAGTCACTTCTTATTATACCAGCTTTTTCTAATACTCCCATAGTATAAACTGGAGTAGAAGAAATGAAGTCATCCTTAGTAAAGGATACGCCTGGAATAATATCAAGTGAGTCAATAGAATTATGATTAAAATAATCATATATTGAAGGTAATGCCTCTTTTACTGGTCTAAAGAAATTTTTTCTAGCTACACGCCAATGGAATCCCATTAATGCTTCAACTATGTCTTTTTTATCCTGAGTAGATAAATTGCCTATATTGAATGTTTTTTCACCAACTATTAGATTGGATTTATCATCAATATACAATTGCTTTTCTTTTAACCAATCAAATGTTTTATCTGCAGTGGTTACTTTGGTAGCATCTCCAAATCTAACCATAAAGTCAATTAATTCTCCAGCAATAACTCCTGTATATCTGTATTCAGAGTTAGTATTAGTGCCATAATTGATTAACAAGTCAGCTAAAAACTCAGCTTGATTTCTATCAAATCTTTGAAGAGTTAATTGTAATGGCAACATTTGATTTGATAAAGTACTAGATTTTGGTGGATAAATAAACAATTGTCCACTACCACCTTTACCTGGCAACATTTCACCATTAGCTCCTATTATATCAGAATCTTTTACAATACCATCACTTATACCAAATGTTACATTTTCTGGAGTAATCTCAGTAATTTCTGTTGGTATCTGTAAGCCTTTTACTTCGTGTATTGGTCTGAATACAGCTCTACCATCTTTTCTAACAACATTAGGTATTCCTTTAGTTCTAACTATTGTGCTAGGTACTACAGCTTCATCATTTGTTGCAGACTCTATTGTAGAAATTACTGCATTTCTAAATCTACGTAAATCTGCTATAGATAAATCATTAGCATTATTAATAAGATTAATATCCTCTTCTGTAAGCCTTTCTTTAGGTATGCTAGATAATTTTGCTGCTAAGAAAGTTCTAGCTCCAGAAGGAGTTTTCAAAGCCATTGCATAATCGCCAGTGCCATGATGAATTAACATTATTATAGATGCAGAATCATATGTACTAGGATCATTTTCTTTATATGGTTTATGCCCCTTTTCTGTATAATCTTTATTTATAACAAACTCACAGAAACTATCATTAAAAAAGTTTGGATCTTTTATTCTCTCTGCTAATTCCTTGCCTGGCTTGGTACCAGGATAAATAGGCGTTGTAGCATCAGGATTAAAGAACAGTGTATGAGATACCTTATCTTGTACTAATTCTTCCATTTCTAAAGATTCATCCAAATCTCTAGTCTCAGAGTCCATATCTGTTCTCCTATTCATTGTGGATTCTGTAGCAATCTTCTTACGGGCCCATTTTACTTGAGATTCTTCAGTTACTTCAGGATTAGAATTGTTATATGTTTCAGATACTTTCTTATCTTCCTCATCAGAAACAGCTTCAGAGTTTGCAAAATCTATTAAAGCTTTTTCATCAGCTCGTTCAAATTCTATTTCATCTTCTTCGTCTTCTTGAGTTTCAACAACTGGTTTAGGCTCAGGTTTAGGTTTCCTTTCAGTATCTTCTTGTTTTTTTTCTTTTACTTTGGCTAAGGTTTCTTCAAACTCCTTACTTAACTCTTCTAATCCTTTAGTAGGAAATTCTTCATCTTCTTTTACTTCCTTCTCTACTACTGGTATTTTAGTATCAATGTCAGAAGTAGCCCTGTCATCCATAATAGGAGTTTTTGGAGACGTTGCCTTTTCTTGCTCTACTTCAGTAGCTACTTGATTATCTACTTGAGTTTCGTTGTTAGTAATAGGTTGTTGATCATCACTTTGATTAGCTGCTTCTCTAGACATTTCTTTTGCAGATTCTGCTTCAACAACATCCTTTGCATTTTCTTCTACTATCTTTGATGATTCATCTGAATTGTTTATATAATTATCAATTCTTTCTTTTATCTTTTTACCTATCTTCTTTTTTGATTCATTAGAAGCGTTGTTGAAGTTTATAAGTTTACCATCTTCCAAAGTATTACCAAAGATTTCATTCATCTTGTGTTCTGCTATTAGAAGATCGTGGTTTGCAATCATTGTGTTAACATAGCTATCAACACCTTTGCCAACTAAATTAGGAGTTGCTACAAAGTTTGGGCTAAATTTAGTACCTTCTGCCAACTGATTTAATTTAACATCTATATCTTTTAATATCTTAGGTATCTCTTTTGATATAGATCTACCAACAGCATTTGATTCATTTGTTATACCAAATTTTTGTTGATTTTCTTCTGGTTTAGATTCAAGTGCTGTTTTTAATTGTTCTAACGCTTGCTTTTGAATATTTAATTTAGTTAATGCTACAGCAGTAAGCTTTTCTTCTGGAGAATAATGGTTTAACATTTGATCATTTTCCAGAGTAGTATAGAAATTATTATCTGCTTCTTGTGCTTGATTGGCATTGTCAAGTGCTTCTTGTGCATCTATTGTTGCCAAGTGTTGCAACCCAATTAAAGTATTATATTCAGTAGTTCCAGGATTATATCCAATAGTTTTACCAATGTTCTGATTTACTTTAGATTTAGATAAACTAAAGATATTATTTGCAGTAGCTATCTCATCATTTAAATCTTGTTCAGTGATACCTTCTGGTAGATTGTACTTGTAGTTTTCAAGTACATCAAGTACATTTTGTTGATAGTTTAATTTTTTGTTTGCCATCTCAGAGTAGGACATAGCTTTGATCATTGCATCTTTTTTACCAATGTGATCTGCAACTACGTCTCTTACAAAAGAGTTGGCAGTCATGTCTTTGTAAGTCTTTAACCCAGAATGATAAGCAATTGTAGGTCCACCCATGTATAAACCTAATGCAAAACCACCTTTTACATCATTCCAAAATTGAGGATCATTTGCTAATTCTGATTCAGTATCTATCCCAGATAATATCTTTGCAGTACGATAGTTGGCATCAGCTAACCCCATTAAGGATTGAAAGACACTGCTAGACTTTTTATCATACTTACCAGAAATATAATCATAATCAAATATGTCTTGGTTAGCTTCTTCAAATGCTTCTCCAGTAGCAGAGAAACCTAATCTACCGAGTGCCTTGGCGGCTTGTAAGCTAGCATTTTTTACTGGAGAATTATATGCAAGTCTAGCATTAAATCCAGTATAAGCATCTATAAGTTTATTGTATTTACTTGCTGCAGCTTCAGTTAATTTTGTACCTGTTTTTAATAATGGGTTTAAAGCAGTTTTAATTGGAGCTGTTATTATTTTACCCATAGCTTTACCAAGAGGTGCAAATACTAAAGCAGATTGAGCAACATCCATAGCAGATAATGCCATGTTGTTATCATAAACTCTTTCTAATCCATTTTTCAGGGATCTTTTTGCATTGGCTAAAGTTGCATCATCTATGTTTATTTCTCCAGATATAACTCTATCGATTATTTCATCATCAGAGATTTTAGAAACATCTACATTAGGGTTTTGTTGTTTTAACTGATTTCTACCAATTTCAGCATATTGTTTAATATCAATGCCTTGTTCCTTTAGATTATCTTCAATTCTAGATCTATATGCACCATATACTTGAGCTAAAGATTCTCTATGTCTACTGTATATATTACCAGCAACACTAGCTGCAGTAGCTGCAATTGCACTACCCCACCCAATTAAATTAGATGCAGCACCAATTCCAGGGACAGCGTTCAATGCTCCAGTAGTAGCATAGTGTCTACCTAACCACAAAGCTCCGGTAGCTAAAGCATCTGCAATATAACCATCAACAGTTGCCATAGAAGAACCTGTTAAACCTGGACCAGCGTATAAGAAATAATCTGGGGAATACCAAGGTTTATCTTGAGCTCTTTGTTCCTTTATTCTAAATTCAGAAGACGGTGTATAATTTTCAGATCTTTCTCGTAAATCAGAATATATATTATTTATTTCTTCATTTACTTTAGATCTTTCTTCTTCCCACGATTTTCTAGAATTACTTAGATATTCAATTCTCGCATCAATGTTATCACCTTCTTTTTCACCATATTTAGACAAGATGCTGTCGTATTGCTCTTGTCTATCTGCTAATGTTCTTTGGAGTTGAAAGTATTCAGATATTGCATTTTTGTATTCTTCAGAATTCTCATCCAAAGTAGGAATAGTATTTTCAAGATTTTTAAGCTTTTGCTTATCACTAAGAAAATTCAATTCATAATCAATATCATCTAATACGGGGTTTATATCTTTAGCTAGTTTAGCTCTTTCCGACATTAGATTGATTTGATCTCCACTATTCATGAAAGTAGTCCATGCATCTTTTAAGTAGCTCTTATCTTTAAGAGTTTCCTCTGGATTTTCTTTGTCCAATAGATACATTTCTTCATAATCATCAATTGGTGTTTGTTCCAATTCACGATCATATCCCGTTTTAATCTTTGTTAAAGAGGAATGCTGGGCGTTTACTTGTCGTATAGCCGCAGTAGTAGCATTGGTTTTAGAAGGTGTTAAACCAGCATTGTATTTGTCTAATATAGATGTTTCCATATATTATTGTAACAGATTAAGCATAGTTTGATAAAGTTCGATATCAGAAGAATATGATTCGTTATATGAACTATCATATAAATCATTTTGTAGTTTAGACCCACCATGTTCTTTATTGACTTCTTGATCAAAAGTCATTCTTGTCATACCATGTGGATCAATTGGTTCCATTGCATCAAATGTAAAGTATTCTCCAGTAAGAGCTGCACCACCTCTAGTGTCAGAGTGACCCCACGCATCTTCCACACTTTCACCTTTTATTGTCTTAACACTTAAACCAACTTCAGATGTTAAACCCATAGTTTTATTAACCATTTCTTTAAAACTGTCAACATCATAGTTAGCATTTCTTATAGACTGAATAGGTATCTTAACACTAACCCTTTGAAATAATTGTGGTTGACCATTGGATTCACCTACCATTATTTTATTTCTAGGCACTTTTATAACGTCCTGGAATACTCCAGATTTTAAATCTTCTGCAAAGTTTCTATTAAGTCTTGAATTATCTTGGACAGTGTATTTTATAGAAGGTACCTTCATCACTTTGTTTACAAAGTCTGTGGACAATATTAATCCATTAGTATCTGGAATAGTAAACCCATTAGTTATAGCATCATTACTATTGATTTCTACTTCTTTAGAAGATTTTATTTTATTGTAACGGTTCATAACTAATCCTGAAGTAGGATAAGTAAGTTCGTTCAACACCCTGGACGCAGTATCATAGTACAGTGGTAACTTTTCTTGTTTTACTCCAACAGCTGGGAATATATCAGATTGTTTAGCAAACATATCCCTAACATCCTCTGCATAAGCATTTGCCATAGCTTCATTACTGTAGTTCTTTGATGCAGATTCTTGGTATGCCTTATACATAGTGTTGTATTCTTCTGGAGTAATAGCACCTAGTTCTAGAGCATTAGCAGCGTCTGTCAAAGTCTGTATCATAGATGCTTGACCTTCTATAAATGATCTTGTTCTAGTTAGATTTGGATTATTTTGCATTTGACGCTTTTCTTGAACTACTGCGTCATTATACAATTTAGTATAAGCATCTGGATAATCAGTTGGTTGTTCACCATTTTTTCCTTTTCGTGTAGCTGCAACTCTTAAAGCTTGTTGTTCTTTCAAAGCTTGCATTTCATATGGGTCTACTGTAATATTATTTCTAATGTATTCTTGATTATCTATATATGCTCTTTCCATAAAAGCATTTGCAGCATCTTCAGCAGTTGCTCCAGGGTTCTGTTTTAAGTACACTTGCATATGCATTTGAGCCTCAGGAGTAGATAGTATACCACTTTTATTTTCATCCAATATTTTTTTAATTTGATCCCCAGTTACACCAGTATGAATAAAACCATTGGATCTACCCAAATAGCTATCTTTAAGATTATTTACATATTTATCTGTAAGATCTTTTATTGATTGATAACCTAGTGGAGATACATCATTATAAATGCCTGAAGTAAGTGTGTTATAACCAGTAAAATCAACATCGTGCCACAAGGGATTATATTTACCTTCTAGCATTAGACGTTGATTTACTTTTTGTCTCTCTCTTAAACCTTCAGCACTTTGACGAAGCATACTTAATTTAGCTCTGTCTACATTGTTTATTGCTGAATATATCTTAGATCTACCTTCTGCAGTTTTTATCATGTCTAAGTTTTTAGACAGTTCTTCAGCCACAGGCAAAGCTCTACCATAAGTTTCATCATAGTATGCTTTTGTGTCAGCAGCGGATGGAGATTGAAATTCAGCCCATTTATCCAAAGCTGTTGAATAATCTTTTAATGCTTGATCTACATTTTCTTTTGCCTGCTTCCCAAGTGTATACAATTGTTCAAATGGAATTGGAACGTATGTATTTATGAACTCTGCTTGTGCAGGATTATCATATCTATTTACCATATTAAACTCTATTTCTAGTTCTTGTTAATAAATTATCCACTTGTTCTTTAGTAAATCCTTGACTTAAGAAATCAGCTAAGAATGGTAGTGTCATTTGATCCCTATTGTATTGATTTTGCATTAGTCTATTTACTTGAGACCATTTACCAAGTTGACTAGTTGCAGTTGCTCCAAAGTTTCTAGCAGCAGCTCTATTTCTAGCATTAAGATCATTGTACATATTTTCACTTTGTACAAATTGTTGTCCTAAATTATTAAGAGTATTTGCGTATTCTCCCAAGTAAGCATTATCAGCATTTTGTTTAGTTGCATACATATTTGCATTAGAAGCATATTCATCAGCAGCAGCTTGAGTTCTTGCTGCTAAATTAGAACCAGTGTTAGCATTAATGTTTGCTAAGTTATAGTTTGAAATAGCTCTTGATCTACTGTTAGCCAATCTTGCGGGTTCAATATTCATTTTACGTCTAGCCATTGTACTTCTAACTGCACCAGCATATGGGTTTAATACTAATGGTTCTTCTTCTGGTCCTCTTAATGACTGCAAAGCATTATACACTGTAGGAGCCAATGATAACCAATCTGGTGAATAACCACTTTTTGGTTTACCAAGTGCACGTTTCTTAGTAGCTTCATCTGCAGACGTTGGTATATTTACTGGAGTAACAACATCATCCCAATCTATTGTCATACTAGTATTTACTAGTGGTATTGTTGGTTCAGATAATCTTTGAGTAGTGGTTTTAGTAATGTTGGGTTTGGTTGTCT
>OHMP01000563.1_pt1 | contig 19181 bp, 15 predicted proteins | sample 1569341 | NCBI WGS metagenome assembly OHMP01 (sample SAMEA3879584, study PRJEB24766) | human gut metagenome | biome: human-associated habitat; feature: feces | place: USA | collected 1985/1987 | reverse complement strand
GTATTTTGTTGCGGAAATCATAAGCCGCTGCCAAGTCCTGTGGAATCATGGCACCGATAAACAACAGTGGCACCCACAGCAGCAGCCAGTACCGCCGTCCCTGTCCCCTTTGGCGGCACAGACGCACACAGCAGACACTGCCAAAAAACAGCGCCCCAGACACATACAGAAAGGCAGAAACCATCCAGAACCACAGCAGGAGGATGTCCTGTCTGCCCAGAAAAATGCCGGAAAACCGCACACGCTCCATGACCTGTACCGTAGGGAAAATCTTATGGGACAAAGCCTCTGCCCCATAAACCGTCAGGCAAAGAAATGTGGCCGCCGTCATCAGAAATGTAGTCAGCAAACAAACAGCAAAAAGGCTTTTCTGTCCTTTTTCCGGCTTTTCCAGAAAAGGCGGCAGAAACAGCAGGAATATCATCGCCTGAAACAAAGGCTGCACAAAAGCCGCTCCCCGCCGCAGCCCATCCAGCTCCGGCAATTCCACAGGGAGAAAATATGCCTCCCCTGCCGTCAGTGCAACGGCAAACAACAACAGCACAAAAGGAGGAAACACAAAGAAAAACAGGATTTCCGCTCCCCTTGCCTGTCCTTCGATACCCCTTGCCACACCAAAGGCGGATAACGCCAGCAAGGTGCCCACCATAAGCCACAGGGGCGTATTGGGCAGCATGGTACTGCGAAGGATTTCCGTAAAAATACGGACTTCCAGCATGGCATCCACAGCAATTTTTCCGGCGATAAACACCGCCAACGCACTGCCAATCATACCGCCGAAGGTATTTCGGAGCCATTCCACCACTGTCCATGTAGGCTCTTTTTTGCCCAAAAGGGTCAGTACCAGAGAGAAAAACGCCGCCAGCAGCCCACCGATCAGCATCACCAGCCAGCAGGCTCTGCCGCTTCCCTCTGCCAATTCCGCAGGTAAAAACAAGGACGCCGTTCCCAGAAAATAAAAACAGAACAGCGCCTGCATCTGCCGCAGGGAAATTTTATGGTTATCGGAAAACATCAGCGTTTCCCCCCTTTCTTCATGAAAATGGACTGCCGTTTCAGCCATGGCAAAGGCAGACGGAACAGGCTGTCCTCCAGATCACGATAGTGGTTTACGGAAGCGGAGCAGAAGGGATAGAGATAAGGAATCCCATAAGAAGAAAGCCCAGCCAGATGCACTACCAGAAGGAGGATACCTGCCCAGAAGCCATAGAGCCCCAATGCGGCAGAAAGGAAAATCACCAGATATTTACTCAGCCGCAGACCAGAAACCACGGAAATATTGGGAATGACAAAAGAGCAAATTCCCGTGAGAGCGGAAATAATGACCACTGCCGGACTCACCAGCCCCGCGTCCACCGCCGCCGAACCGATGATGATACCCCCTACGATGCCAATGGTGGCACTTACAGGTGATGGCAGCCGCACCCCTGCTTCCCGCAGCAATTCAAAAGCCAATTCCATGGAAATGACCTCCACCGCCACTGAAAAAGGAATGCTCTGTCTGGTGGTGGCAATTTTCAACGCCAAAGATGTTGGCAAAAGCTCCGGATGATACACCGTCAGCGCCAGATACAGCCCCGGCAATGCCACTGCCACAAAAGCTGCCACATACCGCATAAAACGGATGAGGCTCATGATTTCCCAGCGGTCATAATAGTCCTCTGCCGCCTGAAAAAACAGATTTAGCGTCACCGGCAGCAATATGACAAAAGGCGTATTATCCACCACCAACACCACACGCCCCTCCAACAGTGCCGCAGCCGCTTTATCAGGGCGTTCTGTCATCTGCAATTGGGGAAAGGGCGAAAACTGCCGTTTTTCCAGAAGCTGTTCCAGCGAGCCGCAGTCCAGAATGCCATCTGTCCGCAGACGTTCCAGCTGACGTTTTGCCTGACGCAGAATCTCCGGCCGCACCAGATCAGAAAAATACATAAGGGCAACGTCGGTCTTTGTGCGGCTGCCTGCTTTGGTACGCACCACTTTCAGCCGGGTATCCTGTATCCTTCTGCGGATGAGCACCAGATTAAATGCCAGAAGCTCTGTAAACGCGTCTTTTGGCCCCTGTACCACTACTTCTGTTTCCGTATGTCCCACACCACGGTTGGGATAGCCCCTGGTAGACGCCTGCAAGGCAAAAGAGCTCCCCTCCATAAAAATCACTGTATCCCCTGCCAGTACCCCAGCAGCGGCTTTTTCAATGGTATCCACCTGCTGCACATCACGGTTGGCAATGACGCTTTCCATGAGTCCCAAAAGCCTTTCTTCCGTTTCTGTGTCGTGACAGCGGTTCATGATGTTGGTCATGATGGCATCTTCCACAGCGGTGGTATTGACCATATTATCCACATAGACCAGAAACAGCTGTCCCTGGCCTTCTGCTGCCGCAAAATCACGGAAAACAATATCTCCGCAGTCGGCAAACAATTCTTTCATGGCAGCCCGATTGGCCGCCAGATTTTTCCCGATTTCCAAAATCCGCTCACCTGCCTTTTTGGTATAGTCTTGCTGAAAGGGAGAGAGATTATACCTTTTTTCCAAAAAGGCGCAAAAAAGCAATATCCCATTCAAAAAACATTGATTTTCCTTTTCTTTGATTTCTTAATGGGAATTGCGACGGCTGTCTTCATAAGAAAACATAACAAATAAAATCTTCATAAAGCAAGAAAGCCAAAATCCTTATCATCACAAAGGATTTTGGCTTTCTTTGTTTTCTTATGAAGATGCTCACAAAAGGAGGGCGTCCTTTTGGACGTCCTCCAGAAAACATCGGTTTGGATAAATTTTGAAAAGAAATCAGGTATGCTTTGTCTTATCTGTTTGCGTTCATGTAAACAGTTGTTGTTTTGCCTGTTGTAGGATCTGTATCCCATGTCAGGTCTGTTACGCCCAGAGCTGTTGCCAGGTCACGCATAGGCAGGAATGTTCTGTCATTTACGATTTCCACGGAAGAGCTTGTAGGGATGGAGCTGCCGTTTACATACATTACGGAAGCGCCTGCTGTCATGGAGATGATACGATCACCGTACAGGATTGTTACTGTTTTTGTTGCCTGATCCCACAGTACGTTGTTGTTGTCGATACCCAGGGATGTGGAGATTGCTCTTACCGGCAGCATTGTGTAGCCTTCTGCATTGATGTATGCAGGTGCATCCAGTTCTACTTTTGTTTCACCAGCGATCAGGTAGTTTTCGCCGATGGGAACTGTCAGTTTTGTTGTGAAGCCTGTTGTGTCGCTGCCAGCTGTTACGATATTTACAAAGCCTGTTTTTGCTGTGTAGTCGATATCGTCGGATTCATCGCCTACAAATACAGTTGTATCTTCATCTGCCAGCAGTGTCTGAGTCAGGTAGCCTTTATCTGCTGCCTTATAATCGCTGCCATCGAAGTCTTCTGCTTTTTCTGCGCTGTCTACGCCCAGCATATCCAGAGCGTACATGTTCAGGTCATAAGCACCTGCGGGCAGGTTTCTGTCCATGTACAGTGTCAAGTCAGATACTGTCAGTGTTGCAGGTTCGCCATCGCTTTCGCTGTCAACAGTGAAACGGATTTCGCCGTCTTTTGTTTTTACGTCTTTGATTTCCATACCGCTCTTGTCGTCTGCTGTTACAGATGCGTCATCGTCAAAGTCGATTTTGTCCAGTGACAGAGCAAATTCAGTGCCTTTTTCCCACAGACCAGCTTCTGCTTCTGTGATAACAACGTCGGTAGGAATTTCTGTATTTCTGTAATCGATAGTCAGGTCATTCTGCTGTGCAGATACTGTGTAAGGTTTTACGAATTTCGCAATGGTTACTTCCTGTTCTTCCATAGCGTCGCCGGACAGTGTCAGTACAACGTCGCCTTCAAAGTCAGGGTCTGCTACCAGTGTGAATGTTACATCCATTTCGTAAGGATCGTTGTCGGAGTCGTTTTCTTCAAAGATACGTTTGTCGAATTCGAAGTATTCGTATTCGCCGTTATCATACGCATCGATGAAATCTTCTCTGTCCAGATCGATGCCGTCTACCACTACATCCACGTCTGCTGCGTAAACGCCTTCAGGCAGAGACAGTGTGAATTTTTTGCTGTTGTCCCAAGCGCCTGCGAATGTTTCATCGATGGATACTTCCAGAGATTCGTGGTCGCTGTCGTCTGTGATACCTGTGTTGTCTACGTCAACGCCGCTGTAGATTACAGGTACGTCTTCGTCTTCATCAACACTCATGGATACTGCATAGTCAACAACTGTCGCTACTTCTACGGACACGCTGTCATTGCCGGAAGCAGACACTTTGATAGTCGCTGTTGCGCCTTCTTTTGCGGAAGTTGCTTCTACCTTGATGCCGCTGATGGTCAGTGTGTCAACGTCAGCAGAGATATCGCCATCTACTGTGATCACGATTTCATCGTCTTCGTATTCTACTTCTGGTGTGATTGTAGTACCGTCTGCTTTGATGGTGATTTTGTTGTTGTCGTTGTTGGCAAATTCAAAGCCGCTGTTCAGTTTCAGTGTGATTTCGTCGCCTTCATCTACCACTGCTTCCATGTTTGCGCCAACGGAAGGTTCGATTTTCAGATCTTCAATGGTAACTACTTCTTCCACTGCAACGTCTTTCAGTTTTTTAACGGAAGCGTCGATGCCTTTGGATTCGATGGAAGCGTATACCAGATCATCGCCATTTGTAAGGATGATGTCACTGGAATCCACTGTTACAGTTGCCTGTGTGTTTTTGGATGTTTTTGTCAGCTTGGAAGTCAGGTTATAGGACAGTACCCAACCACGTTCCATCTGACCAGTCAGTACGAAGGACAGGTTGTCTGTGTCATACACATCCAGATCGCTGATGGTGATGGTATTGCCGGCAGCGTCTTTCAAAGGTGTTACGGTTTCATCGCTGCTGTCTGTATCAAAGACATAATTATCATTGTCTGTGTCTTTTGTCAGCGCGTATGTGCCGTCGTCGTCTTTCAGATAGATCAGACCTGTCAGGTCATCTTCTGTTGTTTTGCTGCTGACAACAGTTTCACTGTCGTTTTGCAGGAAATCTGCTTTATCCAATGTCAGTTCGATTTCCGCTTCAGGTACGCTGCTGCTTGCATAGTCTGCTGTGGTAAATGTCAGCTGTAATTCAGGTGCGTTTTTCTGAGCAATAATGCCTTCAGAACCTTTTTGGTTCATTTCACCTTCTGTGTAGTTTTCAGCCCCTATCACTTTGGCAGTGGCTTTCACGTCGCCAGTGGCTGCAAATGCTGTTGCCGGCAGCAAAGAAGCTGCCATTACAGACGCCATGGCTAATGAGATAAATCTCTTCATGTCTGTTCCTCCTTTTGCTTCTATAAAAATGTCGTTGCATAGTTATAAAACGAAGATGCATTTTTTCGCACAAAAGACATACATACCTTGAAAAACCCCCCAGACCATTGCTTCTGTTCCCTATAATTTCAAACAGAATTCATGCTCTCTTTCCCATATTCTTCAAAGCAAAATCTGCATATTTCCTGCATGTTTTGTGCGTTTGAACTTTGCAACGCTATTATATCCGCAAAAAAAAAGATTGACAATAGACTTTGCCAAACTCTAATTTCAATGTAAAATTACTGAAACATAAGTGGAGAAAACCTTGATTTTCCGGGATTTCTAAAAATTACAAAAAAAGGACGTTTCTCATAAAAACGTCCTTTTTTCTCATAATTTTCTTAGTATTTTCTCATTTTCGGCTTATGCGGAAGTTTTTCCTGTTGTGCCGCTGGAAAGCAGTTCTGTATTTTCGAACTGATAAATCTGCATGTCGTGGGCATATTCCAGCTGTGTCACAGCGTTCTGTGCCTGTTCCACTGCCAGGGCAGCCTGGTCTAATGTAATTGCTGTTGTATTGCCTGCTTTATAATTTACTTCTGCTGCACGCTGTGCCGCTTTTGCCTGTTCCAGTGTGGTCAATGCAGAATCATACTGGCTTTCCAAAGACAGAATGGAATTATAAGCATTCTGGATAGCAAGTTCCTTACTGTCTTTAGCGGTTTTCAGGCTCCGTTTCGCTTCCTCATAGGAATGCTTGTTATTGGCAGAGGTCGCGTTGGAGGAGGACATAGACATGTAATTCTTATTGAATTCCGCGTCTTTCACAGCCTGTTCCTGCAATTTGATGGTATAGTCGGTGTTCATTTTGCTGTTGATATACTGTGTCATGGGCTGAGGCAGCTCATAAGGGGCATATTCCACGTCATAAACCAGTGTATAGTCCTTTTCCCTGTCCTGACCGATGAAGTTATAGAAGGACAGATATTCCTGTTCCAGAGCCATTTCCAGCTTTGTCACGTTATACTGTGCCTGTTCATAATCAGAGCGAAGTTCCTGCAAATCGTAGTCACTGAGCAGTCCCAGCTGGTTCTTCAGCTGACCCTGTTCCCACAATGTCTTTTTCACTGCCATATCTTTTTTCGCCAGTTCCAGAGAGCTCTGGTCGCTGAAAATAGAAGTATAGTAATTCTTTACGGTTGCTTCCAGGGAAATTTTTGTCAGTTCTTCAGAGTAGCGGTTTTTAGTCATGCTGCTGCTGATGTTCTGGATGGAGGAATAGATGGCGTAAATATCATCATCCACCCACTGCTGATAAGATACGGTGGGCACAGAGAAAGATCCTGTGATATCCCAGATATCTTCTTTCAGATCCTGCAAATAATCGGCTGTTTCCGCCACAGAACGCAGGTCAGAGCTGTTTTTGGTAGCCAGTTCCACTGCTTCTTCATAAGTGAGTTCTTTTTCCTTCTGGGCTTCCAGAGCCTGTGCTTCTTCTATGGTCAAAATTTCCGTAGCGGGGATGGATTCCTGAGGCTTTTCTGCCGCAAATGCTGTGGTAGATACCAGCAAGGCAGCTACTGCCGTTGCCGCAACGGTTCTTCCTTTGACAAAATATTTTTTCATCTCTCAAACCTCCTATGGGTAATATCCCAAGATATGTTTATAGTAAAACCAATTATACCATATTATCCAGAAAAAAAACAGGTGCTTTCATATTTCTTAAACTTTTCTTCGGGAAAAACAAAAAAACGGTTCCTGCTTTCGGCGTATCTCTAAAAAACGAAAAAGCCGACATCCTTATAAACAAAGGATGTCAGCCTTTTTCAGATGAAATCTGCTTTCGGGGAATCGTATTTCTACCTAACTTATAGGCACTCTTTCCAAAAGGAAAAAAGGCTCCCGCGGGAGCCTCTTTTCTATACATAAGGGTTTGGAATACAACGGTTAATTATTTGCCGCCGTTCAGTGTTGCTGTTTTTGTAGCCTGATCCCATGTGATATCTGTTACACCCAGAGCGTTGCCCAGATCTCTCAGACCCAGGAACATTCTGCCGTCTTTGATTTCAACGGATGTAGCAGCAGGGATAGGAGCAGCGTTTACATATACTACTTTCTGGCCGGAAGTCATGGAGATGATCTTGGAACCGTACATGATAGTAGCTGTTCTTGTAGACTGATCCCACAGAACGTTGTTGGAGTTGATGCCCAGAGCTACGGATACAGCTCTCAGAGGCAGCATTGTGTAACCATCAGCGTTGATGTATGCGGGTACAGGGATTTCCTGTTTTGTTTCACCGGAGATAACGTATTTTTCACCAACGGGAACTACAACTTTAGTTGTGAAGGAATCTGTATCTTCACGACCAGCTGTTACGATGTTTACGAAACCAGCTTTAGCTGTGTAGCTTACGAAATCGTCGTTGATGTCAGCAACTGTTCTGTCTTTGCCATCAACTTTGTCGTTAGCGCCGTTCAGTACAACCTGTTTTTCGTACAGATTGTTCATACCTTCAACGTTCAGTTTCAGGTCATAAGCACCTGCGGGCAGGCTTCTGTCCATGTACAGCTGCAGACCGGAGATTGTTACAACTGCTGCTTCGTCATCACTTCTGGAATCAACTACGAAGTAGATGGATTCTTCGCCATCAACTTTCTGTGTTTTTACTTCGTTGTCTTTCAGTTCCAGACCGGATTTTTCGTCAACTTTTACTGTACCTTCATCGTCGAAGCTGATTTTTTCCAGAGACAGTACGAATTTAGCGCCTTTTTCCCACAGACCAGCTTCTGCTTCTTTAACTACTACGGATGTAGGGATTTCTGTGTTTCTGTAGTCGATCTGCATGTCGTTCTGCTGAGCTTCAACTACGTAAGGTTTAACGAATTTAGCAACTGTTACTTCCTGTTCGTCAACAGCGTCGCCTGTCAGTTTCAGAACAACGTCGCCTTCGAAGTTAGGGTCAGCAACCAGTGTCAGTGTGAATGTAACTTTGATTTTGTCGGAAGATGTGTTAGGGTTTGTTTCATCCCAACCTCTTCTCTTGAATGTCAGGTCAACATAGTCGCCTTCATCATAAGCAGCTTCGAACCAAGCTTTTTCTTTGCCTTCTTTGCCGTTGTTTTCTGCATCAGCATCTACATCTACGATGTATACGCCTTCAGGAACGGACAGTGTGAAGTCTTTGCTGTTGTTCCAAGCGCCAGCGAAGGATTCTTCGATTGTTACTTCCAGAGATTCATGATCGCTGTCGTCTGTGATACCTGTGTTTTTAACGTCAACGCCGCTGTAGATTACAGGTACGTCTTCGTCTTCATCAACGGACATGGATACTGTGTAGTCAACTACTTTAGCAACTTCTACAGAAACTGTGTCGTTACCATCAACATATACTTTGATAGTAGCTGTAGAACCAGATTTAGCGGAAGTAGCTTCCACATTCAGACCAGCAATTTTGAACCATTCTGCACCTGTGATACCGTCACCGATATTTTCGAATGTTACTTCATCGTCGTCCCATGCAACATCGGGAACAGGTGTGCCTTTATTTGTAGACAGTGTCAGGTCAGATTTTACGAATTCAAAGCCGCTGTTCAGTTTCAGTCTGATGTCTGTGCCGTTTTTAGCAACTGCGCCCAGAGTATCGCCAACTGCGGGTTCGATTTTCAGTTCTTTGATTTCAGCAACTTCTTCTGTAGCTACATCAACTGTATCTTTAACAGAAGCTTTGATACCTTTAGCTTCTACGGAAGCAAATACCAGGTCATCGCCGTTTGTGATTGTTGCATCGTCGGAATCAACGGATACTGTAGCTGTTTTGCCTTTGGAAACTTTGTCCATGCATACGTTGTTCAGAGGGATACCAATTACCTGGCCTCTTGCATAAGCGTCCACATTTGTATCTTTTTCTGCAACTGTAACTTCGAATTCAGTATCATCTGTTTTGTCAACAGTGATATCGAATTTATTTGTTACAACATCGCTGCCATCTTTTACATAGATTTCGTTTTTGTTGAGTTCGTCACCGTCGAAATCTACTACGTTGTCGAAATTCAGTGTGAATTTCAGGCTGTCTTTGCCTTTCAGTGTGTCAGCTGTTGTCAGTGTCAGCTGCAGTTCAGAGCCATCAACAGAATCGCCAGATTCGATTTCATCAACTGCGAAGTTTTTGGCGTCAACCACTTTAGCTGTTGCTTTGAAGTCGCCAGCTGCTGCAAATGCTGTTGCAGGAACCAGAGATACGACCATAGCCGCAGCCATTACCATGGAAAGAAATTTTTTCATGGGTTCATTCCTCCTTTAAAATTTTGTTTTTCGTTCTGTGTTCGTTTTATAATTATACAACGAAGCGCATTTCGCTCTGTGCCTCTGTCGTTTCTGCCGCCCGATTGAAGCAGCTCCTTTGGGTCCGTCAGTCCCCTCTCCCCATTCCATGAGGATTCCTTCTTCGCCGCCGGCTCTCCTTCGCCCGTTTGTCAGGAACGGACAGAACGTACAGATTTACTTTGCATGACTTATAATATCAGGCAGTAAACTTTTTGGCAAGACTTTTTTTCTAATTGTAATATAACTGTAATTTTGGTGTAAATTAAGGGTTTTTTCATGTAATATAAGGGTTTTTTCATAAAAAGTTATCCACTTTTCCACAGGGTTATCCACAATTCTGGGGATAACCCTGTGGATGGGGACAGACCTTGTCCCATTCCGTATTTTTGTGTAAAAAACAAATTCTCCAGAAAAAAGCTTCGCATTTCGTGAATAAAATTTACAATAGTTTGCGATTCATGGACTCATTTCACTTTTTTTCACAAACAAAAAAGCCTTTTGGAAATCCAAAAGGCTTTTGATTTTGACATTATGCTTTCTGTTTGTAAAGTTTCTGTACCAGTTCGAATTCTTCCACGATTTCTTTTTCCGGTGCGGGAGTTGCCAGGCTGACGATGATGTTCACCAGCGCACCTGTTACGAATGCGGGCAGCAGTTCATAGATGCCGAAAGCACCGCCCAGAGGGGCAACCAGGTACTTCCAAACGAATACCATAACACCGCCGGCGATCATGCCTGCCAGCGCGCCGTATTTATTGGAGCGTTTCCAGAACAGAGCGAATACGACAACGGGGCCGAAAGATGCGCCGAAGCCTGCCCATGCAAAGGATACGATGCCGAATACGGAGCTGTTGGGGTCACGTGCCAGGAAAATGGCAATGATGGAAATCACGATAACGGTGATACGCGCAATGGTCATAGCTGTTTTTTCAGAAATATTTACTTTAAAGAAACCACGCAGCAGGTTCTGGGACACACTGGAGGATGCCGCCAGAAGCTGAGAGTCCGCTGTGGACATGGTTGCCGCCAGAATACCAGCCAGAATGATGCCGGCTACAAATGCTGCTACAACGCCCTGCTGGCTCAGCAGGTCCGCAATGCGCACGATGATGGTTTCGGATGTAGAGCCTTCCAGGAAAGGAATGGCGTTTGCTTTTGTCATGGCATAGCCAACGATACCGATGCTGACTGCAATTGCCATGGAGATGACAACCCAGATGGATGCCACACGACGGGACAGCGTCAGTTTTTCTTTATCCTCGATGGCCATGAAACGCAGGAGGATATGAGGCATACCGCAGTAACCCAGCCCCCATGCCAAAACGGAAACGATGGTCAGCAGGCTGTAAGGTTCTGCTGTGCCGGTGGTTACGCTGTATGTTTCGGTCATGTTCAGGTAACCGGGCATTGCCTGTACGTCTGTGATGATGGTATCCCAGCCGCCGGCTACTTTTACGCCGAAGAGCAGGATAATGATCAGCGCGACTGTCATAAAGATACTCTGGATCAGGTCTGTTGCGCTGGCTGCCAGGAAGCCGCCTGTTGCGGTATAGCCAACGATAACAACAGCGGAGATAATCATTGCCCAAACATAGTCCACACCGAACAAGCTGCTGAAGAGTTTACCACAGGCAGCAAAACCGGATGCTGTGTAAGGGATGAAGAATACGATAATAACAATGGCGGAAATGCACATCAGGATATTTTTGTTGTCACGATATCTGCGGGAGAAAAAGTCAGGGACAGTGATGGAGTTATCTGCCACATGGGAGTAAATACGGATTCTCTTGGCGATGATGAGCCAGTTGAAATAAGTACCGATGGCAAGACCGATAGCTGTCCACGCCGCGTCTGCCACACCTGTCAGGTAAGCAACGCCGGGCAGACCCATCAGGAGCCAGCTGCTCATGTCGGATGCTTCCGCACTCATGGCCGTTACAAAGGGGCCCAGTTTTCTGCCGCCCAGATAGAAGTCGTCTACGTTGTTGTTTTTCTTGGAGCAATAGATGCCGACGCCCAGCATGGCAATGAGGTAAATGGCGATGGCAATCATAATACATACTTTTGCTGATAGCATTTTCTCAAATCCTTTCTTACATATCTTTCTTATAGAGAAAAGCCTTTTTTCGGGTCAGTCCTCCCGTTGCCGATCCGAAAAAAGGCTTTTCGTCTTACATTCACATGCAGTATACCACAAAACAAATTAGACTGAAATACAGAATGATGTATAGAATATAGTCTATACGATTTTTGACTATAAATCAAATTTTTATGATAAACACAGCAAAAATAACTAGACGAAAATACAGATGAAACAGTCGGCACAAAATAAAATTATATTTTTCTGAAGAAAAAACAACAAAATGGCAGAAAAAAAGAGAATTTCCGGCAGAGAAATCTTCTGCAGAAAATAAAAAAGGCTGAAATCCTTCGTATGAAAAAGATTTCAGCTTGTTTTTGAGAAATTCAATCTTTTCGAAAGCCACCCAAGAAGCGGGGCATCATTTCCGCGGCGTATCTGCTCAGGGAATATTCCCCGCTGCACAGACACCAGTCATAAATGAGGGCACGTTCACAGAGGGCATAGGTCTTGACGAACTCATTGACGGAAATATCGTCCCGCAGCTCCCCTTTCTGCTGTCCCTCGGCGGTAATCTGCCGCAGGAGTTTGTAATAAACGCGGTTATGATCCATGAGGTGACGCTCGCCGGTGGTGATGAGCTGGGAAGAATAAAGTCTTGCCAGCAAATCCAGAGAAATGCTGTTGTCGATCATGCGGAACATTTCCCGATTCAGGTACATGAGTTTATCAAAAGAATGCATATCTTCCTTTAATGTAGGAATGAGTTCTGTATACTTATCATCGAACAGTTCCGACAGGGAGCCAAGAAGGGCGTCCTTGCCATTGAAATAATGGTAAAAAGAGCCTTTGGATGTGCCGGACTCCTCCACGATCTCCTCCACGGTGGTATCATCATAGCCCTGCTCGTAAAAAAGTTTCCAAGCGGCGGCGATGATGCGGCTTTTGGTGTTGCGGTTGTTCTTTTTTGCCATAGAGGTACTTCTCCTTTATACTTTCTTCCATTTCAGGCTCACCAGGTCATGCTCCTTGATGGCACGAACCAGACGGGCTGGGAAATCCTCCGCCAGAATATCTCCGGCATCCAGCAGTTCAATGCCCAATTCCTGGGCGCGTTTATATGTACCGCTGTTCTCGGCTTTTTCCCGGCTGAATGTGACCATGACCCCTTTGGAAAACCAGCCGCCCACACGTTTTTTGGCAATGAGCAATTCATTAAGAGCTGCCGTATCGGCACTGCGGAGCTTGCAGGAAATGAACACCGGCAGGGATTGCTCCATGAGGATCACGTCGATTTCATTACCTGCCACTACCACGCCGTCATAGGCGTTCCAGTCAATCATGGTACCCAGTTTTACATCATCAAAAACGCCGGATTTCTTCGCGGCGATATACACATACAGTTCCAGCCAGACCCCATAGCCTGTGCAGTACTGGCGGTCATCCACGGAACAGAAGGAAAACCGCACCCGTTCCCCATCCATGACCAGATTTTTGAGAAAGCCTAAGCGCTGAAATTCTTTCAGAATGGCTTTGTCGGGATAGGTTTTTTTACCATTTTTCATGTAAATCTGTTCTTTGGAGTCCATATAGACTTCGTGGGGCAGATATCTTGCCGCTACGGTCTGGAGATAACTGCATGTGTGCTTCCATTCCTCCAGATGGCGGAAGAGATACCGCGCCATTTCCCAGATGGCATCGAAGCGGGCTGGTTCCGGCGGGCGATGGGACTCGCCGATGAAACATGCCCCTCTGGCATCCACAAAGTCCTCCAGAGATAATGTGGCCGTAGGCGCAACGGTTTCGTCTGTCAAAAGGTCTGTGATGCGGTTATGCACCAAATCCGTATGGATGAGCTTTGCACCTTTTTCCATGCCGGCACGGAAACCGGCAATGACCATCAATTCACTACCGCCTGTCAGTTCCAGAAAACAATTCTCGTTGCTTTCGATGACCTGGGCAGTCTTGCGGTAAATTTTATCCATGGACAGAATGTCCACAGGGTATTTTTCCAATGTGATATGGGGAATATGCCGCTTAAAGCAGGTATGAAGGGCGCGAAAAGCCGTCATATCCTGCATGCCGCTGTCATAAAGAAAAATCACCTTATCGGGATGCAGTGTCAGCGACCCCATGATATTTTTCAAAACGTCTTTGTCATAATATTCAATGAGTGTTCTTGTCACGGGTATCCCCCCAGTTTTTTATTCCTCAACAACCAATTCTTCTTCAAACTTTACATCCGGTTCTGGCTTTTCTTCTTTCTTATGACCGAAAACAGCGCCGAAGTTCAGTTTATTTACAACGCCGGGCGCCATGTCGATGAGCTTGCTGACAGCGTCCTGATTCTTGATGTTGATGAGCTGCACACTGCCGTTCTGGATTGCCAGCACGGCGGAAGGTGTGATTCTGGCACCCATACCGCCAGCGGAACCGCCGGAGTCCTTGCCCCCCAGACCAACGCCAACGCCAACTTCAATCAAAGGCAGCAGTGTCACGTCTCCAAGAACAATGGCTTCTCCCACAACGGTTTTGGTGGAAACCAGTTCGTCTACTTTTCCGAATAATACATCCAATGAAGTGTCAAATTCTTTACTCATGCTGTTTTCTTCCTTTCCACAGTGTCATAATCAAACGGCGTACAGGCTTCGCCAATGCAAAAGCCAGTGTGCTGTAAAGGAGATAGCCGGGAACGATTTTCCCTTTCACCCGCACAACGATGTTTTCCGCTGTGGCTTTGGCAAAATCCCCTTTGATTTCCAGATCTTCGCCGAATTTTCCTTTCAATATGCCTGCCATTGCCAGAAGATACCCTGTCCAGACAGGATCTCCCGTGCCAAAGGTACCTTTGATGATGAGGTGCCCCGGCAGGATGCCCTTTGCCATACGCTTGATGAATTTCCACAAGGCTTTGGCAATGCCTTTTTTGTCCTCCACCGCCAGAAGCTGTTTCCACAGGGGATTTTCTTTCTTTTCCTCTGCGTCCCCATCTTCTCCGGTGAAAAAGGCATCATCCAAATCGTCAGGGAAGTCCTCCGCTTTTGGTTCGGTGGGCTTTTCCTCTTCAATATCTTCCAAACGTACCCGCCGCATGCCCTGTTTTTTCTGCATGGGACGGACGGTGTTGGGTTCTTTTTTACTTTCTTCCGGTGCTTCCTTGGGAATTTCTCCTTTTGGAGGTTCTTCTTTCCGAGGTTTTTCCTTCGGGATTTCCTCTTTCCGGATTTCCTCTTTGGGAGGTTCCTTTTTCGGAATTTCTTCTTTTATAACTTCCTCTTTTACAACCTCTTTGGGAACTTCCTGCTCCATGACCGGTCTGGGCGGCGTATCCTTTGGCGGCGCTGCCTTTTCCCGGGTATAAATCAAATCTCCCTCTTTCTGGGGACGGGGTTTCTTTCGTTTTTTCCTTGCGGCTTTGGCTTTTGCCTTCTTCTTCTCCAGCAAGGATTTCCCGAAGATGCGCAAATCCACAAAAGGTTCTTTGTCCCCCATCTGCCATCTTGCCACCACCTGCACAAACAGCCATTTTATCTGACCATCTGCCCGGATGGCATCGGTTCTCTCGCCCCCAGCCTCATAGCGAATGGGCGCAAGAAGCACCACAAGCGTGATGAGCAGCAACAGGCATACCAGCGCCAGCAGGAGAATCCCTATGCACTTTAATATAAACAACAATACGCCAATCAATGGATTTCAACGCTCCCATTCTGTTCTTCCGTCAAGTATTTTCTGCCCCAAAGGCGCAGGATGATTTCTGCTCCCACAAACAGCAGGAGGCACACCCCCAGAAACACACCGCCAATCCAAAAGGCAGTGTCACTGAAAAAGCCCTCGGGCACAATATTGATGAGGCGGTCCACCCGCTCATCCAGTATCCAGTCATTATTATCAAAAAATATCAGGTGAAACTGAGTAAAATATTTATTGAAGTCTGTCAGCATCAATGCCACCAGCAAACCACAGGCGGCAAAAAACACACCAATGCCCGCCTGCAAGGTACGCAGGAATGTCCTTCCTTTTTTCTTGGCGAACATAATAATAGCCGCTGCAAGAGTAAACACCAAACAGCCGTTACGAATGTCCATGCCAGCGGAAAAGAGGTTTTTCACATCCACCATATGACGGATTTCCTTTTCACTGAAAAAAGGCAGTTCCTCTCCGCCAATGGGAACGGTCACCTGTAATTCTTCCCGCTTATCGTAAAGATATGCCATCATTTCCTCTGTCAGATACAAAAGGTCATCCATGTTCATATCCACCCGTTCCAGTACGTCATATTTCGCGTATTCCTCCCGGAAATAATCCATGGAGCTGACACGCCACTGGACACAGGTCAAAAGAAGGGCAGGCATCAATGCAAGGGATGCCACAAACCCCAAAAAACGCCAACCGAATTTCTTCACTTCATCATCCTCTTTTTTATTGCAGCCACGCCAAAGGGTCTGTCAAATCCCGTCCGGCTTTTGCCGCCTCTTCCAGCATGTAGCACAGCAGGTCAACGGCTTCATGCCGTCCCATGGCAACACCGGCAATGATGCCTTTCCGGCTGCGATATTTCTTGGTGAACAGCTCTTTGGAGGAAAGGATTTCTATGCGGTTTCTGTCCGCAAAATACACCAGACAATACAGACGAAAAACAGGAATGTCCCGTTTCAGACTATAAACCACTGTACCCAGATTTCCCACACTTTCTCCCACAAACAGGTTTTCAATGAGCTGCATGCCGTGCCACCGCCTTTCTTCCTTTGTTTTGCTTTATTATAGCAGATATGCCGTCAAATGGAAATATGTATCCCACCCAAATCCATGGGGCATGGTGTCACAAAAAAGCATATCCATAAAAAACAGAATCCATACCAAAAGAAAAAGCACAAAACCATGAGGTTTTGTGCTTAGCGTGTAGATAACATCATTTTTGCAAGAACGCGGAAGGGCTTGGGAAACGAAGCGTGTCCCAACTAGAATCCGCAGTCGGAATTCACTTCCGACGAGGAAAAGCAGGAGTTTCAAGACTTTTAAGTTGATGGATACTCTGCACCCCGAAGAAAACGGGGACGCCGTAGGCGGCTTTGCAAAGCAAAGTGCTTGACCCCTGCTTTATACCTCTGTCTACTCGTCAAAGCCTTGAATGAAATGAGGCTTTGACGACAGCGTATCTTTTACCACAGCGCCTGATCCAGCAGATTCCAGTCTTTCTTCGGGTACATTTCCAAAAGCTCCCGATACTGGTCTTTGGTCAGTCCCGATGTGTTCACATAGAGCGATACTTTCTCATCGGTGTTGGCACGTGAAAACCGTTCTTTCAGCTTTTCAAAGTCCTTATAGTCCATGATCCTTCTCCTTTCCATCTGTTATCTGCCTTTTTCCGCCTTTATACAGCTCTGCCAGACCAACGGCAAAGAGAAAACCGCCGAATAATTTCCGCAGCAGTTCTCCCTCCAGCCACAATGCCAGCAAAGCTCCGGCGGCAGCGCCCAGAAGTCCTGTCCAAATGAGAGATTTTGCCACAGGCGTTTCCACATTCCCATTTTTCACATGAGTCACAAGGGCAACGGCTGCCGTTGGCAGAAAGTACAGCAGATTCACGCCCTGGGCCTGCTGCTGTGTCACATCCGTCACCCAGAGGATCACAGGAATGAGGATGGCGCCGCCGCCAATGCCCATACCGCTGACGATGCCTGCCAGAAGCCCCGCCAGCAATACGCCTAACACAGCACCATGCGGACGGCTGCCGCAAGGAGAAACAAGCCGAATATCCGGTGGAGCCACATGCCGCTGAGTTTTCCCAGCAGTTTGGCACCAATTCTGCCGCCGATGATACCGCCGCCGGAAGCCCAAAGGGCAACCTGCCATGCCATTTCTCCCTGCCAGAAATAAATCAGGAGAGAAAGGACACTAAGAGGCAGTATCACCGCAATGGCAGTGGCGTGGGCTTTATGGGTTTCCACATGGAGGAACCGCTCCATGGCAGGCACCACCAAGGTACCGCCGCCGCTGCCGAAAAGCCCATTGACAAAGCCTGTCACCAGCCCCGTCAGGCGTATTTTCCCCTTTTCGCCCATGGCTTACGCCCCCTTCGGTCAGTTCATCATGTTTCTGCTGTTAGTATTTGTGGCGTCATTCACGGCGTTTTTCATGTCATTGCCCACATTTTCCACGCCGTTTTTCACGTCATTTGCCATGTTTTCCACGCCATTTTTCACATCTTTGGCAAAAGAGCCTGTATCGGTGCTCTTTGGTGTGCCGTAAGTGGTACGATCCCAGTTTGCGCCATTATTGACGCCATAGCTTTCGTCCCAATAAACATTGCTGCCATAGACATCATTCCGATAATCGTCTGTGGCACCCAGATTGTTTGCTGTATTGCCGCCGCAGCCGGTGACGCCCAGCATCACTGCCGCTGTGACAGCACAAATTGCCATTCGTTTCATAATTGTATGCCTCCTTTTTGCCTTCGCAGACTGACTGCATGGTTATTGTCTGCCGAAAAGGCGGAAAAATCCTTGCTTTTTGCTGGAACAAAGAGCAAAATTTGGCAGTTCTGCGGATAGCAACGGCGAAAAAAAGCTGATACAATAGGGTTTATGTTTTTGGGAAAAACAGTTGGGAGTTTTTCCCTGTATAAAGAAGGAGGTCATTTCTGATGTTATTTGAAGAAAGAAAAAGCGGCGTTCTGCTGCACCCCACTTCTTTGCCGTCCGTTTACGGCATCGGGGATTTCGGGGCGGAGGCGCGCCGTTTTGTAGATACTTTGGAGGAAGCGGGACAAAGCCTGTGGCAGATTCTGCCTTTGGTGCCCATCGGCTACGGCAATTCCCCTTACCAGAGTACATCAGCTTTTGCCGGGAACATCCTGCTCATCAGCCCTGACGAACTGGTGGAAATGGGGCTTTTGACCACAGAAGATCTGGGAGAAATCCCTGCTTTTGACAAGGAACGGGTAGACTATGACGCCGTAAAGGCATACAAATTGCCCCTGCTCCACAAGGCTTATGAAACATTCTGCGCAAAAGCAGACGAAGATATGCAGACGGACTTTGCCGCTTTCTGTGAAAAACAGGACATGTGGCTGGCGGATTTCGCCCTGTTCACCGCTTTGCAGGCACATTTCCGTGCGGAACGTGCCAAAGGTATTGACGAAGAAGAATATCTCACCTTTGCCGTAGACACCATTGATTTTCTCACAGAAGAACAGCAGAAAGATTACTTCGAATCTGCCTGCTGGAACACATGGCCCCGCACACTGCGCAAGCGCAACGCAGCCAGCCTGAAAAAATGGACACGTCTGCTGGCAGATGCCATTGCAGAAGAAAAATTCTATCAGTATCTGTTCTTCACCCAGTGGCAGGCACTGAAGGCTTATGCCAACGAAAAAGGCATCTCCATCATGGGGGACACACCCATTTTCATGGCGTATGACAGCGCCGACGTATGGGCAAATCAGAAGCTGTTCCAGCTGGACTCCATGGGCTTCCCCATCGTTGTGGCAGGGGTACCGCCCG
>OHMP01000548.1_pt1 | contig 19478 bp, 25 predicted proteins | sample 1569341 | NCBI WGS metagenome assembly OHMP01 (sample SAMEA3879584, study PRJEB24766) | human gut metagenome | biome: human-associated habitat; feature: feces | place: USA | collected 1985/1987 | reverse complement strand
CCCCGCCCCTCTGGGGGTATATATATTATATCACCATCTTTCAAAAATGCAAATGGTTATAAAAATTATAAGTTTATGTGTAAGTGTTGCCGCTTTTGTTATTTCTATAATAGCATTAAGCAAGAGTAAAAAGAAATAGGAGAAAATTAGAAATGAGCGATAAACTAAGAAAAGCGAGAAAAGCTGCGGGATTGACGCAGTTGCAGATGTGCAAAAAATTCCAAATCCCTAAAAGAACATTGGAAGACTGGGAGTATGGAGCAGGCAAGTGTCCTGTCTATTTAGAAAATTTATTATTGAAGGAGTTGAATAATATGTATTGCGAAAAGAGAGATCTGTATTACATCAGAACTAACGGTTATGATTTTGTATTATCAGACGATGGCGAGGTGCGCAGAGTCCTGACAGACGAAAAGGATCCGACCATGCACGACGTGAGACCAACAAAGTATTTAGCTGCTGTTGTGGACGACAGCAGCTGGGAGGTCTATGAGGAAACGGCAGAGGATCTGATCTCAGAGGGTGAGGTTCTCGCAAAAATGCTTAACCGGACAATCTTAGTTTAAAAAAATCTAATCTTTTTTCAAAAAAGCGTTGACAATTCCCGACATTCGTGATATTATATAATTACAGAAAGAGATACGGAGGGGAAAAATGAAAGAGAATTTCACAGTAAAATCCTTAGCAAGCGGAAAAGAATTTAATATTTCTTACGAATATATGGAAAAAATGCAGGATAGAGAAATTATGAGCGACGGTATCAGTCTTGGATTTCAAAAAGAAGTGTATATAAAAGAAGAGTTATTCGTCGAATTTAACGGAAATATGTATAAAGGGTTTATACATAAGCTCTTCGATTTAGACACAGGAAAAGCGGCTGAAATTTGCAGAGAGTGCGAAGCGGATACCTACATACGCGCATCTGTTGGGGATAAGTATTTATTAGTCGTTCTTGGCACAGATGATATCGCAAAATTTGATGAGATAAAGACCGCTGCATCAGACCCTGAAGTAAGAGCATATAAAAAGGCTGAACATGAGACAATGGAGGCCGAAAGAAAAACGTCTGCTGAGGAAATTATAAGGGAGGCAGAAAAAACCGTAAGAAATGAAGATGGAAGCCTAATGAGTGACAAAGAAGCCCGTGCATGGAAAAAGCGTTACAATGACTTTTATAATGAGGGTGGCGAAGGATTTGTCCCAAATGTAGTAACAGCAGAAGCGTTCGAATGGGCTAATAAGATATTGAATGCGAATTTGAATTAAAGGGAGAAGGAACATGGAAAAAGCAACAGTGAAATTAAAGAAAATGTGGTGTTTTGAAGAATATCGTGATGTGGGGGGGATTGGTAGCCAAAATTTGTTTAAGACGAAAGAAGAGGCCTTAGCCGCTGCGGAAGAAGAATGGCTTCATATGTGCGATTCTGATAAAAAGTCGTATATAAAAGACCCTGCTGGCGTGTTCATAGTAGGCCTTGTATGGGCAGAATATGATGAGGATGGCGAAGAATGGATGAGTGCAGGCTATACTGATGAAACTCAGGGGCTCGATGGCTACTTAGAAGTAGCGAAGGATTTTTTAGAAGATAAATAAAAAGTGGGGCACTCAGCCCCACTTTTTCAGAAAAAGTACCCCATGGCCATGCCTATAACAGCCGTGACTATATACCCTATAGCCTTACGCCACATTTCCCCATCTCGATTCTCGAGAACTTCGAGGCGTTCGCCGTGCTTGACTTGTTCCTTTACTGTCATCTCTATGCTCTGAGCTAACTTCTCGACAGATATCGTCAGAGAGCTGATCTGTTTTGTATTCTGTTCCAGCAGCTCTATGCGTTTATCCTGTCTTTTCCCTTCCGCTTCAAGGCGGCGGCGGAACTCTTCGTGCTCCGCCCTGGTTATCGGTGAATCCATGTCTTTCCTCCTATAGATCTGCTTTTTTGACGAATCCAGTCACCTGTCCTGCGACTCCAACCCTATTCTTGGCGTTAGTTATTCTATATCTGCCGTTCAGCTCTTTGCCGTCCCATAGGTAATATGTACCGGTTACTTTTCCCGCCGGACTTGCGGCCGTTGAGCTGCTATACAGTGGACAGTTCGTCAATTTAAACGCCTGACCCCTGTTATAGGTCTTAGGAACTTCCGTTTTTACGCCCATCAATTCGTTTACTTTCGCCTGCACAGCTGCATAGTCATATCCTGCGGCGGTCAGACGCTTCTTTCTGTCGTCTCCATTGCCCCACTTTCCGGCTAAAACTTCTTTTGCGATGGTCTCAATTGACTTCGCCGGGGATTCTTCCGGTGCATTTCCGTCTGAAAACGCTACATCAAAATATTTACATATGCCCTGCGCCAGTGCTTTTCCCACGCTCTCCGAATCGTGGATAAAACTGTCTACGTCGGTCTGGTTAGTGTGAAAACCAAGTTCGCAGTAAAGTGTCTTGGCTTTCGGGGTCTTAATCTCTGTCAGTTCAGGCCTTGCTGAAAAATGCGCCTTTACTCCTCCCGGATATATCGCTTCAAGGAATGGCGCCACGGCATTATATATAGCTCTGTATGCGGCATTATCCTGATAGAACATGAAGAGAAGATATCTGGCCGAGGCTCCTGCGGCGTTGGTATGGATAGGCACGTAGAGAGAGGCTCCCTTGCTGTTGGCCTCCTGACATCTTGTCGCCATGTTCTGGGATGTCTTTCCTATTATAACATCGAAACCGCTGTTTTTAAGGTACTTTGCGCATACTTCGGCTATAGGCCTTGTATGTTTGTCCTCGTAACAGTCCGGTCTTAAACATTTATTCTGTCCTGTTCCGTGGTTAGACGGGCTTAGATATATCAATTTTGCCATCTTATTTCTCCTTTGTTCCTTCTATGAAATTTCTAAATAATTCGTACATACCGGTTGAGGCGAGGCCTGAGATTATACCGCCTATGATAACTTCCGGTGCTATGATCCAGTCGTTTATCCACAGGTTAAACGCTATGCCGATGACCGATAGGATCAACGGTATATATTTATTAGGAATGAACTGCAGGGAATGTTTTATCACGTAACCCACCGCCAAGCAAAACGCCACTACTCCGACTACTAAATAGTCTGCCAAAATTCCAATATCCATTTTCTTTTCCTCTCTTTCTTTTTAAATAGAAAAACAGCCCGTAAAGAGCTGTTTTAAAGTTTTAGTTGAAATTTTAATTTTTTTGTGATATATTGATGTCAAGAGGAAACCGCTAAAAACGGTTGGCCTAAAACGGGATTGCCGCCTTAGTTCCCAGCTTTGGCGGCTTTTTTCATGCTTACAGTAATCCTGAGTACCCCTTTGGAGTATGTAACAGTTACCCTAACCATATAGGCTCCTTTCTCCCCTTTTGAGGTTAGATCGGGGCCAACCGCTTTCGCTCGTCCTCTTGACTTTTCTATTATATCAAATTTTGGGTAGCTTTACTACCTCTTTTTATCTATGCAAGCCCGGTAACGTAAAGTGATATTATTCCGGTCCAAGACATTGATAGGCTGCCCAGCGGCCTGAAGGAAATCTCCGTGGTTGTAATATTTGAAATGTTAACTGTAACCAATCCACTCTCTCCGTTTGCGGCAGCAATAGCATGTAAATTGGATTGAAATCCAATTGCTGAAGGTATTTCTAAATCAACATTGCTATAATACGCACTTCCACTTTGCGATGTTAGTGAATATGTAGTCTTTTCAGTCGGCCTATACCACGCCTCTATGAATCCGCTGTTCCACTTTCTATACCGCCAATTGCCACTAACTCCCTGCTGTTTAACATAATCAACAATCCCCATATTAGACATAGCCTCGCTGCCATCTATGTATGACGGTAGTGACCTGCCCTGTCCGTCTGAGAACAAAAATCCCCGATCGAAGGAGGACAGCGTTTCAAGCGAAGAGCCGTTATTGCCGTAACCGATTAGACCTACCTGTTGCCCAATGTTAGCAGTTCCCGTCCCGCCGTTGGCTAACCCTATAACGTCTCTGCTGTTAAATGTCTTCTCCCACGCCGTCCATGTCTCTCCGTTGCTGGCTGTGTGACGTTCGTACTTGTCTCCGTCGAGATCATACAGTTCCTGTGTTTTATATGTACCGCCAGTAAACAATGCAGTGTTAGATACATATAACTTAAACGTCTGTGTGGTGGGGCAGTTTTTTAATGTCGCAACCGTTGCCGGTGCGGTACACCTATAGTTACCTGTATCAATTATGGTGTTCAGGTCTGTATCAGCCGCAATGGGTGTGCCTGAAACTAATGAATACGTCCCTCCTGCGGCTTCGGCGGCGTCGTTGGCTCTGTCGGCTGCGTCATTAGCCGCCTTAGTGGCTTTTTCCGCTTCGTCTGCTGCCTCGCCTGCTGTAGTGGCTGCGTTGCTGGCTTGTGCGGCGGCTTCTCTTGCAGTCCTTGTCGCACTATTCGCAGATTCGGCAGCGGTATTAGCCTCTCCGGCTGCACTGTTCGCTGATTCAGCGGCGGTATTGGCCTCGCCTGCCGCTTTGTTCGCCGATTCCGTAGCTGCGTTAGAATCAGCTACAGCTTTTTGTGCCTCCTTTATCAGTTCGTCCAGTATTCCGAACTCATTAGACGACTCTATGGCGCTGTCTGATATCAGGTTTCTCTCAATTGCAAATTCCAATATGAATGAGACGAGGATATCGTCACCTATTACTACCTGAATTTGGCCTGCCTGTTTTCCGTGTTCCGCAAATGTCTGAGCCGTAGGTTTTAGGATAATATTCTGCCCGTCTATTTCACAGCTGTTATATATTTCTAAACCGCTTGGTTTCTTCAGGTAGAAACGCGCTTCTGCACCTGAAGGTATCGTATAATCCTCGATGCTGAAAATTATAGGAATTTCGTTTGAGTATTGTACATAGTGGATTTTAACAGGTGGCTGCCATGTTACCACTCTTACGCTTATATTTTTACTTTCCATACTTTGTCTCCTACCCATTGTATGTTCTCACTAATAGGCCTTCGTTAAATACACCTCTGACACCATTTCCTAAAATAATATCTGCACTTAATCCTCTGACAGTTGCACCGGTTTCCGGGTCCTCTGTGAACATCCGACCTTTAAATGTTAAATTGCCATTGATATTCATATTCCCACCAAATGTGGCCTGCTGCGAACTACTATTTATTGTCATGATTGCACGTCTTGCTCCCCCTGATTCATACCCGATAACTATGTTTTTGCCTGCTGCTGCCCAGAGGCCCAAGGTGGCAGTTCCATCAGTTGCCTGGAACCCATTTAAATATCCTGCTAATGTTCCGGATCCATATCCGAATACCTTTATCACATTGTCCTGAATTTCTATGCTTGGTTGCCCGTTACCAGTAAACTGTTTGAATATACCAGCAAGATTCAACTCTCCCGTATCCAGATTCCAGTAGGATTTTCCATCTTTATCTGAAATTAAACCGGCTACAATTATATTCGCTATCAATCCGCCGGCAGTGAGGGCTGTTGTCCAAATCCAGTCGTCATTTGCAGCTGTCCGCTGCCGGCTGATCTGCAGCCCCTGGGTCCCTATTGATAACGCACCAAAGGTTTCACTATCTGGGTCCAGGTCTTCAAACAGTATAGCTCTGACATCTTGTTTTTTGGCTACAGTGTTTTGTAGCCGTAGTTGACTCCACACCCCGTCTATGAATCCTTTGATTTGCTCCGCGACCACGGAACCGTCCGGACGAATGGCGGAGTCAATCCTGTTGACTGACGATGTAACGTTATTAAAATAGTTATACTCGGCTTCGCCTATGACTACGCTATCGGTCTTTTTAAGAACTGAATCATACACTAATTCAATAACCCGTGCTGATGTCTCAATTCCTAAGTGATTGTTGATACAATGTATTGTGTCACCAAGACCAACAGACTCAAGAATTGCGTAATCTTTATACTGCTCTGTATTTTGCAATAGTACCATGTCAGCTTTTATGGTTACTTTTGGCTTGTCTAATCCAGAATCATATTGACTTTCACATTTTCCCTTTAACGCAGTGTCGAGTTCTTCCTGTGTGTCGCAGATAATAACGCCATTAGCTTCGTCGTCCTCTGAGGCGTCCTCTCGCATTTTCACGTCGTCAAATGTTATCGTGGCAATTTTAATTGTAGGATAGCTATTTATCAGCGGACTGTCTACATAACCGTTGTTAGTCATTGTATATCCGTTATATGCTTTCGGATATATTCGAGTAATAACGTCTCTAATATCTACTTCCTCACTAAATCCGTTTTCAGAAACATTTTTTCCATATCTCAATTCTACTCCATTATCTTCTCCTATACGATCGTTAATGATAACCATAAAATTATCAAATAGGATCTCACCACCCCAGCGATTTATGAACGAGTTGTCGTCAGAGCCATTCAACGCCTCCATTAAATTTTTGAATTGATAATATGCGGTAGCCCTCTTTAATATATTAGAGCTGCCTGAATACTTGTTGTTTAATGATGTCATTATATCTATAGCCTCTTGACCTGTCTTCTGAGTTGGTCTTGAATCTATCAAAAAACAGTCATTCGTAGAATCCATAAATATAGGATATCCTATTGCTGTTATCTCAATGTCTGTTTTGGTTACGTTCTTTATTCTGAATAATTGATCTCCATTAAACGACGGTGACTTAACGACCGCTTCTTCCTTAATATATTTCCAGCGATCTTCAAGGTCAATTGGATGACTCATTGAAAATGACCAACTGCCATTTAATTCTGCCGAAATTAAGAAAGAAGATGGAGTTAGCGTAAAGTCGCCATTCTTCTCATAGTTTTCATTATTTGATTTATAAAGTTGTATCATACTTCGTACCCCCAGTTTGGAATTATAGTAAGTGCAGATGCAGTAGTCGCGAAATCATTTTCACCTTCTTTCAGACGCAATGCTTCGTAGTCTCCCCTCACTGCAGTATTTTTTAATTCTCCATTTTCCTGATATGCAATCATCAAATCTGTGTCTATAGTCAAGTTTCCTTCAACATTTACAGTCATCAAATTTCCATTAACCGATAGTTTACACTCCCCGTTCCCTGTTATTTTATATATTGGATTCGAAGGTGCATAAGGGTTCAATAATATTGGTGTTGTTTGCTCTATAGGAATAGTTCCGCTCTTCAAAAATTCGTATGGCATACACACAAACGATACTGTAAATCTTCCGTACTTTCGCGTTTCTCTTTCAACACTATTGTAATTAACTTTTAATACCTTATAAAAGCAATTCGGATTGTCTGAAAAGGTGAGGCGCCCTGTACCTTTTAACCACTCTTTAAGTTGGTGGATCTTTGGCATAAATTCACGCTCTAAAATTGAAAAAGTAACCTCTACAACAAGATTACTTTTATATATATCCCTGCTTACCAGTTCTCCAATTCGTCCTACTACAGGAATTGTATTATAACTTTTCTGCGCTCCGCTATATGTAGCATAATTATATAATATAATCCCGAAATCAATACTGTTTCGATTATTAAACTGCATTACAAGTGGGTTCATACCAATTTCCCTTTCATTATCATATTATTTCGCTGTTGATTAGTGATTTTTTTGATAGTATGATTAGCGGCTTTTTCCATAAGGGGAGTTCCATCTAACGTGGTTTGATTGTAAACATTTATAACAATTCCATCCAGTATACTTTCAATGTCAATGGTTCTGGTGCTGTAATTCGCTTTAGCTGCTTCCCTTGCGTACTGAATACTTATATCATGTGGGATAACTTGAGACCCATTAGGCAAGTTAACCAATTCTCCTTTTCCTCCCTCGTTCATGTAGGCGAGTCCTCCCTGCCAATCATCGGTTCCGTTTTTTAAATATGGTATCTTAGGAATATCGAATCCAAGCTTTTTGCCTGGAAAAACAGGCGACCAATCAGGTATAGTTATAGATATCTTATTTAAACCCCCTATAACACCGTTTACTAAACCTATTATAGCGTTTAAAGGGGCTGCTGCCACAGCTTTAAGCCCATCCCATATTCCTGAAAAGATCTCCTTCACGCCATTCCACGCTTTCTCCCAATCCCCAGTAAATATGCCAGTCAAGAAATCTATCACTCCACCAAATACGTCCGAGAAAATACTAACTACTCCACCTATGGTGCTTCCTATTCCCTCAACTAATCCAGCTATGGCGCTTCCTATTAAAGTAATGAATGGTGATACTATCTGGAGAATAGTTCCTATCACGTTACCCACAATTCCTGCTATTTCACCTATTTCTTGCCCTATAGTTTGTATAATTGGCATTATTGCATCAAAAAGACTTTGCAGAACGGGTAACACTGCAGCGACTACAGACATAACTCCATCCCTAAAAGTTTCTGAATTTTTCCACATAAGCATGATGGCGGCAGCTACAGCGGCTATAGGGCCTAAAAGAGCCGTGATCTTTGGCCCCATCATGCTTAATGCAGTAGAAATGGATCCTGCAATTTTTAAAATTGGCCCCAAGGCAACTATTCCGGCACCTCCGATAGCTGTAAACCTGCCTAACGCTCCCTCTGTAGCTTTATTCATTTCTTGAAATGATGATATAAAGGATTTTATCTTTTCAACTGTTTTAGCAAAAAATTCTCCAAATACTTTGCCCAAATCAGCAGCCTTAGCCTCGAGAGGCTCCAATACATTCTTTCTCAAATCTATAAGAAGTTCTCTGACCTGCCCTCCAAATGTAGATGCGTCATCTGATGACCCCAAGAAATTGGCCCCAATTCTTGAAATGGAAGCCATCATATTATCTATAGCGCCTGAAAGAGTAGCATCGCCCATGGCGACCGCTGCTCCATTGATATGTGTCTCTACTGCACTTTGAAACGTTGCGAGGCTAATTTCTCCATCACTTGCGAGCTCGAATATTTCTTCTGCGGTCTTTCCGGTTTCATCAGCTAAGTATTGATATATAGGGATACCCTTCTCCGCCAATTGTTGAAGCACTTCATTATTAGCCTTTCCTTGGGTAGCTACCTTATTAAATATCGCACCCATACTCTCCATATCAGTGCCTGCAACGGCGGCGGCATCAGCAACACTTGTTAAATATTGCTGCAGCTTTTTTCCTGGTTCTATCCCTGCTGCAACAGCAGAAGCGGCAGTCGTTGCCGCCTCATCCATGCCAAATGCGGTGCCCTTCACCGATGCCATTGCATCAGCCATTATTTGCTCGACATCTTCCGCTGTATTCCCTATAGCTTGTAATTTTGCTCTGGCGTCGTCAAGCGCAGTGAGCCGGCTCCATCCCTTTACAAGTGTTATACCAGCAAGTGCTGTTCCAGCAGCTAATGCAGGTTTAGTGATTGAGTTAGTAAGTTTGCTTCCCAAGTTGGACGAAAGCTTTCCAATATTACTCAAAGATCGTTCTGCACTTGATATAGCTTTTTCAAAATTGGAAGCATCCCCTGTTATCTTTGCACTAAGTGTAAAATCAGCCATCTCAACCTCCCCTCTTTAATCCATTAGCTTGATATATTTTTGCAATCCAGCCTTTCCCTTCTTTTTTGTCAATTATTGTTGCAATTTTAACACTTCCATCTTTCAATTCCTTATCGACAACTTCATTTTGCTTCTTTAAGGGTTTCAATGGCTTTTTTCGTTTTGGCCTATTCACGTTATATGTAGCCGTAAATACAGAATTATACATTAGCATTGTGTCTGATGCATATTTACTTTCAAATGCTTTGTAAATAAATACCCTTTGGCGAGGTGTTAATTCACAATAATCGGACCATGAATATCCGAAATTGACCACAAAAAAGGCAAAGTCAATGTCCTGAAGATATGGCTTTGCCAGTTCTTTGTATTGCTTATCCTCTTTGCCGCTGAAGTATTCAAACTCTGTCAATCGGCCTGGAAGAAAAAAGGGCAGTCCCTCTGGATTGCCTCAACAATCTGTTCAAGTAACAAGGCGTATCCTATCCGTTTCAAAACGGGCATAAAAGACTCACTTGCAATTTTTTCTCCTGCATAAGAACCATCTTCTTTGCGCAATCCATGTATAAATAATGTTCTTAAATCAGTTATACTAACAACGCCCTTGTTATTTATCAAAATAGAAAGTAACGGTTTTCCTACTTCCTTTTCGATTTTTTCAACTCTTGGAACTGTATATTTCAGGCTATATTTTTTATTATTATATTCTATCATTTTTCACCTCTTATTTTACGGTAATTGTGGCCGTCCCAGCTTTGAGAGCTTTATTTTCTGAATCTGTCTCTATTATCATAATCTGTTGCCCTCCAACGGCTGTTATTTCCTCAGATCCATCCCATATAGTAGCCATGATGGTTTCGCCATATGAAGGGTATGCTATGGGAGCGTTCCCCGTTTTATAAAAATATTTGTCAGAATCTTCAAGACTCGGATTTATATATATAGCTGTCTTCCCCACTGTTTCCCCAGCCACAGAGACAACTGTCAACCTCTCCAGTGATGCCGTATCTTTAGGCATGATATCAGGCTCTTCTGGATTTTCCATCAGGTTTGCTAATGCGCCTACCCCCTCAAGGGTAATCGAATATGTTACTGAATCATCATATGGAGCTTCTATTGGATAATCTGTGATGACTGCAAGACCTCCAAACATACCCATCTGTTGTTTAATATTAACCACCTTTATACATACGGGATCTCCGTCCTCAAAGGCTTTCGAAAGGACAGTATGTGACTTGTCACTTAGTGTATAAATACCATCACTGTCTATTGACCATTCCTTCATCCCTGCAACTTTTGACACCCAACCACCCTGAGTGTCCTTAGATGTAGCATCTATGCTTTCAGCTGAGCGATTAAGTGTAAAACTTTGTTGTCCTGCTATAGCCAGCAGGTTATCTCCATTGATATCATAAACGCAAAGCAAAATATCTTTTCCCGCCATTGCCTTTGCTACAGTAGATTCAAAATTACAATAATTATTTGTCATATTTACCTCCTTATTTACATTTTAAGCCGTATGAAATTGTGAAATCATACGACAGTATAGCGTGTTTTTCGTTCGTTTCATCTGTCTGAATAGCCTGAACGCCGTTATCTGATTGAATGGCCAAATAATACGGCTCCGGCAATTCGATTTCTGTTGATAATGCCTCCTGCAATTGCTGAATCAGCTCGTTTATCTGTGCCGAAGATACACTTGTTCTGCTTTTCCCCGGCTCTGCGATTGCATGAATATACACATTAACTCTATCCCTGTAATTCGTTTTTGTGTTGTTTGGCGTAACACGAATAACCTCGGCAAAATAAAACGGGCTCTGAGCGTTTTCCGGCACCGCATCATAACATCGCAGCCCTGTCTGCTCTTCGACCCGTCTAATAATAATTGACAGAAGGCAATTTAAACTCAGTTTCTTATACATTTCGTTTCACCTTGTTCAGCTCTTTTATCAGATCTTGTTTATATATTGGCCTCTGCGTGTCAACGTTGTCTTTCAAGAAATGCTGACCTTTTACAAATCCGCCGCCCGCGGTCCTGTGGCCATATTCAACATGTGGCGCATACTCTTTTGTGTAGCCCATCTCGTCGCCCTGAACTCCCGACGACTCTCTCAGCTCTCCGGTATCTACAGGAGTTCCTCCCGGCTGTCCTGCTCTCCTTAAAAGCTCTGTAGTCTGCTTTTTTACCACTGCCTCAAAGCTGATACTGCTAAGCTCCCTTAAGGCAGCTTCCAGCTCCGGTAAACCTTCCCATTCTACTTTTACCATCGCTACTCCTTATATGCTTTAACTTGAATTACTGTATATCTTGGCAAAAGATTGATTTTCTCTGTGATTTCCTGCTTGATTCCGTCAATTTCCGCCAGCGCACAGGCGGGAAATGAAGCAAAGGAAATGGGAATTGCAAATCTCTGTTCGCTCCTTGTCACCTCTCGCCCTTCAAGCGCTATCTGCTCATCAGTCCAAGGTGTATATCTCGCATACGTTTCCATGACTTTCACAGGTTCGCAGATAGGATTTCCGAGAACGTCTCTGCCTGTTTCGCTCAGCTCATAAAGATTGCATCGTTTCCATATCACAAGAATTTCACCACCTTGCCGCTGTTTCCACCAGCAGCCTGTTTACTCTTCCAATCTAATATTTCAATATCATACTCAGCCAATATGTCATCTACAAATGATGTTGAAATATTGGCAACTCCTTCAGACGAAATTCCCTCATAGTAAATGCGACGAATCATTTTCACTGTAGCGTCAACACATACAGATTCAAAAAGAGGCGGGAGCGAATCAACTCCCAGCCTCAAGCAAAGGCGATCTGATACAGTAACAATGTATTCTTTAATCTGAGTTTCCGTAAGCTCTGTTTGTGGAAGTCTAATCTTTAACCTTGCCAAAAGCTCGTTCATTTTACACCTCTTTCCCCAAACCTAATCAAGTCAGTTATAAGGGGATTATTCCCCCAGCACTACGGTTGCGGAACCCGCACCTGTGGCCTTGAAATAGTCGTCACATTCAACCACAGTAAGCACTTGCTCTTTCTCTGCCGGAATATCCGCTCCAGCGGTAAATTTAGGCCAATTCTTGACATTCTGACCATAATCAACAGCTAACGCGCTGCTCGACAGTTTATATTTCAGATTGTTAGTGGTACTACCGCTTACGCTTGCCTTCGTTGTGTCTGCTAATGTTCCTGCCGAAGGTGTAACAGTGATTGTCGCGAGCTTTGTAGCATTGGTTATTGTGGTTACCGCTATCGCATTCAGATATTCGGCAAAAAGAGTCATGCCCATTAGAGCGAATGATTCTGACTGCGCTCTTTGATAGTTGCCTTCGGTGTGAAATCCTATATATGGGACCTGCGCGTCAGTCGTGTAAGCAAGGCCCGCTCTTGCAAATTCAGAATCGCCTGGGTCTACGTAGTAAACAACGATATTGTTTACAGGTGTGGCAATTACTCTGCCCTGAGGTATTTCCGACGAAAAGAACATTATATCTGCACCGAGGAAGTTTTCGACATAGTCCATGCCAAAAGCGGTTTGAACAGTAATCTGCGCACCTCCGAGATATTCGTAAACATCAAGAGTATTTGCGAATACCGCTACGCTTGTAGCTGCTTTATGCATTTTCTTAAATGCGTCTTTTACTCTTCCTATGGACATAGCTACAGCCATCTGAAAATTACTTTCCTCTGACGTGAGCTGACCTGTAAGCAGGAAGTTATAAAACTGTGCCAGAACCTCGTCCTGAAGTTGAACTTTAAACTCTTCGTCCGTCATACCTACGGCTGTCTCAAGACCGTATTTTTCAATAGCTTCTATTGTAACAGCTTTTCTGTACTTCTGGAGCTGAATAGTTGAAAAATTAACAGCTTCAACTTCAAACTGTGACAGCGGAATTATATCTCCCTCGGCTACAATTCCGCTCTGTAGTTCTCCCGTTGCCTTTTTGGCTGTGAGCGTAGATCCATTAGCTTTTCTAATGGGTCTCGAAATGCCCATTGCCTCTGTAAGCGCCGTTATTTCGCGGCCGAAGGAGGTAACAAAATCTACCTCTCTTGGGTTTATATTAAACTGCTGCGTAGTAATGAGATTTTCTTCTGCTGCGAAAATCTGTAATTTGTTTGCGTTAACCATTTTTTCCTCCTCTTATAAATAATTCTGGGTTTTCGGCAATCATTTTTTGCCTTGTTTCTCTGTCTTTGACTTTTAAAATTTCCTCACGGGTGATTCCTTTGCCTGCGGCCCCCACCTTTGGCGTATTGCCTTTGAGAACCTCTTTTATACCGTTTTGCACCGCTTCCTTATAAACTTTCGCAAATGCCTCAACTGTGGATTTGGTTTTTTCAGCGTCATCTGTTACCAAATTAATAATCATTTCATCGGGGACAATTATATTGTCATCAGAAAGCATTTTCCTCGCAGTTTTAGACATTTCCTCCAAAGCAATTTGCCTCTTGAGACCTGCAAGCTCTTTTTCGGCCTTGTCTGCACGATATTTTTCTTTTTGTTCGCTGCTCATCTGCGCCAACTTTTCGGCTTCTGAAACCCTATCGTCTGTAAGTGTCTGCCATTTTTTCTGAGCGTTTGTAACTGCTGTGCTGATAGCCTTTGTCATTCTCCGGTCAAATTCGGCCTGATTTTCTCCCTCTTTGAGGAAATCATCAAAAGACATTCCTTCTTTTGTTTCTCCATTTTGCTCTGTGCCGGCAACGTTTCCATTATCGGCTCCGCTGTCTTCGCCTTCAGCAAAAATCTGTAATTTTTTAAAATTCTTTATCATTTTTCTGTCCTTTCCGCCCCAACATGTCCGTTGTCCATGTCGTTGCCGTAAATTTTGACTTTGTCCGGGTATTCGGAAATAACCTCACGAATACCAATTAAAAAGGAATCCACCAGAACCTTTGCGGGTTCCGATAAATTCCCAAATTCTATATCAGCCCTTCCGGGCGATATATCATATTTTATTTTCATATCCGTTAGCTGCTTTAGCGATTCTATGAGCGTAATCGTCAGTACAGATACCGCGGAGCATATTATATCATACCCATTAGGCGCATAATATGCATGGCCTCTTATTTTCACTCCGCCATCATGGGCAGTTATTACAATCAATTTGAAATTCCTCCTTTAAATCGCATAGGCCTATAACTTGTTTTATAGGCTTACCGTCAATAAACAGTATGTACAGCGGCAGGCCGTTTGTTATATAACGGTTCAGCAGCTTAGGATTGCGTTGAAAATCGCACTTACCTGTCGCCATGCCCGTCTCTGCTTCAAATATTTCAAGTTTTTTAAGCCCTTTCTGGCATTTGCCGCACCATGAAGCATAAAATTCTATTAAGATAGCGCCCTTAGATTTATCAAAGGTTTTGTCTATTATTTCTATCATTCTTCAGATAATTCTTTAATTACTTATTTCCTTTCACTTTCTTTCGGTTCAAACTCTACGCCGTTATTACATGGAACCGATATGTCGCGGTCTTTCTTACGAGCTACAAATATATCTCTTGGTATACCTTCAGGGAATGCGGCGCAACAAACATTTTCTTTTTCGGCCTCATAAGTATACAAGTGCTTACACGAACTACAAAGCGGATTATATCCTCCCACGTCGTCATACCAACGTCTGTCAGAGTATGGTTTTTTTATATCTCTTTCAGCCATATTGTATTACCCTCTCTTTTGTTTATTTTAAACACACTATTACGACTAAACAGTATCTCTTGTTCATTCTCATTGTATTTTCTAATGTCTGCTCCATGGTTACTTTCAATTATAAACTGAATATCCATATCTTTATCATAAACAGATGTGGCTGATGATGTAAACGATGGATATACAATATATTCACCTGGAGTATGTCGCTTAAAAAATAATTCTAAGTCAGGAATCATTCTACTGTCAAGAGATCTGTAAACGATTCCCTTATATTCTGGTAATTTCATTATAGCATTATCAAGATTCCTTGCCCATTCTTTTTCTTCTTCAGATAAATCAACACCATTCCTTAATTTGGAGTTTATTATATAACTGTCAGCGGAAATGTACCTGTTAATTGCCCCTATATCTTCATCAGTTAATTTATCATTTGCTAAATTACTTTTAATAGCCTCTTCCTTTTGGGCGCTATTACCATGTCTTTTCTCATACTCATCCATCCACTTGTCCCAATCTTCCACATACGGAAGCCATGTGCAACGGCACCAAGGGTGCATTGGCGGAAAGTTTACTCCCGGCTGACGCTCGGTTATTTCAAAAACTTTTCCATTTAGAGCGCGACATATCTCGCATGTTTTCCCATCTAAAATAGGTGAATATTCATACTGCGTGAAATCTTCCTCAAAAGGCTTGATAGAGCTTTCGGCCATTACATAAGTACCTTCGGTAAATACTAACCTATAAACATTATTACGATTAACGCCGAACCTGCGTCTAACATCTTTGACTATTCTGTCATATGAATCTCCACGGGCAAAAGCCTGTGCCATATCACGATTTATGTACTCTGCTACTTTCTGAGTATCTTTCCAAATTCTGCTTGAAAAGTTCTCCCCATTACACCAAGCCACATCAACAAAGTCTTTAATTATGGAAGCATTTATAGCATAGAAATTCTTCCCAAATCCCAAGACTTCCATTGAGCAGTTTAGCCCTTGTCGTGCCAACTCAGTTTCATATTGCGCTATCTGTTCATTCGTATATCCCGCTATGGTGGCCTGCGTCATATAAACTGAATACTGAAGCCCCTGCAATCTGTCGAACTTGTAAATACTCTCTCTGACTGGCAGCAGATGGGCGTACTGCGGGTATTGCTTCGCAAACTCTTCCATTTGCTCAATGAGCAGTGTTTTGTCTGCCTCGTCGAGATTTTCCATGAGCTTTCTGTATTCTATGACATTGTCAGAGCCATACTTCTGAAAATACGCCGCTATTTCTTTATCCAGCCTTCTGAGTTCTGCGTCATAAAACTTTGACAGCCTTTTTTTTATGGCTGCCTCGTCTTTTTCTGCTGCCTTTCTCAGCTGCTCTTTCCGTTCACTCCAATATGACATCTTCCACCGTCCTGTTTGTTGCGTAATCCGTCATATAGCCTTCTTCATCTTGCTCCCGCTTTATCTGCTCAATTTCCTGTTTAATATCACCTACAATAGATAAAACCTTAAGCTGTGTCGGCTGGCTTACTATTCCGGTAAGCTGGGCGGCAATCTGAGATTCTTCAAGAAGATTTGCCGGCATATTCTGTGTGAACTGATATGTAATCGTTGTCCAACTGTCTTTGGGCATACCTGACACAGGATTTGAAAAGATCAATCGGTAACGATTTTGCATGCCCTTAATGAACTTATTCTGTTTTGTCAATGCCAAGTCGCTCATGGCCTGAAGTTTATATTTCAGTGCGATTCCGGAAGCTGAGCCAAAGTTCTCATCAGAAATATCCGCTACCATTGAAATTTGAAATATGAGTCTTTCGAGACGGTCTAAAAGGTGTTCTTGCGAAGTGTCTCCATCAGGTTTTTGCAAGAAATCCACATCAAGTTGTCCACTTTCGTATGTACCTGGGAAATTGATGATTCTATTAGCCCTTATCTGTTCAATGCTTTCTTCATCTACCAAAGCCCCAAGCACTTTTAAATATGCATCAGAGAAGTATGCTACATCATTAGCCTTTTCACTGATTGCCTCGTTATATTCGTTAATCATTGACAATACCGGCTCAAACAACCCCATTCTCTCTTCGTTATCCATATATTCCACTGCTGGCACCCCATCAAAGCCGTGCAGCTTTTCCTCTCCGTCAAAGGTGAGGATGCCCTCCACATGAAAATATTTAACTGTAGAGGTGTCTGAAACGCTTCCCCGCAAAACGTTGTCGGCATCTATGTACAGGCGAACAAAGTACCTTGGTCTCTTTATTATTGAATCGTCATAAATCATAAATGCATCTTCCGGAGATAAGTATGTTATACCTATATTTCCTCGTTCATCAACGTAATACATTTCATATGCTTTTCCATATATGTCGCATAACTTTGACAGTTCGGCGTTCTGGTCATCCTGGTTATTATAAGTGTCTAAAAATTGTAAATAATCAAAAACGACTTCATCACTGGACATTACCTTGGCAGGCATCCCAATAAAAAAGCCGTTCATGGTATCTACAATATATTTAGCGAAATTCACAGCTATACGTTTGTCTGGTTTAAATTCCGGTTTCGGCGGCTGTGTGAATATCGGATAATTCGTGCGATATGCAGCCATGAGCGGTACGTATCTGTGGTCCTTTAGTATTCTGTGTTGTTCTATAAATTCTGCTAATGTAACGGCATCTAAAATCTCATCGTTAGCCAATCTAAACATTAAATCTCTCCTCTTACTGGATTATAGCTTATTTTTTGTTCAATTCGCCTTATGAGGCTGGCTGCCGAATCGGGCGCATCATCGTGCTCGGCAAATTCTGAATAGTCTAAAATCTGATTTATATATTCAGGATCGGTATTTTGAAGCCATTTTATTTTAGGCCACTGTCGGCGAAGATAGGTTGATATTTTTACAAATTTATTGGTGTGTTCATTGTAAAGGTATGGTGGCAATCCAATCTTTTCAAGTTCCTTAGCCAGATAGCCTTTATCTGCATTTTTTTCACATGCAATAGAACCCAGATGTAACTGGCTATGTATCATTCTTATTTCCGGAAGGCAGTCATCTACATGCTTAGGCCATAGCTTCCCAAACCCTGCAAGAGAACCATCAGGCTGAAGCATGAACGCGGTAAATGCCGTTCTATCTGTCCCATCATATCCAGCATCTATATGCGCAACTCCTCCATAAATCAACCTTGCATTATCTGTAAATTTTGGATTTTTAAACATTGCATCTGCGTCTGCTATGTGCTTCAATTCATAGTTGGCTGCAAATAAACTGTCACTCATGGAACTACGAAGGCTATCCAGCTTTTCCCTATTTATAAGTCCTGTAGTGTAACAATCGTATTTTTCTACACTTGGCATTATGGAAATAGCATCGTCTTTATGCCAGGGCGTACCGGCATTTATAAACCTACCATTTCGATTTACTATATTTTGCAGTTCCATATATTGAATCTTCGTCCGTTCACGCTCAGCTTTGCTTATACGGTCTTTTATATTGACTATATCGTCTGTGACAACTATATCTGCATGTTTTCCCGTAATTGATGTCGTAATTCCAAGTCCTACGATCTGGCTTGCCCCTTTAGTAGAAGTGTATAAATTGGTATGTATCTCATTTACTGTATCTTTAATAAATTCCAACTCATTACCATAAAGCAGCTTTACGATCTGTCTCATGACTCCTGTTTTAAGTATTTTCGCCGTTTGATTAATGACCTCAACAATATCAGTGTCTGTCTTTCTAAAAATGATGACATTTTCGTTCGGTTTTTCTATAAGATGAATAGCAAGAAACAATGATAATATTGTAGTTTTATACGAACCTCGATGCGCGAGTAATGTCTGATCATTTTCTTTATATAAAAAAGACCTGAGCCAAGTATTATGTAACTCGGTCAAGTCTTTAAATCCAACAAAATGGCCTATCTTATAGGGTTCATACCTGAGCAGTTGAAGAATTTCTTTCTTACTCACCACTAAAATAATCCTCCAGTTCCTTTATTGTGTCATCTATCGGCTTAGATACTACTATATTTTGTTTTTCTCTCCACTTGTTCGGCCGCCTATTTTTAAGCCAAAATATCTGAGCTGTTGTGTCTCCTCCTAATGCTTTCTTAAGTAAGGCATTTTCGACTTGGTAATCAATGAACTCTTTTCCTTTTTTTAGGACCTCCGAAATCTCCGAATACTTCTTTTTCCATTCGTACAATGTAGAGGCGCTTATCTCCATATTTTCGGAAATTTGCTCATCGGTTAATCCGTCCCTTGCCCACCCCTCTATAAGCAGCAAGCCCTCTGGTTCAAGCCACTTTTGATATTTTCCCTTAGCCATCAGCTCACTACCTTTCTTATTTACTGCATGAAAAGACCGCAGGCCCG
>OHMP01000541.1_pt1 | contig 19555 bp, 14 predicted proteins | sample 1569341 | NCBI WGS metagenome assembly OHMP01 (sample SAMEA3879584, study PRJEB24766) | human gut metagenome | biome: human-associated habitat; feature: feces | place: USA | collected 1985/1987 | reverse complement strand
AGGTCGTGCGAGGTCATGCGAGGTCATTGTCATAAAACCGAAAAGTAAGACCTACCTGACGGCTGGAATGTATACGGCGCAACCATCAACCCCTCCAGTACAAAAAGAGCCCCTCATCATGAGTTGCCTTGCTTTTTCCTTCTTCCTCAGGCATAATCAAGATAATATTGGCACAAAGAAAGGAGATGTACCATGGCTGACATTACCATCCACGTCGACGAAAAACTGAAAAAGGACGGGATTCCCTTTGAAGGCCGCATGGAAGCCCTCAATGACGAAACCCTCGCCGCCATCGCCGAGGCAGAAGAGCTAAAAAATCATCCGGAAAAAGCGAAATACTACCACAGCGCCGCCGAGTTCCTAAAAGACCTCGACAAAGAAGATTGATTTTCCCCTCATACTTACTACCCGTCACCAACGTATAAAGAGGCAGTCCCGCCCAAGGACCGCCTCTTTTTGTTTCTTCACACGAATAAGCGATTACAGGGAAATCCTCCTTACGCAGCTCTACCGGAAAACCGCCCCATCATCGCCCATTCTATCAGTCAAACATTTTATAAGCGTTCCAGCAGTTTCTGTAATTTTTCTACATAAAGTTCCCGCAATGCCGTTGTGAGGTTCGGCCAATACTTGAGGCCGCTGACAGCAGGGTATTTTTTCCGGTATTCCTTGACATGCGATGCTTCTCGCAAGGCATCTTGATTGTCCTGTTTATCATCGGGATCTTTGGTGACGTCAAAGGTTTCAACGTAGTAATCCAAGACCTCGGGTTCAACACACCACTCTTCAGCAAAGTCATCGATGAGCCGCGTCCGTTCCCTATCGACCCGTTCATTAAGGACGTCGGCAAAATTGCGGTTCACAAAGTCGACCGGCCGTTCCTGATATTCCTGCCAAATTCCTTCCAAGATGGCCGCCCTCACGGGATTCGTCTTGCGGAACCGCGTGATTTCGGCATTGATTTCGGCAAAGAGCTGGCGGTTACGGTCCGAATCTTCGAGGATGAGGGCACTTTCGTCGCCGCGGGCCGCTTCCATCAGTTTCAGAATATAGTCTTCGTCGATCTGGTCGCGATGGCAGCAACGAAGGTCGTAGTTGATGGCCAAATTGACTTACGGATCTTCGCCGTTATCTCCGCCCTTGAGTTCCTCTTTGACGTTGTTGAACTTGCCATTATAGGCGTCAATCGTCTCTTCATCGATGCCGTAATCCCTTTCGAGGTCCTTTTCCTGATAATCGGAATAGACCTGCAAGTCGGCATAGGCGTTGTCGAATTCCCGGTAGGTTTTTAAGAAGCTCAGCTTTTCTTTCCGACTCATCATATCGACAGCTTCCGGAGTCGGAGCCAGGAGACGCAGCCTTTTGAGAGCCTCTTTAAACCGTTTTTCCGCCTCAGCCCAGGTAGGCGCCTGCACATAGGTCCCGCCGCCGCTGGAATAGAGGGTCATGGCCGAATCGACGGCTTCCTTAAATAGGGCCGGCACCTGAAAAGTGACGATCTGACCGAATCGCTTCTGCTTGTCAAACAATCGGTTGGTCCGTGAAAAAGCCTGAATGATGCCGTACGATTTCATAGGCTGGCGGTCGATGAACAGCGTCGAAAGGGACGGCGCATCAAAACCGGTCAGCAGCCGGTCGACGACGATGACGATATCCAGTTGCTCGTCCCGGACCTGATACTTGCGCTTCTTGCGAGCCAGTCGGTCATTGACATTGCTGTTATAGGCATCAAGCTGTTCCAGCGTAAACTGTGTACCGAACATGGTATTGTAGTCGCTCATGGAAGCCTTCATCTGATCCTGATTAAAGGTGTCGCCTTCCTTATTTTCACCGAGGGAGTAGGTAATGGCGACCTTAGGGAAATCCGAAAGCTGCCGCCGGATCGCGTCGTGAACGAAAATACCGTCGACCTTCCGCTCTTTAACAGCCCGGAACAACTGGTAGTACCGCTGAGCCTGCTTGATGGAACTCGTCGTCAGAATCGCCGAAAAAGTCTTGCCCCGGCCCCGATCAAGGCCCAATTTACCGGCCGACCGGTTGATGATAAAATTGATGACCTGGAGCATATGCTGCTCGTCTTCATAGACCTTGGGAATGACCTTGCCCTTGATGAGAGCCCGTTCCACTCCGGCGTCATCCCCTTGAATAGAAATGCCGTTTTCGGCAGCCAAGGTTTCCATATCGAAGGTATTCTGGTATTCCACCTGAAAGCCGAGAACGGCTTCGTCGTGCAAAGCTTCCTTGATGGTATATGCATGGAGGCGTTTTCCGTACTGCTCTTCCGTCGTCGCCGGCAGGTCACCCGGTGTATCCTTGGCATCTTCACTGAAAATGGGCGTCCCCGTAAAACCGTACCACAAAGGCGACGTAAAATAGCGGTTCAATTCACGATGGGCCTCTGCCGATACGGCGCGATGGCATTCGTCGACGACGAAGACCGGACGCAGGGTGTGGAGCTTTTCATAAGGCTTCGAGCCCTTGGGATAGCGTTTCATGACGTTCTGCAGTTTCTGAATCGTCGTAACCAAGACGTCACCTTTATCGGACTGTAATTTTTTGACCAAGTCGCGGCTGTTGTCGGTTTGGCTGACGTCGATCGTATCGTAGGCGGCATAGGCCTGAAAAGCCCCGGTCGTCTGATTGTCCAGATCGCGGCGATCGACGACGAAGACGACCTTCTTGATGCCGGGAATCTGGCTCAAGTAGCGGGCGGCCTTATAAGACGTCAAGGTCTTGCCCGACCCCGTCGTATGCCAGATGTAGCCCGATTGGGTGCCGCCGTCGGTATTCGGATTGACGGCCCTGCGAATGGCACGGATGGCGTGAATCTGGTACGGGCGAAGCAGAATCAGAGCCTTGCGTTCACTGTCGAGGACCGTATACTGGGACACCATTTGATGGGCTTCCGGAATGGATAAGACGGCCTTGGCAAAAGAGAGATAATCCGTCACCGGCCGATTGGCTTCATCGAGCCACGTCGAGAGAAATTTTTCATTGAGCTCACTTTCAGAAGCCGTGGCAATGTAGCGCGTATCGGCAGCATTAGAGACGACGAACATCTGCAACGTCGAGAAGATATCCCGGAAGGCATTTTCTTTGAGGTACTGCTTGATTTGGCGGAACCCGTCCATATAAGGATGACTGCGGTTTTTCAACTCAATGTGAATCATGGGTAGGCCATTGATCAACAAGGTCACATCGCCGCGGCGGTCGCGGTTCATCTTTTCTTTGCGGAGAAAGCGAATCTGATGGACGACTTCATAGACCGACGAACCGCCGGCAATATCGGCCCGTTTGAAAACGACCGGATAGACACGCCCCAGAGACGCATCTTCACGCTGAATCATGACCCGAACGACACCGTTCTCACCGATGAGCCAGACGGCAGCGTCATAAAAAGACGTGAACCGAAGTTGGTTCTGTACCTGTAAAAACTCGTTGTCCGTCAAAGGGTGAGCGTCGAAAATCTCCTTATTGTTCTGAACTAAAATGCGGCGAAAATTATCCCATAAGTCGTCAAAACTGCGGATATCGTCACGAAACGTCCACTGAGACTTCCCTTCCGTCAGCTGACGAATCAGCTTCTCTTCAATACTGGCTTCCGATTCAAAGGATGTCATGGTCATACATCTCCTTTTAGATGAATAAATTTTGAAGCATGAATTTTTTCAAAGCCTGTAACTGGTCAATCTTATGCTGATGAAGAGTGATGCGGTTGTCTAAGTTCTTAAAATATAAACCTATTTTTTCTTGTTCCTCAATTTCGGGAATATAATATGTAAGCTGAGAAATAGCTGACCAATTAACATATATCTGTGTATTTCCCTGACTTTTTTTTATGATTTTTTCCCTAATGCACGGGGCATTCAACATCTCATAAATGAAAAGAGCATTATAATTTTGATGGTTAATCTCTATTCTTTCGGTTCGTTGATTGTATACATAAACATCTGATTGTTCAATCAACAGTACACGTCCAATAATATTTCCTGATGCAGTTTTATCATTCAATATCATCGTGATGTCCCCTCGATTAAGGACTCTTTTTTCCGTTTTCAGGGATTTGATTGCACGAATTCCTTGATCACGATACGTATTAGTTTCACAATAACTACCAATATTAATAACCTTGTACTCCCCCTCAGATGAAAACTCTGACTCTAGTGATGTACCTCCAGTCGCTTTACCGATTTCTTTTAATGTCCTCAGTTTCCAATTGTCGGTAAAACCCTTAAAACGAATCTTAGGTATGGTCTCGCCTTCAGCAGGAAACATATTTTGCAGGAAGTATTCCTTCAGCGTCTGCAACTGTTCCAGCTTACGCTGATGAAGGGTAATGAGATTATCAAGATTTGTCATAAATTTTTCAATTTTAAGTTGTTCACCTACACTCGGTAAATTCCCCCAAAAGTCATGAACATCATTTCGATTCAATGTAGGAACCCCACTCCCCGAAGTAAAGCGGCTTAAGTCTAGGTTTTGGTATAAATAATAAATGTATTTCGGATTATTTCCATAAAAATTTGTAACCCATAAAGTTGTATTGTGTGGCCAATAATCAGCTTCAATATATTGTAATTTACCGATTGTGCCAGAACGTCCTGTAACGACCCCTGGACCGTTCACTTTATACGTCGAATGATATCCGCCTATTCCATTGGACATTACAACTGGATAATTACCAGGATGTATTTCTGTAGTTGGAAGGTCGAACCCTCTCTGTAAAGGAGCTACATCTTTCAACTTACGCTGTTCCCAATCTTCCGTAAAGCCTTCAAAGCGGATCATCGGCCTTTTCTTTTCTTTTTTTATCATTTCGCACCTCAATCAAAGAGCTTCAGGAAATCCTGCAGGTCTTTGGCTTTCTTTTTATCTGTCGTAGTCAGGCTCTTCATCATGGCCAACAGTTCTTTTTCGTTGGCTGCCAGTTCTTCATTCGTCTTTGACAGCTCCTTATTAAGCTCTCCTAAGTCGATGTCCGGTTCGGGCTCAAAGGTATCGACGTAGCGAGGAATATTCAGGTTGTAGTCGTTTTCTACGATTTCGTCAAAACTTGCGACGTGGCAGAATTTGTCTTCGTCCTTCCGTTCCGTATATGCCTTAAAAATCCGTTCGATATTATCTTTCGTCAGGAGGCTCTGGGTCTTTTCTTTGACGAATTCCTTGCTGGCGTCGATGAACAAGACGTCGCGGCCGGGCCGTTCTTTTTTCAAAACGACGATGGTCGTCGGAATCCCCGTCGAATAGAAGAGTCCTGCCGGAAGGCCGATGACGGCATAGATAAAGCCTTTTTCCAAGAGCTTCTGACGGATTTTTCCTTCCGTTCCCCCTCTAAAGAGAAGGCCGTGAGGCAGGACGATGCCCATGGTCCCCGTCGCTTTCAGATGGTAGAGGCCGTGAAGTAAGAAAGCGTAGTCGGCCTTTGATTTCGGCGGCAAAACGCCATAGTCGGCAAAACGGGTATCAGTCAGGAAATCTTTGTTGGCACTCCATTTTTGTGAGTACGGCGGATTCATCAGGACGCCGTCAAAGTCGGTGATTTCATCGGCCGGCCAGTCCGTATCGAGGGTGTCAGCGTTGCGGAGCTGCTGTTTCGTCGCCGAAATACCGTGAATGATCATATTCATCCGGGCTAGGTTATACGTCGAGGTCTTGATTTCCTGGCCGTAGTAGTTGATGGCGTCGGCCTTTTCGATGTATTTGCGGACGTTGAGCAAGAGCGACCCCGATCCCATAGCCGGGTCATAGGCGGCAAAGCCCCGCTTCCCTTCCTGACCGCGGGTAACGATGCGAGCCAACAAGGTCGATACCGACTGAGGCGTATAGAATTCGCCGGCCTTCTGGCCCATGTCGGAGGCAAAGTTACTGATGAGGTATTCATAGGCATCGCCGAGGATATCGCCGCTGTGACTGTCGAGATTGAGCGGTGCCAAAGCCTTCATGACGTCGGCAATGAGGTCGTTCTGCCGCTGCGGCGTCGACCCCAGTTTCGTCGAATGCAAATCCACGTCGTCAAAAAGGTGTTCCAATAAGGTCGTATTCGACTGCTCGAGGTCGGTAAAGCCTTGGTTGAGGTGTTCCAGTTGGAAGGATTGCTCATTGATTTCTTCCACCAAGGCCGTAAAGGTAAACCGGGGCTTGATGACGTAGTCCATGTCCATCGATTTCAACAAGTCCTCCTGATAGGCCGGGTCATCATAATATTTCTGATAAACGGCCTGACGCAGGGCTTCCGTGGCTACCTCGGCTTCCGTCACTTCGCCGCCGTCGACTAAGACCGTCGCCGCCGTTTCCAAAGTCTTGTCCGACAGATGCTTATAAAAGATAAGGCCTAAGGCATAGTCCATATAGTCGGCCGCGCCCATGGTCTGACGCATGACGTTTGCCGAGTCCCATAAAACTTGTTCAAGGTTCTTATTTTCAGTGCTCATTAGATATCTCTCCTCGTTTGCTTTTTTCCAAGTCATGTAAAAGGCCGCGCAGGGCCTGAAATTTCAATTTCGTTTTTTGCATTTCCAAATAATGCTGATAGAGGGCCGTCACATACATCTGTCCCAATCTTTCTTGGTCCGCCATGGAAAGCAGGGGAATTTCGATTTGCTTCAACTGCTGGGCCGACAAGCGGACGATGACCGACCCTTGCAGCAAAATACGGCTCTGTCGGCTGATGTCGTCCGACTCGTTGAGCAAATAACAGAGGTAAGCCGGATGGAGCCTCTTCGTGTCAATGTCCAAAATAGCAAAAACCTGACTGATGAATTTCCCCCGGTTGTCGTCCGAAATAATGGCTGCAGCCATACTTTCACTCGATCCCGGTTGACGGTATATAATCGGATTCGTAAGCGTAGCCAACTTCATCCGATAAAAGTCGCGCTCAAAATCCGCATTCGTATATTTCCGGTCCTGGTCGGCAGCAGATAGCCGGGCAACATTGTGCCCCGATACAATCTCGGCCAAGTCGCCTAAAAGTACCATAACACCCTTCCTTTCTCACGATCTCATAAATCTGTACGCCCTTCAAAATTCGTACATTTCAAAATTTACAACTTCCATATTTTTATCATACGCTTTCATTTATATTCTGTCAACCGTAAATTATCTAATGTACAAAGTTTAGATTAAAAAGCAAAGACCTATCATCCAAAAAAGACGATAGGTCTTTCGTCGTGCATTCAGACCCCTTGCGAGGAAAACGGTAATACGACGCTAGAAGGCATATTAGTTGGCTTACTGACAAACCCGTCTCAGTCCCCTATTGTATGACCACCCTTTCTAAAAGGCGTCCAAGTAGGTCCGGGGCCTTGTAAGAATATCCCTCCCCAACAAGTAAGGCATGCAGCCAATACCCTACGACAAAAGTAGAAACATCAGAGCGTCAGATTCAGTCCCCCATGGTACAAACTCTTTTCTCAAAAAAAGAGTCCATTTAACTCCGGGGATTTTGGTAATACGACCTATGGCACGAATCCTGGGTTAGTCGCCTAGAAGGATGTTTCAGTCCCCTTACGGGGATTTTGGTAATACGACGTACTCTGTCTTCCAGTACCCGCTCCCTGACTGGGCTCACAGGCTATTTTTTCAAACCTCGGCCTTTTTTCGCCTTTTCGGGGGGACCCGGGTGAAAAATAAAAATCAGGCAGTGTCGTTTATCCGCTTCGTTACGCCATTTGTAGCCATTTTGGAAATTTTCAAACCTACGGTTTTTTTGACCCTAAAATAGGTTTTCCAAAGGTCAGTATTACCTTGACTTATCTCAAGTATACTTTTTTCGCTGCACCTTGTCAAACCACTGCACCACAACGAAGGAGCCAAACAGAACAAATCCCCAAGAAAAGCCATCACAGCCCATCTCAGGGATTGATGTTCCAAATCCACAGCAAATAAAATTGTACCGGCCATTACAAAAGTGTTCCGTCTCCTACGGGGATGGGTCTCTTAACGTTCATAATCAACCAACAAAAGTATTTTGGCTTTAAAGTGTTTCGGTCTCCGTTCGGAGAGATACTATATTCGGCCCTTTCTTACATCAATCGTCCCCACAAATGTCGTGCAGCCTGAACCACTTGTCGCTCAGACGGCGCAGTCGTCACGGCCGATTAGTAAAGATCCTCAGCATAAAATAATTTCTTTGCAGCGATGGCAAACAGTGGAACATCGTCGTACTGCATATCGGGATCATTGTGCACGCGCGGCGCTATATTGGCTTCCGCGTCCACTTCCATGCCAAGACTTTTCAGATACTTTATATCCCAGTCCGGGCGACGATGATTACTGATGCGAACAGCGTCTTTGATGTTGTTGCAGGTGTCGATAAGTTCTTGGTTGATATTGGCATGGACATGTTCTTGATTGTCTTTCTTTGAAAACGTTTCCTGCCCGTAATCGGAGTCAAAGTTTAACAGCAAGCCCTGTGGCTTCAACACGCGATGCCATTCCTGATAGGCCGCCATCGCATCGGGCAGGGTCCAGGTGAGATTTCGGCTGATGACGACATCGAAGGACTCCGACGGGAAATCAAGCTCTTGGGCATTCATCTTCTGAAACCCAGCTGCCACGCCATAGGCCAGGGCATTGATCTTCGCCTCATGGAGCATGGCACCCGACATATCGATACCCGTCACGGCGTGTCCCATTTTCCCTAATAAGATGGCAAAGAAGCCGGCACCGGTTCCGATATCCAGAATGCGAAGTTTCTGTCCCTGAGGAAGTTTTTCCTTAAGCAGTCCCCTCCAAGCTTCCGCACTGGGGCCTTTCAGTTCTTTTCGTCTCGTCTTGCTGAAATCATCGCTGCGAGAGTCCCAATAGGCCTCGATTTCGCGATTCAGCTCACCATACGTATCGATGTCTTCATTATATTTCATATTATTTGTCGCCATATTAATCGCTCTCCTACGCCCTCCTGCCGCAAACTCCGAAAGCCTTCGTCGGTAGGGCTTTAAAAATTTTCCATTCATATCATTCATTGCTATTAGTTTATCGAATATAATAAAAATTTATAAGCCCCCTATGGGGATAATAAAGAATGTTTTTAGCATTTCTCGGGGAAAATACCGATACTAAAGGAAGTTTTCAAAAAACAGTCATTCACAAATCAATTTGCCATTCTTTAGTCATCAAATCTTTGAATGTAAGGCTTAATCTGCAATTATCATCGTCCAATATCCCCCAATAGGGCTTATATGTATACATTTTTTAATGTATTATTAAAGTTATGAAGAAAACGAAGAAAGGATGAGACATGTTGAATTATACACTGCAGCGTTTTCTACAGTTGATTCCCATTCTATTTGGAATCACCTTCCTGTCCTTCCTGCTGATGTATATGGCGGGCAGTGATGCCGTAACGGAAATGTATACCAACCGCGGCGTAGAGGTGGCCCAAGAAATCATCGATGCCAGAAAAGCCGAGCTGGGATTGAATCTGCCCTTCTTCCGGCAGTATGCGTCCTGGCTCTGGGCCATGCTGCACGGAAATATGGGTATGAGCTATGTGACGGGCGAGCCCGTGCTGGAATCCTTTCTGCGAAAATTGCCGGCGACGCTTTTGCTGACTACGCTTTCCATCGTGCTGACCGTAGTGATTTCCATTCCGTTGGGCATTGTGGCCGCCGTCCGCCACGATAAGTCGGAAGATTTGATCCTGCGCTTTTGCAGTTTTATCGGCAATGCCATGCCGAATTTCTTTGTGGCCATGCTGTTAATGCAGTTGTTGGGAATCCAGCTGAAAGTTTTGCCGGTTATCTCCGGCGGGATGGACGGGCAAAGCGCCATCATGCCGACGCTGACCCTGGCCATTGCCATGTCGGCGAAGTATCTGCGGCAGGTCCGTTCGACAGTACTGGAAGAGCTCAATAAGGATTACGTGTTGGGGGCCAAGGCCCGTGGAGTCAGCCATACCGTCATTCTGTGGAAGAACGTCATGAAGTCGTCCATGCTGACCATTATGACGCTGCTGGCCTTATCGATCGGCAGCCTATTGGGCGGTACGGCTATTATCGAAAGCATCTTCATGTGGGACGGTGTCGGCAAGCTGGCCGTCGATGCCATCAATATGCGTGACTATCCGTTGATTCAGGCCTATGTCATGTGGATGGCGATCATCTATGTCGTGGTCAATCTGATATCCGATCTGCTGTATCATCATCTGGACCCGCGTATCCGGCTGGGGGTGAGCCGCAAGTGAAGGACGTTACGGTACGAATTCAGACCGTGAAAACGGACCGGCTCAAATATAAACTGATCGCGTTCTCGCTCTTGGCTTTATTACTGATTGCCGCTGCCTTTTTCAGCGAATCCCTGTGTCCTTATGACCCGTATGAACAGAATCTGGCCATTGCCAAGGCGGCGCCCTCTGCCGAACATCTGCTGGGTACCGACCGTTTCGGCCGCGATATGCTCTCAAGGATCATTGCCGGCAGCTATACGAGTATTTTTTCTACCCTCCTATTGGTCGGTTTTATTACCGTGTTTGGCAGTCTCATCGGCATTGTCTGTGCCTGGTCGGGAAAATGGATCGATACACTGCTCATGCGTCTGGCCGATATGTTTCTGGCCTTCCCCGGCTTGGTCTTTGCCTTAGCCGTGGCAGCTGTCTTAGGCGGCGGTGTCCATAACGCCATCTTAGCCCTGGCGGCCATCAGCTGGCCTAAATATGCTCGTCTGGCCCGCAGTCAGGCCCTGGCCCAGCAATCGGCAACCTATATGCAGGCCGCCAAAATGGCAGGAAACAGTACATTTCAATTGATTTACAAGCATGTCATTCCCAATATTGCCGGCCCCATATTGGTCACGGCCATGCTCGATATCGGCACGATGATGATGGAATTAGCCGGGCTTTCTTTTCTGGGACTGGGCGCAAAGCCGCCGATTCCCGAGTGGGGCAGCATGATGAGTGATACCCGTAATCTCTTGGCGACTCATCCTTGGGTAACCCTGTCTCCCGGCGTGGCCATCTTTGTGTCGGTTATGGTTTTCAATCTCCTTGGGGATACGGTCCGTGACTGGCTGGACCCAAAGAATCGGAGGTAAGGATGAGCGGCATCATACGATATGATCAGGTAGATATCAGTTATAACGGAAGGCGGGTCGTCCAAGATGTCAGCTTTGACCTTAAAGCCGGAGAAATCCTCGGCATTGCCGGCGAAAGCGGCAGTGGAAAGTCGACGCTGCTGAAGGCTGCTATGGGCCTGTTAGGCAAAGACGGCCTCGTCACCCGCGGCGACATTTGGTATCAGGACAAGAACCTGCCGGACCTTTCGGAAAGGGACATGCGCCCCCTCTGCGGACCGGAGATCGCCATGATTTTTCAGACTGCCGGGACTTCTTTTATCCCCATTCGAACGATACGGGCGCAAATCCGAGAAATGATGGCCGCTCACGGCTATACAGATAAAAAGGCCGTGGAAACGCAAGCCCAAGATCTGCTGACAAAATTAGGCTTTACGGACCCCCGGCGTATTTTAGACAGCTATCCCTTTGAACTCTCCGGCGGCATGCAGCAGCGTGTGGGCGTGGCGGCGGCCATGCTCCTGAAACCGAAAGTCCTGTTGGCCGATGAGCCCACTTCGGCCTTAGATGTTACGGTACAAAAACAGGTCATCGAGGAAATGCTGCTGGCGAGAAAACTGTTTGGCACAGCCATTCTGCTGGTTACCCACAATATCGGCGTCATTAAGGCCATGGCGGACACGATGCTGATCATGAAGGATGGCCAGATGGTGGAATACGGAGACGTGCAGGAAATCTTACAACATCCCCGGACAAGTTATACGAAAAAACTGCTGGCCGCCGTGCCGAAGCTAAGGAGGTAACTGATGGAAGAACTGTTACGCGCAACACACCTCCGCAAAATTTTTACCGCTGCCGATGGGAATGATTTTCTGGCCGTCGATGATGTGACCTTTTCCGTCGGCGAAGGAGAAAAGGTGGCCATCATCGGTGAAAGCGGCAGCGGCAAGACAACGGTGGCGAAGATGGTGACACGGCTGCTCGATGCGACCTCCGGAAGCATCATCCTGGAGGGCCAAGATATTACGAAAGCTTCCGGCAGAAAACTGCGGCAGGCCTACGGGAAAATGCAGATGGTCTTTCAGATGCCCGTGGAAAGCTTCGATCCTCGCCGGACGTTGGGAGACGGCATCACCGAAGGCCTGCGCAATCACGGCCGGTCCAAAAAAGACGCCGCAGCAGAATGTCAGCGCCTCTTGGAACGCTGCGGCCTCGAGGCAGCCTTTGCCGACCGGTATCCTCATGAGGTCAGCGGCGGTCAATGCCAGAGAGCGGCCATCGCCCGGGCCCTGGCCATTCAGCCTAAGCTGTTGATTCTCGATGAGGCCACGTCGGCCCTGGATGTAACCGTACAGGCCGACATCCTGTCCCTCCTCGATGAACTGCAGAAGGAATTGAAGATGTCTTATCTCTTCATTTCTCATGATATCGCCTTGGTTCAAGACTTCTGCGACCGGGTCATCGTCATGCACGACGGAAAAATCGTAGAGACGGGAACGACGGATGAAGTGATTCGCCATCCGCAGCAGGACTATACGAAGAAGCTCATAGACAGCGTACTATAAGGAGGAAATGCAATGAAATGGAAGAAACTGGCGGCACTCATGGTCGGTGCCCTGCTCTGCGTCGGAGCCATTACCGGCTGCGGCAATGATTCGACCGGAGGTGGCAGCGGAAATAAGATACTGACGATTGGCGACACGACCTTCAACAGCTCTAATGAAGAGCCCGACGTCAACCCTCATAATGCCTATGCCGGCTGGGCCTGTATCCGCTACGGCATCGGTGAGACCCTGGTCAAGTACTCCGATGACATGGAGCTCCAGCCTTGGTTGGCGGTCAAGTGGGAAAACACCGATCCCTTGACGTGGAAACTGACTCTTCGTGACAATGTCAAATTTTCCAGCGGCCGTGTAATGGATGCCGCTGCCGTCAAACAGTGTCTGGAACATTTGATTGCCAACAACAAACGGGCCCAACAGGACTTGAAGATTGCTTCTATTGAAGCAAAGGGGCAAGAACTCATCATCAAGACGACAGAACCGAAGCCGGCCCTGCTCAATTATCTCGGCGATCCCTATGGCTGTATCATCGACGTCGATGCCGGCTTTGAAAACGGGATCGTAGCCGGTACAGGTCCGTATATCGCGACCGATTTAAAGACCGACGACCATCTTACCCTCAAGAAAAATGACAACTATTGGGGCGGCACGCCGAAGCTGGATAAGATTACAATCCGCACCATTACCGACGGCAATACCCTGGCCAATGCCCTCCAGTCCGGTGAAGTGCAGGCGGCCTACGGCATGGCTTATGAAAGCTACCCCCTCTTCCAAAATGACCAGTACAATATCTCCCAGATTTCTACATCCCGCTGTTTCTTTGGCAAGATGAATTTCGATCCCGATTCAGTCTGCGCCGATCCGGCTGTCCGCAAGGCCATTGCCATGGGGATTGACAAGAAAAGTTTCGTCGACAAACTATTGGAAGGAAACGGATTCCCGGCGAACGGCGTATTCCCGGCAGGCTCTGCCTTTGGCGGCGATAAGGTAACGACCGAAACCTACGATCCGGAAGGGGCCAAGAAAGTGCTGGAACAAGCCGGCTGGTCAGACACCGATGGCGATGGAATCCGTGAGAAGAACGGCAAGAAACTGGTCGTAAAATGGCTGACCTATCCGAGTCGTCAAGAACTGCCGCTGTTGGCCGAATCGGCCCAATCCACCCTAAAAGATATCGGCATAGCCGTCGATATCAATAATACAGCCGATAACAACCAAGTCGTCAAAGATCCGAAGAAATGGGATGTCTATGCCATGGCCAATGTCCAGGCTCCTACGGGAGATCCGGAGTACTGGTTCACCGTATTTGCCGTAAGCAATGCCACCAAGAACCAGGGAAAATATCACAGCGCCAAGTTGGATGCCCTAGAAGAACAACTGAGCCAAGAATTCGACCCAGCCAAACGCGCCGCCCTGGCTGTCCGGATGCAGCAGACCGTCCTTGACGATAACGCCTTTGTCTTCTGTTCTTTCCTGAAGATGAGCATGATTTCCAAGAAAAACGTCAAGAACTATACCTCCCATGCCTGCGATTACTATCAGGTCACGGCCGATTTGGACATCGAATAAATTTGTACTCTGATCCAAAAATCGTGACAAAAAAACAATCAAACCACACAGCAACCCTAAAAAGCCGTTTACGCACCCACGTAAACGGCTTTTTTTAAGATGTGAAAAGTGTGTGTTGAAATGCTTGTTACACTCGCAGTCTGCAGCATAGTGATGAATAAGCAATACCGGCCCCCTACAGTTGGATTTTTGATCAACCTTTAGGGGAGCGGGGTCATTTAAAGGCAGAGTGTTTTTCTTATTTTGTTTGGCATGGTCAAACACCATCACTGGATTCATCATTTTTCAGCAATACTTCACTTTGCTCCGACGAATCAACTTCAATATCCGAATGAAGAACTTTCCAGCATCCTTGTTTTATACGGTCGAGTAATGGAGTGCTTTCCTGCGGCGGGGCTATACTGCCAGCACTTGGCCGGATTCCCAGTTCTGTGAGATCATCGAAAACGCGCTGCATCGCTTTTTCCGGGTTGCTATAGTATTCGCTGCCACGCAGGCGAATGAACCGCCAACCGAGACGTTCCAAGATAGTTTGACGTTCCATGTCTGCACGAATCTTTGTATCCCCGCTGTGCCAACGTTCGCCGTCACATTCAAGAGCCACACGTCCCTGGGCATCGCTTATCACCATGTCAATACGGTAGCTTCCGACCGGCCACTGCTGTACGACCTGATAGCCTTTCGTAACCAGTGCCTTCGCAACGGCTTCCTCAAATGGCGATTCTGCTTTGCGTTCAATCTGTTCATACTTTTGCTGCAAAGCATAAGGATTATTAACATAGTCAAGCAATCGCTTACGAATATCTCCGTCCTTAAGATCCTTACCAGCGTCGAGCGAATGAACAACAAAGAGCTGATCACGGGCACGGCTGACAGCAACATTGTAGCGTTTATAGTTATCATGCGCGTCCAGGCTACGCAAGGCCAGTGGACCACTTGATTCATTGCTGTCCACCATGCTTAGTAGAATGACATCACGTTCATCACCTTGGAACTGCGCAGCATCGCCACAAGTGATTTCGTGACGTTCAATAACCGCAAGGTCAAGAGCTTCCATCAGACGCGTACTGATAAGCTTTGCTTGATCCTCACCAAGAAGCGAAATGACACCGAATGTCTTATCTTCATATTCCGGCATTTGAAGCATGCTCTGAATGAGTGCAGCAATCGTATCAGCCTCAACGGCATTTGTTTTGCCGTTGGCACTGCGATGTCCATCGACAAGATAATTTACAACAGCCGGCAAAAGCTTGCAGTTGCTTGTATCACGTAACGGCTTAATTTTACCATCATAACAAAGTCGGTTACAGAAGTTAATGACGTCCGGCACGCAACGAAAATGTTCATGTAGCATCAATGGCTGACAAATGGTCGTTGCAATGTCATAAAGCGACGTGTTCCCTGTATAAAGTGTCCAGTTCGGAATACGATCTTTGATATACGTCTCTGCTATTGCGTCCATTTTATCAATGTTCATACCGACAGCCATCGGGCTGACCTGTTTATCGTCACCGACGATGACAACCTTCTTTGCCAGATAGATCAACGACAGGGATGTAACATCTGCCTGACTGGCTTCGTCAACAATCATAACATCAAACTTATTACGTCCCGGCACCATGTTATTCATGACAGAGTTCAGCGTCATAATCCAGACTGGCACAGCATTCTGACATTTCGCCATGAGTTGCTTAGCCTCAGCACGATACTTCGGTGCACGTTTACCTGTACCACGGCCAATTTTCTTCGTGACCTGTTTCCACCCTTGCAGATTCTGTTTCATCCCCGCATCTGCCTCAACACGCTGCAACAGATAATACCATGCCCGATACTCGGCCAATCTCCCCGTTACTTCACGATAGTTGCGCGACAATTCCCTACTTTGACGTTGCAATTCGTCAAACGGCTGAGCCATGATATCAGCAAGCATTTGGCTATACTGCTTCACCCGCCAAGCTTCTTCAATATTTTCAGGAACTTCGCTTTCCCCGCAGTTCCCTACTCGATCACGAATGGCATTAGCCCATGTCGGTGCAACAGGGTATAAATGTTCTAAATATTCCTTGCGGCGATGTTGCAAAGTGTACTTCTGATAGAGAGTGCTGAGTTCATAATAGAGCTTAGTGTAAAGATCCATATCCTGTGCCAAGCCGGCATCCCGCAATTTCGTACAAAGAGACGACCTCAGCGATGTTGCTTTATCAAGAGCCTGATAAATATCGTCCAAACAGCATTTTACATTGGATAAATCAGTGGCATTCTTTTGAATGGCTATCAAAGTCGGCAGCAATGTATTGAATTTGGTCAGGATTTTTTGAATCCGTGTTGCATCATCATCAAAATTGCTATGTATAAAAATAGCTTCCGGACTCATGCCGGATTTTTTCATGAGAGTGCAGAGGTTCTGAAAATCCCTTGAATACCAATCAAGCCAATGCGTAATTTTATCCGTGATATTTTTGGCAACGCGTTCCGGTTCCCTACCGCCGCCGAGTTCTTCAAAAACAGGAACCCCCGTCCCCTTCATCAGCTCATTCCAATAAAGGGCACATTCATCACGCATGTCTCTTAAGTTCAGAAAATTCAGAACGGTATCACATTTTTCCGCTGAATCCATAGCGCTGCCATTGATTTGAATGCCATTAGATAATTTTTCATAATTCTTGTTGAATAACTTCTTCCACCACGGAATCTTACCGTTGTTCGCATAAAACGACTCCATCTCCGGCAGCAATTCACGCACTTCCTGTAGATTAATAGTTTCGTCAATTGTAACATCCTTACCGAAGAGTGCATCTGTAAATTCATCTGCGTAATTGCAGGTCTTCATAATGGTATCACGGAGCTTTTCCCATCGTTGACGTGGACCAACACCTCCCGCACCGTCGGCAGCTACCATAATCATCCAGTCTTCCACTTTATCAAGGTTAGATAAATATTTTTGCAAATCTAACAATGCTCCATTTTCAGCTACCCGAAGGCGAATGACATTGTCTGCCTGCGTAACTTCAAGGACGGTCCCATCGGTAACTTCTCCATCTTTTTGTGTGACTAGCTCTATCTGTGCATCAATTTTCGCAGCCTCTTCCTTAATTTGTTTATTCAAGACATTATGCTGTTCTAACAAATTCCGGAATTCTTCAGGCGAGGCGAGCTTCACCGGATCAGGTAAATTAGCATCCAGCTCCTTCTCTTCATCGGCTGTAATCTGTACATTCGATTGATAGAGCTGTGCAAGCTCTTCAAAAGATAGCGGTAGCGGCGCACCTGTTGTAATCTGTCCGGGAATATAATCTAATTCCAAAACATGGGACTGTACAAAGCGTGCAGCTTCAGCCGGTGATACGCCTTCACCATTGTAAATTAGTAGCTTGTATTCACGGGAGTTGATGGCATAGATGTTCTTGCGGACTTCTGCTAGCTTGTCGATAACCGACTTGCGTTCCTCCTGCGCTTCGGCAGCTTTGCGAGAAAGCTCTGCGGTTGTATGTTGTGACATGTATTCCGTAATTCCATCAACGGAGCTTTCCATATCTTTGTGTGAATCGTCGAGTATTGAAACGCAAAGGCTTTGAAGTGCTTCGGGCAGCTTATCCTTCAATACGTTCAAAGCCTTTGGTGTGTAACTAGTAACAAGCACGCTATTTCCCAACGCCAGAAAATGACCGACGAGATTTGCAATCGTATGCGTTTTACCAGTGCCAGGAGGCCCCTGTACAAGTACAGCATCATGCGTGCTAATTTGACGCGCAATTGCAAGCTGTTCCTTGTTCGCAGGCTTCGTCAGAAGAATGTCGATGTCTTCACCGCCGACCTCTGCTAGTTTCTGTTCTAACGTAGGTTCACCATAGTCAATAACAGGGGACGAAATATTGGCGCCTGCGATATTGCAGAGCGGTACGGGAATCTCTCCACCTGCATCGACATCAGCTATCATCGTATTTAAAAACTTTACAAGTCCATCCAAACGACGGCGTAAGAAAAACACCGGACGTTGCTGTAAGAAAAGCTTATCTGCTGTTCCCTGCGGTATATCTTCATCCGCTTCCACAAACCTGCTGTCAACACAAATACTGTGAATGGTCGCCTGTAAGAATTCCGGCGTATCGACACGGTCCAATGGATGATAAAATTCTGCATCAAGCCGTCGTTGCAGGTCCTGTACCACACCATGATTTACCATATCGAGATTTGAAAGCAGTAGCGTATAGAGTTCAGGGTCTTGATCTGTATCGCAGATTTCGATGATATTGCTATCTGAATGAAATTCAATGCGTACTCGTTTTGAAAGAATCGGATGATTAACTAAATGACCCGTACAGTCTCTGAGGATGCCATTGCCGACCATAAGTTCCAGCGTTTCCGAATTCTGACTTAACTGAACATGCATTGTATAGAGGACACGGAACAAATTACGTATACTCTCTAATTTTTGTTCTTCGTTTGCCCAAATCTCCCAAGCTTTAATCCAATCCTGGTAATCAGCCTCCCGCTTTGGATCATCTTTGAACTTATCGTACACGATTTTCCCCTGCTCATCCTTCAGCGGATTGCCGTCATCATCCTTGCGAATGATCACGTCTTTAAGTTTAGGTCTCTTTTTCGCATGATTCCAGCCATTTTCATCCAACCAATTAAGAACATTGTTCGGCGGCTTCGGCGCCTCTTGAAGAGCTGGATTGTGGACAGACATCAGTACCGGCGATAAATTCTCTTCTTCTTCATCTACACGGTCGCGATAATTGACTGTAATCTCCTCGTTCTCCCCGGGCAACGCATCAAGAAACAGAGACCATGGCTCATCTTTTATATCGTTAACGGTTCTTGTCCTGAGGCTTCCAAGTTCCTTTAGAAAATTCAAAATTGCAACGACGTCCTTGCGTTTATCCATAACATTACTCCAATCTATGTGATTTTTATGCACGTTTTGAATTTAGCAGTTATTTTATACAAAAACTTTACCATATCTTAATTATATTACATTTTCTATATAAGAATCAAAATTCCTATCTTATTTCATTTTATTTTCGTTCTTTGCTTTTAAATACACGAATTGTCCACTATATTGATATAAACTACACACCCCCTGAATTTTGAACTTTCGATAGGCTGCTACCCAAACCCGCACCTGAGTATCTGATTTAATTCCATATTTTGGTGCCATTTTTTTTAATAACGGTCTTCACCATTAAGATATGTAGCGACAACTTTCAACTTAAATGCAGTACTGTATTGTACCCTAAAAAGACCGACCTCCTAAAATTAGATTTTTAGTCCAACTTTAGGGAGTCGGTTTAAAAAAGTGAAGAGAAATAAATGGTACATTTTGAGAACTTTCAATAGTCGCCTCCACCCGTAAAATGGGTGGCTCGACGGGCGGCTATAAGCCTTTATTGCTAAAAGCCAGCGTCTCAAGG
>OHMP01000517.1_pt1 | contig 20130 bp, 19 predicted proteins | sample 1569341 | NCBI WGS metagenome assembly OHMP01 (sample SAMEA3879584, study PRJEB24766) | human gut metagenome | biome: human-associated habitat; feature: feces | place: USA | collected 1985/1987 | reverse complement strand
CGGGCCGGAGCCGGGACTGGAACCTTAAAAAGGATCCAGGAGGCCAATACGACGGAGCAGGCCCTGGAGGAGCTTAAGGCGGCCGGTATCCTTAAGGAGACCATGGGAGCGCTTCTGGAGCGCATGGACTGGTATATGAGGCGGCGGGTCCCGGAGACCCTGGAAACGGGCATCCTGGTATTCGACGCCGCAGGAACGCTCCTGGGAGCCACTGAAAACGCCCGGGATCTCCTTGTGCTGGCTGCCGGAGAGGAGCCGGCGGGAGAAGACGGGCCGGATAATGGAATATAAAAAGGAGAGGACTATGACGGATTATACGCTTTTAAGGGACCAGCTCCTGGCCCTGGCAGAGGATGTGGAGTATGAGATCACAAATCTCTCCAACGCCTCTGCGCTTTTATACCACAGCCTGGAGGGGCTCAACTGGGCCGGATTTTATCTGTGGAGGGACGGGAGCCTGATCCTGGGGCCGTTCCAGGGAAAACCGGCCTGTACCAGGATCCTGCCGGGCCGCGGCGTCTGCGGAACGGCGGCAGAAAAGGACCAGACGGTGCGGGTGGAGGACGTCCACCAGTTTCCCGGACATATTGCATGTGACTGCGCCTCCAATTCCGAGATCGTGATCCCGCTCCATAGAAACGGTGAGCTTTACGGCGTCCTGGATATGGACAGCCCAAGGCTGGGACGGTTTACAAAAGAGGACCAGAGGGGGCTGGAGCTGTTCTGCCGGGCCATGGAGGAGATCCTGGAGCGGAACCGGGCCTAGAGCGCAGAAAGGGGACGTATCTATGAAAGCAAAAGTTCTGGTGGATAATATCACAAAAAACCAGTGGAAGGCCGAGTGGGGGCTTTCCATCTATATCGAATACAACGGCCACAGGATCCTCCTGGACACAGGGACCACAGAGGCCTTTGCAGAAAATGCAGACCAGATGGGGGTCCGCCTGGAGGATGTGGAGGAGCCCCAGGACGAGGGAGACCTTGAAGGGGACGAGGTATGGAGCGACTGACCCATGTGAGCCTGTTCTCCGGCATCGGCGGTCTGGACCTGGCGGCGGAGGCGGCCGGGTTCGAGACCGTCTGCCAGTGTGAATGGGCGGATTATCCCTATTCCGTCCTGGAGCGGCACTGGCCGGATGTGCCGAAGTTCCGGGACATCACCACATTTACGAAGGAGGCGTTTTTTGAGAAAACAGGACTTGAAACAGTCACCATCATCTCCGGCGGCTTCCCCTGCCAGCCCTTCTCCACCGCGGGAAAGCGGCGGGGCTTTGCGGATGAACGCTACCTGTGGCCGGAGATGTGCCGCGTTATTGCCGAGCTGCGGCCCCGTTGGGTGCTTGGGGAAAATGTTGCTGGCTTCATCAATATGGGGCTCGACAAAACGATTTTTGACCTGGCAAAAGCGGGATACGCTGTTCTCCCATTCGTATTTCCGGCTTGCGGCGTCGGCGCATGGCATGAGCGCCAGCGAACTTTTATCGTCGCGGCTGATGTTTCCCACACCCCTTGCCTCCGACAAATCCACCTGCAGAGATGCGGCAAACCTGGATGTGTACCTGTCGGACAATGGGATCTTCCGCAAGCGGAACAGGGACGGGAGCATCTGGAGTCTGAGCCTGTCGGCGGCGGTGTTCTACCTGACGCCGGCGGCGTCGGAGGGCTACCGCTCCACCTTAAAACCCACGGCCTTCCGGGGCAAGTCCCCGTCCAGCAACCTTTCGGCCCAGGTGATCCACCAGGAGCAGCCCCTGTCGGAGAAGGCGGCGTTGAATCCGGACTGGGTGGAATGGCTCATGGGCTTCCCGAAAGGATGGACGGCCGTATCCTCTGGCGAGAGGAACCCGCAGACATCCCCCGCATAACGGAGGACACGAAGGACCGGGCCCTGCGGCTGAAAACCCTGGGCAACGCGGTCTGCCCGCCCCAGGCTTATCCTATTTTTCACTATATCGCGGCGATTGAGACCGGGGCTTGTGTGGACATTTGCCCCTATGGAGGAGGTGACGGATAAATGCAGGAATGGAAAGCCTCCGAGAAGGAGGCCCAGAAGATGACCCGTGACGGGGCCATTTCGGTGAACCTGGTGACCGGCGAGGCCACCCATGTTTCGGACCGCCCCCCGGAGCAGGACTATTCCTCCGCTGATGAAACGGCGGGGGTATTGAACCGGGCGGCGGACGAGGTAGCAGGCCATGTGGAACGGCGCCAGGCGAAAAAGGCGCGGCGAAAGCGGCGCGATACCTTCCGGGAGGGTGAGGTGGTCAGGGAGCACCCTTCCTCCCGTTTGCAGTTTTCGGAGACGGACCGGGCAGCACCTGAGTTACAAAAGGCCATCCGCAAGTCGGACAAGACGGCGGATAAGCTGGACGCGGCGAAGGCCGCCGTCCCGGTAAAGCCGCCCGGCAAGGAGCATGGCAACCCGCTGGCTCGGCCAATCCAGGAGGTGAAGTCCACCCTCCACGGCGAGGTGAGCAAGGTGGAGGGCGAGAATTCCGGTGTTCAGGCCGGCCACCTGGGGGAGCGGCAGATCGAGAAGGCCGTGGGCTATGGCGGCCGCCGCTTTCACCAGGCGCGGGCAGACCACAAGCTGAAACCCTGGCGGGATGTGTCGAAAGCGGAGCAGGCGGCGGTGAAGGCCAATACGGATTTCTATTGGCAGAAGTCCGTCATGGAGAACCCCCAGCTTGCGTCCAGCAATCCCATCTCCCGCCTTTGGCAGAAGAAGCGGCTGCAAAAGCAGTATGCCGCCGCACATCGGGCAGGGACCGGCGCGACCCAGGCTGCGGGAAAGGCATCCCAGACCGCCGCTTCCGCGGCGAAGAAAGGCGGCGGGATCATCGCCCAGAAGCTGGGCGGGCTTGTGACGAAGAACAAACACACCCTTCTCATTGTGGGCGGCATCGGCCTGATCCTCATGCTCATCATGGGGCTGATGCAGTCCTGCACCTCCATGTTCGGGGGCGGGACTTCCGGCCTGGTGGCCTCCTCCTATCTTTCGGAGGACGTGGACCTGACCGGGGCCGAGGCCGCCTACTGCGAGATGGAGGCGGAGCTGCAAGAATACCTGGACACCTACGAGGCCACCCACGACTACGACGAGTATCACTTTGACCTGGATGAGATCGAGCATGACCCCTATGTGCTGCTGTCCATCCTGTCCGCCCTCCATGAGGGGGTGTTCACCCTGGACGAGGTGCAAGGGGATCTGGAAATGCTCTTTGACAAGCAGTACATCCTCACCGAGACCGTGACCACCGAAACAAGGTATCGGACAGAAACGAGGACGGACAGCGAGGGCAACGAGTATGAAGTGGAGGTTCCCTACACCTGGTACATCTGCACCGTCACGCTGGAGAATTTCGACCTCTCCCATGTGCCGGTCTATATCATGGGCGAGGATCAGCTCTCCATGTACGCCGTGTATATGTCCACTCTGGGCAACCGGCCGGACCTGTTCCCGTCCTCCGGGTATGTGGGCAAGTACATTGAGAACCCGCCCACGGCCTGGGACATCCCCGCAGAGTATCTGGCGGATGAGCGGTTCGCCACCCTCATCACCGAGGCGGAGAAATATCTGGGCTATCCCTATGTGTGGGGCGGTTCCAGCCCGGAGACTTCCTTTGACTGTTCCGGCTTCGTCAGCTATGTGCTGACCAGCACCGGGCTGTGCAACACTGGGCGGCTGGGCGCCCAGGGGCTCTACAATATCTCCACCCCGGTATCCGATCCCCAGCCGGGCGACCTGGTGTTTTTCGTGGGGACCTACGACACCCCAGGCGTTTCTCATGTGGGCATTTATGTGGGCGACAATATGATGCTGCACTGTGGAGATCCGATTTCCTACACCAATTTGAACACCAGCTACTGGCAATCCCATTTCTATGCCTACGGCCGGCCGCCGTACAACTGATGGGAGGTGTTCCATGCTATCTTTATGTCCGGTATCCCTGGCCGAGGCCAATGCCTTTGTTGCTGAGCACCACCGCCACCATAAGCCGGTGCGGGGGCACAAGTTCTCTCTGGGCTGTATGGTAGGTGGACAGCTTGTGGGCGTCGCTATCGTGGGGCGGCCTGTCAGCCGGTATTTGGATGACGGGCTGACCCTCGAAGTAAACCGGCTGTGTACGGATGGGACGCAAAATGCTTGCAGTTTCCTCTACGGCGCAGCGGCGCGGGCAGCCAGGATCATAGGATACCGAAAAATCATCACTTACATTTTGGATACGGAGAATGGCGTAAGTCTCCGGGCGGCAGGCTGGAAATGCGCCGGCCTGGCCGGAGGCAAGATGTGGACCGGAAAACGCCGTCCTTCCGAACCTCTGTATCCCGCACAAATGAAATACCGATATGAAAAAGAATGGAATGGGAGGTGAAGCACATATCAATATGGTTTCTTATGGGGGCGGTGTCAACAGCACCGCCCTTTTGATCGGCCTGCACCAGCACCGCATCCCGGTGGATCTGATCCTCTTTGCGGATACCGGGGCGGAGCATCCCCACACCTATGCCTATCTGGACATCATGGACCGCTGGCTGAAGGACCACGGGATGCCGCCCATCACCAGGGTCTACAAGACCACGCGGGACGGCAAGCGGCTGACCCTGGAGCAGGAGTGCTTGCAGAGCGGCACCCTGCCTTCTATGGCCTACGGCTTCAAGCGGTGTTCCCTGAAACACAAAATCGGGCCGCAGGAAAAGTTCTGCAACCATTATCCGCCCTGCCGGAAGGTGTGGGCGGTGGGCAAACGGGTGGTAAAGTTCATCGGCTACGACGCCGGCGAAGGCTACCGCAGCGACAAGGTGCTGCTGGGCGACCTGGCCGACCCCAAGTACAGCAAGTGGTATCCCCTGATGGAATGGGGATGGAACCGGGCGGCGTGTATGCAGGCCATTGAAAATGCGGGCCTGCCCCAACCGGGCAAGTCCTCCTGTTTCTTCTGCCCCAGCATGAGGGCGGAGGAGATCATCCGGCTTCGGGACCACCACCCGGACCTGTTCCGGCGGGCCATCGCGCTGGAGGACAATGCCCGTCCCAATTTGAAAACGGTCCAGGGCCTGGGCCGCAACTACTCATGGAAAGAACGGTTTGGAAAGGAGAATTGTACACATGGCAACTGTTGAAAAAATTCGCCGAGACATCGAAAAGACCAAGGAGAAGATTTCTGAGCAGCAGAAGCGCCTCCGCTCTCTGGAGGCGCAGCTCACCGAGGAAGAAAACCTGGAGATCGTCCGCATGGTCAAGGCGGTGCGCATGGACAACCGGGAGCTGACAGCCTTCCTGAAGGCCTATGCCAGCGGCCTTATCACCCTGCCGGAAGGCATGATGGAGGCGGAGGCCGCGGCGGACCCTGGGGAGAACGAGATGGAGGATACCGAGTATGAAGAATAAGAAGATCATCCGCCTGTTTACGGCGGCCCTGGCCGTGGCGCTCTGTGCCACGGCCTTTGCTGTCCCCGCCTTTGCCGGCGGCGGGGATGGCGAACCCTACTACACCGAAACGGCCGGGACGGAGGCAGACCCTGCGGAGGACGCCGAAGCCCTGGAGGTCACGGTCACCGATGAGGAAGATCCCGTCGGCGATGATAATGCAGACAATAACACGGAGGCTGACGGGGACGCCCTGGACCAGCTCACCGAACTGCTGGGCAGCCTGGGAACCGTGGCCGTCACCGAGGATGGCATCCAGTTTACCCCTGACACGGAGAAATGGGAGACCCGGCAGACCGGCACCGTGACCACCTGCGGCGGCAACCTGAATGTCCGCACCGGCGCGGGGCTGGACAACGACGCCTTCACCCAGCTTCCCGATGGGGCGCAGGTGGAGGTCATCGGCACCGAGGGCGAATGGGTGAAGGTGCTTCTGCCGGAGCGGGAGGGCTATGTCCACTCTGACTACCTGACCATCACGGACACGGGCAGCTTCTCCCTCTCCCTGGACGGGATGAACCTCTCCGCCCTGCTGGAACTGTTCGCCTCCGGCTTCTCCGGGGGCGGCGGGGCCGCTTTGACCCCGGACGGGAACCTGTCCCTCATTGACGACCTGGGCGGGGCATCCTCCGGCAAGCAGTTCATCACGGTGGAGACAAAGGGAGGCAACGTGTTCTATCTCATCATTGACCGGGACGACGAGGGGGCGCAGACCGTCCACTTCCTAAACCAGGTGGATGAGGCCGACCTCATGGCCCTGATGGAGGACGGCGAGACCCAGGAGGCCCCGGCGGTCTGCACCTGTACGGAGAAATGCCAGGCCGGGGTGGTGAACACATCCTGCGAGGTGTGCGCGGTGAATATGGCCGAGTGCGCCGGCGCGGAGCCGGAGCCGGAACCCGAACCGGAGCTGGAGGAGGAGAAGTCTGGGGGCATGGGCGCCCTGGCGCTTGTCCTGGTGCTGGTGGTGCTGGGCGGCGGAGCCTTCGCCTACATCAAGTTCATCAAACCCAAGCAGGCGTCCAAGGTCAGCGCCGACCCGGACGACTATGATTTTGAGGATGAGGAGGAATATATCAACGAGGATGCCCTTGATCCGGAAGAAACGGAGGAAACGAAATGAAGCTGGTGATCTGTGAGAAACCAAGTGTTGCGAAAGCCGTTGCGTCGGCCCTGGGTGTCACATCCAGGGCCGATGGCTGTTTTGAAGGGAATGGGCTCATCGTTTCCTGGTGTGTGGGACACCTGGTGTCCCCGATGGACGCGGCTGGGTATGACCCCGCCTATAAGAAGTGGAAGTATGACGACCTTCCCATCCTGCCGGAGCCCTTCCGTTATGTGCTGGCGAAGGGCAAAGAGGACGCCTTTCAGAATTTGAAGCGCCTCATGGAGCGCCCGGATGTGACGGAGCTGGTCAACGCCTGCGATGCCGGGCGGGAGGGCGAGCTGATTTTCCGGCTGGTCTATGAGATGGCGGGCTGCCAAAAGCCCTTCTCCCGCCTGTGGATCTCCTCGATGGAGGACGCGGCGATCCGGGAGGGCTTTTCCGATCTGCGCCCCGGCGCGGACTATGACCCGCTGTATCAGTCGGCGCTTTGCCGCCAAAAGGCGGACTGGTTCATTGGTATCAATGCAAGCCGCCTGTTCTCCGTCCTCTACCATCGCACCCTGAATGTGGGGCGGGTGCAGACGCCCACCCTTGCCATGCTGGTGGACCGGGACTGGAAGATCACCAGCTTCAAGAAGGAGAAGTACCACCATGTGCGCCTGACCCTGGGCGGGGCCGAGGCGGTGTCGGAGAAGATTGCCGCCCCGGAGGAGGCGGAGACCCTGCGGGCGGCCTGTGCCGGCGCGGAGGCGGTCTGCGCTTCCGTCACCCGTGAGCAGAAGAAAGAAGCGCCGCCCAAGCTCTACGACCTGACCACCCTCCAGCGGGAGGCTAACCGCATCTTCGGCTACACAGCCAAGCAGACGCTGGACTACGCGCAATCTCTCTACGAGAAGAAGCTGCTGACCTATCCCCGGACAGACAGCCGGTATCTGACCGCCGACATGGCGGAGACCGCTTCGGCGGTCCTCTACCTGGCAGCCAAACTGCCGCCCTTTGGCGGGTGCGGGGAGTTCTTCCCGGATGTGTCCCTGCTGGTGAATGACAAGAAGGTGTCCGACCACCACGCTATCATCCCTACCCTGGAGCTGGAGAAGGCCAGTCTATCCGAACTGCCCGTGGGCGAGCGCAATATCCTCCTGCTGGTGTGCCGGGAGCTGCTGTGCGCGGCGGCGGAGCCCTTTGTGTACGAAACTGTCACGGCAACCTTTACCTGCGGCGGGCAGACCTTCACCGCCAAGGGGCGCCATGTGCTGTCCCTGGGATGGAAGGACATTGACCGCATTTTCCGCGCCTCCCTGAAGGAGCAGCCGGAGGACGAGGCGGAACCCGCCGCTCTGCCGGACTTCACCGAAGGTCAACTTTTTGACCGGGTGGAGGCCGCTGTCACCGAACACTTCACCGCCCCGCCCAAGGCGTACACGGAGGACACCCTTCTGGCAGCCATGGAGACTGCCGGGAAAGACGATATGCCGGAGGACGCCGAGCGCAAGGGTCTGGGCACCCCGGCCACCAGGGCGGCGATCCTGGAAAAGCTGGTGGCGGCTGGGTTTGTGGAGCGCAAAGGCAAAAGTCTTATTCCCACCAAGGCGGGGATCAACCTGGTCACCGTCCTGCCGGATACGCTGACCTCTCCCATGCTCACGGCGGAGTGGGAACAGAAGCTGACCGCCATCGCCAGGGGCGAGGGCGACCCCGCCGCTTTCATGGCGGGGATCTCTGACATGGCGCGGGAGCTGGTGAAAACCTATTCCCATATCTCCGAGGAGGGACAAAAGCTGTTCGCCCCGGAGCGGGAGGCCGTGGGCCTCTGCCCCCGCTGCGGCAAGCCGGTCTACGAGGGAAAGAAGAATTTTTACTGTTCCGACCGCTCCTGCCAGTTTGTGTTGTGGAAGGACGATCGTTTCTGGACCTCCCGCAAAAAGGAGTTGACAAAAAAGATGGCCGGCGACCTGCTGAAAAAGGGCCGCACCTCCGTCAAGGGAATGTGGTCTGAAAAGAAGGGTGCCGCTTATGACGCGGTGGTGGTGCTGGACGATACCGGCGAGAAGTATGTCCGCTTCAAGCTGGAGTTCCCCAAACGGAAGGAGGGCGTGAATGGCAAAAAGTAAATCGGATATTTCCCTGGGCGGCGCGGAACAGAATATGAGCCGGGAGGAGCTGGCGGCGGTGACGAAAGCTGTTGCCACCCTCTCCCCGGAGGACCGGGACCTGCTGGCCGCTGTGCAGGAGTCCCCGTTCCGGCTGACCACGGCGGAGCAGTTCCTGAAATTTGATAAAAATGTGGACTGCTTCGTGCTGGAGCCCCATGTCCAGACCCTGGAGGATCTTGGCTGGGAGTACCTGGAAGAGAAACTGACCATCGACCTGACGGATGACCTCCGGACCGCCATTGACCCCGCGCCCTTCGGCCGGCGCGCTCTGGAGGAGGACCGGGGGTGCTTCACCAGCCGGGGCTATCTGTTCCCCACGGACGACGAGTGGCAGCACGACCGCCCCCAGGCAAAGCAGGCGGACCGCAAGCCATCCATCCGGGAGCGGCTGGAACAGAGCAGGCAGGAGTGCAGGAACAAGAATAAGGCCCAGGCGCCCCACAAGGGGAAATCTGAGCCGGAGCTGTAAGGAGGAGGTGCGTATATGCCCCATTATGAATATGACAAGGATTATCCCGTTGCCGCCTTCATCACCAACCTGGGCAAGTACAACGAGGGCGACCTGGTGGGCGAATGGGTGAAGTTCCCCACCACGCCGGAGGAGATGCAGAAGGTGTTTGAACGGATCGGCATTGGGCAGAAGGACGACTTCGGCCAGCCCTATGAGGAGTGGTTCATCACCGACTATGACTGCTATGTGGACGGCCTCTATGATAAGCTGGGCGAGTATGAGAGCCTGGACGAGCTCAACTACCTGGCCTCCAAGCTGGACGAGATGAGCCAGGGCGAGTATGAACAGTTCCAGGCGGCGATGGAGATCGGCGATCATTCGGGCAGTTTGCAGGAGATCATCAACCTGACCGAGAACCTGGACTGCTACGACATTTACCCCGACATCCACGACCACGACGACCTGGGCCGGTATTACATCGAGGAGCTGGACGCCATGCAGGTGCCGGAGCACCTGCGGAACTACATCGACTATGAGGCCTACGGCCGGGACGTCGCCCTGGAGGAGGGCGGCGAGTTCACCGACCTGGGGTATGTGCGGGACACCGGGAGCAGCTTCCATGAGTATTACGATGGGGAGCATGGCAGCATCCCGGAGGAATACCGGGTGATGACCTTCCAGGACGCGGAGGAGCTGACCGAGGAGGAAAAATCCGAATGGGCGATGGACATCGCCTACGATATGGACGAGTTCTTCCGCCAGCACGACCCGCAGTACGCCGCCGAGCACCCGGAGGAGCACGCGGCCAAAGAAGAAATCTATGAAAGCCTGATGGCCGGCCGCATTTCCGCCCTGGATGAGAAGCTGGCCGCCCTGGGGCAGACCCAGGAGGACTATCTGCCTTCGGAGATCGAGAAGTTCAAAGACGCCACCGGCTATGAGGAATTTCTTGACTTTGATCCGGCGGTGATCCGGGAGGCCATCCAGAACCCGGACAAGTCCCATGCGGACGAGATGCTGGCCTTTGCGGAGCAGGCGGGCCGGGAGTACGAGGCGGAGCTGTCCGGGCAGGCCCCGGCGCCCTCCCCGGATGACCGGGAGACCGGCGAAACGGTACGGACCCCCAGGGGCACTTTCTATGTGACGGATATGAGCCGGGAGCAGATGGAGGCGGCCGGGTATGGTCTGCACCATCAGTCTGACGATGGGAAGTATCTCATCATGGGCAACGGCACCAGGGCTTTTGCTATCCGCAATGAGGAGGCCCAGGAACACGCCGCGCCGGAGAAGATGACCGTCCTGGTGGTGGAGCCCATGAAGGAGCCCTATGTGAAGGAGATCGCCCCCGGCCTCCATTCGTTACAGGCAGAAGTGGGCGGCGATATTGCCACCGCTTATCCCTTCTCCGACCCGGTGGGGCTGGTCTGCAACGATGAGGGCAAGCTCATCGGCCTGGAGGTGAACCGTAGCCTGCGGGATGAGCATGGGGAGATTTACGACATCATGGCCGGCACCTTCCTGGTGGTGGGGCTGGGTGAGGAGTCCTTCACTTCCCTGACCCCGGAGCAGGTGCAGAAGTACACGGAACATTTCAAGCAGCCGGAGCAGTTCATCAGTCTGAACGGGCAGATCATCGCCCTGCCGGTGGAGCCGGAGAACCCGCTCCGCACCGCCGAGATGACCCTGGAGGACGACTATGGGATGATCGACGGGGTGCTGAACAACGGTCGCAAGGGTGAGGAGCTGGAGAAGGCCCAGGGTGAGGCGCGCAGGACCACGCCGGAGAAGAAGCCCTCCATCCGGGAGCGGCTGGCGGAGGCCAAGCGGGAGTGCGGCGAACGCAAGCCCCCGGACAAGGTTCAGCAGAAGAAGCCCCCGGAGCATGACCTATGAGCCGGAGCAAGAAGTGGCGGCTGGAGTGGTCCTTCTTCCTGGGGGAGAACGGCCGCCGCAGGTACAATAAGATCTGCAAGGGCTGTATCCATCCCTGCAAGCAGAGTTTCCGGGCGGTTCTTATCGCCTGTCCCCATTACCAGTCCGCACGCTCGAAAAAGTGTGGGGATAGGGGTTGAAAATGGGCTGAAAAATCGCCTGTGGCGGCTTTTCCGGGAGCCGTCCTTATGATTTCCCATGTGGGTCTGCCCCTTCAATTTAAGGGGTGCAGAGAGGCTGTTTTGAACACTTTTCCATAACAGAGCGGGAGCGCCGCCTTCGGTTTGGGCCGAGGGTGACGCTCCCACTTCTTTTTTTGTTCTCTTTTTTCTCTTTCAATCAGGATCGGACAGGAAGGGTGTTCGCAGCAGCAGGCGCTGTGGGAATGTGCGTAAACGACCATGTCTGCGGAGCTGTGGGAAACGATGTTTGCGGGCTGTGGGAAAGCCGGCGGCTTTTCCATCGGGCCGTGAATATCCGTTTTCCATCGGCGGAGCGGCCGTTTTCCACATTTCCCACAGCGGAAAATAGCATGATAGCATACTTGTATATTGCTTTTCTGCAAAAAAAGATTTATAATGCATTATGGTTAGTTTGTGCTAACCTCAATTTCGAATCACGGAGGCGGTTATGGGAATATTAAAGGCTTTTTTCAACAATACCCGCAAGCCGAAAGGATTGCTGGGCAGGTGCATGGTGGGCAGCATGAATCATGCCCATGCTGCCCTCGCGGATTGGGGCCTTAGCCATTTGCCCGAAACAGGTCCCGTCGAGATTGCGGAGTTGGGTTGCGGTGGTGGGCGGAATATCCGAGCCCTTTTGCGAAAATATCCTGCCGCGACTGTCACCGCCTTAGACTATTCAGAAATATCTGTGGAAAAGGCCAAGAGTGTTAACCGCAAGGGGCTGCAAGCCAGCCGCTGCCGTATCATACAGGGAGATGTGTCTTGCCTTCCCTTCGAGGATGGTGTATTTGATTTGGTGACCGCATTTGAAACGGTATATTTCTGGCCTGGTCCTACGGAGAGCTTCCGGGAGGTGTACCGAACTCTGCGGCCGGGCGGCATCTTTCTGATCGTCAATGAGTCGGACGGAGAAGATCCCCACGCCAGCAAGTGGCTTTCTGTCATTGATGGGATGAGGATCTTCGATGGAGACCAACTTGCCCGTTTTCTTACCGAGGCAGGTTTTTCTGAGATCATCGTAAATCGGAATGCAAAAAAGCATTGGCTCTGCGTTCTGGCGATGCGGGAAAACAGCAGCCTTTTGGAAAATGAAGAACCGAGTGGCATCTCATAAAAAGCGGCAAATGGTGCGGCTGAGCACAGCATTTGACTTACTATTCAACCATTGGAATGCTTCTGATGAAGTGTACCGTATATGATGGAACCAGCGAAACGGACTTTAAGAAGAATGGAGGGACTGAAGATGTGGAAATACACAATCCAAGTAGACGGCATGATGTGCGGTATGTGCGAGAGCCATGTGAACGATGCGGTGCGGAAAGCATTTCCGGTGAAGAAGGTCACTTCATCTCGGAGTAAAAAAGAGACTGTGGTAATCACGGAAATGGAACTGGATCAAGAGACTTTACGGGCGGCTATTTCCGCCACTGGCTATGATGTGGGAGAGATTCGGAGGGAATCCTGGCACAAGAAAGGGCTGTTTGGCCGATAAGTATCTGAGACACAGATCAATGAAGAGGAGGCAAGCGGATGCTGGCAGAATTTTTGTCAAAACAGGGGGAATGGACACAAGTGATGCCTGGTGCGCGAGCCTGCCTGTTCTCCCTGTGCGAGAGGTCATTCCCTCTGCCCCTCCGGTTGGAACCTCTGCACTTTGAGGTATTGTTCTGCCTGGCCGGGATGGTGACTCTGACCCGGCGGGATGGTTCGGCTCTGAGGTTAGGTACCCGGCAGGTGCTTCTCCTCACCGACATCTCTGATCTGACCGATACCAGAGTGGAGACCGGCTTAAAGGGTGTGCTGGTGGCGGTGGACGCTCGGGGCGCCCGGGCGAGTCTAAAAGCCATTTGTGACCTGCTGGGCGGTTTGACTTTGAACACGGATCAAGTACGGCGGTGGATGGTCAGCCGGGGCGGCTGCGCTGTGGAGGGTCCCTCTCGCTGGAGCCAGGCGGCCTTCGCTGACCTGGATCGTTTGCCCCAGAGCGAGCGGGCACGCTGGTGCGTGTGGAAGTCGGTGGAACTGTTGTATCTGCTCTCTGCCCAGGGGGAACCAGCGGCGGAAATGGTCCCGGTGCTGGATCAGGAGATGATCCGGACCTTGGCAGAAACCCGCCGATATATGGAGGAGAATCTGGACGAACCCCTCTCCATATCAACTTTGAGCCGCCGTGCCTGCCTCTCTGCAACTACATTCAAGGAGGGGTTCCGTCGCCTGTACGGACTGCCGGTCCACACCTGGCTGCAGCAGCGGAGGATGGAGCGTGCGGCGGAGTTGCTGCGGGACTCCTCTCTTAGCGTGCTGGGGGTAGCCCAGTCAGTGGGATACAGCAGCGCCAGCCAGTTCTCCGCCGCCTTTCGGCGGCAGTATGGCATGTCGCCAACCATGTATCGAAAAATGTCTGAACCGGCATAACATCGTCTGATTCGGTGAGACACAGCATTGTTTATCCTTTATAATACTCAGATACATAAAAAAGCTTGTTTCCGGACAGGAGGAGATTTCAATGAAACAACATCGCTTCTGGGCCTGGGGCGCCGTGATTTGCATGGTCATGGTGATGATTACGGGCTACAAACACAAATAAAGCAGAAAGGAAAGATTTCCATGATGAAACACTATGTCAGACTGGCCTGCTTCGTGGGCGGCACTCTGTTCGGCTCCGTCGGCGTGAAGCTGCTCACCAGCAAAGACGCCAAGAAAGCTTATACTCACATTACCGCCGCCGGCCTGCGGATGAAGGATAGCGTGATGGAAACTGTGACCTGTGTGCAGGAGAACGCCGCCGACATCCTGGCCTCTGCAAAGGACATCAACGAGACCCGAGCCGCCAAGGAAGCTGAGACCCAGGTGGAGGATCAGGAAGCCTGAAAATTGCGGAAGGGAGCCGGAAAACGGCTCCCTTTTTTCCATGAGGAGAGATTTAGTATGCAAGCAACCATCGTACATGAGAGCCGGGGGCGGATGCGTCTGCGGCTCCGCCAAAAAAATATATCCATTCGCCAGGCGGATCTGCTGGAAACCTGGCTGAAGGGACAGCCCTGGACCCGGGAGGCCGTGGTCCATGAGCGCACCTGCTGCGTCATCGTAACCTATACGGGAGACCGGGAAGCCGTCCTCTCCGCCCTCGGTGCGTTCACTTGGGCCGGGGCGGAGTCATCCGTCACCCTGCCCGGCCACAGCACCCGGACTCTGAACCGAGAGTTCCAGGAGAAACTGGTGGGCAAGGTGGCGGTGAAAGCAGCCACTACCCTGTTTTTGCCCGCCCCGCTGCGGATCGCCCGGATTGTCTGGCACATGATCCCCTTTCTGCACAGAGGTCTGCGCTGCCTGGGACATCGTCAGATCAAGGTGGAGACGCTGGATGCGTTGTCCATCGGGATCTCCGTCTGCCGCAGGGACTTCGGTACTGCCGGCACTGTCATGTTTTTGTTGGAGATCGGTGAACTGCTGGAGGATTGGACTCGGAAGAAATCTGTGGCGGACCTGGCGGAGAGCCTGTCCCTCCACGTGGACCGGGTGTGGCTGAAAACAGAGGCCGGGGAGGTGCTGGTCCCCATCGGCCAGGTAAAGCCCGGCGACCGGGTCCTCGTCCGAGCCGGGGGCGTCATCCCCCTGGACGGCGTGGTGGCGGAGGGGGAGATCACCGTCAACCAGGCATCCCTCACCGGCGAATCCGTCCCCGTGGTCAAGCGGCCCGGCGGCGCGGTGTACGCCGGCACCGTAGTGGAGGAGGGAGAGTGTGTCCTGGAGGTGAAGCAGGCCACCGGCCAGAGCCGCTATGACCAGATTGTGGAGATGATCCAGCGGTCTGAGCAGATGAAGTCTGCCGCCGAAGCCAAAGCGTCCAACTTGGCGGACAAACTGGTGCCCTATACCTTTGCCGGCAGCCTGGTGAGCCTTGCCCTCACCCGGAACGTGACCCGGGCCTTGTCGGTACTTATGGTGGACTTCTCCTGCGCCCTAAAGCTGGCCATGCCCCTGGCGGTGCTCTCCGCCATGCGAGAAGCGGGACGGGAGCACATCACCGTCAAGGGCGGAAAATTCCTGGAGGCGGTGGCGAAAGCGGATACCATCGTCTTTGACAAGACCGGCACCCTCACCCACGCCTGCCCCCGGGTGGCAAAGATTTTTACCTTCAACGGAAAAATAGAGAATGAAATGCTCCGTCTGGCCGCCTGTTTGGAGGAGCACTTCCCCCACTCCATGGCCAACGCCGTAGTGGAGGAGGCCAAACGCCGGGGCTTGCACCACGAGGAGCGCCACGCCAAGGTGGAGTACCTGGTGGCCCACGGCATTGCCAGTTCAGTGGATGGGGAGCAGGTGCGCATCGGCAGCGCCCACTTCATCTTCGATGATGAGAAGTGCGTGATCCCGGAGGAGGAGCGGGCCAAGTTCGACGCGCTGCCCCCAGAGTATTCCCAGCTCTATCTTGCCATTAATGGGGTGCTCTCCGCCGTAATCTGCATCTCCGATCCTCTGCGGGAGGAGGCACGGGAGGTGCTCTCCGCCCTGCGAGTCTTGGGTGTGCGGAATGCCGTCATGCTCACCGGGGACAGCCCCCGCACCGCCGCTGCCATCGCGGAACAGCTCGGGGTGGATGCCTTTCGGGCCGGGGTGCTGCCAGCGGACAAGGCGGAGTATGTGGCCGCTTTGCGGAAGGAAGGGCATACTGTCCTTATGGTGGGAGACGGCATCAACGACTCTCCGGCCCTCTCCGAGGCGGATGCCGGCATCGCCATCAGCGACGGGGCGGCCATCGCCAGGGAGATCGCCGACATCACCATTGCCGCCGACAGCCTGTGGGAGCTGGTGCGCCTGCGGCAGCTGGCCATGGCCCTGATGCGCCGCATCCGGAATAACTACCGCTTTGTCATCGGGTTCAACGGGGCGCTCATCGGTCTTGGCGTGACGGGCATTCTGCCTCCAACCACCTCCGCCATGCTCCACAACCTGTCTACTCTTGGCGTAAGCCTCCACAGTATGACTGCCCTGCCCCAGAAAAAGCAAGATTAAGTTTCCTGACAGAGTCCGGCGCGTATGCGCCGGGCTTTTTTCGTATTCCACTTGACAAACTGCCGCTTTCGTCGTATTATAACGGTGTTATATAACACTGTTATAAGGAGAGCGCCTATGGAAGAAAAGTCTAATGTCACGCTGAAAAAAATCCAAGAGGCAGCCATGGCCGAATTTCTGGACAAGGGCTTTCAAGGGGCTTCTCTGCGGCAGATCGTAAAGAACGCCGGGGTAACCACCGGGGCCTTCTACGGCTACTTCTCCAGCAAGGAGGCGCTCTTTGCCTCCATCGTGGAGCCGCACGCGGCCGCTTTGATGGGGCGGTTCATGGAGGCCCAGACCTCCTTTGCCGAACTGCCTGAGGAGCAGCAGCCAGATCACATGGGGGAGGAATCCAGCAACTGCGTCCACTGGATGGTGGACTACATCTGCCAGCACCGGGAGCCGGTGAAGCTGCTCCTCACCCGCGCAGAGGGTACCAGCTATGAGCACTTCCTCCACAGCATGGTGGAGGTGGAGGTAGAGTACACCCTCCAATACATGGAGGTGCTCCGCCGTCTGGGCCGGGACATTCCGGAACTGAGCCAGTCTCTGTGTCACATCATCGCCAGCGGGATGATGAGTGGCATTTTTGAGATCGTGATCCACGATATGCCCCGGGAGCAGGCGCTGCGGGACGTGGATCAACTCCGCGATTTCTATACCGCCGGATGGCTGAAATTGATGGGGGCTTAACCCCTATCTTTTTTGAATACAGGTTAGCTGTGACTAACTATTTTAACAAGGAGGGATCACTTTGAAGCAAAAGAAACCAAGCAGCCTGACCCGCATCCTGGGCTATGCGGGCGGGCACAAGAATCTAACGATCCTGGGCTGTATCCTGTCCGCCCTGTCGGCGGTGCTGGGGCTGGCGCCGTATCTGTGTGTCTGGCTGGTGGCCAGAAGCGTGTTGTCCACTTGGCCCGGCCTGGACGGGGCCGGGAACCTGGGACTCTGGGGCTGGATGGCAGTGTGGACTGCCGTTGGCAGCATCCTGCTGTACTTTGCCGCCCTCATGTCCACCCATATCGCGGCCTTCCGCACCGCCCGGAACATCCGGCGCGCCGCCATGACCCATGTTCTGAAACTCCCCCTGGGCTTTTTTGCCGGGAACCAGTCGGGGCGGCTGCGCAAGCTCATTGACGACAACGCCGGGCTCACCGAGGACCTGCTTGCCCACAAGCTCCCCGACCTGGCCGCCACGGCAGTGACGCCTATCGCCGCCATCGTGGTACTGTTCCTCTTTGACTGGCGGATGGGTCTGCTGTGTCTGCTCACCATGGTGCTGGCGCTGCTCTCCATGTGCATGATGATGGGCGGCAAGAACGCCGGCTTTTTCCACCGCTATCAACAGGAGATCGAGCGCATGAGCGGCGAGGCGGTGGAGTATGTCCGGGGCATCCCGGTGGTGAAGATCTTCCAGCAGACGGTGTGGTCCTTCAAGGCGTTCCAGCAGGCCATCGAGGAGTACAGCGCCAAGGCGGAGCACTATCAGGCGGATGTATGCCGGGTGCCCCAGTCCATCAACTTGACCTTTACCGAGGGAGCCTTTGTGTTCCTGGTCCCGGCGGCGCTGTTCCTGGCCCCCGGCGCCCTGGCCGCCGGGAGCTTCGCCGGGTTTGTCACGGACTTTGCCTTTTACGCGGTGTTCTCCGCCATCATCTCCACCGCTCTGGCCCGGGTCATGTTCGCGGCCTCCGGTATGATGCTGGCCTCCACCGCCCTGGGGCGCATCAGTACGGTCATGGACGCGCCGGCGCTGACCATTCCGGAGCACCCCAAGACGCCCCGGGACGGCCGTGTGGAGTTCGCGGATGTGAGCTTCACCTATGACGGAGCGGAACGCCCCGCCCTCTCCCATGTGTCCTTCACGGCGGAGCCGGGGCAGACGGTGGCCCTGGTGGGACCCTCCGGCGGAGGCAAGACCACGGCGGCCAGCCTGATCCCCCGGTTCTGGGATGTATCCTCCGGCGCTGTCCGGGTGGGCGGCGTGGATGTGCGGGAGGTGGATCCTCATGTGCTCATGGATCAGATCGCGTTTGTGTTCCAGACCTCCATCATGGAGAATGTCCGGGCCGCGAAGCCGGACGCCAGCCGGGATGAGGTGCGCGCCGCCCTGATGGCGGCCCAGTGCGGAGACATCCTGGAAAAACTCCCCCAGGGCATGGACACCTTGATCGGCACCGAGGGCACCTATCTCTCCGGCGGTGAGCAGCAGCGCATCGCGCTGGCCCGGGCCATTTTGAAGGACGCCCCCATCGTGGTGCTGGATGAGGCAACCGCCTTCGCTGACCCGGAGAACGAGGCGCTGATCCAGCAGGCTATCAGCAAGCTGGTGGTGGGAAAGTCTCTGATTGTCGTGGCCCACCGGCTGAATACAATCCGCAATGCCGACCAGATATTGGTTGTTGCCAACGGTGAGATTGTGGGCCGGGGCATCCAGGAGGAGCTTCTGCAGAGCTGCCCCCTTTACCGAAAGATGTGGCAGGACTACACAGGCTCTACGGAAGGAGGCGCAGAAGATGTTTGAAATGATTTGCCGTGTCTTTAAGATTGCGGGAAACAGCCGGAGAAAAATTGTGGCAGGCATCGTCTGCAACATTCTGAAATCCTTCTTCAACGGTTTTATGATGTTCGGTGTATTCTGGATTCTGCTCCATCTGGATGGACTCTCCCCGGCCATCATCGGGCAGGCTTTTGGCGTAATTCTGGGCAGTGTGCTGGGCCGCTTCTTTTTCCAGTGGATGTATGACCGTACCATGAGCGGGTCCGGCTATGACATTTTCCGGGATTACCGTCTGGAGATTGGGGAACGGCTGAAGCAGGCGCCCATGGGATATTTCTCAGAACAAAATCTGGGCACCATTCAGGCCATGCTCACCACCACGATTGCTGATCTGGAGGGGTACTCCATGCTGGCGATTGAGCAGATGACCAGCGGTGTGGCTATGGCTGTACTGATGTCCGTGATGATGTTCTTTTTCAGCCCGGTGATTGCGGGATTGAGCCTTGTGGGGCTGGCACTTGGGATGCTGGTCCTGCGTTGGGTGCGGCTTCGCGCCGCCCAATATGCCCCCATTTACCAGGAGGCCCAGGAGCATCTGGTCGGTAAGGTGATGGAATACATACGGGGCATTTCGGTGCTGCGTTCTTTTTCCAAAGGCGAGGAGGGACAGGTGGAAGTCCGCGCTGCGTTCCAGAAAAAATGGGATGCGGACTACGGCCAGGAAAAGGCTACAGCTGGCGTCCTCCGTTTCTATGGGCTGACCTTTAAGCTCATGAGCTGTGTGCTGATTGCGGCGGCGGCTCTGCTGTATCTGGCGGGGCAGATCAGCCGGCCTTATTGCCTGACTTTCCTGTTCTGCGCTTTCACAGTCTATTCCGATTTGGAGACGATGGGCAACAGCGCCTTTCTGAGTAAAAAGATCAATACGGAACTGGACCGGCTGGAGGAGGTCACCGACATTCCAAAGATGGATACCAGCTCGGAGAAACTGGTTGTGTCCCACTATGATATTTCTCTGGAGCATATCTCATTTGGCTATGGGGGCCGCCAGGTGATCCATGATATTTCACTGGAAATCCCGGAGCACACCACCTGCGCGATTGTAGGGCCCTCCGGCAGCGGCAAGACTACACTCTGCAATCTGATTGCCCGCTTTTGGGATGTGCAGGAAGGGACCGTTCGGATTGGCGGGAAAAATGTGAGGGATTATACTGCGGACAGTGTGCTGGAATACATCAGCATGGTCTTTCAGAATGTGTACCTTTTTCACGACTCTGTGGAAAACAACATCCGGTTTGGCCGGCCGGAA
>OHMP01000486.1_pt1 | contig 20912 bp, 26 predicted proteins | sample 1569341 | NCBI WGS metagenome assembly OHMP01 (sample SAMEA3879584, study PRJEB24766) | human gut metagenome | biome: human-associated habitat; feature: feces | place: USA | collected 1985/1987 | reverse complement strand
CGCCACAGCAGCCGTGAATGCCTTTCTCGTGACTGCCCGCACGTAGGGCTTATCCTCTGCGCCGAGGTAGTCAATCAGCAGGGAATCGAGGCGCTGAATGCCGTCCCACGATAGGGAGGACAGGTAGTTCCTCACATCGTTGAACTTATGCTTCTCGCTGTGCAGGGACAGAGCGCCGTCAATCTTTCCGTTGCCGGTAATCTTGTAGACCTTTTCAAAGTACCAGTACAGCCCCTGATTGTCGTTGTCTGTCCAGCCGCGCCGTTTCTCAAAAGCGCTCCAAGGCAGGTCGCCGAGGATCTCCCCGCGCCCCGCGAACTCGTTCAATGCGAACTTGCCCTTGAGCATCGGGTCGTTTTCGAGTATCAGCCAGATGTTGTCGATGGTGGCCTTTATCGTGCCGGTCTGCTTATTCAGCTCCAAATCCAGCGTCCAGTCGAAGTTATCCCCCTCGATGGTGGAATCCGTAAGCCCCTGAAAGTCGCTGACCGCAGAATCGGCTCTCTCCTTTGCCAGCTGCCGGGAAACCTTGGGGTCTTCGATTGCGAGGTTGCACATCGCTGTGTAGGACGGCAGCCTGTTCGTGGGTGTATTGGGGTCTGCTCCGTCATCCATCTCTCCGAACTTGTGCATACGAACCAAATCGAACGCATTCACGAGCCTGCCGCAGCAGGGGTCAGTAGAGTGATGGGAATACAGAAACATCCCGTTATCGTACACCACAGCGCCTCCGGTGGTCGTTCCTCCGAGGTAGGTGAATCGGCCTCTCGAATTATCGACCGGTTCATAAATCCCATCGAGAAACGTGTCCATCGCGCCATATATGTCGTATGTCCGGCAGAACGCACCGACCACGCCAGCTTTGCTGAGCGGGTCGCTCTGCTTCATCGCCAGCTTCTTGTAGGCGTTATCCGCGCCCGGAACCTGCGGCCATTTCGATACATCACGCCAGTCGCCGTATTTCTCGTCAATCATGTGCAGCAGCGCCGTAGTGTCGAGCATCGGCTTGTCGCCAAAGGTGAACACATACTCGCTGTCGTAGCAGCAGCTCGGCCAGTACATCAGGCGCGTGGCCTCAAACGTGGTCGGGTCTGCGAACTCAATACCTATAATTGACGCCACGAAACGCGCAGCAGGCTCGTATTCATCTGCCGTTGCGGTTCTGTCAAGCGGAACAAGGATACGGAGACGAGGGTTTGCCGGAGAGTGCTTGCGGGTAGAATAAATGCAGTAACCGCATCCCAGACCGTCAACCCGTTTCAGGATTTCATCTGTCCCTCCCGGCGGTATCGTATCGAAGTCCAGCGTGATAATATCTCTGCCGGTAACAGCGCCCGCCCTGCGGCGAGCACCCGACAGACTGCCGGCTACGAAACCGCCAATGTCTTTCCGGTCATCCTGTTCGGACTTTTTCAGGCTCAGGTATTCTTGCATCGTCTCGGTAGAGCGATTCGGTATTCTGAGCTTCTCGTAGAACTCCGACAGCATAATGGACTGGGGCTGCCAGTTTACGCTCTTTCGGTTGTTGCCGACAGTTATCGTTATCTCTCTGTCGTATTGCATTTAGACCCAGCCCTCCTTTACTTGTATTTCTTGCCGGTTTCCTTGTCCACAAGGACTATCCTCCCGACCACTTCAAACCCGACAAGCTCAGCGGTCTTTTTCATATCCGGGATTAGAGCGCTTATCCGCTCAAGGACCCGGCGTTCTTCTGCTTCAATATTGCTCATCGCCTCTCCAACCGTCGGGTCGTTGTAACCCTCCGAGTTTTTATAGAGATGCGGCTTTTTGTCATGCGCCATATCGTCAGTCCTTTCTAAAGAAGTCCCCGACCCAACCGTCTGCATTCAACGGTAAATCCGGCGCCCAAGGAATCGGCTTCGTCATCAGCCGCACAACGTCATCCAGATCCGCTCGGTCAGCAGGACAATCTATAACAACTTCATCATGCACGTGGAAAACCACGTGATAGCCCGCTGCTTCGAGGTTTTCAATCGCAAGCGCAAGACAGTCGCGGGCGATGGCCTGAATACAGTTCTCCACCAGCTTGCCTCCGTATGTTTCAAGCTGCGTCCACTGCTTTGTGGTCTGGTTCACACCGCTATACAGAATCGAGGGCTTATCCCAAGAGTTGACGCCAAGCTGCGGATTTGCGTAATACAGCTTTCTTTTGCTCGGCAGGGTTATCGTCAGGAAGTCCAGACCGTGTTCGATGTCCATTTCTCTTGCGAAGATGAGGTTTCGTACACCAGCTGGCCGCCCCGTCTGAATAACAGACACCGCTGCGTTTTCCACCGCGTACCACAGGTCAACGATGCGTCGGTTGGAATCGCGCCAGCGGGAAACAATATCCGGCAGGTCATCCTCCGGTATGCCCATTCGCAGAGCGCCCATCGCAATCAGCGCGCCGGTGCTGCCCTGATAACCGAGGGCGAGTTCCGCAACCTTGCCTTTCTGCCGCAGTTCATATTCTGGGTTTCCCTTTTTGATTCGGTCGAGCGGAACGCCGAACATCTGGCTGGCAGAAGCCTCGTAAATCTTTCCGTGTGTTCTGAACACGTCCAGCCGCCACTGCTCTCCTGCAAGCCAAGAGATAACGCGTGCTTCGATGGCGCTGAAATCGGCATCAATCAGAGTGTTTCCCTCAGACGCGATGAAAGATGTTCGTATCAACTGCGAGAGGGTATCAGGCACAGAGCCATACATACACCGCAGCTTATCCGCGTTCCTCTCCTTTACCGCGTTTCTGGCAAACGGCAGCATACCGATGTAAGTTCGAGGCAAGTTCTGGACCTGAACGAGCCGCCCCGCCCATCTGCCGGTTCGGTTCGCACCGTAGAACTGCAACAGTCCTCTAACACGACCGTCGCTGCACACAGCAGCCTCAATCGCGTCATATTTCTTGGTGCTTGTCTTTCCAAGCTCCTGCCGGATTTCCAGCATACGTTCTGCCGGACCGTTGATGGACTTACTTTCCAGCATCGCTGCAACCGTGTCTTTCCTCAAATCTCCGACAGTGTGGTCGGTGTTGGCTTCGAGCCATTTGCTGAGCTGAGACACGCTGTTGGGGTTTTCAAGCCCGGTGATGGAAACCGCCTCAGACATCAGCCTCTCACGAGATGCGGCGTCAATTTCCAACGCCCCTCGCACCATCTTCATATCAACCGCAACGCCCCTCGCATTGATGAGGAGGTCGGTCTGCCACTGCTTTTCGATGTCATCGGGAACAGGGAATGCCGACAGTCTGCGGTCAATTTCCATTTCGGTCACGACATCGCCTTTGCAGTAGGTCCTGAACAGTTCCCACTTATCTGGGTCGTGTTTTGGGAGATTTCGTGTTCTGCCTCCGTTGCTCTGCGTAGCAGCGCAGGGAACGCAGAAATAGCGAATCAGCGCCTTGCCTACGGAGAGCTTCTGCTTCTCGGCAGGGAGGCCAAGAGCCTTGCCTGTAGCGTCCAGACCTGCGGTGAATCCGCAGTACAGACCGTGCAGCATTGTATCTCGCCACTGGTCCACCGGAAGCATACGCCCGCAGAACTTAGAAAGGCAGAACCACTCGAACGCTGCGTTGTAAGCGTGTTTGATGTACGCGGGATTGCCCAGAGCATCGAACAACCAGTCCGGCAAAATCTCACCCTGCGCGAGATCCACAATCTCCTCTGGACCTCCATCTACGCTGTATGCGAACAGCAGCACCTCGAAATCCGGGCTTTGGACGTACTTATACAGACCGGATTTTGCGATAGGGACGCTGCTGTATGTTTCAATGTCGATAGATAAATGCGTCATCCGTCCCACCTCGCTTTTTTAACCAGCTCCGCGTTTTCCGTGAGCTTATCTCTCTGCTTCCGCAGGGTTTTTTCATAGCTGGACGGCTCGATATATGCCTGCGGAAAGAACTCCCACAGGTGACTGCTTTCGGCCATTCTCAGGCTTTCCAGCTTTGCAATCACACCGTCTCTCCGGTCGATCTCGAAAGCTATGGCGTCTATGAGTTCATCCCTGCGAATATCGCTGCAATGCTGCTTCGCCAGCTTGAGAGCTTTGGCAACCTGTTTTTTGTTTGCTGTGGAGAAGAACTCTCCGACATTCAGCTCCATATATCCGGTTGGATATTCAATGCGAAATGCGTTACTCGTCATCGCATTCACCGGCCTTTACAGGAACCTCCATCAAACGAGTATTTGGGCGCAACTGGCATCCGCACTGCGGGCAATCAAAAGCGTCGTAGTAGGTTTCGGGCTTAGCGCTACCAGCAAGGCGGCTCAGCCCGGAACCGGTGTTATCGGTCGCTGCTACGTAATGCTCGCTGCTCTGCGGAATAAATTCTGTACCGCAAACGGGGCAACTTAATTTCTTCATATCACTGTCCTCCTTAATGAAAAAGGCGCACGACCACTTTATGGGTGGCCGTGCGCCTTTGCTTGATTTATCCAAAGTAAGGCTGGCCGGTTAAGGGGTTAATTGCCCCCGGCTGGACGCCCAGCGGATTAGGCTGCTGCATACCCGTGTTAGGGTACGTTGCCTGACCCGGAGTAGCAGGCATCGCAGCTCCGTAGGCAGGGGTAGCAGGCGCACCGGCTTCCATGCCTACGCCAGCAAAGTCAGCCGCAGCAGATGCGCCGCCAGCCAACGCCTCGCCATCGCGGGTCTTCATCACATTGCCGAGGCCGCATCCCACGCCGCGCTTACCAGCTCGGTTGTAGCCGAAGAAGTTAATCGTCACGCGAGCGTACATACCGCTGTAAATATCCTGCGGGAGCAGCTCAGTGTTGATGTCGCTCTGATGAACCACCTGCGGCTTGTTCTTGGAGCTTGCCGTAATAACCCAGCAGCCCTTGCACTCAGGACCGTAGGGAGTGCCGTTCTCACGAACTCCGTCGCCGTCGTGGATGGGAACCGGAAGAACCGGAGGACGAACGCCGTTCCAGATCTTCCCCTGCGCATCAGCGGCAGCCGCCTCAATGCTGGCGTCGATGTTCTGCTTCACGGCCACATCCGTCTTGGGGATAAGCAGGGTCACAGAATACTTGGGGGTAGCGGTGGGGTCGTTATTGTTCGCTCTCGGAGTGACAAGATTGACATAGGACAGGCGAACCTCGCCGGTCAGAACTTTGGTAGGAACATTGTTATACATATCTGATTTTCTCCTCTCATATTGAAGCATTTGCTCTGCGTCATATTCACCTTTGTCGAATAAACTCATGTCTCTTTAACTCTGCGAGGCCACGCCTGCGAAATCGGCGGCGGCGCTGCTGAATTCTTTTCGGGAATCGCTCTCGTCTGCGAGGGTGGGCTTACCCTGCGGTTTAACCACGAACTCTCCAACCATTTCCTCAAACTTCTTCTTGCCCAGCACTTTTTCCAGCTGAGCAAGCGTCTTGGGAACGCTGTCGTAGATAACCGCTCGGTCAATGCCGTCCGCTATGAGTTTGTCGATGGCCTTGTCTTGGTCGCTCCAAACGCGGGAGCTGCGGCCCTCGACGGCTTTCCAGCCGGGAATCTTCTCGCCGTTGAGGATGGAGTTCAAAGCCCTCTCCTTGACGGCTTCATACCACGCAACAAGGGTTTTTCCGCGTTCAAGGACATCGCCCATCTCTGTGGGAGACAGGATAGCCGGATTACTGACCGCCTCTTTGAAATCGTCAAATGCACCGGTCTGCTGTTCAGCCTGTGCTTTGCAGATGCCGTTGGCGCGGCAGAACTGACACCAGCTGCCAGCGTGGTACTCACCGAAGCCCATATAGGCCATCATCGCTTTAGGCTTGATTTCCTCGCCCCACGCGAGCAGGTCTTCAACGCTGCAACCCCACGTGTCGTGGAGATCAATCCTCGGCTGGTCGATGGTGATTTCCACGTTTTTCAGCGAGCTGCCAAAAAGGGGCTGATAAAGTTTCAGCGCTCCAAGCGCGTACAGTTTCAGCTGCGGATTGTCCGAAGCAGAAACAGGAACACCTTTTCCGTGCTTGTAGTCGGTGATTACGAGCGTATCACCGCCAAACATAATGCAGTCGCATCTGCCAAAGGCTTCGGGAACCACATCAGATATGTCCACCTTTACCTCGAAAGCGATGTACGGTTCATTGTCAAAGGCCATCGCTCTTTCAGCCAGATGCTCCACATAGGTTTCCGCAGTCTGCAACATCTCGTCGTCCCACTGCGGGTCGGTCTTGTACTTCTTAATGGTGCGGTTGTATTCTGCCGCTTTCACTTTCTTGAAGTGCTTCTTGGCGGCTACCTCACAAACGCTGTGCGCAATCGTTCCCTCCCTCGCGTACTCGCTGGGCTTTTCGGGTAACTGCGCCTCAAGGCGTGGCGCCAGAGGGCAGTTCAGCCAGCGATGCGCACTGGATGGCGAGAGAAGTGCATGGGCGCTCAAATCTTCGCCCCCATCTCACGCAATGCCGTAGCAAACGCCCCGAGCTGCTCCTGTTTCAGATCCATAACAGCTTGAACACCGAAAGAGTGGAGCAGGTTCATCAGGTCGTTTACCTTACCTGCGTCCATCAGCTGAGCGCCAGCGGCCATAATCTGGTCCACCGTGTACTTAGGCGGCTGAGCAAGGGGAACGCCCGCAACAGGTACGCTCTGCTGTGCAGTAGTCGCCGGAGCTGGCATAGGAGCCGCAGGAGCAGGGGGTGCAATAGGCTGCGCCGGAGCGGGCTGCGGGGCGGCCACAACGGGTTGCTGAACAGCAGCGACAGGCTGGGGAGCCTGTTTCGCACCCATAGCAGCGGCGAGATTGTTCAGCGCGTTTGCCAGTTCGGGTGCTTCGATTGTGATTTTCATTTCGAGCATGGTTTTTGTCCTCCTTAGAATTTATTGATTAGTATTCACTGCGGAATACGTTCTCACGGTTATCGCCGGCCACGAAGAACAGGTACTCCGACAGGGCTTCGCAGTCGTTTTCGTACCAGTCATTGAGAGCCTCCGATGCAACATCGTAGTCGTTATCGGAGATAGGCCGGGATTGCTCCCAATATCCTGCGAACTGATTGGGCGCGGAAACCACTTCCAGAACAGAATCGCCGAAGCGTCCATCGCTGACGCGGTTGAGAATTACTTCGCACACAAGGCGCTTGTCCTGCACCTTATCGTCGTAGCACTCTCCCGCGAGAGTGAGCACCATAGCGTCAATTTCTTCGTCCGTCCACTGATTCGGGGCGGGCGTTTCTGTTTGTACCGGCATTTCTGATTGGTACGCAGATGTTTCCGGCGTTGGCAAAACCAAATTGTCGCCTTTGTCAGATCCGCAGCCTGTAAGCAACAGCGGAACAGCAGCAAGAACTATCAGGGTTTTTGTAATTTTGGCTATTTCAATAGTCTGCTGGATTTGAGCAAAAACACTCACAGTCAAGAAAGGAGACTTCAAGATGGATAAGAAGTTTATCGAAATCATTGAGAGCGCGTTGCGCGGGTTCATCGAAGACCTGATTCAATCCGAGAACGGTCCGAGCGAGGACGACATTGCATATATCAAAGCCGAGCGAGAGTACATAAAGCGCCTGAAAGCAGTTTAAGTCGAAACGCCCGAAAGGGCGTCGCTGGGAACTGCCCCACCCAGCCTGATGATGACAGGGCAATTACTTAAAACAAGGAGGACAAACAAATGGCAGAGTTGAAGCAGGGCCGCTGGGTGAAAGTCCATGAACCCGGTCAGGCGAATTTTGTTGAGCACGAAAACGTTATGGACATCGTGATTGGAACTGGCCGTTGTCAGGCCGAGGCCACCTACACCGTTCGCAGCTACAAGAAAGCCGCGTATTGGCTGGGCGAATACCTCAGAGCTGCGGAGGCACTGCAAATCGTTGCCGACGAGGTGCTGGCGCAGATCCAGAGCGCGGCAGAAAGCGCAAACCGCGAGGATGATGAGGTTTCCACCAGCGGCGAGGGCTGGAACTGCGGCATCGAGAAGATGGGCGACGGCAGCTTCAAGGTTCAGTTGAGCTGGGCGGTCAGCGAGCCGGTCACGAAAAAGGGCGCTGAAAAGCCCGCGCCGAAGAAGCGCGGGCGAAAGAAAAAGGAGGCTTGAATAAATGCACTTGACACTGGAAGTAAAGCGATACCACGAATTCTTTTGGCTGAGAGACATTCAGGCAGTGAACATCTACAAATGCTGCGCGGAGTGTTTCATCGGCAATCGGGACAGCCGGGTTTATCACGGAACCCTGCACCAGCCCCGAGCATTCATTGACATTGACGTAATTGAAAATCCCCGCGCGGTTGCGTATTACCTTTGCGGATTGAGCGCGGGGTTCAATTACCACCAGAACACGCACGTGGCTTTCATTCCGGCTCCGGGCGAGACGGTATTTGTGGACAACGCGAATATCCGACTGACGATTACGGATGCCAAGCGGGTTGAGTTCCAAGATTACGTTCCGAACCCGCCCGGATATTTCACACGCCGGCAGAGAACCTGCCGAAATTGGATATTTGCAAATTACATCAACGACGGAATGTTAAGGAGGTTCAAAGAACATGGAAATGACTGAACTCATTGAGCGCGCGAAGCGCAATATCTGGGAAGCTCTCGGAGATTACGGCAGATACACCAGCCAGACAAGCGTTCTGGACGACTGCACCGAGAGCTTTGTGAGCCAGCTGGCATCTGATAGCTGCCACGCAAAGCAGGGACTGCGGGAATTGTTCAGCAAGTCCCCTGTATGGGATGCGGAGCTGGATGCTCTGGTTATCAACGGAACCAGAACGCACGACCCCGACCCCGACCGAATTTACGCGCTCGGGACTGAAATCCTGCACGAAGCAATCTACCACAGTGATACGCAGAAAGCACACACGATTCTCGATGCGCTCCGGTTTTTCTACGACAACGGCTCCGAGGAGCCGGGCATCGAGGCAATCAAGCGCCTTGCGCCGAAAGCATACGCCCCGAACAAGAAAAAGAGCCGCGTTTTCAAGGCGCTCTGCCAGACGCTGGGCGTCGCTGATGAAACGGCAGGCAGCGAGTTCCAGAGACTCTACGCGCAGTTTGCGGACGAGCTGATCTCTAAGAAGATTGGTTTCAAGCTGTACGTCTCCATCAATCCGGCGCATTTCCTTACGATGAGCAATCCGAAAGGCGACAGACGAGGAAGCACCCTCACAAGCTGCCACTCGCTCAACTCGACCGAGTACGAGTACAACAACGGCTGCACGGGTTACGCGAGGGATGAAGTGACGTTCATCGCATTCACCGTCGCAGATCCCACCGACAGGGAGACTTTGAACAACCGCAAAACCACGCGGCAGATTTTCGCATACAAACCCGGCAACGGACTGCTTTTGCAGAGCCGAATGTATAACACCTCCGGGGGCGTTTACGGGGCCAGCGAAGATTCCAAGCTGTACCGCGACCTCATCCAGCGAGAGATTTCGATGCTGGAAAACGTTCCGAATCTCTGGAAGACCTATCCGACGGTAGGAGAAAAGAGCTTCTGCGTAGAGCGCGGAGACGGTTTCGGCGGTTATCCCGATTGGGAATACGAAAACTTTGACGGCAAGGTCAGCATCCGTGCAGACCACGTGGATGATTTCAAGAGCTTGGTTGTCGGAACGTGGGGTCTGTGCGTTTCCTGCGGCTGTGAGATAAGCAACGGCGTTTACTGCGACGATTGCAACAGCGGCAGTCACGGGGAATATTACTGCGAATGCTGTGAGCAGTATTTTGACGACGAGCTGTATTCCGTCAGGGATCGCCGCGGTAACTGGATTGAAGTCTGCGAGGACTGCCGCGATGAGAATTACACCTACTGCGACTGCTGCGAGGAATATTGGCCGAACGAGTGCGTAACCGAAATCGACGGCACGTATTACTGCGACAGCTGCCGCGATGAGTATTGCAGCTACTGTGAAGAATGCGATGAGTTTCACCGCTCCGATAATATGACGCGGGCGATAAACTCTCGCGGAGATGAGGTTTATGTCTGCGAAGATTGCCTTGACCAGCTTTATGAGCGCTGCGAGGATTGCGGGGAATATCACATCCGTGAAGACTGCTTCCGGCTGGCAAAAGCGGACGGAGACACCGTTTACGTTTGCGAGAGCTGCATGGAGAATCACATGAGCTGCCCGCATTGCGATTCGCTGATTGACGTTTGCGAAGACGGGACTTGCCCTGAATGTGGCGCCGTCATCGAGGAAAAAGAGGAGGTTGAAACAGCATGAAAAAGTTAGAAGATTTCCTGATGCCAACCCAGAAAGAACTGTTCTCCAAATTGAGCGGGATGTATAAAGGCCGCGCAATGACCTGTAAGAACAGCTACATTCTCGTTCGAGGGGAAGCGCCGATTATGCTGGTAGCGCACCTCGACACGGTTCACAAGACGCCGGTGAAGCACATCTGCAAGACGCAGAACGGCGGCATCCTGATGTCCCCGCAGGGCATTGGAGGCGACGACCGCTGCGGCGTTTACGCGCTCACAGCGGTTCACGAGCGGTCTGCGGTAAAACCGTGGCTGTTGTTCACCTGCGATGAGGAAGTTGGCGGTGTTGGAGCGAGCGCGTTCTGCACCCGCTACCAGAAAGGAAAGCTGCCGAAAGAGCTGGCTGACCTGAAAATGCTGGTCGAGATCGACCGCAAGGGCAGAAATGACGCGGTTTATTACGACTGCGACAACCCCGAGTTTGAGGAGTACATCACGAGCAAAGGGTTCGAGACAGATTGGGGTTCGTTCAGCGACATCTCCCTCATCGCTCCGGCGCTCGGTGTGGCGGCAGTAAACCTTTCGTCCGGCTATTACAACGCCCACACACAGCACGAGTACATTGACCGCAAACATCTCAATGCCACAGTCAAGCGGGTTGTGGAAATCGTTGCGGATGCGGCGGGTCCCGACTTCCCGAAGTATGAGTACATCGAGAGCTACCGATACAGCAGATTCGGCTACGGAATGTACGGCGGATGGGGCGATTGGGGCAGAAAGTCCTCGGGCGTTTACCCGCTCGAATTGGAGGATGCCCCGAACCTCAAGAAAATCCCGGAGGATATTCGGGACGAATATGCTGCTCTGCTGGACTTTTACACCGAGGGCGAGCTTGAGGCTCTGCGCAAGGAGCACGGCGACAATGTAATCCACATGATGTTCGAGAGCGAGCTGGGAGATTATTACGGCGATGTTTACGACGAGGAGGATCTGAAATGACGCGGGATGAATATTACGCGCTTCTCGCTGAGAAGCACAAGCAGACCGATTGGAACAACAGAGAAAGTGTCCGGGCGTACAACGAGTACGCTCGGATGTTGAGAAAGCAGATGGAGGAGGAACAGAAATGAAAAAGAGCTGTGAGTTTTGCAGATTCGCGCACGTATCGCGCAATCAGTTTGAGGTTCGACTGGACGACGGAACGGTCGTCACGAAAACAGGCGGGATGAAATACGTCTGTGAGCGCCCCGGCGGGGTCAAGAGCCTGTCTTTCAACACGGAAACCGGAGATATGACCTGCTCCGAGTATGAGGAGGTGACGGGCAATGCTTGATAATTTATTCATGGGTACGTTTACGCTGCTCTTGCTGTTTATCTATTTCGGAATCAGCGGCGGTATTGTGTGGCTGCTCGATAAAATTCTGAGACGATTCCCGCGCTACCAGCGTTGGCTGGACGAGCTGCTGGGTGAATATGAAGATGGAAAGGAGAATCTCAAATGACAAGAGACGAAAAGAAATCCGAAGCAATTTCCCGCATGAAACTGTGGGGCATTTACGCCCCCATCGTGAAGCAGTTCGAGGAGGATGGGCTGGTTTCTGAAAGCGCCCCACCCCTCGGGGCTTGCTATTGGCTCGACGAGGCGCAGATGGCGCGAGTTCGTGAGTTCGAGGAGCGAAATAACGCGCTCGTGTACCACGTCATTCACAGCTTCACGACCATCGGCGAGATGGAGAGCTTTCTGTATGTCAGCGATTATCCCGAGGAATGGGAGCGGGACAGAGCCGACATCAAGGACGGGCAGCAGCTGGTGTATGTTTTCAACAAAGATATGCCGGACTGTTCCGAGTTCGGCTCCATCGGAGTAGCCAAAACCGCTGCGGCGGGTCTGCGCAGAACGTGGTGAGGTGAGAATATGCTGAGAGTTAGATACGAGCGGTATTGGAACGATTACCGCCGCAAAGACGAGGTTAAGGCATTTGCGGATCTCGACGAGCTGGCTGACTGGATGTTCAACCAGATGCAGCAGGACTACATGAACCAGTCCGCGATGTCATTCCCAACGCCTAAAAAGGTAGCCTCTATCGGGGAGACAGGCCCGTGGACTATCGAGTTTCGCCCTGTGTGGGGTGAAGAAAGCATCTGGATTCATCAGATTGAGAGCAACGACGGCATCATATTTTCGGATGGCAGGTTTACATCCAGACAGAAGCATTGGAGCAAATCCGTCCAAGACTGGCTGATTCGCTGCGAGCAGCGGAGACGCCAGCCAAAATTCAACTTCGCGGAGTAAGGAGGGACTTAAATGAAAAACGAAGTCAGCGGGTTCACTATTGAACCTACGCTCGAAGTTCTGGTTACGACACAGGACATCGACGACATTATGTGTACGGCATTGGAGGGTGGCATCACCCATTGGTGCTGCAAGGCAAAGCCGGTCGGAAAAAGGCTGGGCGTATTCGCGCACGAGCAGATTTCGCGTGGCGGTTCGCTTATCCTCTACGACGCTGAGAGCAGCGACAAGTGGGAACTGACGCGAGATAAATTCCTCACGGGATTTAAGAACTGGCTCGAAGCTGGTTCCAGCGACGCCGGTGTTCTCATCGGCAATGAGGTCGATACTGGGGGCATTGACGCTGAATGCGCCGACGCCATTATCCAGTTTGCTTTATTCGGGGAGGTTGTGTTCGGATGAAATACAAAGTGAGAGTGAGTGAGCTTCGCTACGGCGAAGTCGAAGTTGACGCGGCGTCGGAAAGAGAGGCTAAGAGTAAAGCCACTCGTGCAAGGTTTGATTTCTTCGATTCCGAGATTACGGACCTCACCGTAGAAAAAGTGGTGTCGAACGAGCCGAGAGATGTTATCGAGCGGCTGGAAAGCTGGGCGAATGGTGATACCTGTGACGGCTGCCCCGCCAAAGATGATACGGTTTTTCAGGCGGTGGAGCTGCTGCGAAAAGCCTATCTGGAAGAAATCGGCCCCCACACCTACATCGTCACGGAAACCTGTCCACATTGCGAGAGTGAGATCGAAATGATTTGGAATACGGACGAGCGCGGATTCAAAGCATTTTGCCCGGTGTGCGGCAAGCGGCTTATGCTGTGTGACGAATGCCTCCACACGGGCAAGGGTCAGTGCGATTACAGCAACGACACGGACAGCTGCCGGTATAATCCCGCCGCCGGAAAGAAGCTGTGGATGCGCCTCGGTGTGATGCTGAACGTCACACCGATGAGGAAGCCGAAACTATCTTCGGCGAGGATGAGAGCCTCGCTACGGACACTCTGCGAGAGATTATCGACGCTGGCCGGGTCAGAGCAGAGGGCGATTGCTACATTCCGATGGATAGCGTTGAGGATTACAACAAGACCTACGGAACCAACTTTGAAACCTGCGACACGGGTTTCGACCTGTAAGGAGGAATGAAAAATGGATATTAAGCGCGGAGACATCTGGTACATCGAGAGCGGCTACACCGTAGGCAGTGAGCAGCGGGCGGGCCGCCCCGCCATTGTGGTGTCCAACGACCGCAACAACCAGTACAGCGGCACGATTGAGGTGGTGTATCTCACCACCCAGCCGAAGCGTGAGATGCCGACCCACGTTGCCATCAGCAGCTTGAGCCGGGAGAGCATCGCGCTGTGCGAGCAAATCACTTCGGTATCGACGGAGCGTTTCGGCTCCCGGCGTGGGTGCGTAACCACTGAGGAGATGGAGGACATCGAGGAGGCTATGCTGATTTCCCTCGGCCTCACTCCTCACGCTGCGCCGGAGCTGCAAAACAAGACCCCCCCCATGCTGGAAACCCGCCTCGCTGAATCCGAGGCGCGGTGCGCAGTGTTGCAGCAGATGTACGACAGTCTGCTGAGCAAGCTGCTCAACGCATAAGAAAAAACAGCGGCAGCTACTTCGTTTGCGGCTGCCGCTGTTTGCGACTTAAAGTTCTGTTTTGGCAAAATTTTTTCGGAAAAAACTTGACTTTTGCGACCGAAAGTGTTATAATGAGAATGTAAAGAAAGATAAAGCCCGTCGATTGAAGATCGAAAGGAGGACAAAAAGATGACCTGCGGAAAATGCAAATACTGCCGCCCGAACGACATCTGCAACGGCGACCATGAATGCACTGCCAAGAACATTGAAGTATCTCAGGATGATGACATCCGGTTCTACGGTGAACAGAACAACGAGCCGTGCGAATGCTTTGAGATGGCGGACTAAAATATAGGCAAATTCAGCAGACCATCAAGTTGGTGACAAGGTGCTGACCCATATGGGGCGGTACAAGGAGGTAGTGGAGTTCATTGTAACGCTTACTGACATCGTCTACACGGTGTCCTGCGGCGGCAAAACAGTCAAGGTCACAGGCAATCACCCACTGATGGCCATGGCTCGTAATGGCAGGGTTGGGTGGGTAGAGGTCCAGGACCTGAAACGGCAGCATAAGCTACAGCTTATGGAACCGGACGGAACTGTCTGCTGGACGGCAATCGACAAGATCGAAGCGAGAGTGTCTGAAAACCAGGTGATGTACAACCTTACAGTGATTGATGACAGCTCGTATGTTGCCGGCAGCATCGTTGCCCACAACTGCGGACTGGTCATTGCCCCGGGTAGTGTATCTGATTTTCTCCCGACCTCGATGGAAAAGGACAACGACACCGGAGAGCGGAGCTTGACCTCCCAGGTTACTATGACCGAGGTGGAAGAGCTGTCCCTCATCAAGATGGATCTGCTGGGCCTCAAAAACCTGACAGCCATTCATGAGGTGATCGATACCATCAAGCGGACACGCGGCATTGATACCACCTACGAAGACTTGCCGTTGGACGACCGAGAGACCTACAAGATGCTCTCTAAGGGCATCACTGGCGGAGTGTTCCAGTTGGAAGGTGGTGGAATGACCAACAATGTCATTATTCCCATGTTGTCCGATATTGATACACTTCCCGAGAGCCAAATGCATGAATGTTTCGAGCGGCTTATTGCCGCGGTGGCCTTGTACCGGCCTGGCCCGATGGATTATATCCCCAACTACATTGAGGGGATGAGGAATCCAAGCAGGATCCATTACCTGGTACCGGAACTGGAGAGCATTTTGAAACCCACATATGGTGTTATCGTATATCAGGAGCAGGTTATGCAAATCGTGCAGAAGCTGGCTGGGTACAGTGCAGGGCGTGGAGATGTAGTCCGCAAGGCAATGGGCAAAAAGAAGAAGGATATCATGGCCGCCGAAAAAGTTGTGTTCATCCATGGCAACAAGGAAGCCTATGAATCTGGTAAGGATGCGAAGTATGCCCCAGGCTGTATCGCCAATGGGATTCCTGAAGCCATTGCAGAAGAGATATGGGCACAAATGGATAAGTTCGCAGCCTACGCTTTTAACCGGTCGCACGCAGCCTGCTATGCCTGGTTGGCCAGTATTACTGCCTATATGTCCTGTCATTGGCCAGAGGAGTTTTATTGCGCAATGATGAATGCGTTTGAAGATGTTGGCGACAAGGTAAAGGGCTATATGGCCTTAGCAGTCCGGCGTGGTATTAAAATCCTACCTCCGGACATCAACAAATCCTCTGACCGCTGCGTCGTGGAAGATGGCTGTATCCGGCTCGGTTTTCACAACCTGGCCTTTCTGGATAAGTTCAGTCATCTGATGGCCAAAGAAAAAGCTCAAAATGGCCCCTATGCTGATTTTCAGGATTTCTACGAGCGAATGACCGATTTCGGGAAGAAACCAAGCAAGAAGGTCCTGGAGTCTCTGATCTATTCAGGGGCGCTGAGTGGCTTTGGCCTCAATCATAACCAAATGATTTCCATGATCCCTATGCTGGAAAAGGACTACAAGAAGTCTTTGGCAAACCGTCAGCTCGGACAGTTTTCGATGTTCACCGCGGCTGAGCTGAAGATCCAGGCGCCCAAAGTACCTGAATTTTCTGACCAGCACCTGATGGAGAAGGAGAAGGAGGCAATCGGGTTCTACCTGACCAGACACCCGGTCGACGAGTTCTTTGCCAGCGGGCAGGCAGACGACTGCACATCCATTACTGACCTGATCGCAGAAGATCCGGGTGGCGCACGCTATATCTGCACGGCAGGCATTATCAAAAATCTGAGGACAGTCTATACCAAGGCCAAGCAGGAAGAGATGTTCCTGTTCACAGCGGAAGACCGATTCAACGAGGTTGGATGTGTTTTGTTTCCCAGAAATGTGGCCGCCAATAAGCACAGGCTGATGAATGGGGCGCTGGTCAAGATCATAGGGGAGTTCGTCGTCGATGAGCAACGAGGCGCCCAGATCATTGTCCAGAGCCTGACGGACACCAGTTCCGCCAATGCCGGGTCACTTGCATCTGTTACAGTGACCATCCATAACAAGGAAGAACAGGAGGAGATCATAAAATTCGCACGGGAAAACCCTGGCACTGTGGTACTCAAACTGCTTGCCAACGGGAAAACTTACCCGACTAACCGAGCCATCCGGTTGACACCGGCGGTCATGGACTTCCTGCAGGAGAGATTTTCCAAGGTGGAAATGTAAGCTAACATTGTTTCCGCGAGAGGCTGCCATATGGCGGCCTCTCTTCTTTTTGGCAGAGCAGGGGAGGGGCTTCATCTTTTCTACAAAGAAAAGTGAATGTGGGTTGGCTTGCTGGGTTTTAGAAAGGCCGGCCCGCGGAGTTTCCTCCCAGGCGTCCTATGCACGACAACAGGCAGAGAAGCACATCGAGTTCGTGTTCAACCGTTCAACCTGTTGGCAGGACAATACAGCGGAAATGCCACTGTTAGATACAACAGGGTGGAAGTTTGAAGGCCGGTTGTGCGTCAGTATTTAGTTTGCATATTATATGGACATGAGGAGACTGAACGGACCTCAGGGTATTGGCTGATTATCTTGGGAGCTCGTGCATATTATCGGCTATCCCCTCGAACGACTGTTCACGGACCCGGCCGCCCGGCGAAGGGTCCCGGGACAAATTTTAGCTCAGATAGGAGGAATCACAAAGCATGGGAACGATTAAAAGCCGGGTCGCAGCAGTGCCGTTGGCGGCGCTGATGCTCCTGTCTGCAGTGACCCCGGCATCCGCGGCAACAGCGGTGCAGACGCAGCCCACTATTTCCGAAGCATCGTACCTAATCCCAACGGAAAGCACCCAGGCCATCGTCAATGGGGAGATGGTACTGGTGGAAGTCTACGAGGTCCCGACCTCGATGGACCCCAACACCCTGATCAAGGACGGCTTTGAACTGCGGGGGTACTTCTTTGAGCTCAACTCGATTATCAAAGAAGACTGTGATGCTGCCCAAGAGAAGGATGTCACGATGGAGTATTCGACTGCGGCGAGCAGCGGGGATCTGTCCGATAACCTTGGTAATCTCCCTGAGACCATGGAGTACAGCGAGGATGGATGGGAAGGTACCCTCTATCCGGTGCTCAGCTCGGTCAATATTGAGGTAACGGACCGGGCTACCCGCTCCAAGACCAACTCCACCACACAGACCTTTAACCTGGGTGAGTTCAACGACCCCACCGCTATCCCTGCTACCTATAACGGCATGCAGCGGGTCAGCTACGAAATCAACCCTAGTGGGTACATCGACGGATCCTCAATTCCGTCCGGTTACACGGCGACAGCCACCTATTCATCCAAATCTTACTACACCGTGGCAACGGGATGGACAATGACGGCCACCTATGCAGGGACCGCGGTCTACGATGACCTGACCAAGTTCCGCTACACCTTGACCTATAAGGGCGATGAGATCCTGGAAGGGCAGGCTGTTGTAGACAACGAGCTGATTACAGTACCTCGCGGCTATGAGGTGATTGGTGGTGAGTTGGTCAAAACTGGCTGGTCCTTCGACGCAGGTGAATTTTTCGGTAATGCCGGACTTGTGCTCTTGGCCTTGATTATCCTGGCTTTGCTGGCAGCGGGCGTTGTGTTCGGTATCCTGACTGGTATCAAGCGCGGCGTATTCTACAGCCGGAAGATCGTAATTGACGCTCAGGATGATGTGTCTGGAGAATATGAACGGATGCAGAAGGTGCGAGTCAATCCCAAGTCCCCCGCTTTCAGCCTGGATACGCTAAGGGCTCCCGCCTCCCGGCATTTCCGCTGCGAGATGTCTGGTGGTCTGGCCAATAAGCTGCGCGGTAAAATTATCAATGTTTCCGCAGACGGCCGGGTGGTAACCAAGCACCGCGTTGAGCCTCTCAATAGCAAAGACAAATATATTTTCGCAGTTAGTCTGGAAGATGTGGATGCCGGTCCTATGGATACCTTTGCCCTGTGACGGCAGGGCTGAGTGAGTTTCAGAAAAACAGGAGGTCTGCCGGAAGCGGTAGGCCTCCTGATTTTTCAGTGGGGAGTAGATGGGAAATGTATAGAACAGGCTGTTTTCTGAACGGGAAAATGAAGAAAATCAGTCGTGCATATACTAAATTTAAGAGACTTGCAGGCTGGTACGGCTTCCAGCCCAAGCTCGGATTCATGACAGGAGGTGTATCAAATTGACCATCAAGCGTAACTTCAAGGCGGCGCTCGTTCTGGCAGCAGCTCTGGCAGTGTCGGCGGTAGTTCCTGTTCTGGCGGTTGATTACGACTTCTCCGGGCTCCAGCCTGGCGGGTCGTTCTATCAGTCGACAGTTGTAGGGAGTGAGCAGGGCGCGAGCTCGGCGAACTCGGACACGATCGTTGTGGGTGCGGACGGCACTATCGGGACTGACTCCACGACAAAGCCCAACAGCACCCCGCTGAATGCTCTGGTGCTGCCGGTAGGAGACTATCCTGACTGCTGGGGCATGGCTACGGACATCAACATTGCCCAGACCAGTGTGTTTCCCAACTATTTTGCGCCACCCAGCCAGTGGATCAATATCGAAGGCTTTACGGCCCTTGATCCCTACACGGTCAACTCCGGCGCTTTACCCACCGGATATCAGATTGCCTTGGGTTCCATGTACGGGATGAGCTACTACGGCTATTGATCCATTTCCTCTGCATGGGTCTGGCCAATCAAGTGTCGTGCCTATGCATATCTTCAAAATGTTGCTTTAAGCCGAACGAAACCCGCAATTTTCGACAGGAGGAGGTTTTTCCCGTGAAAAAGAACCGGATTGCATCCTTGCTGCTGTCGGCGGCTATTGCGAGCAGCATGGTGGTTCCCGCTTTTGCCGCGGAGTATAACTACGGACCGGCCGATACGGGTCAGGAGTTTTTCCAGGCTACCAATGTCGGTACGAATGCCGCAGCAGATTCCGGCTCCATCGTAGTGGGGTCTGATGGTACGATTGGCACTGACGAAGCCACTCTGCCTGGCAACAGTACCCCGATGTCCGTACAGCAGCTGCCTGTGGGTGATATACCCGACGGCTGGGGCATGGCAACTGATGTGGCCATTGCGCAGAACACGATTTACCCTAACTCGCTGAATGCCACAACTCAGTGGAGCGGTATCTATGGCAATGTTGGCTATGACGAGTATGGGGTCAACTCTGGCGCTCTGCCTACTGGTTATCAGCAGATGATCGAGGCACTGCCTACTCTGGCCAGTGTGACGCCGGTCTACGGGCTGGCGAACGCCACGCCGATCTATACAGGTGGCCTATATGGGTACTACGCCTATAATAACTACCTGTACAATCCCCTGAGTGGAGCCTACTATGCTTACACTACCGCGGTGACTGCGCTGACGCCTATGCCCAAGCTGAATGACAGTACAACTGCCATCGGCAAACTGAGTATCCCTGCGGTCGGCATGACCAAGTATGTGTATGAAGGCACTGGCAGCAGCCCGCTGGCCAAGGGGGTCGGACACTTTGACTGTACCCCCGGCTGGAATGGGAATATCGGTCTGGCTGGCCACAACCGTGGTTATAACGGGACTGCGGCGTTCATCAAACTGAAAGATGTGGACTATGGCGACCTGGTGTACTATACCACCGCTTATGGTACCCGTGTCTATCAGGTGACCAGCATTGATACAGTGTCTGTGAACGACACTTCTGGCCTGGCTCAGGACGGCTCTTACAAGCTGACTATGTACACTTGTAAGGCGAATCAGCCCGATGTTAAGCTGAAGGTCGTTGCCACACTCGTAGGGACAGCCTAAGAAACATCACGAAAAGGCTCACCCATAGGGGTGGGCCTTTTTGCTGTCTCCAGGAACCTGTCTCGTTTATAAGAATTTGACTATCTGCCGGCTGTCGTGCTTGGTACCCCTGAGCAACAGCACGAGGGACAACAAAAACAGCCAAAACATATCGCCTCGCCACTTTTCCTTGTAGAAAAGATCCATGAGTTGTGATGACGCAGTGTCGCGGCGAAAAAACAACCGTCCATACCAAAAGGTTGGACGGTTGTATTTCTTGTAGGGGAAAACATTATATTAGTCATAGAAATTCCAATACTGGCGTTGCCTCTCCCGGCGCTGTTTCTGATAGCATTTGTTACAAATGGAATAGGGAGAGTCTAGGGGGATAGGTCCACCGCATTTGCGGCAGCTTGCGCCTCGTTTTTTCAGATCGTGGATCAGTAGATAGTTGATTTCCTCAGCTACCAGCTCCTTTTCTTCCATAAGCCATTCTTTATCCCAGACAAAGCCGAAGGTTTTGGAAAAGGAATAGTAAAGATCCAGCTGCTTGTAATAAAGCTCTAGGCTACCCAATCGGTTGCCGTCCCGCTCGGGGTGTGGCAGGGTTACAGCACCGGCAGCGTACGCCTTGCAGTACACAGCAAATTGAGCCTGAACTGCGGGATCTTTTTCATC
>OHMP01000475.1_pt1 | contig 21237 bp, 19 predicted proteins | sample 1569341 | NCBI WGS metagenome assembly OHMP01 (sample SAMEA3879584, study PRJEB24766) | human gut metagenome | biome: human-associated habitat; feature: feces | place: USA | collected 1985/1987 | reverse complement strand
GGTAAACGAGTGAAGAGCAAAAAGCTTGGCATTATGGGCGGCACTTTTGATCCTGTTCATTTGGGGCATCTGCAGACGGCCAAGTTTATTTACGAGCATCTGGGCTTGGAAAAAATAATTTTTGTTCCTGCGTTTATTGCGCCGCATAAGGTTGGTCTGGAGTTTGCACCTGCTGCTGACCGTTATCGGATGACGGAGCTGGCAACGGAGCCTTATCCTTATTTTGAAGTTACTGATATTGAATTGCAGCGCAGCGGAGTTTCCTATACTTATGATACGGTTATGGAGTTAAAGGCCCGCTATTCAGAATATGAGCTGTATTTTATTATTGGTGCCGACGCTGTGCCGATGCTGAACACCTGGCACCGCATCAGGGAATTGCTGGCAGAAGTGACTTTTATAGCTGCTGACAGGCCCGGTTATGGGCAGACTATTGACAAGGTTTGCGAATTTTTTGGCGAGCCTGCTAAGAATAAAATTATACTTTTGGATACTCCTGAAGTAGATATTTCTTCGACTGGCATTCGTGAACGTGTCAGACGAGGACTTTCTATTAAGGGTCTGGTGCCGGAAAGTGTAGAAAAGTATATTTTAGAGGAGCATCTCTACCAGTCTTAATGGTAGTGAGAGGAGTTGTTATCATGCTGGATATCACAGAAATGAAAAAACTTCTTAAAGCATCTTTGCCTCATAAGCGTTTTAAACATTCTTTGGCTGTATACGATACTGCTCTTGAACTGGCAGCTGTTTACGGACTGGATAAGGAAAAGGTTGGCGTTGGGGCATTACTGCACGATTGCGGGCGTGAGATACCTACGCGTGATCTTTTGATGCATACAATTGCTTTGGGTTTACCAATGGATGATGTCGAAAGGAATCAGCCTATTTTACTGCATGCCAAACTGGGCGTATATTACGCCCGGGAAAAATACGGCGTTACCGATCAGGAAATTTTGGATGCTATCCGTTTTCATACTACTGGTGCGGCAGGCATGAGCAAGATGGCGATGGTTGTCTATCTGGCTGATCTGCTGGAGCCGACTCGTGATTTTGCAGGTATCGAGGAAATGCGCCGGCTGGCTAAGGTTGACCTGGAACAGGCCATGATAAAGGCTTATGCGCAGACGATACGTTATTTGCTGGAATACGACCTTTTGGTACACCCTCATTGCATAGAGGGGTATAACGAATTGGCGGCTAAGTTTAAAAGGCTTAAATTGAATTTGTAGGAGATGCCAATGTCTGTGGAAGAAAATAGAGAGATCAGGACTGTCCGCAAGAAACGTAAATTACGTTGGGGCAGGCTGGTATTTGTACTGTTGGTTTTGGCGGTACTGCTGACGGGAGCTTTTTGGGGAACAGTCTGGATCTATGACAATTTTATCAATCCGCCGAAGGTTGATGTTGTTGGTGCCAGCGACAAGATAACCCAAAATGAAAAATTGAACAAGCGCATCAATATTTTGCTTTTGGGTATAGATGACGGTGACAGTGATGCTGCTCCGGATGAACCAAAGCGAACTGACGCGATGATGCTGGCCAGCTTTGACCCCGGCGATAATAAGGTTGCGCTGCTTTCGCTGCCGCGTGACACCAAGGTGCAGATCCCGGGCCGGGCTGGTTGGGATAAGCTGAATGCAGCCTATGCTTACGGCGGTGTGATGATGGCCAAGCAAACGGTAGCCAATCTGCTGCAGGTACCGATCCATTATTATGTTTTAGTGGACTGGCGTGCGTTTATTGATGTTATCGATCTGATTGGCGGCGTTGATTTATATGTGGAAAAGGATATGTATTATGAAGATCCTTACGCCGATCTTGTTATTGATATTAAACATGGTTATCAGCATCTGGACGGTAAGCGGGCAGGCGAATATGTGCGTTTCCGCAAAGATGAGCTGGGTGATATTGGCCGCGTGCAAAGGCAGCAGAAGTTTATGAAAGCGGCGGCAGCACAGATTTTCAATATCGATACGGTGACTAAGATCCCGGCGCTGTTTTCGACTGTTGACAGACATGTGGAGACCGATATGAACACTTTGACGATGATCAAGGCTGCAAACAGCTTTAAGCTGTTTGGTGACGAAAAGGTCAAGTCGGGTATGCTGTATGGTAATTTTGACGATACAGAAGGTATCAGCTATTGGGCTACATCACGCGAGGAAGTTCAAAAATCTTTGGACGAAATCGGCATTCCCTATATGAAAGATGATGAAGATGAACAAGAATAAAGGAGGCGATAAGATGGATTTTACTACTAAAGAAATTGCACACAAGATCGCGGCGGCAGCCTGCGATAAAAAAGCAAAGGATATTTTGCTGCTGAATATGGAGAACATTTCTCCTGTAACTGATTATTTTATTATTGCCAGCGCTGGAAATAATATCCTGGTTAAAGCTATTGCTGACAATATCGAAGATAAATTGGCGGAGGCAGGCATTTTTGTTACTCACAAAGAAGGCTATGCTGAAGGCCGTTGGATTTTGATGGATTATGGTAATTGTGTTGCGCATATCTTTATTGAAGAAGAACGCGAGTTCTATAATCTGGAGCAACTGTGGGCTGATGCTCCGTCGGAAGAATTTGTGGAGAGCAAAAATGACTGATGAAAAAGACATGGCAAAGCAGCTTAAATATCGTGCGGGTGACGTTGTTACTTTAAAAGTGGCACGTCTGGGCGAAATGGGCGCTTTCCTTGACGCTGGTACGGGCGATACTTCTGATGATATCCTGCTGCATAAGCTGCAGCAGACGGAAGCGGTCAATGTTGGCGATGAAGTTAAAGTCTATTTGTATAAAGATCCGCATGGCCGTTTGACGGCGAGCCAGAAATTACCGAAAATGCGCGAAGGGCAGATCGGTTACGTTAAGGTTTTAAGTGTGACCAAGGACGGCGGGTTTGTGGATATTGGCGCTGAACGCGGTGTATTTTTGCCGTACAGCGAAATGCGAGGGCATGTGTCGCCGGGTCAGCTGGTCTGGATAAAGCTGTATCGCGATAAAACAGGACGCCCTGCTGTCAGTATGCGGGTGGAAGAAGAAATGCTGAAGGCTTCCAAACCTGCTGTTGGTGTCAAGGTCGGCGACAGCGTGACAGGTACTATCTATAATATCCTGCCGGAAGGCTTCTTCATTTTTACTAATCAGCGCTTTTTGGCGTTTCTGCATCGCAGTGAAGTTCCCGGCGGGCGTTTGGATTTTGGTCAGGAGATCACGGCCCGCATCACTTATATTCGTGAGGATGGCAGGGTAAATCTGTCCTTACGCCAGCAAAAAGAAAACGCTATGATCGCCGATGCGGAAGATATTTTAAATTTTTTACATAAACGGAATGGTAAAATGCCTTACTGTGATACTACACCGATGGAAATCATTAAGGAAAAATTTGGTATCAGTAAAGCAGCTTTCAAACGTGCTTTGGGGCATTTGATGAAGGATGGCCTGATCGTGCAGGAAGAAGGCTGGACTATGCTGACTGAAAAAGGACTGCAAAGCGAAAAATAAGTAAAGACTCTCGTTTGGGCGAGAGTCTTTTTTTATGCGCGTTATTTGTGAATATTAAAAAACATTTCTTAAAGAACAAATATTGGAAATTGTTTAAGAGTAAGGTATAATGTAGACAATAAGAAGTTTGAAATAGAAAGAGGAACTATTATGGACTCTAGCGGCTTAAAAGAAGATATTTTTTACAGTTCCAGCTGGATGCAGGAAATATTGGAAATCAGTAATATTGGTTTATGGCTTTTGGAAATAAACAAAAATAATACTGACGTGCGTCTGTATGCCGATGATAAAATGTTAGAACTTTTAGGGCTGCAGAAGAGTTTATCGCTGGAAGATAATTATAAACATTTTGCGCAAGGCGTGCTTGCAGAAGATCTGGAAATAGTGCAGAAATATATTGAACAGATGCTGACGACCAAAAGGCTGGTAGAGGTTCAGTATCGCTGGAAGCATCCATGGTGGGGCACAATTTTTATTCGCTGCAGCGGCAAGTTATATAAAGAAGACGATAATGCTTATTATATTCGCGGTTATCATCAGAATGCCAGCGATGTTGAGGTCTTAAGACAGGCCAATATCGAAAAGAGCAGGCAGCTGATAGAAGTTGTACGTAAACGTGATTATTATGACGAGCTGTTTCAGTCCGTATTGTGCGGTATCGTTCAATACAGGCCACAGGCTGACGGAAGTATTGTTTTTCAAAATGCCAATATGGAAGCTATCAGGATTTTTGGTTATGAAAAAGAAGAATTCTGGAAGCGTAAATCCTGGCGGATAGAAGATCTGGCTGCGCCGGAAGACTGTGATAGAGTATATCAGAGCATGAACGCGATACTGCTGGGCAAGGGGAAACAGTCTTTTGAATATCGGGCGCTGAGGGCCGATGGTACTTATTGCTGGATCATTGGCAGCGGTGAATATATCAAAAATATTGACGGCGAACGTGTTATTCAAAGTGTTTTTCTGGATATTGACAACAGAAAGCAGATGGAGCTGCTTAATCAGGAATTGCTGGAGCAGGATAAGGGTACTCAGGAACTGCTGCGCCAGGTTCTGGAAGGAACAAAAATTTTCCATTTTTATTATTATCCGCAAAAACGTCTGGAAGTTATGCCGGTAAGAACCAGTAAATATTTTAACTGTAGTATGGAATACAGGAATATTCCGGAAAGCTTTGTGGAAGATTTTGTGAGCGGTGAAAGTAAGGCAGATTGCTATGCGATGTACGAAGCTATTCATAATGGGGCTAAAACTGCATCTTCCACATTCTGTGACAAGAACAAGCAGTGCTGGGTGCGGGTAACAATGACTGTTATGTCATGGGATGATCAGCAGCAGCCGACTTTTGTCATTGGTATCATTGAGGATATCAGCGAGCAAAAAGGAATGGAGCTTGAAAAAATCGAGCTGCAGTCTATTTATAATTTTACGATAGAACATGACTATGATGCTGTTTGCATCTGTGATTTAAACAGTGGTGATTATGTGATGCGTTTTGCCGGTTATTGCGCTCATTATGGCTTGCCGCTGCGTGGCAGCATTAATGAACAGCTGCCGGTATTTATAAAAGAGTTTGTTTGTGAAGAAGATTGTGAGCATTTAAAAAGCTGGAGTATTGATAGTTTGCTGAAGTGCCTGGAGCAGGAAGAGGCTGTTATGCTGTATTTCCGTTCATCCGCTAAAGACGGGTACAGATATAAAGAAGTTAAGCTTTCATATTTTGGTAAATTAAAAGAACGGCTGCTTTTGACGATGCGCGATATCCATGAACGCACGATGCAGGAGGAAGCAAATAAACAAATCATCAGTGACGCATATCAGCTGGCTTTACAGGCCAATCAGGCCAAAAGTGAATTCTTTTCAAAAATGTCGCATGATATCAGAACGCCGATGAATGCCATTATGGGGCTGGCGGCTTTAGCGGCACATTGCGACGACAAAGATCATGTAGATGATTATTTGAAAAAAATTGTCACTTCTGGCAAACATATGCTGGAGCTGTTGAATGAGGTTCTGGATATGTCGAAGATCGAAAGCGGCAAAACAGAATTGAACTCGGAAGCATTTTTATTAAAAGAAAAAGTTGAGGAAGCATTAGATATCATTAAACCTGCTGTTGAGGAGAAACGGCATCAGCTGATTGTGGAAACAGAGGCACTGAAAAATATAACTGTGCTGGGTGACGCGTTGAGACTGCAGCAGATATTACTTAATCTGTTGTCCAATGCCGTTAAATATACGCCTGATGAAGGTGTGGTAAAGCTGACGGTTACTGTTAAGCCGTTACCGCATGATCTGGCTGTTTTTGATTTTATTGTAGAAGATAACGGCATTGGGATGGAACAAAGTTTTATCGAGCGTATTTTTGAGCCGTTTATAAGAGCAGAAGATTCTCGGGTCAGTAAAATACAGGGAACTGGTCTGGGCATGACGATCAGTTTGAACCTGGCAAAACTGATGAACGGGTCGATCGATGTTGAGAGCTGTGTTGGTAAGGGCAGTAAGATCACTGCTTCTGTTTGTCTGAAGGTGCAGCGTCAGAACGGAATTGCGGTCGAGTATGAACAACCTGCCGGTGATAACGAAAATGCTGCTGATATTGATTATAGCGGTAAACGGGTACTGGTAGTTGAGGATAATGCAATCAATCTGGAAATTGCTTTAGAGTTTTTGAAGCTGTTGGGCTTGACTTGTGAATCCGCTGGTGATGGTGCAGAAGCATTGGAAAAATTCCTGGCGGTGCCTGAAGGATATTATGATTTGATTTTTATGGATATCCAGATGCCAACTATGAATGGCTATGAAGCGGCAAGAGCAATCAGAGCTGCTTCTCGCAGTGATGCGGTCCGGATTCCGATTATTGCCATTACTGCGAATGCTTTTTCGGAAGATGTGAAAATGGCGCTGGCCGCGGGGATGAATGCACACATAGCCAAGCCGTTTGAACTAAGGCTTTTGAAAAAAATAATACGTCAATGGCTGAAATAAGACGACTGGAAGAAGCTCCGTTTTGTAGGGGCTTCTTTTTTGTGTTATAATGCAGATATCTATTTCAGAAAAGAGCGGAGAGAAACCATGGATTATTTTGTCTTGACAGTTGCTTCGTTGATATTATTTGCTGCTACTTTTTTCAGTACTGTAACTGGTTTTGGCTTTGCGCTGATCGCAGCTCCTGTATTAACGATGGTCATGGGGCCGAAAGAGACAGTTGTATTTGTTATTATCGCCGGTGTTATTGTGCGGGTGATCATGATGTGGCGTACCTGGGGAGAATTTGAGTGGCCGACAGTTTTGATAACAGCTGCCGGCAGTCTGTTGGGGATTATTCCCGGAGCGTATCTGCTGAAAGTGGCTGATGCCAATCATTTAAAGATTTTATTAGGGATAGCGCTTTTGCTTGTAACGCTTTTGATGGAATTAAATTTTGTGCCTGAGGTCAAAAATAAAAAGCTGGGACGTGTTTCTGCTGGTTTTTTAAGCGGTTTTTTCAGTGCGACTACCAGTATCAGCGGGCCGCCGATCGCTTTATATTTTTTGAGTGAGAATATGGAGAAAAATTTGCTGCGCGCCAATATGATCTGGATCTTTGCTATCGGCAGTTTTTGTACTTTAGGCAGTTTTTTTTGTTGCGGGTACATTTCAGGGTGGAAATTTGATTGCTTTGTCGCTGTATGTGTTGCCGGCAGTACTTTTAGGCTGGTGGCTGGGAGAAAAAATGTTTTTCCGTATCAATCAGCATTTATTTAAGCGCATTGCGCTGCTTGTAGTATTGATAGGCGGGGTAATGACTTTGGGAAGTGGCATCAACGGTGTGCTCCATTGATTTTGTTGTAACATTGTTTACAATAGACGGTGCATAAAAATTAATTTTTTTGAATTTTATGCTTTTGCTTGACACCTTTTTGATACGGGTCTAAAATAACAACAATTAAGTTTTACACAAGAAATTTAAATTAGGTGGGTTGATCGTGGAATCTGTTTTGAGAACTAATTGGGTAAATGAATATGCTTTTGACTTTAGCCGGGGCTATTTTTATTTTAGCGCTGGTTATTTTACTTGCTCAAAACTGCATAATTCTATTACCGTAAACAGATGCCGATACCGTAGCTGAGATATGCTGCTGTAAATAAGAAGATGAATTTTTAATCAGGCTCTCTTACGAGGCCTGATTTTTTTTATTATCTTGTGTAAATAAAAATGAAATTAAGGAGTGGAGATAAATGATTATAGTAATGAAACCGGGGATTCCCGCAGAAGAGGAATTGAGAGTAAAAAGCTTGATGGAAGGTAAGGGTTTTCAGATCCATGAAAGCCGCGGTGCTAATTTTACCCTGTTCGGTGTAGTAGGCGATACGGCTGCCTTCGATATGAATCAGCTGAGAGTATATGACTGCATTGACAAGGTTATGCGTGTGCAGGAGCCTTATAAACGTGCTAACAGGATGTTTCACCCGGAAGACAGTATCGTAGATGTATGCGGGGTGAAGGTGGGAGGCAAACAGATCACGGTAATGGCAGGCCCTTGTTCAGTAGAGACGCGGGAACAGATTATCGGCGTGGCGGAGGATGTGAAGCAAATGGGCGCTGCGATCCTGCGTGGCGGCGCTTTTAAGCCGCGTACTTCTCCATACTCTTTCCAGGGACTGCAGGAAACCGGACTGGATTTATTAAAGGAGGCTAAAGCTGTTACCGGGCTGCCGATCATTACAGAAATTATGTCAGCAGATAAGATCGAACGTTTTGTAGAAGATGTGGATGTGATTCAGGTAGGCGCCCGCAATATGCAGAATTTCGAGCTTTTGAAGGAGCTGGGCAAGACAGATAAACCGATTTTGCTGAAACGCGGTTTGTCTGCGACGATAGAGGAGTGGCTGATGTCGGCTGAATACATTATGGCCGGCGGTAATGATAGTGTTATTTTATGCGAGCGTGGTATCCGAACCTTTGAAAATTATACCCGCAACACTTTGGATCTGAGCGCGATCCCGGCAGTAAAAAAACTCAGTCATTTGCCGGTGGTGGTTGACCCCAGCCACGCGGCTGGTATGTGGTGGATGGTAGAGCCGCTGGCTAAGGCAGCAGTAGCCGTAGGTGCTGACGGACTGATCATTGAAGTGCATAATGATCCTGAGCATGCGTTATGTGACGGAGCTCAATCCCTGAAACCTGAACGCTTCGGCAGGTTGATGCAGGATTTGAAGATCATAGCAGGAGCCGTTGGACGTGAGCTATAACAGGTTATAATTAAATTTAACCATATAAATTAAAAGGAGAGAACAAAAATGATTATTGTAATGAAACCAGGCGCACCGATGCAGGAATGTGAGAAGATTAAAAACGGACTGATCAATAACGGCTTCCAGATCAATGAGATCGTCGGCGTGAATATGACGATCCTGGGCGTTATCGGAGATACCAGTACTTTAGATATCAATCTGCTGCGTGTTAACGATTGGGTAGAAAAGGTCATGCGTGTGCAGGAGCCGTTCAAACGCGCAAACAGGATGTTCCATCCGGAAGACAGCGTAGTGGATGTCAACGGGATCAAGATCGGCGGCAAAAAAATCGTTGTTATGGCCGGTCCATGCTCGGTAGAGACCGAAGAGCAGATCATTTCCGTTGCTAAGTCGGTAAAGCTCGGCGGAGCCGCTATGCTGAGGGGCGGAGCTTTCAAGCCGCGTACTTCACCGTATTCTTTCCAGGGATTGAAAGAAAAGGGATTGGAGCTCTTAAAAATCGCTAAACAGGAAACTGGCCTGCCGATCGTTACCGAAATCATGTCAGCTGATAAAATCGAACGTTTCGTGGAAGATGTGGATGTTATTCAGGTAGGGGCCCGGAATATGCAGAATTTCGAGCTTTTGAAGGAGCTTGGCAAGACAAATAAACCAATTTTGCTGAAACGTGGTTTATCAGCGACGATAGAAGAATGGATCATGTCGGCTGAGTATATTATGGCCGGCGGTAATGATAATGTTATTTTGTGTGAACGCGGTATCCGTACCTTTGAAACTTATACCCGTAATACTTTGGATCTGAGCGCGATCCCGGCAGTAAAAAAACTAAGCCATTTACCGATCGTCATTGATCCGAGCCATGCTTCCGGCATGTGGTGGATGGTTGAACCGATGGCCAAAGCTGCTATCGCAGCCGGTGCAGACGGATTGATCATTGAGGTACATAACGATCCCGAGCATGCACTGTGTGACGGGGCACAATCACTGAAGCCGGAACGCTTTGCACACCTGATGGGTGAATTGAAGGGCATTGCGCAAATAATCGGCAGAGAGATGTAGGATATAGTATAATAATGTTAAAAACGGCTGTTTGCTTGATAAAAAACAAGAAGCCGTTCAAATTATCGTAGGATTGTAGAATGGAGAAAGTTTAACGAGGTGAACGTAGTGGAAAGTGGTTTTAGAAGCACGGATTGGCAGCAGCTTACTTTTGCTGTGGTAGGTATGGGACTTATCGGCGGTTCTTATGCCAAAGCGCTGAGGCGCCTGGGCGTAAAGAAGATCATCGGTGTCGATACTGACGGCAAGGTGCTGCGGCAGGCTCAGGAACAGGCTGTTATCGACGAAGCTCTTTGCGGGGCAGGTCCAGGACTGCAGGCGGCAGATGTAGTGATCTGTTCGGTTTATCCGGCAGCTACGCTGGATTTTGTAAAAAGTGCGGTGCCTTTTTTGAAGAGTGATGTTTTGATAACCGATGCTACAGGCATTAAAGGCAGCTTGCCTGAGGACGTGCAGCGACTGCTTACCGGAAGGATGGAATTTATTGCGGGGCATCCGATGGCCGGCCGTCAAGGCAGCGGTTTTGGTATGTCCCAGGCCGAGATTTTTGACGGTGCCAATTATATCGTGGTGCCGGCAGCTTTTAACAGCAGTGGGGCGATCGAATGGCTGAGCAGCTTTGCAGGCGCGATTGGCTGCGGGCAGGTAGTGCAGGTTGATGCCGTTGAGCATGACCGCATTATCGCCTATACCAGTAATTTGCCTCATGCTTTAGCGGTAGCGCTGATCAACAGTGCTTCTTATAATGAAAATACGAAATATTTTATTGCCGGCAGTTTTCGCGATGGAACAAGGGTAGCAGATATCAATCCGTATTTATGGAGCGATTTGTTTTTGGCGAACAGGGAAAACGTTCTGCAGGAATTAGCTGCATTCAGCCAGCAGTTGGAACGCTGGCGCGAAGCTCTGACAGCTGCCGACGCGCAGCTCCTGCAGGAAATGATGCGGGAAGCTGCGATTAAAAGAAAGGATTTGTACTGATGCGTACGATTACAGTAGCGTTAGGTGAGAAAACATATAATATTGAAATCGCAGCCGGGCTGCTGGATCAGATCGGGGCAAAGGCCAGAGTGCTTTCTCAGGCGGTAAAAGCGGCAATCATCAGCGACAGCAACGTAGATCCTTTATATGGCGAAAGGCTGGAACGCAGCCTGGCTGCCAGCGGGTTTGAGGTTACGAGGATAGTTTTTGCCGCCGGTGAGCAAAGTAAAAATTTAACTGTGCTGGGTCAGGTTTATGACGAACTGGCACGGGCAGGCTTGACGCGCAGTGATTTGATCCTGACTTTGGGCGGTGGTGTGCCGGGCGATTTAGGCGGATTTGCGGCAGCTACCTTTTTGCGCGGCATTGATTTTATTCAGGTACCGACCTCGCTTTTAGCGCAGATCGACAGCAGCGTAGGAGGCAAGGTGGCTATTGACCTGCCGTCAGGCAAAAATCTGGCAGGCAGCTTTTATCAGCCAAAAGCAGTATTTATAGATCCGGATTTATTGAAAACTTTACCGCTGCGGTTTTTGCATGATGGTTTGGCTGAAGCGATCAAATACGGCTGTATTCGCGATGCCGGCCTGTTTGCTCAGATCGCTGCTGTTAAAAGTGATCAGGAGCTGCTGGAGCAGGCGGACATTATTATTGAGACCTGCTGTAATATCAAGGCGCGGATCGTTGAAAAAGACGAATTTGACACAGGAGAACGTATGCTGTTGAATTTTGGGCATACTATCGGGCATGCTATTGAAAAATGCTGCGGTTTTACTACTTATACTCACGGTGAAGGCGTTGGCATCGGTATGGTACAAATGACGCGTCAAACGGAGAAGCTGGGCCTTACGGCAGCAGGTACTGCAGAGGAGTTGAGCCGCGTACTGAAAAAGTTTGCTTTGCCGGTAAGTGCAGTATTTGATGCTCAGGAAATTTTACAGGCAATGGTTTTGGATAAAAAAAAGAGTGGTAAAAAAATTAACCTGGTAATTATTGAAAAAATAGGCGTCGGACGCCTGCATAAAATAGACTGGCAGGATATACCTGCCTATATTGGATAGGAGAGCTCATGACGACATTGAAGATTACACCGGCAAAGCTCAACGGCAGTGTTTGCGTGCCGTCATCTAAAAGCATGGGGCACAGGGAAATTATCTGTGCCGGACTGTCGGCGGGAACCAGTATTGTTGATAATATCAGTATGTCTGACGATATGGAAGCTACTCTACGCTGTCTGACTGCATTGGGGATCGGTTTTCAAAAAGTTCCTTCAGAAAGATCAGGACGCACAGCTTTGGCTATTAATGGCAGTGGTAATGTACGAGTTTCGCAAAGTACTGCCGATTGCGGAGAATCAGGTTCGACATTGAGGTTTATGATCCCTCTAGGGGCATTGTGCGGTGAGCCGCTGACATTTACTGGTCACGGAAAGCTGGTAACGCGTCCGCTGCAGGCTTATTATGATATTTTTGACAGGCAGGAGCTGTCTTATACAACTGCCTCTAACGGGTATTTGCCTTTGACGGTGAACGGTGTGCTGAAAAGCGGCGATTACGAGCTTCCCGGTAATGTCAGCTCGCAGTTTATCAGCGGTCTGCTGTTTGCTTTGCCGCTGCTGGCAGGCGATTCTGTTTTGAAAATTACTTCTGCACTGGAGTCGCAGAGCTATGTGGATCTGACCTTGTCGTGTCTGGCAAAATACGGAATCGTTATCGAACACGAAAATTATTATAAATATCATATCGGCGGCGGTCAGAAGTATCGCTGCGGCAGGAACATGGTGGAAGGTGACTGGTCTCAGGCGGCGTTCTGGCTTGTTGCCGGCACGCTGAGCAGGCAGATTACCTGTACTGGACTAAACAGGGACTCGTTGCAGGGGGATATGGTCGTTGCGGATATTATCAACCGGATGGGAGGAAAAATAACCTGTGATGCCGAAGGTAATCATACGGCCTCGAGTGCGTCGACTAATGGTGTAGTTATCGATGCGGCAGACTGTCCTGATATCATTCCTGTCTTAACGGTACTGGCAGCGGTCAGTGAAGGTACAACTGAAATCATCAATGCAGGACGGCTGCGTATTAAAGAGTGTGACCGTCTGGCAGCGATGACCAGTGAATTGAATAAACTGGGAGCTGCAGTTACAGAACTGTCTGACGGGCTGATTATCAAGGGGCGGCCGGAAGGTCTGCAGGGCGGCTGCGTTGATTCCTGGAACGATCACCGCATCGCGATGAGTTTAGCGGTAGCGAGTCTGGTTTGCAAAAAGGCGGTTATTATTAGTGGCAGCGAATGTGTTCAAAAATCATATCCTGAATTTTGGCAGGATTTTACAGCCTTAGGCGGAATGATAAAAACTGTGGGAACGGGTGAAAGTATATGAGCGGTGTTTATGGCAGAAAAATAAAAATGACGATTTTCGGCGAATCCCATGGTGCTTCTATTGGTCTTGTGATTGACGGGTTACCACCGGGGCTGGGAATTGATATTGATTTTATTAAACGCGAGATGGAAAGGCGGGCTCCGGGCCGCAATCTGCTTTCGACCCAGCGTCAGGAAAAAGACGCTTTTTTGATCCAGAGTGGTGTTTTTGAAGGGCGGACGACGGGGACACCTTTGTGTGCGCTGATCCCTAACAGCGATAGTCATTCTAAGGATTACAGTATTCTAAAAGATAATATGAGACCGGGGCATGCTGATTATTCCGGTAAGATCAAATATAAAGGCTTCAATGATTACCGTGGCGGCGGGCATTTTTCCGGACGACTGACTGCGCCGCTGGTTTTTATGGGAGCTGTTGCCAAGCAGGCTCTGGCTCGGTATGGAATTGTTATAGGGGCACATATCAATAATGTGGGTGAGATTTTTGACAGGAAGTTTGACCCATTGGGAGAAGATGCTGAATTATTGATGAGTCTGCGGCAGAAGGAATTTGCCGTATTGGACGATGTACGTGGGGCAGAGATGCAGGCGCTGATTTTGGAAGCGCGTGAGCGTCAGGATTCTATTGGCGGCAGTATTGAGTGCATGGCGCTTAATTTGCCGGCTGGTTTGGGCGAACCATTTTTTGATTCACTGGAAAGCCGTCTGGCACATGTGCTGTTTTCTATTCCGGCGGTAAAGGGGCTGGAGTTTGGTATGGGCTTCGGTTTCTGCCGCAGCACCGGTTCACAGGCTAATGATCCGCTGTATTATGATGGAGATTCTGTGCGAACTGAAACTAATAATAACGGCGGTATTTTGGGTGGGATTACCAATGGCATGCCTGTTGTATTCAAGGTAGGGTTCAAACCAACGCCTTCGATTTCCCTGCCGCAGAAAACGATAAATGTGGCTGAGCATACGAATACGGTATTGGAAATTAAAGGTCGTCATGATCCCTGTATCGTGCAGCGGGCAGTACCTGTCGTGGAAGGTGTTACGGCCTGGACTGTTTTAGATATGCTGTTGACTGCGGATATTGACGGTGAGGTGTGAGCATGGAAAAATTGGATTTAGAGGCGATCCGCCGCCGTATCGACAAGATCGACGCCCAGCTGGTTGCGGCGTTGGAAGAACGGATGGAGGCAGTGCTGGAAGTTGCGGCCTATAAAAAACAGCAGGGGCTGCCTGTGCTTGATGCGGCTCGGGAAGCTCAGGTGCTCTCAAAGGCCTGTATGCGTTTACAGCATAAAGAGTATGCACCGGCTGTTACAGCGATGATGACGACCATCATGGAGCAGAGCAAGGCTTTGGAGCATGTACTGCTGGCAGAGCCGCGAGTTCTGCCGCAGGAGGAGGTCATGGAGGTTGGCTGTTTTGGAATGCCGGGGTCTTACAGTCATCAGGCTTTGGAGAGATATTTTGCAGGACAGCATATAAACAGACATCATTATGCTTTGTTTGAGGATGTAGTGCAGGCGGTCAAAAACGGTGAGATCAAATACGGTGTTTTGCCGATCGAAAATTCTTCGACCGGAGGTATTACCGAAGTTTATGATCTGCTGCGGCATCACGATTGTTCTATTGTTGGTGAGCAGTGCGTGAAAATAGAGCACAATCTCTTGGGCGTTCAAGGTGCTAAGCTCGAAGATGTTACTACTGTTTATTCACATCCGCAGGGCTTTGCACAAAGTAAAGAGTTTTTTCATCAGTATCCGCAGATGGAGTTAGTGCCTTATTTCAGCACATCTAAAAGTGCAGAAACAGTGAGGGAAAAGCAGGATAAGCATTTGGCGGCGGTGGCTGGTAAGCAGGCTGCGGAAATGTATGGGCTGCAGATTCTTGCCGCCAATATCAACTATAATTCCAATAATTATACCCGGTTTATCGTCATTTCTAACGAAGCGGAACAGGCGCCTAATGCTAATAAAATTACGGTAGTAGTGGCAGTAAAACATGAACCGGGGTCATTATACAGGACTTTAGGACATTTTTATCACAGCGGTTTAAATATGATGAATTTGGAATCCCGGCCGATCGAAGGTAAATCATGGGAATATTTCTTCCACATCGACCTGGTAGGCAACCTGCGTGAAGAAAGAGTACGTCAGGCATTAGAACAGCTTTCCGACAGCTGCGCATATTGTAAGATATTAGGCAATTATCCTGCCGATGGTAGATAGGAGGTTTGTGTTATGGTTCATTTTGGCTTGATTGGAGCGCGTTTGGGACACAGTTTATCACCGCAGATACATCAGCTGATCTTTAAAGAATTGGGTGTCGAAGGAACATATGATCTGCTGGAGATACCTCCTGAAGAATTATATGCGAGCGTGCATGAATTGCGTGGTAAATACTGCGGAGTCAATGTAACCATTCCGCACAAGATCAATGTAATGGCTGCTTTGACTACTTTAAGTATGGAAGCGCAGGCTATTGGAGCCGTTAATACGATCCATTTTCATAACGGTGCAATTCGCGGCTATAATACCGATTATGCAGGTTTTGGGCGTTTGCTGGAAAATAACGGCATCGAAGTACAGGGCAAAAGCGCGGCTGTTTTAGGTACGGGCGGCGTTTCAAGAGCTGTACTTCAATATTTGATCGATCACGGTGTTTCTAAGATATTTTTAGTTTCCCGTAATACTCAAAGCATAGCTCCGTATATGAAAACCTTGTGCAGTAGTGTACCGACGCAATTCGTCAACTACGTACATTTAGAGCGTTATACCGGTGATTTACTGATCAATTGCACTCCTGTTGGGATGTATCCCAAGACCGATGTATCGCCGGTAGGTCTGGAAACTGTCGAGCATTTTGAAACAGCGGTCGATCTGATTTATAATCCCGCTAAAACTTTGTTTTTGCAGCAGGCAGAGCAGCTGGGTAAAAAGGCTGTGAACGGGATGCTTATGCTGGTAGCTCAGGCTGTAGCAGCAGAGGAGATCTGGCTGCAAAGAGAAATTTCAAACGATGTCATTTTAAAAGTTGCCGCTGAGATGGAAAAACAGCTATGAAAAATATCGTCTTGATCGGAATGCCGGGCTGCGGGAAATCAACTTTGGGCAGATTGTTGGCGCAGCATCTGAAGCGTCCTTTTTATGATGCTGATAATGTGCTTGAAAAGCTGGAAGGCAAGACTATCAAGGAGCTGTTCGCAGTCAGCGAAGCGTGCTTCCGCGATGCTGAAACCAGGGCAGTCAGGCATCTGTCAGAATTGGAAGGGTGTGTGATCGCTGCCGGCGGCGGTGTAGTCAAACGCTCAGAGAATATCGAGGTATTAAAAAACGGCGGCATTATCGTTTTTATAGACAGGCTGCCAGAAAAAATTGTACAGGACATAGATACAGAAAGCCGCCCTTTATTAGCAGCAGGGCGGCAGAAAGTTTTTGACTTGTATGCGGAACGAATCGAACTATACCGCAGGTATCACGATCATATCATAGATAATAACGGTGAGCGGGAAGCAGCGTTACAGGCATTACTGGAGTTGGCAAGGAGAGAAAGCTGATGAAAAAAATTTTGGTTTTGAATGGTCCGAATATCAATATGCTGGGCGTACGTGAAAAAAATATTTATGGTCAACAGGATTATGCAGCCTTGTGTGAATATATCGGGCAGGAAGCTGCGGCATTAAATGTGGAAGTAGAAGTAAGGCAAAGTAATTTTGAAGGTGAATTAGTCACGCTGATCCAGCAGGCTTATGGAAAATTTGACGGTATCGTTATCAATCCTGCGGCATTGACGCATTACAGTGTAGCTTTGCTGGATGCTATAAAAGCAGTGGCTTTGCCGACGATAGAAGTGCATTTGAGCAATATCCATGCCAGGGAAGAATTTCGGCATAGATCAGTAACGGCTGCTGCCTGCCTGGGGCAGATATGCGGGTTGGGTTTCCAGGGTTATGCTTTAGCGCTCAGAGCGCTGGCGGAAAAGGGTTAAGCTTATAAAAACTGAAAAAGAAGTAAAAGATGTAAAGCACAACTGGGTTGTGCTTTAATTTTTGTTAATTTCAATATACTCTAGTATATAAACATCAAAAATAAACAATAAATAGGGTTCAAGAACTTTACAAAATTAAATTTTATGTTATATAATTTATGCATAGCAAATTTTGCATACCTGATAGTGAAATTTATATGCTAATATGAATATTAGGAAAATATATGGGGAGGCTTATTCATGATGATTGATTACTGTTCCATCGGCAAAAGAATCAAATTGACGAGGATCAAGCAAGGTGTTCTGCAGAAAGATCTGGCAGAGAAGATCGGTATTTCCAAACCGCATATGAGCAATATTGAAACTGCTCATACTAAAATTGGACTGGAGACACTGGTTGCCATAGCTAATGCTTTGAACACTTCTGTTGATGAATTTTTGAGTGATACTGTCAGCAACAGTCAGGTTATTTTTAATGATGAGTTGAAAACAGTGCTTGAAAGAGCCGATATGGAAGAATTAAAGGTTATTTGCAAACTGGCACGTGTTATTTTGAAAAAGGATTAAAGCTGTTGCAATAATAAAGCAGACTGCGAGCTGTAGCTCGCAGTCTGCTTTATTTTATTTATTCGGGTTTGATTTTAAAAACAGCCGCATAGATGACCGGCAATACGATCAAGGTCAGCAATGTAGCAGCGGACAGCCCACAGGCAATGGCTACGGCCATCGAATTCCAGAAGGGGCTGGTAAACATCGGTATCAGTCCCAGGATCGTTGTAAGTGCAGCCAGCATAATAGGGCGGAAACGTACGATAGCTGATTCCAGTACGGATTCCCAGGGAGATTTGCCGGCCTGCAAATGCAGGTCTATCTGATCTATCAGCACGACGGAATTACGAATGATGATACCAGTCAGGGCCAGGATACCAAGTTCGGCCATAAAACCAAGCGGTGCGTTGAAAATTATCGATCCCAGCATAACGCCTGTTACGCCAAGTGGTGCGGTACAAAGAATGATAAACAGCTTGCGGATATCTTTCAGCTGCAGCATCAGGAGTATCATCATGAGCAGCAGCATTACAGGTACAGGTTCTAACAGATAACCTAAAGTTTTAGCGCTGTCTTCCAAACTGCCTCCGATTTCGATCGTAACGCCATTCGGAAGATTTTGCCTCAGATCTGCTAGGTCATCGTAAACCTGCTGCGTGATATCGTTGCCGGTAACGCCTTCGCCGATACCGCCGCAGACTGTGATTGTCGGCAGCAGGTTACGGCGCCAGATCATACCGTTTTCTGATTCGTAACTGAGACGGGCTACCTGTGACAACGGCACCGCACCTGCAGATGTGGGGATAGTTAAGGTCTCAAGCTCGGTGACGGTAGATCGGTCAACAGGCTGCAGACGGAAAACCATGTCAATAGCCTGGTCTCCTTCCAGATATTGAGCTACGGTATAACCGGAAATTTCGGCCTGCAAAGCAGTGGCGACTTCTTTACGGCTCAATCCCATCTGCCGCAGTTTATCGTTGTCGATGGTAAGTTTAGCAGCTCCGTTTTGCTCCATCCAATCGAAACGCGTCATGGTCACGGCTGGATTCTGAGCCATAACTGTGCGTACTTTTTGTGCATATTCTTTAACAATATTGTCATCCGGACCGGTTACGCGCAGCATCACAGGATAAGCTGCCGGCGGACCCAGCGGGATAGAACGTGAATAACTGACGACATTGGGGAGATTAGCTGCTACAAGCTCGCGTATTTGCGGTTCTAAACGTTTACGGGCATCAATATCTTTAGCAACTACTACCAGCTGTGCATAATTGTTGCGCGGTTGGACAGGGTCCATTACGAGGACGAAACGCGGAGCACTTTTTCCAACATAAGAACCGATGCTTTCAGAGGTATCCTGTTCATAAGCGACCACATTATTCAGAATAGAAGCAGTTTTTACACCACGGAGATGGCCAATGGTAAACAGTGCAGCAGTTTCCATATCGCAGCCCAATACACCCTGTTTTGACCAGTAAGCGTCGATGGCTTCTTCATCATCTGTATAAAAACTGTCATGACTGCGGGCAATGCCTACGTGGTATTGGAAATCCTGTTCTTTTGCCGCTTCCATGCAGTACAGCATCAGCTGTGCGTCGGGAACAGCGGGGAACATAGCATCGATATATGTTTTGGATGCACCGTCGTCACGAACTGCGCCATTAACGATAATGATGTCACCCACTTTTACCTGAGGCTGTAAACTGCAGCAGCTGCCAATACGGATCATGGCTTCTACGCCGATGTTATGCAGTTCTTCCACAGCAATGCCTGCGGATGCGCCGCCAATGCCTGTGGAAATGGCAAGGATGGGAACGCCTTTGTATGTGCCGGAAAGACTGCGGTATTCCCGGTTGAATTTCAGTTCTGTCACGTTTTCCAGAAAAGGTGCGATACGATCCAGACGAGCGGGATCGCCAGGCATCAGAGCGTATTTGATTTGTAGATCTTTACCCAGTTGGATATGGGGCTGTAAAGATTCCATTGTGATTCCTCCTTTGTTTTTTCTTCTAATTTACATGATTTTTCGCAAAAATGCAATGGATGGCATAAGGTGTTTGAAGTCTGACAGGGATTATGTTACAATGAAATGTAGCAAACTATTGGAAAGGGAGAAAAGAGATGATTTATTTCCTGTTTTTGATTTTATCGGGGCTGCTGCAGGGCATGATGATTTCCCTCAATGGACAGTTGGGGAATTATTACAGTATGTTCGGCATCAGTTTTTTTGTCCACGGAATCGCGGCAGTTCTATTGATTTTGTATCTGAAATGCAAAGAAAAGAAAAAAATCCGTTTTCGTGGCGTGCCTGCCTATGTGTATCTGGTGGGCTTCATGGGCATCGGTATGGTTACCAGCAGCAGTTGGTGTACCCTTGCCATCGGTGCCACAGCTATGACAGGTCTTTCCGTCATTGGACAGATGATTTCTTCTGCAGTGGTGGATCATTATGGCTGGTTTGGCATTGAAAAACAGAAGTTCAACTGGAAAGAACTGCCCGCCTATCTGCTGGTATTGGCAGGTGTTTGGCTGGTAACAACAGGCTGAGGAGGAAAACGGAAATGATATTTTATATAACTGCCGTAGCCAATGGTTTTTTGAATACGGTCAATAAAATGGTAAATGTAAAAGCGGGGGAATGTTTGGGGACTGCCAATGGCGCTCTTATCAATTATGTGGAAGCGACAATCCTTTCTTTGTGCTTGATTTTTGTAACAGGCAATGGGGCGGAAATGAATTTTTCTCATATGGCGGAAGTACCGCCGCTGTTTTATCTGGGCAGCATTTGTGGTTTGGTTGCTATGATTTTCCTGATTCTGGGCACCAGCCATACTGGCGCTATGGCTTCTACCATTTTAGCGCTGCTGGGACAGCTTGGCATGTCTGTGGCGCTGGATTATGTATTTTTCCAGACATTCAGCTGGAAACGAATTTTAGGCATCTTTTTGATTACTGCCGGCATCGCTTGGCGGGAATACATTAAAATACAGGACAGAAGAAAACAGATAAAGGGGGATGCAGCTTGAAGATTTGCAATTTTGGTTCCATGAATTTGGATCATGTATATCAGGTGGATATGTTTTTACAGCCGGGAGAAACAAAGTCCTCCCGTTCCTTGTTTACAAACTGCGGCGGCAAAGGCTTAAATCAGTCCATTGCGGCGGCAAAAGCAGGCAATCAGGTGGTACATGCAGGTGTCATTGGCTCCGGTGGCGAAATGCTGGAAGAGGTACTGGCGAAAAATGGTGTGGATGTGAGTCTCCTTTCTCATGTGGATGCACCCAGCGGTCATGCTATCATTCAGGTGGATGACGCTGGTCAGAACTGCATCCTGTTGTTTGGCGGCACAAACCAGATGCTGACAGAAGCTTATATTACAGAAGTGCTGGATAAAATGGACGCGGATACACTGGTTTTGCTTCAGAATGAAACCAATTTGGTGGGCTTTATCATGGAAGAAGCTCACAAAAGAGGTATGAAAACCGCTTTGAACGCTGCTCCTATGGATGAAAAAGTGCTGTCTTATCCTTTGGAACTGCTGG
>OHMP01000448.1_pt1 | contig 22184 bp, 19 predicted proteins | sample 1569341 | NCBI WGS metagenome assembly OHMP01 (sample SAMEA3879584, study PRJEB24766) | human gut metagenome | biome: human-associated habitat; feature: feces | place: USA | collected 1985/1987 | reverse complement strand
TATGAAATCAAAAAGTAATCTGCTTTATACCTGATGCGACACGGCAGCGTCGCATCCAACAATAAAAAGCGGCAGGGATCTTCTCTGCCGCTTTTTTTGTCTGAGATTACATTGGGAAGATAAAAACAGCGCCTGCACAAAGCGCCAGAATGCGGATGAGATACATTGGTACAGAGAACACCCAGAATTCGGGAAGTTTGTATTTCCCCATTCCGAGGATCATGGCTGGCATTCCGTCAATAGGCATATAGCCGCCGTTCCAGCCTGAAATCACCACCGCAATCGCTGCAGCGGTCGGGTTAAGCCCAAGGCTGGTACAGGCGGCAATGGCGATGGGGGCAAAAATATAAACAGACCCCATATTCGAACCCGTGAAGGTGGCGCAGGTACTGGTAAGCAAAGCAAAGGCGACAATAAATACAAACGGTGAGACGCCAGAACCGAGCACACCTGCAACGGCATCGCCAACCATCGCCGTAAAGCCGGTGCCCGCCAGTGCATCAGCTACACCGATCACCCCCGCCATCATTAAAATGACCGGCGCTCCCATATGATCGCGAACTTCTTTAAAGTCCAGTACATCGATCATCAGAACAAACGCACCCGCAAGACCCGGAATAACGAAGGCGATATTTCCCAGAATGTTCATTAGCATCATGCCGATAACGCTGACAGCGAATGCGGCAATAGTGCAATATTCTTTCCAGGCAGGAAGGGCGTTAAACGTTTCCTCGCGTGCCGCCAGCGCATCCTCGGAAGCATCCGCAATGGGATGATCCGGAAGAAAACGGTAGGCAATAAGACTCCATGCGAGGAACGCCGCTGACATGATGAGATTCACCAGCGCAAAGCGCCCCATCGAAATCTCCTGATGAAAACCCGCGGTTTCGAGTACGGTCGCCGTAACGCCAAAGAGAAGCGCGAGATTGATAGGAAGAAGCGGGTGGTTGGTGGCAAATCCCAGGGGCATCATTAATTTCGATGTTGGTAGCTTTTTACTGTACGGAATGGTGGATACCAGCGACAGAATCAGCACGTAATAACCGGTCGCGCCGGTGCCTGCAAGACTGGCACCCAGCATAACAATGACTAACAACAGCCCGTAGCTGCGGTAACTGCCTTTATTGACCAGGCTTATCATCGCAGATTTAACGTTGCTGATAAGCCGGGTTTTTTGTAGCGCTGCCATGACCACCATAAACCCTGCAATCATCACCACGCTTGGATTGACGAATCCGGCAAAAGCCTGTTGAACGGTCGAAAGTCCCGAGACAACCAGCAATAAACACGCAAGCAGTGGCGGTGCGCCAAATGGCATTTTGTCCGACATGATCAGCACGATCATCAGGACCAGTATTCCTAATGCCAGGATCATTTCCATTGTCATTTTTTCTCTCCTTTTAGGCTTCCAGCATGTCGCGCGGTACCTTAAAGACCGCTTTGCGTACTGACGTAGCCGCGCCAATCGCGCACAGCGCCTGGTGAGGTTCCTCAGGCATAAAGACGGCGAAATCACCGGGGTGTAGAGTGATGGCGACACTGTTTTCAGGGGATGGGGCGATAAACAGATCGGGCTTACGTTCTTCATCGTTTTCGCGAGCGATGGGCCGCGTTCCCGCATTAATGCCCTCACAACCAGTAATCACCACCTGGATATCGGCCCACAGATGGTGATACTCCGTATGGCGGAGTTCGGCGGGTTGCGTGTATGAAGTTCCCAGCGTGCAGAACCACCGACATCCTTCAGGTTGCCAGCGACCGTCCTCTCTGGCGGATAACGCCGATAACGAACACTCCGGGCACAGCAGAATATTTCTCACCCAGGCGGGAAGCCCCGCCAGCGACAAATGGTTGAGATTACCGATAATCATGATGCCTGCCCCTTAACCCACTCGGGGGAGATGCGCACGTACTTGATGGCCTGACGCCACCAGGTGTAAGCGATATGTAGCGTACCGTCCGGGCTTTGTTTGATGCTGGGGTAGGAGAACTCACGATTTAGCTTTTCCAGGGAATTGTTGGTCATGCAGTAGCCGTCGCCTTCATCGAGATTGCGCCGCCACGGCCAGCTTTTCCCACCATCGGCAGAAATCGCTACCGTCATCGGCGCGCGTGGGGCCCCCCAGAAAGCGGAGCGTCCGACGGCTGTCGGTTCTTTGCGGCTGTCGTCGCCATCGTCGATTTCGTCATAAAGCGACGCGCGACGTTCTACTGCGCCTGCCGCACTCATCGCGTTGTACACCAGCGCCAGTTCGCCGCTGGCAAGCGTCGTTACCTGAATAGACGAATTGTTGTTGGGCAATTCGGTAGCTTGCGGCACCGACCAACTCTCGCCGTTGTCCACTGAATGGCTGATATAGATGTTGTCTGCCCAACGGCTTCGAAAGAGAGCAACCAACGTACTGTCGTGCAGCATTGTGATATTCATATGAACGCAGCCGAGACTTTGCGGCACCACGACATCGCGCCAGGAGTGACCACCGTCAGCGGAAATTTTCACTGCGCTGATATCATCATTGCCGACCCATTTTTCACCGGGTTGGGTACGGCAATAAAAGACGGGCAGCAGCCAGTTGCCGTTATCAAGCACCGTGATCGGCTGGCGAATGAACGTGCCGGGTTTATCGAGCAGCGTGGCAATCTCGCCCCAGGTTTGTCCGAGGTCGTCTGACTTACGGTAGCGGACGATGGCGGTGTCCTGATTCCCGGATATTTGTGCGGTCCATAGCAGCCACAGCACGTTATCCGGCGCGAGAAACAGCACTGGGTTTTGCTCTGAACGCGTGTCATCGTGGGAAAGTTTGACCGCATCGCTCCACTGCATCCCGCCAGCGGGCAATCGCGATCCCCAGACAGAAATATCGGCAATACCTTCCTGCGTTCCCGCAAACCAGACGCACATTAACGCGCCATCCGGCAAAGGCAGAATATTCGCCGCGTGGTTTTGTGGGCAGGACGAGGGCAGCATGGCGGTAAGCACATGCGAATCGTTTTCGGATGGACGGATGACGCCGTCACGAATAAGGGCTACAGACATAGTTAGACTCCATCTTAAAGTCGGTAATAGATTTATTAATGCGAGTGCGATTCATGCGTTTCGATCAATGTCGAAACTTTTTTATTTCTTCTTTCACGGATAATATTGAGTGTCTCAACACTTAATGAGAAAAATATCGCGAAGTAGAGATACTCTTTGGCAATATGAATGTTGAGACTATCGGCAACCAGCAATACACCGATAAATAATAAAAAGGTTAACGCCAGTATTTTTATTGACGGCGTGGAGTTAACGAAATCACCAATTGTTTTCGCCGCAAACATCATGACACCGACGGCAATCATTACGGCGGCAATCATGATAAATATATGCTGAGAAAGGCCGACGGCGGTGATCACCGAATCCAGGCTAAACACGATATCGAGCAGCATTATCTGTACGATGGCACCGCACAACGACAGTTGCCGCGATCCGCTGCCATGTTCGTCTTCCTGCGCGGGCGACAGCTCTTCGCGTATCTCCTGTATCGCTTTATAAATCAGGAACAGCCCGCCCCCGAGCAGAATCAACGTGCGGAACGAAATCTCCAGCGTCAGCACGGTAAAAAGCGGCTGGGTAATATGTGAAAGCCACGCAATGGATATCAGCAATAATATCCGCATAATCATCGCGCAGCTTAAACCCAGTTTACGCGCCATATTTTGTTGTGATAACGGAAGTTTTGCCACCACCAGTGAAAGAAAAATAATATTATCCACCCCAAGAATAATTTCCAGAAAGGTGAGGGTAATTAAAGTGAGCCAGATATCTGGCTGCATAAACCACAAAAACATGGAGTAATCCTTTATTCTCTTTATCTAAACTTTATCGCGGGCTGGATAATAGAGTTAATTTAATTAATGTTATAATGACGAATAATTTGTTGAATCTCGCTGATCTGTTCAGGCGTGAAATTAACCGCGTAGCGGCTATCACCAACATCATGCCCCATAAGCTGCAACGCTTTTTTCACCGCAGCCGGGGAGAACGCTACTTTATAAAGGTCGGTACGCAGGCCCGTTACACTCTCCTGTGCTTCATAAGACCCTTCAATATCACCGGCATGGACGCGAGACCAGATAGCATTGATTTCCCGCGGTGCGACGTTGGCGAGCCCAGAGATACAGGCTGAACACCCCTCGACAAACCCTTTATGGATCAGCGAATCCGGGCCGTTGAGCACATTAAAGCCGTCAATGTTGCGCACAGCATCGAGAAAACCCTTCAGGCTTTCGTCGCTTCCGGCGCTGTCTTTAATCCCAATGATATTGGGATGCGACGCCAGAGCACGCGCGGTTTCCGGCTGGATCGTATTGCCAGTGCGGGCCGGGATGTTATAGAGAAACATCGGAATGCTCAGCGCGTCGGCAATTGCGCTGTAATGCGCAATCAACTCTTCCTGTTTCAGCGGTACGAAGTAAGGGGTAATGACCGACACAGCATCTACGCCAAGTTTTTCAATCTGCTGACCCAGACGAATCGTTTCGCGCGTCGAGATCTCGCCAATGTGTGCCACGACCGGCGCACGACCAGCCACTTCATCTACGCAGGTTTGCGTAACGCTGAGCTTCTCCTGTTCATTCAACACAAAAAACTCGCCGTTGGTGCCGCCGCAAAAAATCGCGTTACCCGCTTCCAGTTGACGATTCACCTGCACTTTTAACGCCGGGATATTCAGACTGCCGGTCGCGGTAAACGGGGTGACAATGGCGGTTAATACACCTTCAATGGTTTTCGGCATGATTTACTCCTTAAATGGATGTTGCGGAAACAGTGTTTGGTAAATGGCCTGTACGTCCTGTAGATCAAGCTGGCACGGCGCATTGTTCATAAGGCGCTTCACGTTCAGTGCCGCCTCACTAAGCGAGGTAATATCCTCTGGTGGTACGCCGAGATCCGCGAGATTGTTGGGTAGCTTGAGTTGATTGACTAATGCCTGTAGCCAGGCCACCAGGGCATGAGATTTTTCTTCCGCGCTCAGGGCGGTTTCCGCATCGGGAATGCAATCCCAGACTCGGGCAAATTTCTCGACCGCCCAGGGGCGAACAAACGCCATGCACGGCGCCAGCAAGATGGCATTCGCGACGCCATGCGGCAGATGATATTTGCCACCTAACGGGTAGGAGAGCGCATGAACGAGATGCGTGCCCGCATGGGTTATCGCTACGCCGCCATAGTAAGACGCCCACAGCATTTCCAGTTTTGCGCGCAGATCCTGAGGATCGTTCACGGCGGGTTGAATGTGCCGGAAAAGCTTACTTAACCCAGTCAGCGCCGCGTTATCGCTGACCGGATTTGCCACGGTCGCGGTAAAACACTCCAGTAAGTGGCAAAGAGCATCAATGCCCGTGGACGCCGCAATATGCGCGGGCATGCTGGTGGTCAGTTCCGGGAAAAGCGCCACATAGTCTGGTAACAGCACCGGGGAAATAATACCCACCTTCGTGCTTTGCTCAGGGATTGCCAGAATCGCATTCGGCGTGGCTTCTGAGCCGGTTCCGGCGGTTGTAGGAATCAACCATGATTGCACCCTCTGAGTCGGTTTTTCACCCGCAAGCAGCGCATCCAGCCCTGGTGATTGTGGATGGCAAAGCACCGATAGCAGCTTCGCCACATCCAACACGCTGCCACCGCCGATCCCGACCACCACATCAAAAGAGGCATCGCCAGGGGCGTCCATTAGCTGGCGCACATCATGATGCGTGGGCTCTGCGGGCACATTATCGATAACGTTAACCTGCGGGCAGTGCTTTTCCAGTAAGGCGCGAATCTGCTGCACACCGTCGAGCTGCGCAATATTACGGTCAGTGACCAGCAGCATTTTTCTGATGTCGGGTAAGAGCGACGTCAGGGAAGGGATAGCGCCTGCGCCGCTCAGTATCGTGCTATTGATAATTACCACAAATAACCTCTCTTCTGGTGATTGAATTCAATCATTCAAAATGCCGTAGCCTACGTAACATGGTCTAATTTTATAATTTATTCGAGTGATTAATAACTTGAGCTTGCTCACATTTAATCAATCGTGATTGAATATAATCATTGCTATCATAAAACAACCTGGAGTGATGATGAAAAAGGGAATCACTAAGCTGAGCATTCTCGTCGTTGCCGATGATTTCACGGGAGCCAACGACGCGGGGGTAAGCCTGGCGCAGGTGGGGCATACAGTTGATGTGGCCTTTGAAATGCCTTATCGCGGTGATGCCAGCGTATGGGTGATTAACAGCGACAGCCGGGCGATGGATCCTAAGCTGGCGGCGATGAAAATAACCTCGCTGATGAGTCATCTTCCTCTGGCGAATAACCCGCCGCTCGTGATTAAAAAGATAGATTCCACGCTGCGAGGCAATATTGGCGCAGAAATTGAAGCCCTGATGAAGGCATGCGGTATAACGGGCGCAGTGGTTGCCCCCGCATTTCCTCAGGCGGGAAGGACCACAGTGGCCGGTGAGTGTTGGGTAAACGGTGTGCGGATAACGGAAACCGAGTTTGCCAGCGATCCGAAAACCCCGGTATTGAGCGCCCGAATTGCGGATATCATCCGGTTGCAGACGGCCATTCCATGCCAGCCCGTTACGGTTTCTCAGCTCAGCCATTTGTCTTATGAGCAACCGTGGATTGGCGTGATAGATGCGCAGACGGACAGCGACCTGGATCGCATCGCTGCCGCTGTGATGCAGGCTAAACAACCGCTGCTGCTGGTCGGCTCTGCTGGTATTTGTGATGCCGTTGCCCGGCGCTCCACGATTATGCCGCCACCCACCGTGCTGGCCATTATTGGTTCAATGAGCGAAATCGCTCAACGGCAGATCGCCACACTTCATTCACACCCACGTATCACACAGATATACGTCGATGTTGAACACATTCTGGCAGGCAATGCCAGTGACTATGACGCGCGTATTGTGCAGGCCTTGCAGAAAGGCGACCACTGCATTGTCCACACCTGTAACGATTCTGTAGCAAGGCACCAGATCGACACCCTTTGCCAGCGTTGGCAGATGAGTCGCGCTGCGCTTGGGGAAAAAATTTGCCGGTTTCTTGGCGAACTTACCCGGCAAGTTCTGCTTCGCGCAATGCCCGATGCGCTTTATCTCTCTGGTGGTGATGTCGCAATGGCAACAGCCAGTGCGTTAGGCGCGACCGGATTTCGTATTACGGGGAAGGTGGCGCAATGCGTTCCATACGGTCACTTTCTGGGCGGTGTCTGGTCCCGTTCGGTGATGACGAAAGCCGGTGGGTTTGGCGATGAGACCACGTTGCATCAGGTTCTGAATTTTATCGAGGAGAAGTGTAGTGAATAATATTATTGCGGTAACGATGGGCGACCCGGCGGGTATTGGCCCGGAGATCATTATTAAATCCCTGAGCGAAGCCGGGCTTGCTGGTGCCCCGGTGGTGGTGGTGGGCTGTGTGCGCACGCTGAGACGTATTATGGCGATGAATATCACGCCGCAGGCAGAGTTACGCGTCATTGAAAAGGTGTGCGACGCCCATTTTGCTCCCGGCGTGATTAACGTGATGGATGAGCCGCTGGCTAACCCCGATGCGCTGACACCCGGAGTGGTACAGGCTGCGGCAGGCGATTTAGCGTATCGCTGTATCAAACGTGCAACGGCCCTGGCCTTATCAGGCGAGGTGAAAGCCATAGCCACTGCGCCGCTGAATAAAGAAGCGTTGCATCTTGGCGGGCATAACTATCCGGGGCATACGGAATTGCTGGCCCATCTTACCGGCAGCAAAGAGTACGCGATGGTGCTCTATACCGATAAGCTCAAGGTTATCCATATTTCGACGCATATCTCACTGCGTAAATTCCTGGATACTTTGAATGGTGAAAGGGTCAAAACGGTTATTCGAGTTGCGAACCACTTCCTGAAACGTGTTGGTATTGAGCGTCCGCGTATTGCCGTGGCGGGTGTAAATCCACATGCAGGGGAACACGGTTTATTCGGCACTGAAGAAATCGAGATTATCGCGCCTGCGATTGAAGCAATGCAGGCCGAAGATATTGATGTTACTGGCCCGTGCCCGCCAGATACCGTGTTTATGCAATGCCATGAAGGGCTATTCGATATGGTAGTGGCTATGTACCACGATCAGGGGCATATCCCTTTAAAACTGCTTGGATTTTATGATGGGGTGAATATCACCGCCGGGTTGCCATTTATTCGCACTTCTGCCGACCACGGCACCGCGTTTGATATTGCCTGGACAGGAAAAGCCAAGTCTGAGAGCATGGCAGTTTCCATCCAGTTAGCAATGCAGATTTCGCGAGAATAAAATGAAGGGATATAACCGGTTAGAGCAGATCATGGATTACCTGAAAAGCCATAATCTGGTCACCGTTGATGAGCTGGTGGCGGTAACCAATGCGTCGCCGGCCACGATTCGTCGAGACCTGATAAAACTCGATGAGCAGGGTGTTATCAGCCGTACACACGGCGGTGTGACCCTCAACCGGTTTATTCCTACCCAACCGACTACCCATGAGAAAATGCAGCGCAGCCTGGCGGAAAAACATGCCATCGCCAGCGCAGCGGCGTCAATGGTCAAAGCGGGGGATTCCGTCGTCCTTGATGCCGGTACGACAATGATTGAACTTGCGCGGCAGATTACACATTTACCGCTTCGCGTGATCACCAGCGACCTGCATATCGCGCTTTTTTTGGCTGAATTCAAGCAGATTGAAGTGACGATTATCGGTGGACGTATCGACGACTCCAGCCAGTCCTGCATTGGCGAACATGGTCGTAAATTGCTGCAAAATACCTGGCCGGACGTGGCATTTTTAAGCTGTAACAGCTGGGATCTTGAAAAGGGTATTACAGCACCCACGGAAGAGAAAGCCGCACTAAAACGCGATCTTATCGCGCATGCTTCGCGCAAAATTCTCCTGGCTGACAGCTCAAAATACGGTTCATGGTCGCTGTTTAATATCGCGCATCTTAATGAACTGACAGAGATTATTACGGATAATCAGCTTGATGGGCAGACGCGTAGAACGCTTGCGTCCTTATCGACGCGTTTAATCATAGCCGATTAATCTACGACTCTGCGGCCAGCTCATCCGGAAATTTAATAGACGCGTCAGGCTGGCGACGTTTGGCCTTACGTCTCCAGCGCGAGGATCTGCTGGCTGTAGCGCAGAAAACGCCCCAATATCTTACGCAAAACCACTTTTTCACTAACTAACAGTTGTCAGCCTGTCCCGCTTATAAGATCATACGCCGTTATACGTTGTTTACGCTTTGAGGAATCCACGATGAGTGAGGCAGAAGCCCGCCCGACTAACTTTATTCGTCAGATCATCGATGAAGATCTGGCCAGTGGTAAGCACACCACAGTACACACCCGTTTCCCGCCGGAGCCGAATGGCTATCTGCATATTGGCCATGCGAAATCTATCTGCCTGAACTTCGGGATCGCCCAGGACTATAAAGGCCAGTGCAACCTGCGTTTCGACGACACTAACCCGGTAAAAGAAGATATCGAGTATGTTGAGTCGATCAAAAACGACGTTGAGTGGTTAGGTTTTCACTGGTCTGGTAACGTCCGTTACTCCTCCGATTATTTTGATCAGCTCCACGCCTATGCGATCGAACTGATCAATAAAGGCCTGGCGTACGTTGATGAACTGACACCGGAACAGATCCGCGAATACCGCGGCACCCTGACGCAGCCGGGTAAAAACAGCCCGTACCGCGACCGCAGCGTTGAAGAGAACCTGGCGCTGTTCGAAAAAATGCGTACCGGTGGTTTTGAAGAAGGTAAAGCCTGCCTGCGTGCGAAAATCGACATGGCGTCGCCATTTATCGTAATGCGCGATCCGGTGCTGTACCGCATTAAATTTGCTGAACACCACCAGACTGGCAACAAGTGGTGCATCTACCCGATGTACGACTTCACCCATTGCATCAGCGATGCGCTGGAAGGTATTACGCACTCTCTGTGTACGCTTGAGTTCCAGGACAACCGTCGCCTGTACGACTGGGTGCTGGACAACATCACCATTCCTGTTCACCCGCGCCAGTACGAATTCTCGCGCCTGAATCTGGAATACACTGTGATGTCCAAGCGTAAGCTGAACCTACTGGTGACCGACAAGCACGTTGAAGGCTGGGATGACCCGCGTATGCCGACCATTTCCGGTCTGCGTCGTCGTGGTTACACTGCGGCTTCTATTCGTGAGTTCTGCAAACGCATCGGCGTGACCAAGCAGGACAACACCATTGAGATGGCGTCGCTGGAATCCTGCATCCGTGAAGATCTCAACGAAAATGCGCCGCGCGCAATGGCGGTTATCGATCCGGTGAAACTGGTTATCGAAAACTATCAGGGCGAAGGCGAAATGGTCACTATGCCGAACCATCCGAACAAACCGGAAATGGGCAGCCGCCAGGTGCCGTTTAGCGGTGAGATTTGGATCGATCGCGCCGATTTCCGCGAAGAAGCTAACAAGCAGTACAAGCGTCTGGTGCTGGGTAAAGAAGTGCGTCTGCGTAATGCTTACGTCATTAAGGCAGAACGCGTGGAGAAAGATGCCGAAGGCAATATCACCACCATCTTCTGTACTTATGACGCCGACACCTTAAGCAAAGATCCGGCAGATGGTCGTAAAGTGAAAGGTGTTATCCACTGGGTGAGCGCGGCACATGCGCTGCCGGTTGAAATCCGCCTGTACGATCGTCTGTTCAGCGTGCCGAACCCAGGTGCTGCGGATGATTTCCTGTCGGTGATTAACCCGGAATCGCTGGTGATCAAACAGGGCTTTGCTGAACCGTCTCTGAAAGACGCGGTAGCGGGTAAAGCATTCCAGTTTGAGCGTGAAGGTTATTTCTGCCTCGACAGCCGCCATTCTACGGCGGAAAAACCGGTATTTAATCGCACCGTTGGGCTGCGTGATACCTGGGCGAAAGTAGGCGAGTAATTTTAAGTTCTACCAGGCCGGGTGAGGCGTTTACGCCGCATCCGGCATGAAACATGCAAACAATCCAAAACGCCGCGCTCTGCGGCGTTTTTTTCTGCTTTTCTTCGCGAATTAATTCCGCTTCGCAATTTATCCATAAAACAAATTTAAAATCACAAACCATAATTAAATAAAATGTAACCGTTTTCATCTTGCTGGAAATTCACGCTTTTATTCTTCTGCAAGCCTTTCAACTGCAAACTTAAGCCTTGTAACAAAAATCATCAAAATATGTGCGGTTGCTCATGTTCTTACATTCTGGTTACAGAAAGAGATTGATAATTCGCGTCGCGAAAAATAGTCTGTTCCTGTAGTCAGCGAGACTTTTCTCAACGCTACTTTTTTAATTTTTATTTTTTTCGCTGTTCACCTTTGGTGCAGCAATTTATACGTCAAAGAGGATTAACCCATGCGTACGTTTAGTGGCAAACGTAGTACGCTGGCGCTGGCTATCGCCGGTGTTACAGCAATGTCGGGCTTTATGGCAATGCCGGAGGCTCGCGCCGAAGGATTCATCGACGATTCAACCTTAACCGGCGGTATCTATTACTGGCAGCGTGAACGCGACCGTAAAGATGTTACCGACGGCGACAAATACAAAACCAACCTTTCTCACTCCACCTGGAACGCCAACCTCGATTTTCAGTCTGGTTATGCTGCTGATATGTTCGGCCTTGATATTGCTGCGTTTACGGCGATTGAAATGGCGGAAAACGGCGACAGCTCTCACCCGAACGAAATCGCGTTTTCAAAAAGTAATAAAGCCTATGACGAAGACTGGTCCGGCGACAAAAGCGGTATAAGCCTGTATAAAGCAGCGGCCAAATTTAAATACGGTCCGGTGTGGGCGAGGGCAGGTTACATTCAGCCAACTGGTCAAACGCTGTTAGCGCCGCACTGGAGCTTTATGCCGGGTACTTATCAGGGGGCGGAAGCCGGGGCGAATTTTGATTACGGCGATGCTGGTGCGTTGAGTTTCTCCTACATGTGGACCAACGAATACAAAGCACCGTGGCATCTGGAAATGGATGAGTTTTATCAGAACGATAAAACCACCAAAGTTGATTATCTTCACTCCATCGGTGCGAAATACGACTTCAAAAATAACTTCGTACTGGAAGCGGCATTTGGTCAGGCGGAAGGGTATATCGATCAATATTTTGCCAAAGCCAGCTACAAATTTGATATCGCCGGTAGCCCGTTAACCACCAGCTACCAGTTCTATGGTACGCGCGATAAAGTTGACGATCGCAGCGTCAACGATCTTTATGACGGCACCGCCTGGCTGCAAGCGTTGACCTTTGGTTACCGGGCGGCTGACGTAGTGGATTTGCGTCTGGAAGGCACCTGGGTTAAAGCCGACGGTCAGCAGGGATACTTCCTGCAACGTATGACTCCAACCTACGCTTCCTCCAACGGCCGCCTGGATATCTGGTGGGATAACCGTTCCGACTTCAACGCTAACGGCGAAAAAGCGGTCTTCTTCGGTGCGATGTATGACCTGAAAAACTGGAATCTTCCAGGCTTCGCCATCGGCGCTTCCTACGTTTACGCATGGGATGCTAAACCCGCTACCTGGCAGAGCAATCCGGATGCGTACTACGACAAGAACCGGACTATTGAAGAGTCTGCATATAGCCTGGATGCGGTTTACACCATTCAGGACGGCCGCGCCAAAGGCACGATGTTCAAACTGCACTTCACCGAATACGACAACCACTCCGACATCCCAAGCTGGGGCGGTGGTTACGGCAACATCTTCCAGGATGAGCGTGACGTGAAATTTATGGTAATCGCACCATTCACCATCTTCTGATGCCCGACGCGGCAGGTTTTGTGCCTGCCGCACGTTTGAGGAATTTGCTATGAAAAAACTGATTCTCATCGCCATGATGGCATCGGGGCTGGTGGCTTGTGCGCAATCAACCGCGCCACAGGAAGACAGCCGTCTGAAAGAGGCATACAGCGCCTGTATCAACACCGCACAAGGTTCGCCAGAAAAAATTGAAGCCTGCCAGAGCGTGTTAAACGTGCTGAAGAAAGAGAAACAACATCAGCAGTTTGCCGATCAGGAAAGTGTCCGCGTACTGGATTATCAGCAGTGTCTGCGCGCAACGCAAACCGGAAATGATCAGGCGGTAAAAGCCGACTGTGATAAGGTCTGGCAGGAAATTCGCAGTAATAACAAATAAGTGAGAGCTGTAACTCTCGCTTTTCTTATTTCCCGTGTATAAAAAAGCCAACCCGCAGGTTGGCTTTTCTCGTTCCGGCTGGCTTATTTGCCTTCGTGCGCGTGCTCATCTTCGCGGCAATCGCCTTCGGCACAGTGACCGTAAAGATAGAGACTGTGGTTAGTCAGGCGAATGCCATGTTTTGCGGCAATTTCACGCTGACGCGCTTCGATGGAATCATCACTAAATTCGATTACCTTGCCGCAGTCGAGGCAGATCAGGTGATCGTGGTGATGTTGCTGTGTCAGTTCAAATACGGATTTACCGCCTTCAAAATTGTGGCGGGTGACGATACCAGCGTCGTCAAACTGGTTCAGTACGCGATATACCGTAGCCAGACCAATTTCTTCACCCATATCGATCAGACGTTTGTATAAATCTTCCGCACTGACGTGATGGTTGTCCGGCTCCTGAAGAACTTCCAGGATTTTCAAGCGAGGAAGTGTTACTTTCAGGCCAGCTTTCTTTAGGGCGGTATTGTTATCAGTCATGCGGAATCTGTCCTGTTACTAAGCGGTTCACTTCATTAGGAGAAGTGACAGAATTTGCTCTTGAGATAATGCGTATCATTATAGAATTGCCACGCCTAAATGAAAACCACAAGTCCCTGGCAAATATTGTTAATAAAAACGTGGCACTGCTTACATTTACAACGGCAAGGCCACTTGAACACTGGGACATTGTACAGGTACAACAGCAAAAGTTACAAATTTGTAGCAATTATTTTGATTGGCATTATCTATTAATACGGCGTAGACATGAGTCTACGCCGCATCACATCAGGCATTGAGAATTTCGTCGAGATGCAACTCTTCAGAAATCTGTTTAACCCATTTTTCTACACGTTCAGCGGTCAGTTCCGGCTGACGGTCTTCGTCGATAGCCAGACCGACAAAGTGGTCATCATCAGCCAGACCTTTTGACGCTTCGAAGTGGTAGCCCGCGGTTGGCCAGTGACCAACGATGGTTGCACCGCGCGGTTCAATGATGTCGCGGATGGTGCCTAAGGCGTCGCAGAAATATTCGGCGTAATCTTCCTGGTCGCCACAGCCAAACAGCGCAACCAGTTTGCCATTGAAATCAATCTCTTCGAGAGTCGGGAAGAAGTCATCCCAGTCACACTGCGCTTCGCCGTAATACCAGGTTGGGATGCCCAGCAGCAGAATGTCATAAGCTTCCAGATCTTCTTTGCTGCTTTTTGCAATGTCATGGACATCGGCAACGTCTTTACCAAGCTGTTTTTGAATCATTTTTGCGATATTTTCGGTATTACCGGTGTCGCTGCCGAAAAAGATGCCAGTGATAGCCATGAGTGAAATAACCTCTTGAAACTTATTGAAATGGGGGTGGAAAATTGCCCACGGATAAAGGCAATCATAGCAGAACAGGCAGTCTTGCGGAATCAGCAAACGAGCAGGACTGCACACTGTGCTACATGAAAGTGGAAATTTAAACGATGCCCTGACTACGCAGCGCCGCCAGTTGCTGCATTAACATCTCTTCGATCAGTTCGCTACGGCTCATATTGCGCGACTCCGCCAGCTCGTTCAGCGCCTCGACAGCTTCCGCGTTCAGCTTCAGTTCGACACGCTTAAGGCCACGTACTTTGTCGCGTTTTAGCTGGTTGCGTTTATTAATACGCAGCTGTTCATCGCGCGAAAGCGGATTAGTTTTCGGTCGTCCCGGTCGACGCTCGTGCGCGAACAGATCTAATGTCGTACGGTCCGTTTGTTCTTTGGCCATGATCTTGGTGACTTCGGGGGAAACAATCAGCCAGGCCTCTGCCCGGATGGATAGCGCGCCATAATACATCAGCGCGATGAGTCACGCCAACGCCCGCGCGCGGAAAGCGACGCGGACGCTGGGTTTTTAATCAGTTGCGTTAATCATTGAGATAGCGACGGATAGCGCGTAATACCGCATCCGGTTTTTCAGCATGGACCCAGTGACCCGCGCCTGCAATCACATGTGCCCGCGCCTGTGGAAATTGCGCCAGTAAATCATCACGATACTGCTCGCTAACATACGGAGAATTGCCGCCTGGGATAAAAAGGGCAGGGTGATCCCATGCCGGGATTTTCTCCCAACCCACAATATGCGGATACTGTTCCCACAATACCGGCACGTTAAAGCGCCACTCCCCGTCAACAAAAGATTTCAGCAGAAACTGAATCACCCCTTCTTCATTAAGATGCTGGCGCATTATTGCTGCTGCTTGCTGGCGAGTTTGTGCGTCCGATTCACTGACTGCGTTGATGGCCGCGAAAATCTCATCATGACGGCGTACGTGATAGTCGACCGGTGCGATATCGATCGCCACCAGTTTATCGATGCGATCGGGGGCCAGTGCAGTAAGTGCCATTACCGCTTTACCGCCCATGGAGTGACCGATAAATGTTGCTTTATCGATCTGCAGTGCATCCAGAGTATCAACAAGATCCTGCGCCATCGACGGGTAATTCATCACCGGATCTCTCGGTGAAAGACCGTGGTTACGCATATCAACCTGGATGATATTGTGATCGTTTACCAGATCGCGAGCCAGTACGCCAAGGTTGTCGAGGCTGCCAAACAGACCATGGACAAGAACGATGGGAGAATTATTGTGCTGGTTTTGTGCAGTTTGCGCGCGGATATTCAATTTCATGGCAAAGTTCTTTTTTTCGCGTTGTCGGGTTAGGGTATTATGTTGACCATTGTGCCACAGGGCTGCAACAAATAAGGTTTATTCCGAGTTTTTCTGCAAGCCAGGCTTGACGCTATCCGCTGCCGGGATTTATTCATATACTCTTGGCGACTTGTATTCAGCTAAGACACTGCACTGGATTAAGATGAAAACGATTGAAGTTGATGATGAACTCTACAGCTATATTGCCAGCCACACTAAGCATATCGGCGAGAGCGCATCCGACATTTTACGGCGTATGTTGAAATTTTCCGCCGCATCACAGCCTGCTGCTCCGGTGACGAAAGAGGTTCGCGTTGCGTCACCTGCTATCGTCGAAGCGAAGCCGGTCAAAACGATTAAAGACAAGGTTCGCGCAATGCGTGAACTTCTGCTTTCGGATGAATACGCAGAGCAAAAGCGAGCGGTCAATCGCTTTATGCTGCTGTTGTCTACACTATATTCTCTTGACGCCCAGGCGTTTGCCGAGGCAACGGAATCGTTGCACGGTCGTACACGCGTTTACTTTGCGGCAGATGAACAAACGCTGCTGAAAAATGGTAATCAGACCAAGCCGAAACATGTGCCTGGCACGCCGTATTGGGTGATCACCAACACCAACACCGGCCGTAAATGCAGCATGATCGAACACATCATGCAGTCGATGCAATTCCCGGCGGAATTGATTGAGAAGGTTTGCGGAACTATCTAAAACGTTGCAGACAAAGGACAAAGCAATGGCAATCCACAATCGTGCAGGCCAACCTGCACAACAGAGTGATTTGATTAACGTCGCCCAACTGACGGCGCAATATTATGTACTGAAACCAGAAGCAGGGAATGCGGAGCACGCGGTGAAATTCGGTACTTCCGGTCACCGTGGCAGTGCAGCGCGCCACAGCTTTAACGAGCCGCACATTCTGGCGATCGCTCAGGCAATTGCTGAAGAACGTGCGAAAAACGGCATCACTGGCCCTTGCTATGTGGGTAAAGATACTCACGCCCTGTCCGAGCCTGCGTTCATTTCCGTTCTGGAAGTGCTGGCAGCGAACGGCGTTGATGTTATTGTGCAGGAAAACAATGGCTTCACTCCAACGCCTGCCGTTTCCAATGCCATCCTGGTTCACAATAAAAAAGGTGGCCCGCTGGCAGACGGTATCGTGATTACACCGTCCCATAACCCGCCGGAAGATGGTGGTATCAAGTACAACCCGCCAAATGGTGGCCCGGCTGATACCAACGTCACCAAAGTGGTGGAAGACAGGGCCAACGCACTGATGGCCGATGGCCTGAAAGGTGTGAAGCGTATCTCCCTCGACGAAGCGATGGCATCCGGTCATGTGAAAGAGCAGGATCTGGTGCAGCCGTTCGTGGAAGGGCTGGCCGATATCGTTGATATGGCGGCGATTCAGAAAGCGGGCCTGACGCTTGGCGTTGATCCGCTGGGCGGTTCCGGTATCGAATACTGGAAGCGTATTGGCGAGTATTACAATCTCAACCTGACCATCGTTAACGATCAGGTCGATCAAACCTTCCGCTTTATGCACCTAGATAAAGACGGTGCGATCCGTATGGACTGCTCCTCCGAGTGTGCGATGGCGGGTCTGCTGGCACTGCGTGATAAGTTCGATCTGGCGTTTGCTAACGACCCGGATTATGACCGTCACGGTATCGTCACTCCGGCAGGTTTGATGAATCCGAACCACTACCTGGCGGTGGCGATCAACTACCTGTTCCAGCACCGTCCGCAGTGGGGCAAAGATGTTGCTGTCGGTAAAACGCTGGTTTCATCTGCGATGATCGACCGTGTGGTCAATGATTTGGGCCGTAAGCTGGTAGAAGTACCGGTAGGTTTCAAATGGTTTGTTGATGGTCTGTTCGACGGCAGCTTCGGCTTTGGCGGCGAAGAGAGCGCAGGGGCTTCCTTCCTGCGTTTCGACGGCACGCCGTGGTCCACCGACAAAGACGGCATCATCATGTGTCTGCTGGCGGCGGAAATCACCGCTGTCACCGGTAAGAACCCGCAGGAACACTACAACGAACTGGCAAAACGCTTTGGTGCGCCGAGCTACAACCGTTTGCAGGCAGCTGCGACTTCCGCACAAAAAGCGGCGTTGTCTAAGCTGTCTCCGGAAATGGTGAGCGCCAGCACCCTGGCAGGTGACCCGATCACCGCGCGCCTGACTGCGGCACCGGGCAATGGTGCTTCTATCGGCGGTCTGAAAGTGATGACTGACAACGGCTGGTTCGCCGCGCGTCCGTCAGGCACGGAAGACGCCTATAAGATCTATTGTGAAAGCTTCCTTGGGGAAGAACATCGCAAGCAAATTGAGAAAGAAGCGGTTGAGATTGTTAGCGAAGTTCTGAAAAACGCGTAAACACATTTAATAAGAAAAAGGGCGGTCGGAAGATCGCCCTTTTTTGCTTATGACTGCCTGATGCGCTACGCTTATCAGGCCTGGGAAGATGGTGCAATATATTGAATTTGCGCTATTTTGTAGGCCGGATAAGGCGTTCACGCTGCATCCGGCATGAACAACGAGCACTTTGCCAACAAACTGAATAGCTCAAGGGAATTCAAAATGAAGACCAAAAGGAGTCTGGTCGTCAGAGTGGCATTAATTACCGCCACACTACTGCTGACAGCATGCGCCCAACCTGAACAATCATCATTAGCTGGTGACTGGTTACTGACCCCTAAAGATAAAACCAGAGGATTAACGGGTAGCATTGCGGTAAATATTGCGCCTTCCCGGTGTAAGACAAATTGCCGTGGCGATAACTTACCTGATAATACCCGCCGCTGGCAGTTGTCAGGCGGGAACGAAAAAGAACTTACTTATCTTCACGATATGTCACCACAAGAAAAGAGCAGTTTAAATCGTGGCTGGCAGTGCTACACCTCATTTTTTATGCGGGTTTGCCAGGGCAAGCCTGGCACTCGACCGATTGTTAATGAGGATTATGTCAGCGAAAGCGGATTTTTTGGCTCGATGATGCATGTCGGGATTATCGAGTTGCGACGCTGCCAGTCAGAAAAATGCCAGCAAGAGTTGAAACAGATAAATACGCATTAAACATATCGCGATGAGTGCCATGCCTGATGCGACGCTGACGCGTCTTATCATGCCTACGGGACGATGTGTAGGTCGGATAAGGCGTTCACGCCGCATCCGGCAATTCAGACCCTAAAGCATAAACCGATACCCAATACCGGTTTCAGTAATGAAATGGCGTGGACGGGCGGGATCCTGTTCCAGTTTTTGTCGCAGATGCCCCATATAAATACGCAAATAGTGGCTGTGTTCGACCGCGTTTGGTCCCCACACCTGATTGAGTAACTGGCGCTGGGTGAGTACTTTTCCGGCATTGTTAAGTAGCACCGCCAGCAGGCGGAACTCAATCGGGGTGAGATGCACCTCTTCGTCACCGCGATGGATCACACGAGCCGCTAAATCGACGGTAACATCGGAAAATTTCACCAGCGGATCGGGCGCGGTGGTGGCGGAGTGGCGGCGTAAAGCGACGCGCAGACGGGCCTGCAATTCGCCAATACCAAATGGCTTACTCAGGTAATCATCCGCTCCGGCATCCAGCGCGGCGATTTTATCGCTCTCTTCGCTACGTGCGGAAAGCACAATCACCGGCACCGCGCTCCACTGGCGCAGGTCGCGGATAAACTCAATCCCATCACCATCGGGCAGGCCGAGATCGAGAATAATCAAATCTGGCTTACGGGTTGCCGCTTCCAGCAAGCCGCGTTGCAGCGTTTCGGCCTCAAAGACGCGCATACCGTCGCCCTCCAGCGCCGTGCGCAGAAAGCGACGAATAGCCTGTTCATCTTCAACAATCAGAACGTTTGTCACATATCCTCATGAAATTCTTCAAGTTCAGGGGCAGTTTGCTGGGGAAGTGTAACACGAAAACAGGCACCACCTTCCGGTCGGTTGAACGAGGTAATGGTGCCGCCGTGTACATCCACAATCGCCCGACAAATTGCCAGCCCAAGCCCGACACCCGGTACCGCCGACTCTTTATTCCCGCGAGCAAACTTATCAAATATCGTCTGCTCCTGGCCTGGCGGAAGACCGGGGCCGTTATCCCAGACATCCAGTTGTAGCTTCTCGCCCTCAACGTGGGCATCGATACCAATTTCGGCCTGCGCCCCCGCGTATTTCACCGCGTTCTCCAGCAGATTAATCAGCACCCGTTCAAAGAGTGGCCCGTCAACGTGGATTAAGGTCAGCGGTTCTGGCAGAGAAAGATTGATGGGCGACGATAAACCCGGTTCCAGCATTTGCAGCGCGCTGCCGACCACTTCTTCCAGCGTTAACCACTCTTTCTTCAAATTAAAGCCGCCGGACTGAATTCGCGCCATATCCAGTAGATTATTCACCAGTCGGGTCGTGTTCAGCACATGCTGACGAATCTCGCTGGCCTGGCGGGCGTGGGGCGATCCTTCGCTCGCCAGATCGAGCGTTAAGATTTCTGCCTGACCGAACAGCACCGTAAGCGGCGTGCGTAAATCATGCGAAAGCGCCGCCAGCAGGGCGTTGCGGATCTGTTCTCGTTCGCTTGCCATCCGCGCCTGTTCTTCGCTGGCGGTCAGTGTCAGCCGCTCAAGGGCATTGGCGACTAACAGCGTAAACGTCTCCAGCAGGCGTTGCTGTTCCGGGATCATCAACTGGCGCAGATTCCCCGGTTCCACCACCACCAGCCCGTAGGTTTTCTCGCCGCTTTTTAGCGGCAAAATCTGGTACGGTACACCGGGTAACGTGTCGGTGCCCGCGCCCGCAGGCAGGCCTTTATCAAAACTCCACTGCGCGATGGCATCGTCCCACGGCGTCATTCCTTGCGGATGTGTTAACGGCTGCAATTTACCGTTGTCATCGGGTAACAGCACCTGACTGCGGGCATGAAACGTGGAGGCAATAAATTGTTCGCTGGTGGCGGCGATGTCCTGCGGACTGCGGCCCACCGCCAGTGCTTTCGACATTTCATATAAGTGCCGTGTGCGTTGCTCGCGGTAACGGGCTACCCGCGCCTGATAACGCACGCCCGCAGTAAGGTTCCCGATCACCAGCCCGACGGTTAACATCACCGCGAAGGTCAGCAGATATTGCACATCAGAGACGGCGAGCGTGCCGCGTGGGGCGATAAAAAAGAGATCGAAACTCACCACATTAATGACGGTAGCAACCACCGAAGGCCAGCGCCCATAAAATAGCGCCACCACCACCACGCCAAGTAGATACAGCATCACCAGGTTGGCGGCATCAAACGCCATCAGCCACTGCATGGCAATTAAGGTGATAACGGCGCATAACGCGGCGGCAACCACGCATCCCTGAATCTGTACCCGCCACTTGTCTTTAAAAGAGCGGCTATCCGGCGCGTTGTTTATCGTGCGGGCGGGTGGTTCATCAAGCGCGACCAGCACCTGATCGAGATCGGGGGCGATGCGCGCCAGTCGGTCAGCAAACGTTTCCCGACGCCACCAGCGGCGCGAGGCCGGGCGACCGAGAATAATCTTGCCAAGATTATGTTCACGGGCATAACGCACTACCGCTTTCTCTTCCGCTGGATCAGAAAGTGTTGCCGTCTCTGCGCCCAGCTCCTGCGCCAGACGTAAGGCGCTGAGAATTGCCCGACGTTTTTTCTCCGGTAAGCGATGCAGGGCAGGGGTTTCAACATACACCGCGTGCCAGACGCTACCCAGCCGTGACGCCAGCCGCGCCGCCGCGCGGACCAGTTTTTCGCTGCCGGTGTTATGCCCGATGCATAAAAGGATCGCGTCGCGCGTGTGCCAGACTTTCTCTTCGCCAGGATGCCCCCGCCAGGCGCGCATTTGCTCATCTACGCGATCGGCAGTACGGCGCAGTGCCAGTTCGCGCAGGGCGATCAGATTGCCTTTGCGAAAAAAATGTTCAATGGCGCGTTCCGCCTGCCCGGCAATATAGACTTTACCTTCTTTCAGCCGTTGACGCAGATCGTCCGGGGGCAAGTCCACCAGCACCACGTCGTCGGCGGCATCGAAAAAAGGATCGGGCACGGTTTCCCGTACCTGAATTCCGGTGACGCCGCTGACCACATCATTCAGACTTTCCAGATGCTGAACGTTGACGGTTGTGAAAACATCAATGCCAGCTTCCAGCAGCTCTTCGATGTCCTGCCAGCGTTTAGGATGACGAGAACCTGGCGCATTACTGTGCGCCAGTTCGTCCATTAAGATCAGTGCCGGACGGCGGGCGAGGGCGGCATCGAGATCAAACTCGCTGA
>OHMP01000438.1_pt1 | contig 22432 bp, 15 predicted proteins | sample 1569341 | NCBI WGS metagenome assembly OHMP01 (sample SAMEA3879584, study PRJEB24766) | human gut metagenome | biome: human-associated habitat; feature: feces | place: USA | collected 1985/1987 | reverse complement strand
CTGCTTTAACAGAAATGCCCCCTTTTCAAAAAATACGTTATTGAACTTCACCACCTCCTGCGCGCTTCTCCAATTACTTTCCAACACGATATTGCGAATGCCGAAAGCATTGAAATCCCGCTCCACCCCCTGGGCCAGCAAACTCCAGTCCCCGTTACGCCAACGGTAAATGCTTTGCTTTACATCCCCCACGATTATGGCACGATTCCCCTGCGATAAACTGTTCGCAAGCAAAGGCCTGAAATTTTTATACTGCATGGAAGATGTGTCCTGAAATTCGTCGATCATCAGGTGTTTGTAGTAATTACCAACCTTCTCATACAAAAACGGCGTGTCGTTATCGCCGATCAGCTTATTCAGTATATGTGTCGTGTCGCTTAACAGCATCAGGCCCTTATCGTTACAATACCCTCTCACCTCTTTATAAAGATCGTTCAGGATGCCCAACTGATATAAATTACCGGACAGCTGAATGGATGAATTGTAAAAATAAAATGTATCGTCGTAAAAACGGATCGCTTCCTGGAGCAAACGGTTTAGTTCAGGAACCAGGCAATCGATTTTACCTTTTAAAGGAGAAGTCTTGGTTGCCCAGTGCTTGGCATCTTCCAAGCATTTCTCTACTGTGGCATTACGGATATCATTGCTTAAAACGCCATTATTCAGTTTACGGAAATAACTTCCGATTCCGCGTGAACCGTTTTTCAGATCATCAGCAGTTAATGCGTGACCATCTAGTTCTCCTTCGAATTGGTCGTAGAATCCTTTCATTTGCTCCAGTATTTCCGTTTCCAGAGCTTTCAGTTGTTTGCGGTATTCTTTGATGGTGTTCGGATTACGCAGTCGTTGCCGAAGTCCTTCTCCTTTTTCAATATAGCCTTCATCGAAAATATTGCGTCCAAAACTTTTAACTTCGTCTGATACATTCCAACGTTTATCATCGGCAATTCGCTCATTGATATAGTCTAATAACCATGCGAGGACAGGGGAAGTGGGACCTAGTTTCTCGATCATGCTATCTACGGCGTCACTAAGAACTTCGGTGTTGTTTAACTCGATATTCAGGTTCGGACTAAGTTCCAGCTCCCGTGCGAGGTTACGCATGACAGATTGGAAAAATGAGTCGATAGTCTCTACCCTGAACCGGCTGTAATCATGCAGCATATAGCTAAGGGCAATGCCTGCCGCTTCCCGTATCTCCTGTTCTGTTTTTCCTGTCTCTTCTTTGATACGGTTGAGATAGGCTTCCGAATCTTTATCACCTATCTGTATGCCGTAAAGCTGACTAAGAATACGTTCCTTCATTTCTGCTGTTGCCTTATTGGTAAAGGTTACAGCGAGAATTTGCCGGTAGGCACGGGGATTGAAAATTAATAGTTTGATGTATTCCACGGCCAGGGTAAATGTTTTACCCGAACCTGCAGAGGCTTTATAGACTAAAAGTTCACTCATGTTTTTGTTTAAGGGATATATTCGATTTTAGCAACGATTACTCGTATCTCTTCCGGTTCTTTCCCGGCTTTTACTAATGCCTGATGGAAGTTTTTAGGGAAGAACATGAAGAATGTGTCCGGAGTGGAATCTACATATTTTATTTTTTTGGCTTTGTAGAAAGTAACATCCGGTTTATATTCGGTGATAGGCTCCGCATATTCGGCTGAAGTAATTCCGAAACGTTCGGTACCTTTTACTACATATTGCAAATCGATGCCGTGGCGGTGTGCTTCAATTTTACGTTTACTGACATCTTGTGTTGTTGCATCCTGCACATTGATGTAGCAATGTTCACCATCTACTTCGTATCGTCCGGCAGGCATATTTACGAGGTCGTGGGTAGCTAGCCATTGGAAAGTCTTGTCCCACACTTTCTTGTTCTTGTGATATTGTGAGGCAAACTCCTGATAATCGGTTGTCTTATGAGGCATTGCCTTCAGCCCGTTCGCCCATTCTTGCTTCTGTGTCCATTGGCGGGCTTGTTTAAGAGTCCAGTTGTCAGCAGATTCTTGTGAACATACATTTTCTGTGAAGAAGAAAAGAAAAAGTCCGATAAACAGGCTTGAACTACTAAATACGAAGTTTGATTTCATGATTGTTCGAAAAAATTAGGTCCGAAAATAAGTATGAATAAAGGTAGATAGTCTTTTAAAGCTACTCGTAATAGCTTTAAAGCTTGTCCAATTCTGTAATTAATCGTTTGTGGAGATACATTCAGTTTCTCGGCAATTTCTTTATGCGTCAGATGTTGATTACGGTTCATCTCGTAGGCTTCGAGATATTCTTTCGGAAGTCTTTTTAATGCTTCTTCATATAGACGGAAAAGCTCATCACTCAAATAGAAGTCCGGGTTATTGAGCTCACTATCATATTTATCTACGATTTCCTGATGTACTTTTCGTTTAATCTCAAAATGGGAAAGACGGTTGAGGGCTTTGTTCTTGACAATCGTAAAAAGAAGAGTTTTGAGTGTCAGATCTTCCATCAGAGTACAACGGTTTTCCCACAGCCACATCATTGTTTCCTGCACAATCTCCTCTATTTCTTCCTGCTCACTTACGTATTGAGAACAAAAAGCACATAGCCTACGGAAATAATGTCTGTAGACGACGTCAAAAACTTTTTCCTCTCCTGCTTTTAAGGCAGTGATGACGGACTTATTATTATTAATATCCAAATATATCGGAGATTGTGGCATTCTCTTTTAATTTATGTAAGACAAAAATAATGAAAGAAGTAGATAAATGAAATAAAAATGCGAGAAAAAATATTTTTTTCTTTTTTCGTTTAGTATATTTGTACTCACAACTGTATTACTACAAAGGTTTTATAGTTTTTTTATTGTAAAAAGGTTAAATGAGCATGGATGAAACTATCTTGTTGAATTATCTGCAGGGTGAATGTAATGATGAAGAAGCTGCCCGGGTGGAAACTTGGTGCGAGGAAGAACCGGGGAATCGGAAAACTTTAGAGCAACTTTATTATACTCTTTTTGTAGGTGAACGTATAGCGGTGATGAATGCTATAGATACAGAGGCGTCATTAGATAAATTTAAGTCGGCTATCAGAGAAAAGGAGAAAAAGACTAAACGGAAAAATATCTCAATCCGTTGGGGACGTTATGCTACTGTGGCTGCTGCTTTTCTTGCTGGGCTTGTTTTTGCCGGTGGAATTGCCTGGGGATTACTTTCCAATAAACTTTCAGATTATGAGGTGATAACTGCTGCCGGACAGAGAGCACAGACTGTACTGCCGGATGGTAGTAGGGTATGGCTGAATGCATCTTCTAAATTAGTTTATCATAATTCTTTCTGGAGTTCGGATCGCCAAATCGATTTGTCAGGTGAAGCTTATTTCGAAGTTTCCCATGATAAACATGCTCCATTTATCGTAAACAGTAAACAAATCAAGACTTGTGTGCTTGGTACGAAATTTAACGTGCGTGCGCGTGAAGAAGAGAATAGGGTAGTGACTACCTTGCTTCAAGGTTTGGTGCGGGTGGATTCTCCACGAACGGAAGAGAATGGCTATTTGCTGAAACCGGGACAGACATTGAATGTGAATACGGATACTTATCAGGCAGAGTTGATTGAATATAACCAACCTACGGATGTGCTCCTGTGGATGAAAGGTAAGTTGGAATTCAAGCAACATTCTTTATTGGAAATAACCAATATTATGGAGAAGTTGTATGATATTAAATTTATCTATAAGGATGATGCTTTGAAATCAGAACGGTTTACCGGTGAATTTTCTACTGATAGCACTGCTGATGAAATACTGAATGTTTTGATGCATACAAATCATTTCTCTTATAAGAAAGACGGACGGATTGTCCGAGTGATGAAGAAATAAGAGATAGGTTAGTGTTTCTAAAAGGCTGTCTAATTAGATCTTGACAGATTAAGGTTTGTTCGTTATATAAAGATGTGAAGTGCTCCCAAAAGTTAGATACATAACTTTCTGGGGGCATTTCACATATATGTAGTGGCAAACTGATTGGAATGGGATTTGATTAGATAGTCTTTAACACGAGAAATCACCCTCACTACATGACTGAACTGCACTCCTTAAGTTTTGTGTTCAACTTTTGGGGTGCAGTTCATTGTAATGAGGGTGATTTTATGAACTTAAGGCCTGTTTGATAGCCTCTATTCTATATTTTTATAGTTATCTATTCATAAATACTTACTCACTTTTGGGTTCGTAAACATTAAATTCTGTAACATCCGTACGACCGTTTGTAGAGATAGTAATAATCTGATATTTTAGATATCGCGTAGTAATAGGAGAGATGAACGTGATGTTTTGTGTACTACTACCGGGTATTGCTAATGAACTTAATGATTTCCATGTCATACCATTTTCAGACTGTAATATTTCCACTTCTCTAGGAGCATATGCATTTCCCCAGTGATTCGTTTTGATGCCTGTTAAAACCTTAGTTTCTCCTAAATCAACGGTGAACCAGAAGCCTTTATTATTTAGAGCAACGTCAGTTCCAGTCTTGCCATCAATTAAATTATTAGGTGCGCCGTCTACTCCTTCTTTCACATTAACAATCCAACCTGCACGATTACTGATAAGTTGGCTATTGCTAGGAGTACCACTTTTTAGATTACAGTAGGCAGCTTTATTAATGATGACAGGTAAGATACTTAAATTACTGCTAATGACAGTGTTCTTATCATTGGTAGTTACATTACTGATTGATACACTGAAAGAGAAACTTGTTTTTTCCATGATACTGGCGAATATCGTTGGATCGACCGTTGCAGTGATTTCTTCAGAAGTCATCTGTCCTTCTTTGAGAGTAACCTGTGAGGAACTTAAAACGATCTGGCTTGCATCAAGCCCTTCTGTTTCACTTTTTGCACTTAATACGATAACCATATCTGTAGAGACTGCTTTCTGTGTTTTTACAGTAAAAGCCATCTTAATTTCATCTCCTCCGATTCCATTCGCATCATGAGTCAGATTGAACTTTTTTACATTCCCCGATAAATAGTCATTTCTCTGTAGAGACACATACGTAGCATTCCACTCGTTAAAAACTTCTTCATCATCGCTACAGGAGGAAATGAACGGGACAAACAAGCCGAGTAGAGTTGCTATTGATAGTGATTGAAATATATTTTTCATATGTACATACGATTAAATTATTACTATTTCCATTCGGTAGATTTATCTGTAGATAAAATACCGTCAATCCAGGTAGGAGTAGCAGAAGTAGTCAAAGTATGACCTTTGCCGGTTGCATCTTCGAATACATTGCCTTGTCCTTCATTGAATCGCCAATAGGCTTCCAAACCCACAGATTTTGGGCTAACTTGAGTCATGTTATTTTGAATTTGAGAAGCGGAACGAACTACAGACCAAATACGTGCTTCGCTCATCAAAATCTTACAACCACTCCACCATGTATCGGCAGAAAACCAACTTATACTGGAAAAAATAGTGGGTCCCGCTGGAATACTCAAGACACCTGAATCTATTCCGTTAATATAAAGACGGTAAGATGAACCGTCGCATACTAGAGCTAGATGTTGCCATTCATTAGGCTTAAAAGAATTGCTTGGATTCAAATAAAGACTATTACGGCCCACAACTTGTACTAATGAATGAGCCTTGAAATTTTCATTATCAGACTGCGGGTCTTCAAAACGCAACAAGATATTATTCAGGGCATCACCGTTACCATTACTAAAAATAGCACGATTTCGATTATTCATATTACTTACTTGAAAACGAACCTCTATCGTATATTGTGCATACGTTTCAGATGATTCTGCATATTTATTAGAAGTTAAATTAGCAGAACCGGTAAACATCGGGGCTGAAAACTCAATAATACTTTCAGCTAAAATAACAAAAGTTCCGGTATTTGCCATTGGTGAAATGCTTCCATCCTGCAATACAAGTTTTACAGGCAGCGCATATGATTCTCCTGACTTCATCATTTCCTGACTAAAAGCTTTCAAGGCAATAGAGAGGGCATCAGTGGCATACTGTCCGGCTTTCACTGTAATAGTTTCCGGTAGTGTATAATATCCTTCGGGCAACATTATATATCCGGTTCCATTAATGTGGTTATAGGCATCCAATACAGATTGGTCCGTGACCAACTTATAATGGTTGTCTGTAGAAGAAAGATTGCTAAGATGCACATTTAGAGTAGTAAAACTTTCGCCAGAGGCTTGTACAGTTACTTTTTGGCTTGTACTTGAAAGTGCTTCTTCAATATAAGCATGTGTGTCTAAAGCATCATATTTCGCATCTCCGCAACTTACCATACTTCCTAAGCCTGCTATAATTGCAGAGAAGTATAAAGTTCTTATATAATTCATACGTTTCATAGTTTACATTAATTTTTAAGTAATGAATGTGATGATGGATTCATAATCTGGATGGCACGACGTATATTCTTATATTCCGGTGAAGTACCAAATTCTGCTTCCATGTGATAAGTTCCTACCCCACCTTTACGGAAACCATTTCTAGGCTGCCAACGTGCCATGCCTTCCAAAGATTTCATACTATTCCCATAACGGTCGGTATAGGGATAACCGCCATCCATCGCAGCATCGGTCGCTTCGAAGTTTTCAGTCATTATAGTTCTTCTCGTAATTACCTCTTCGGTCATTACTCCGCCAAAAGTTTCTACCAACCCTGGTCCCCAAACCTTACCATCAATAAGTCGTTTGTCTAAATTTGAATCACTTCCCGGTTTGTAGGCTTGGATAATGAAATAATCAAAGTAAGTTCCAATTTCAGGCTTGGTAGTAATTCTTTGAGGTTCACCATCAATGACCAATAGTCTTCCTGTTCCGGATTTCGGTCCCAGATACTTGCCTAATTCGTCAATAAAGAAAAACAAATGTTCATCTGAATTGACTATATTTCCGGTGTAGGGTCCGGCCACAGGTTCGTAATCTATATCAAATCCATCATAACCATATAGATTTAAAGTATCTACAATCGCTTTTGCATATTTGCGGATTGAAGTTTCTACTGCTTCTATATTACTTTCGTCTGACGGGTATCCCCAAAAATCATTAATAGCTTCCTGTTTACTATTGTATCCCATTTCTTCCCAATTATCCAGTATATTCTGTGGAGTCAGTTTGTCTCCTACACCACCGATAATTGAACAGTATATAATTTTTGTACCTTTCATGTTCTGGCAAAAAGCCATATCCTTACGTTGAGCTTCAGAAAGATTCGTTCCATTATCCCAAATAGAAACAATATCTACGCTATCCGGAATACCAGCTAGAGAGCTTTTCATAAAAGCACCTTCACCACTCCAGCCACCAAACCAGCCAAAGGCAACTTGGTGATCTGTCTGCTTATAGGCACGCAAGGCCGCATAATATTCATCCGATACGATCGATTCGGGAAAAGTTTTTGCTTCCGACTCCGTCCAGTCACTGCAACCGATCAATGAGGTCGTTGCCAGTGATATGAGTACAATGTATAATAAATAAATTTTCTTCATAAAAGTCCTTTTTATGCATTATATAAATTAGTTCTTTTTAGCCCACTTTAAGTCAGTAGCTTCATTATCAGCACCGCCTAGTTCTGCTACTCCCAGATCATAATTGGCTTTATTGTTTTGTGCCTCTGTATAAGGGAAACTTAGACGACGCATACCGCGTTGGCTGCTCACACCACAATCTGATAGATTGTCGATACAAGGATAAAGTTCCGGATAACCTGTACGGCGATATTCAGCCCATGCTTCCAATCCTAATGGATAATTGGCGATCCATTTTTGAGTAATGACACGTTGGAAATTCTTTCCATTTACGTTGTCAGCCTCGCTGTCATCCCACATTACACTCACAGTATTGGTAATTGTAGCAGTAGCATTTTGCACAACATCACTTTCATGTGATACGACAGGAGCCTCGTCAATCTTCATGTATTCAGTGGCTGAAACCTGATATTGTTCCATTGATAAATTAATACCATCTTCGTAATAGGCTTTTGCTGTTTTAGAACCGACATTCCAACCACGCAATTTTCCTTCTGCACGTAAAAACGCTGTCTCTGCAGCACAGAAAACCATTAATTTAGAAGTTGCCGTATATGCAGGAATAGAGAATCCTGCTGCATCTGCCTTTTTAAAATCAGCATCTCCAGTACGCATACCTACATATTTATCTGTTTTCCCGGCAAGGGTAGACTTATTAAAGAACTTCGGCATACGTGGATCGCCATATGCATTCATATAATCTACAATATTTGCATTCACACGCAGATCACCCCAACTTACAGCTGCCAGTTGATAGGGATTACTCTGCGTGCCACAAGAAAGCATAGCATTATCCGAATTACTTTCAATCAATCCTGCTTTATGTGTTACTGCTGCTTCAGCTGCCTCTTGAGCAATGCCAGGCCATGTTCCGCTGATTCGCATTGCAACACGTAAACGCATTGAATTGGCTAGCTTAGCCCAACCTGAATAATTTCCATCAAAAACCGGATCATTGGCTCCCAATGGGGCATTACCATTTGTTTCTACATAATAGTTGTACAAAACATCGGCTGCATTGGCTAAATCACTTAATATACTGGTATAGACCTGTTCCTGGGTATCATAAGATACATAGAAATTACCCTTCTTTACTTGGCTGTAAGGCATCGGTCCATAACAATCCGCAACGCGAAGCATTGTTATTGCACGTATCATACACGCAAAAGCATAATAATGTCCCGTAGAATTTGTCGCTTCTTGTATTTGGAAAAAGTTTCCATATATTTTTTCAAACGGAGTGTTCCAGGGGGTAGCATTCCAGGCATCACTCTGATTGAATGTGCTGAAGTTTGTACCACTCCATGTGTTAGAACAGCATAGATAGCCACCTAACTGTCCCACCATCTGATCTTGCATTTGAGAGTCATTCTGCTGAATATTCACAATTGTTTCAATCATAGATTTCATCAAAGTCGCAGGGTCTGCATCATGAATTTGATATTGATTCGTATTATACTCCTCAAATTTATCGGTACAACTTCCTGCCAGTAACAACAGAGCGGCACCGACTGTGATATTTCTTAAATATTTTCTCATAACATTAGCTTTTTCTTTTAGAATTGAACTTTCACATTAAAACCGAAGTTACGCAAGCTGGGTTGCATAAAGTAGTCTACATTCATATAATAGTTACTGGAGGTAGAGGCAGACAATTCCGGGTCAAATGGGGCTTTACAATAAATCATCCATAAATTACGTCCTACAATACCCAAAGTAACATTCGCCACATTTTTAAACCATCTTTTAGGAAGTGTATAGTTTAGACTCAATTCCTGCAAACGTACATTGGTTGCACTATATAGATAATAACGACCATAGCCACCTTCACCCGTACCAATAGTCTGGTAATACTTTTGGGCGTTAACTTTGCCGTTATTAATAGGTATACCACCATTATCACGAGCTGTTGCAGATGTTTCGGATACTCCATAATAATCTAAAATACCTTGAGTAGCCGAATAAGCTAATCCGCCTACACGGGCTGATAATACAATTCCTAAATCAATTCCTTTATAAGTGAAATGATTGGTCCATCCGAGGTTGAAATCAGCATCCAGATTACCTACTTTTACCGGAGTGTTTGATGAAGTGATACCCAGATTACCATTCTGATCGACTTTTATATTACCGTTATTGTCTTTTGTCAGCTGGTTGTATACATAGATATCAGTCATGGAGCCTCCTTCTGTCAGGATGACGCGAGGAGCTACATTCTCTTTACCTAACCAACCCACATTCATTTCATCCATTTGGATAGCTTCTCCTGTCACAGGATTCACGCTACCGCTTGCCAGTCGTTTCACCTTGTTACGGTTTAGAGTGAAGGTTGCATTAGAAGACCATCCGAATCCTGCCCATTTATCACTGAATCCTAAAGCTAATTCAATACCCTGATTTTGCACGTTACCAGCTTGTACAATCGCTTGTTTATATCCGGAAGAAGAGGGGATATCTACCTTAAATGTTTGGTTCAGTGTATTAGAACGATAGTAAGTAGCGTCTAAATTAAAACGATTTCCCCAGAATTTCAAGTTCAAACCGATTTCCCAGGATTTAGTCTTTTCAGGTTTCATATTGTCCATCGGATATACGGTCGGATTTGCCCAGTTATGTGTCTGGCTGTTGTATTCGTACCCCGGATTAGTAAGGAAACGATCGAAAGAAGAGGCTACCACTGTATACGAACCGCGTATTTTAGCATAAGAAATCACCTCTGGTAGTTTAACCATTTCTGATAATAAAGCCGATAAACCGACTGACGGATAAAAGAACGATTTTTGTTTGGAGAATGCGAGTTTTGAATCCCAGTCATTACGTCCGGTTACGGTTAGATACAGTTGATTTTTCCAACTTAATTCAGCACTGGCAAAAATACTTTGAATTTCATCTTCATATCCGGTAGGGTCCGGTTTATAGTTGGCGGAGAAATTAATATTGTTGATCTGGAAGAAGTTGGGAATAACCAGGTCACCTGCAATATATAACTGATCCATTGAAGTATGATATATGGAAGCACCAACATTGGCTGTTAAATGAAAATCACCAAATGTTTTATCTATATTAGCCAGGAAATCGGCATATAAAGAACGTTCCTGACGCATGGCATCTTCAAAACCACCGCTTACACCACAGAATGTTGTTAATGTAGAAGCAGATTTTTCGTTTTTATTCCGGTAGTCGGAGTTGTCCAGATTGACACGACCGACAACATTGAGCCAATCTGTAGCCTGCCATTTCAAAGAAGCGTTCATCATATAACGTTTCTTGTTGGAGGTACGGTTGATGCGATTTTGTATCCAATATGGATTTTGTAATGACAAACTTGCATCACCATAAGGCCAATATTGTTCCATATAGCCGTAGTTAGTATTATAACGTTCATACAAACGAATTTCGTCAAAGTTGTCTCCACGAGGGAATAGATACAGTGATGGGAGAGGGTTATAATACTGTCCTTGAGAAACCATGTTTTTGTTGTTCTGAACGATATATTGTGCACCGATATCCAGAGTAAGTTTATCATTCAGGAAATGGGTGGTATTACGTGCCGTAAAATTATAACGGTTATAGGAGTTATTCGGAAGAATTCCACCGGAGTTAGTTGTAGAAGCAGAAAGATAGGTCTGGTTTTTGGTATTTCCTGTAGATAATGCTACCGAATTGATAACATTGGATCCTGTTTCAAAGAAGTCAGATGGGTTATATCGACGGTTTGCCAATTCTCCCCAGCTGAATAATCCGGAACTTGTACCATAACGGTTCTGCATATCCGGCATAATATATGCTTTAGAGAAAGTAGTACTGTTGGATACTGTTATGGTCGTTTTCTCTGTTTGGCCTTTTTTAGTAGTAATTAAAACAACACCGTTTGCCGCAGCAGAACCATATAATGCTGCCGCAGAAGGACCGGTCATCATACTAATACTAGCAATATCATCAGGATTTAAGTCAGCAACAGCATCTGATCCTCCCATTTCTCCAAATAATCCTTCGCCACCGCTTTTTCCTGTATTAAAAATAGGTACACCATCAATTACATACAATGCATTGTTATCTTTAGTCAGAGATTTCATACCACGCATAACAACACGTGTGGCACCACCAGCACCGGTTGCACCACTATTAATTTGAACACCGGCAACCTTTCCTGATAATGAATTCATAAAATTGGCGTCCTTAACAGCTGTCAATTCATCACCTTTTACCTCTTGTACATTATAACTTAACGCCTTGGTTGCACGCTTGATACCTAATGCAGTAACAACAACTTCATCCAATACTTGTGTATCTTCTCCTAAGGTTATTTTAAGAGGTTGGGCATTGGCAAGCGTGATTGTTTGGGAGGCATAACCGATATAGGATACTTCAAGTACATCACCTTTAGCTGCTTGTATTTTGAAATTTCCATCCATATCAGTGATAGTACCATTTGAAGTTCCTTTTACCAAAATACTAACTCCAATCAATGGTTCTCCTTTTGAATCAGTAACAGTACCACTTGCAGTAATTGGTGTTTTTTTCTGCTGCTCTTCTTTATTACTCTTCGCAGAAAGTACAATATGATTATCTACTATTGAAAAACTGACATTTACTCCTCTGAATAACTGATTCATTACATTATTCAAAGATTCTTTTGTTACCTTGATAGATATGACACGATTTATATCGACATCATTTGTGTTATAGACTACTGACATTGAAGTTTGTTTCTCAATTTCTTTCAAAGCAGTGTTCAAGGGTACTTTCGATAGATTAAGAGTGATCGTTCGTTCTTGCCCATAAGCTGAAGCAAAACACGAAACCAACAAAAGGAAGAATAACAAGTGTGAGAACTTGTGTTTTATAATTTCTTTCATCTTATTCTTTTTAATTAGAAATAGTTTTTAGAGAATTTGTAATTAGAGGCGGTAAATGAGATTACCGTTTTCACACAAAGGTTTCATGTATCTCTGTTTCTCATAATTAATAAATTTAAAGGTTATACTTAAAATAAATTCCATAAGCGCTTATTCAATAGTAATACATTTTATGTTGTAACCTTACTAAACGAAGATAAGATTTTTTTCGAAAAAAATAGAATAGAAAGATTCCTAATTGAAAAATAAATACTCAAATATTTGATAAATAGAATCTTATGTACTTATTAAAATCAGGCTGATTTATTACATTTGCATACATTTTGCATACAATATATGTATGCTTTACCTATTGTATAGATATAAATATTCATTTTATGTTCAAATATTCAAAAGATGGAATTTCGGTTTTAACCATATTAGATACCAGAAGAGCAAAAAAGAGTGGACAGTTTCCTGTTAAAGTTCAAGTGGTATATAGAAGAAAGCAAAAATATTACTCAACTGGGAAGGAAGTGTCAAAAGAAGATTGGGCAAGGTTATTAAAAGTAAAAAGCCGGTTATTGGCAGAAATTCGATCAGATATAGAGAGTAGTTTTTCAACTATTAAGCAACAAGTTAATGAACTGATAACAAAAGGGGAATTTAGTATTGAAACATTAAGCGTCAGGTTAGGAAGGCAGATGAATGATATGACTTTACGCAGTGCTTTTCGCTTAAAAATGAAAGAACTGGAAGCCTATGAACAAGCAAACACTTACCTAAATTATCAAAGTGCTTTAAAAAGTTTAGAAGATTTCGGAGGTTCCACTATACCTTTGGAAAACATTACAATTGATTGGCTTAAACGTTGTGAAAAATTTTGGATATCAGAAGGTAAAAGCTATTCAAGCATAAGTATTTATTTCCGAGCTTTAAAGTGTGTCTTAAATCGTGCTGTACATGATGGTATTATAAAAGAATCATCTTTTCCTTTTGGAAAGAATAAATATGAAATTCCTGAAGGGTGTGGACGTAAATTAGCACTTACTCTTTCTGAAATAAAAAAAGTAATGTCCTATCAATGTGAAACAAAAGATATAGAAGAATTTAGGGATCTCTGGGTGTTTTCTTATTTATGTAATGGCATTAATTTTATGGATTTATTATTTCTTCAGTATTCAAATATTATGGATGGAGAAATATGCTTTGTACGCTCTAAGACATCTCGAACTACCAAACATAACAAAGAGATACATGCAATCATTACTCCTGAAATGTGGAATATTATTCAAAAATGGGGTAATCCAAGATTAAGCCCGCAAACGTATATTTTTAAATATGCTAGAGGAACTGAAGATGCCTTTGAAAAGATTAGATTGGTACGGCGTATTATAACCAAATGTAACAGAAGACTTAAAAAAATAGCCCAAGACATTGGAATTTTTCAGTTGACGACTTACACGGCAAGGCATTCTTTTGCTACAGTATTAAAACGTGGAGGTGCGAAAACCTCATATATTTCTGAAAGCTTGGGACACTCTAACTTATCTGTAACCGAGCACTATTTAGCATACTTTGAAAAAGAGGAAAGAATAAGGAATGCTCAATTATTGACTAACTTTAATCTCTAGATTAATACATTTGCATGCAAATTGTATGTACAATGAAAAATGGACCAATAATTGATATAGGATAAAAGTGAGTATAATATTAAAAAACGCATATTCAGATTACCTATAATTTAGAATATGCATCTTGTTATCAGGAGTGTTTCGAAAACCGCAGGGATTTCCACTTTAGCCAAACGTAATTCAAATAAAAAAAGGATGATATTATTGCAATTTATTCTTTTTATCGCCCGCGTAGTGATAGAATAATATCTAATATTGATAATATTAATCAAATGAAAAGATTCCGTTCTTTGTATTATCTGCACTAACTAGAAGAAAACAACTACTATAAAGCAAGTTATTATTATTCTTTAAATGATTTGTTAGGTTCCATTTAAAGAATCAAAATGTTCCACACCGAGAAACGAAGTGATTCTCGGTGTGGAACATTCCTGAAAAAACGTCTTTTATCGAATATTCATACCGCATATATGAATAAAAACAATTTAATTACTGCATATTCATGTGCAATCATACTAACTTTTTCTTTCATTCATTGATTTTGCTCAATTGTATTTAGCCTGATATCTTAAAAATAGAACATTTAATCTATTTATCTAACAAGCATTGGATCTAGAGAAAGTATATGAAACTGATTTTCTCCCAAGCAATCACGCTTACTAGTGCACAACCCTTGAAGGTTACTTTAGGAGAAGATACGCAGGTGTTGGACGAAGTAGTCGTTACTGCATTAGGTATTAAGCGCGCAACTAAAGCATTAAGCTATAATGTGCAAGAAGTAAAAGGTGATGAATTGACAACTGTAAAAAGTGCCAATTTTATGAACTCACTGGCTGGAAAGGTGGCTGGTGTTAATATCAATGCATCTTCATCCGGTGTTGGAGGGGCTACACGTGTAGTTATGCGTGGTACCAAATCTATATCTTCAGACAATAATGCTTTATATGTAATTGATGGTGTTCCTATTTTTAATACAAATAAAGGTGACACTAACGGACAATATTCAGCCCAACCGAGAGGAGAGGGCATATCTGATATCAATCCGGAAGATATTGAAAGCATGTCTGTATTAAGTGGACCTGCTGCTGCGGCCTTGTATGGCTCTAATGCAGCGTCTGGTGTAATTTTAATTACTACAAAGAAGGGAAAAGAAGGTAAGGCACGAATTATTATTTCTAATAATTCTACTTTTTCCAATCCTTTTATAATGCCTGAATTCCAAAATTCTTATATAAACCGCGCAGGTTCCTTTGCTTCATGGGGAGATAAAGCGTCTTCTCTTTTCGGAACTTATGAGCCAAAAGATTTTTTCAATACTGGTACTAATATCCAGAATAACGTTTCTTTATCTGTTGGTAATGAAAAGAATCAAACTTATCTGTCTGTAGGTACTACTAATGCAACTGGTATCATTCAAAATAGCAAATATGACCGTTACAATTTTACCTTCAGAAATACAACAAAATTCCTGAAGGATAAAATGACATTAGATGTGGGTTTTAGCTATATTATTCAAGAAGATCTTAATCTAATGGCACAAGGTGAATATTTCAATCCACTACCAGCCGTATATCTGTTCCCGCGTGGCGAAAACTTTGAAGCTGTGAGGATGTATAAAACGTATGACACAACTCGTAAGATAGATGTACAGAACTGGGGATGGGGTGATCCTGGATACAGTATGAAAAATAATCCATATTGGGTGGCTAATGAGATGAACCATGGCATGAAAAAACAACGTTACATGGCTAATGCTAGTTTAAAATATGAAATTTTGGATTGGCTTGATGTGACAGGGCGCGTTCGCATTGATAATGCAACCAATGATTATTCAGATAAAAGAAATGCTTCTACTGATCTTTACTTTACTAATAGTTCTATTTATGGATTCTATAAGTACTATAAAGCTGACGATAGACAGGCTTATGCAGACGTGATGGCTAATATTAATAAACGCTTTGGTGACTTAAGTTTAAGTGCTAATATTGGCGGTAGTTTTACTCAAACTTATTATGACGAAAGAGGATTCCAAGGTGGTTTGAAAGATATGTCTAATGTTTTTAGTCTATATAATATGACTACTACCTTGGATAAAGATACTTATCCTATAGAAAGTGGATATAAACAACGTACCAACTCTATTTTTGCTAGTGTGGAAATTGGCTGGAAGAGTATGTTATATATGACTTTAACCGGGCGTAATGATTGGGATTCAGCATTGATTAATACAGAACAATCATCTTTCTTTTATCCATCAATAGGACTTTCAGGAGTTATTTCCGAAATGGTGAAATTACCCAAAGCTATTACTTATTTGAAAGTACGCGGTTCATTTGCTTCAGTAGGTGCTCCTATTCCTAAGAATCTTTCTTCTAACAAAACGTATGAGTGGGACCCTGCGACTAGTCAATGGAAATTACAAACTTACCGTCCTTTGCCTAAACTTTATCCTGAACGTACAAATTCTTGGGAGGCTGGTTTGAATGCCAAATTCTTTAATAATAGTTTAAGTTTGGAAGTTACCTGGTATAAGGCTAATACTCGCAAACAAACATTCCAGGTTCCTTTGTCAGGAACCGCTGTATATGCGACTATGTATGCACAGTCTGGTAATATTGAGAATAAAGGTATGGAATTTTCTTTAGGGTATAATAAATCATGGGGAGATTTCTCATGGAATTCCAATTTGACTTTTAGTTTTAATAAAAATAAGATTGTAGAACTCTTGGATGATGCAGTGGATGATGAAGGTAATCACTATAGTTTGAATGAGATAGATAAAGGTGGTATTGGATCGGCTAAAGTTATTCTTCGTAAAGGAGGAAGCATGGGAGACATGTATGTCACTAATCGTTTGAAACGTGATAACGAAGGAAATGTATATATTGATAAAGCGAGCCAGAATGTAAAGAAAGAAGATATAAAGAATTCGGATGAGTTTATTCATATTGGCTCTGTATTGCCTAAAAGCAATTTAGGCTTTAGAAATGACTTCTCTTATAAAGGTATTAGCCTGGGATTTATGCTTGCTGCCCGCTTTGGAGGTATTGTTATTTCACCGACACAAGCTGTGATGGATCAGTTCGGAGTATCTAAGGTCACAGCTTTAGCACGTGATAATGAAGGTGTTCCTGTAAATAATGGAAAAGTGGATCCCCAGACTTATTATACAGAAGTGGGTGGAATAAGTGGATTGATGTCTAACTATGTATATAGTGCTACTAATGTTCGTTTACAAGAGTTATCGGTGGGCTATTCACTTCCAGCCAAATGGTTTAATAACAAATGTAATCTTAGTTTGTCAATAACAGGTCACAACTTGTGGATGATTTATAATAAAGCACCATTTGATCCGGAAGCTACCGCTTCTACTGGTACTTATTATCAAGGTGTTGATTACTTTATGCAACCAAGTTTGAGAAGTTGGGGATTTAATGTAAAAATACAGTTTTAACGATAAAAGAATAACCAAATGAAAATATATAAATTCATAACGCAGATTTCTATTGCAGGCTGTATGCTTGTTGGAACTCCAATGTTACAAGGATGCATGGATAATAGCTTGAATGATCCGTTGGGAAAAGTTTCGGAAGAAGAACTTGGACGAGATGGATTTGCTGCCAATGCTTTCTTCTTGACTTTATGTGATTATGCATATCCCATAGCTACTGAAAACATTTATAATACCAATGAATCCTTGATTGGTGACTGCTATGGACGTTATCAGGTAATGGCAACAGATAAGTTTAAAGGGGCAAATTTTGCTACATATAATGCACCCGAGAACTGGTTAAACTGGCAGTTTGCAGATGATAATGTAATGGTATTGACGTATGGTGCATGGAATAAAATAAAGAATGTAACCCAAGGGACAGGGGTTAACTTTGCATGGGCACAGATCCTAAGAATTGCGACAATGCATCGTATGCTTGATATGTATGGGGCACTTCCTTATTCCCAAATTTCAAGTGATAAACTTTCGACTCCTTACGATACAATGGAGGAAGCATATCATGCAATGTTTACTGATCTGACTGATGCAATTAATGTAATGACTGTTTATGTGACCGAAAATCCAAACAACAGAACGATGGCTAAGTATGATAAAGTTTATGACGGTGATTTTGAGAAATGGGTGAAATTTGCAAATTCACTGAAACTACGTATGGCCATTCGTATTCGTTTTGCAGATCGTGAATATGCCAGACAGATGGCGGAGGAAGCTATTAACCATTCTATAGGGGTAATTACTTCCAATGAAGATAACGCAACTTCTTTAGGCACTAAAAATCAATTGTATACGGTATTAGTGCAATGGCCTGACCAATGTGTCTCTGCCGATATTACATCTTATATGAAAGGATACAACGATCCACGTATGTCGAAATATTTTAAAAAGAAAACGAGCGATAAAGGAGATGATGATTATGTGGGTATGCGCGCAGGTTTGTCTTATGGTAATGATATTACCGGACCGACTTTCTCTAGAATAAATGTTGGAGAGATGGATCGTACTTTATGGATGAGTGCAGCTGAAACAGCTTTTAATAAAGCTGAAGCGGCAATGTTAGGATGGGATGTAAAAGGAGAAACGGTGAAAGATTTGTATGAATCAGCTATCAGACTTTCCTTTGCACAATGGGGAGTATCGGATGGTATTGACCAATACCTGAATGATGAATCAAGTACTCAGGCTGATTATGTAGATCCTAATGAGAATAAGGGGAATGAAAGTGCTATTAGTTCTATAACTATCAAATGGAAAGATGATGCTGGTGAGGAAGAAAAACTGGAAAGATTAATAACCCAAAAATGGATTGCAATGTGGCCTTTGGGACAAGAAGCATGGAGCGAGTATCGTCGTACTGGGTATCCGCGTTTTTTCCCGTTATTGAATGGAAATGTAACCAATCTTCCTTCCGCTAATCGTATTCCGTTCCCACCATCGGAATATATTCGTAATGCTGCTAATGTAAATGCTGCTGTAAGTAAATTGGGTGGCGCTGATAATTATCAGACTAAGGTTTGGTGGCAGCGTAGGGATAAGTGAATAATAGTATAATCTATATTAATATAAATAGTATGAGAAAGATATTCTATTTTATAATGTTGTTATTTGGCATAACGGTTGCGAATACAGCGTGTGATGATTGGACAGACATGGAACCAAAATTCCAGGAAGATATGACTCAGTCGTCACTTCCGGAAGAATACTATGCCCAGCTTCGCGCTTATAAGAAAACAGATCATCCGGTTGCTTTCGGATGGTTTGGTAATTGGACCGGAAATGGAGCTACTTTAGAAAAATGTTTAGCCGGACTTCCTGATAGTGTGGATTTTGTTTCTATTTGGGGTAACTGGAGAAATTTGACAGAAGCGCAAACAAAAGATTTGCGTTATGTACAAAATGTAAAAGGGACTAAAGCTTTGATGTGTTTTATTGTTCAAAATATCGGTGACCAATTGACTCCCGAGGAATATAAAGATAATTATCTGGAATTCTGGGGATGGAATGAGAATAAGGAAGAAGCTATAAAGAAATATGCCCATGCAATATGTGATAGTATTGATAAATATGGATATGATGGCTTTGATATTGACTATGAGCCTAATTTTGGTCATCGAGGTAACATGAGTGGAAGTGATGAGAATATGTTGTTGTTCATTCAGACCTTGGGAGAAAGAATCGGACCAAAATCGGGTACAGACAGGCTATTAGTAATTGACGGTGAGCCACAAAGTATTGTATCGGAGTCAGGTCCTTATTTTAATTATTTTATAGTGCAGGCTTATGATTCTCCAGGAGATAATACTGGACGTGACAATTTGGATAGCCGTTTAAACTCTACAATAAGAAACTTCGATGGGCATTTGACTGCAGAAGAAGTTGCTAAGAAATATATTGTAACTGAAAACTTTGAAAAATGGGCTTTGTCTGGTGGGGCTGATTTCACTGATCGATATGGAAATAAAATGAAGTCATTGGAAGGTATGGCACGTTGGACACCTATTATTAACGGGAAAAAATGTGTAAAAGGAGGGGTTGGAACTTATCATATGGAGTATGAATATACAATTGATGGTACAGAAGAATCTTATCCTTATTTGCGTAATGCTATCCGCATTATGAATCCACCGGTAAAATAATAAATTTAAAGATATAATAATTATGAGATATCTGGTAAAAAATAAAAATACAATAATGTTCGCCTTTGCCATATTGCTTTGTGCAATTATAGCAAGTTGTGAAGATGCAAAGTATGATACTATCGGCAGTAGAATTTATTTAGCTGAATCCAGTAGTTTGTCTTATGAGTCCAAAAAGGTAACAGTAGCCGAAGAGGGTAGTGTTGTCACTGTGACTCCGCGGTCGGGACAAATTGCAACAGAAGATATAGAAGTTACTTTGGGACTAAGTCCGAAATCGTTGGAAGTATATAATACAAAAAGTGGTACGAACTATAAATCTATGCCGGAAGGTTCATATTCTTTTGATCAAAAGACAGTGGTTATAAAAAAAGGAGAATTAGTGGCTCCTACTGTTAAAGTAACAATTGATCCGTTGACAAAGGAAATGCTTGATTCTGGTGATAAATTTGCACTACCGGTTGCTATTACTGCTGTATCAGGTGGGCAACAAACTTTGGAAGGTGCAGATGTGATGATTTATATCATGGATCAGGTTATTATAACCTCTGCACCAGTGTTGACGGGTACAAAACCAATTACTATGGAAATGCGTCAAGATTATACAGTAACTCAATGGTCACTTGAAATGCGTATTAATATGAGCGAACTTGGGGATGGGGTGACTCCTGGAGTTGGTTATCCTGGTCCTCCTAGCTATCAGAATCAAGCAATATTTTCTGCAGGTCCAGGTAATGGTATCGCAGAAGATGGTGAAATTTATATCCGTTTTGGTGATGGCCCGATTCCTGGTAATATTTTGCAGATAAAAACACAAGGTACTCAAGTAAATGCTGCTACTAAGTTTAAAAATAATCAATGGTATCATTTAGCATTTGTTTGTGATGGAGTGAAATTGACTATTTATGTAAATGGAAATATTGATGCAACATTAGATCTTCCAAGAAAACCTTTGCGTCTTGTTAAGAATAGTTTTGGTATATGCAATGGTGATTGGATGGTTACAGATGCTATAGTTAGCGAAGTACGTTTTTGGACTACTGCTATTTCACAGTCGCAGATTCAGAATAATATGTTTGCGATAAATCCGGGTACGGATGGCTTGGAGGCTTATTGGAAATTGAATGAAGGGGCAGGAACCGAGTTTAAAGACGCAACTGGTCATGGAAATAAAGCCACGGCGCCTAATGGAGTTGTCAGATGGGTAGATGGCATTAGATCAGATGGTAAATAATATAATATTCAAATGATGTAATTATGAGATTGAAAAATATAATATGGAAAACAGTAGTGATGTCATTAATGGCATCACCACTGTGCATCTCTTGTGACGATGATGACGAAGTTACTGTAAATTCTAAGTTTTATCTTTCTACGAAAGTTTTTCCGGTAGATTCTTATGAAGCATCGTTGTCAGTGATTTTGAAAGATAATTCAGTGGTCGTAAATGAGTTACAACCTAATTATCGGTTTGTTCATGTGCCACGGAGAGATTATCGAAAGATGTGAAAATAACAGCCGATAGTGATGATAATCTAGTAAGTGCTTACAATAAAGCTAATGATACGGAATATAACATATTACCTGCTGAAAATTATTCTTTCACCAATAAAACTGTTACTATTGAAAATGGAGAAAGTGTATCTGGAGATTCTATAAAAATAGAGCTATTAAATGTAGGATCGTTGACTACAGAAGGGGGATATTTGTTGCCAGTTACCATATCTTCTATAGAAGGTAATAACTTAGATGCACTTAGCTCTAACAGAGGAGTAGTTTATGTGAAAATTCAAAATATTCATGTCAATGTAGAGTCCGGGCAACCGGCTGAAGGTACTTTGATTGCCGATCGTTCTGGCTGGACTGTAAAAGTTGCCCCGACGACTCGTGGAGATGCTAAAAATCTAATTGATGGAACAAATTCTGATGTAGCTCGTGATGGAGGAGCAGAATATTGGCTAACTGTGGATATAGGTAAGGTGCAGACATTAACAGGAATAAGAAATAAGTGTTATGCTAGTAGTTATTCACCGACTGCAGTAGAAGTATTTACTTCAGGTGATGGAATAAAATGGAAATCTATCGGAACTGTAACTATTTCAAGAAGTGGCACACAATATATTAAGTTTTCGAAAGCTATTGAAACGCGTTATTTAAAGTATTATGTGAAACAAGGTCCCAATACGGTCAGCCTTACGGAATTTGACCTATATGCGAAATAATTAATAGGTTATTGAAAATTTTTAAGTCCCACTTTTTCGTATTTTCGGATAAAGTGGGAC
>OHMP01000436.1_pt1 | contig 22501 bp, 17 predicted proteins | sample 1569341 | NCBI WGS metagenome assembly OHMP01 (sample SAMEA3879584, study PRJEB24766) | human gut metagenome | biome: human-associated habitat; feature: feces | place: USA | collected 1985/1987 | reverse complement strand
TGGCGTCGTCCAGCACGTTCACGGCCATCTTCAAATCCGCTGCGGCGTCCACATACACGTGGCAAACGCCGTCCAGATGCTTCAGCACGGGAACCCTGGCGTACTCCGTCACGGCGCGGATCAGCCCCTTTCCACCCCTGGGAATGACCACGTTCAGGAAAGAATCCAGCTCGCACAACTGCCGCACCTCATCCCGGCTGCCGGAATCAAGAAGCTGCACGGCGTCCGCGGGGACGGCGGACTCCTTCAGCGCGGCGCGCAGAACCTCCGCCAGAACCCGGTTGGTCCGCAGGGACTCGCTCCCGCCGCGCAGAATGACGGCATTCCCGGACTTCAGGCACAGGGCGGCGGCATCGCAGGTAACGGTGCCGCGGCTCTCGTAAATAAAACCGATGACCCCCAGGGGAACGCGCACCTGGCGGATATGCAGGCCATTGGGGCGCGTCCACTCCCGGATGCATTCGCCCACGGGATCAGGGAGGGCCGCCACCTGCTCCATGCCGCGGGCCATGTGCTCCACGCGCTCCGGCGTCAGGAGAAGCCTGTCCAGAAACGCGGCATTGCGGCTGCCCTTCCGGGCCTCTTCCATATCAAGGCCGTTCTCCCGGACAATCTTTTCCGCGGCGCTCCGAACGCCTGCGGCCATCAGGCGCAGGGCCTGCGCCTTCTCTTGCGGCTCCAGGGCAAGCATCTCCCGTGAAGCCGCCAGCGCGGCCCGTCCCACCGGTTCAAGAGGATTCTCCATCTTCATAACTTCATCCCTTCGGTACAAAATACGTTCCGGCTCCTTCCGCCTTCCCCTCCAGCAGCAGCGCGATGCGTTCCGGATGGCGGCCGTGCAGCATGTAAACGCCCGTCCCCGCATTCACGGCCTCCCGGATGGCCTGGAGCTTGGCGCTCATGCCGCCCATGGAAAAGCGGCCCCGGTCCTCCTCCGCGAACGCCAGCACGGCATCCACGTCCTCCACCCGGGGAATGATGGCTTCCCGGCTGCCTCCGGGGGGATACAGGCCGTCCACGCTCGTCAGGATGAACAGCGCGTCAGCCTCCACCAGGCGCGCCATGTGCACGGAAAGAATGTCGTTATCCCCGAACTTCAGCTCTTCCACGGATACGGTGTCGTTCTCATTCACGATCGGGATGATGCCTCCGTACTCAAACAGGCGCAGCACCGTAGCCTGCACGTTGTGGCGGCGGCGCTTCAAATCCTCTGCCGTCAGCAGGAGCTGGGCCACATCCACGTCAAAATGGTTGAAAAGATTCTCATACGTCTGCATCAGCCGCGTCTGCCCCACGGCCGCGCAGGCCTGCTTCAGGGACAACTCCTGCGGATAGGACGGCAGCCCCAGGACGGACACGCCGGACCCCACAGCCCCGGAGCTCACCAGCACCACCTGGTGGCCCTGCTGCATCAGATCCGCCAGCGCGCTGACCAGATGCACGATGGAAGAACCATCCAGCTTCCCGTTCTCACGGGTCAGAACGCCCGTTCCTACTTTAACTACGATTTTCATGTACTTCTGCCCTCTATGATATAACAGGCTCTTTCCTCACAGAAAGCAGAAAACGCGTTCTTCCCGCAATGCCGCGGTTCCGCTGGCCGCGCAGGGATTCCAGCCATGAAAAAACCTCATTTCCGCGCGAACACGTCCCTGGTGCAGTCATCATTCCACACGTATTCGAGCTGCTCCGCTATTCCCTCCGCCCGTGACCTGCCAAACCGGTCGCTCACAAACCCGAGGGCCATGTCCATTCCGGCGGAAACGCCGGAGGAAGTATAAAACTTCCCGTCCGCCACCCACCGGGCACGTTCCTCCCAGCCGACTGCGCCGCGGACGGACTTCACCCATGCAAAAGACTTCTTGTTGGAAGTTGCCCTTCTGCCGTCCAGCGCGCCGCAGGCGGCCAGCAGCGCGGCCCCCGTGCAGACGGACAGGCAATACTCCGCATCGTCCGCCATGCCCCGGAGAAAATGCAGGAAAGGCGGAAAAACCGCCAGGCGGCGGGTCCCCCTTCCTCCCGGAACCACTAAAATTCCGCAGCCGTCCGCCTCCGTGGCTGGTTCAGTGACAATTACCGTCTTTTGAGCACTTGCGACGGTTCCGCCATGTTCGGAAAAATAACGCAGCCGGTATTCCTCTACTTTGCCCAGCACTTCCACCGGGCCGAATGCATCCAGCGTCTCAAAATCATCAAAAAGCAACACATTCACATCCACCAGGCCACATTACCCCATCCGTCCTCCCTCCGCACCTGATATTTCACGATTCCGTGTGCTGCCTGCCGGAATTCACGGCCATCAATCCCCTGGCTGCGTCAAACGGGTAAAAAACGGGCGGGAGCCTCCCCTTCCGGAGAAACTTCCGCCCGGAACACCCAAATTTGATTATCCCTTGAACATGCCGAGGGCCTTGGCCACTCCTTCCCCGTATTCGGGGTCGCACTGCATGCAGTGGTCGATGTGACGCTGCTTGATAAAGTCCGGCGCGTCGCCCATGGCGCGGGCGGTATTGCCGTACAGGGCCTCCCTCTGCTCCGGATTCATCAGCCGGAACAGGGCGCGGGGCTGGGAATAATAATCGTCGTCATCCTCGCGGAAATCCCAGTGCCAGGCCGCGCCGTCCAGCTCCAGCGGCGGTTCCCGGAACTCCGGCTGTTCCTGCCACTCCCCGTAACTGTTCGGCTCATAGCCCAGCGTGCTTCCCGCATTGTCGTCCACACGCATCATGCCGTCCCGGTGGTAACTGTGGAACGGGCAGCGGGGGGCGTTCACCGGAATCTGGTTATGGTTCACCCCCAGCCTGTACCGCTGGGCGTCCCCGTAGGAGAACAGGCGCCCCTGGAGCATCTTGTCCGGGGAAAAGCCGATGCCGGGAACGACGTTGGCCGGGTTGAACGCCGCCTGCTCAATCTGGGCGAAATAGTTGTCCGGGTTCCGGTTGAGTTCCAGCACGCCCACCTCCATGAGGGGGTAATCCCCGTGCGGCCATACCTTGGTCAGGTCAAACGGATTGAAGGGGCATGCCTTGGCCTGCTCCTGGGTCATCACCTGGATGTACATCGTCCAGCGCGGGAAATCCTTCCGCTCAATGCTCTCATACAAATCCCGCTGGTGGCTCTCCCGGTCCTTCGCGATAATCGCTTCCGCCTCCGCGTCCGTCAGGTTCTTGATGCCCTGCTGGGTTTTCAGGTGGAACTTCACCCATACCCGCTCATTGTCCGCGTTCAGCATGCTGAACGCATGGCTGCCGAACCCGTGCATGTGGCGGTAGGAGGAAGGAATGCCGCGGTCGCTCATCACGACGGTGACCTGGTGGAAAGCCTCCGGCAGGGAAGTCCAGAAATCCCAGTTGTTCCGCGCGCTTCTCATGTTGGTGCGCGGGTCGCGCTTGATGGCGTGGTTCAGGTCCGGGAACTTGAGCGGATCCCTCAGGAAGAAAACCGGGGTATTATTGCCCACTAGGTCCCAGTTTCCCTCCTCCGTGTAAAACTTGATGGCAAAGCCGCGGATGTCGCGCTCCGCGTCCGCCGCTCCCCGTTCCCCGGCCACGGTGGAAAACCGCACCAGCAGGTCGGTCTTCTTGCCAATTCCGGAAAACATGGCAGCCTTCGTGTAACGGGTGATGTCCCCCGTCACGGTAAACGTGCCGAAGGCGCCGGAGCCCTTGGCATGCATGCGCCGTTCCGGGATCACTTCCCGGTCGAAATGGGCCAGCTTTTCCAGGAACCAGACGTCCTGGAGCAGCATGGGGCCGCGGGGGCCGGCCGTGAGCACGTTTTCGTTATCCGGAACGGGCGCTCCGACGGAGGTCGTTAAATTCTTTTGGTCACTCATGGTGTCTTTTAGTTAGAATTATTATAAACTAATTTTTTCAAGGGTGTCAACAAAGTTTCTTTCAAATCCCGGAAAGGCAAACAACTTGCTTGCGGCCTTCCTCCGCGGGACGGGAAAACGGCGCATGGCGTACCCCATGAAGCCAAGCCCTCCCGGCGGCTGCCTCCAGGCAACGGGGCCAAGGCCATTGCGCCATTTTCCGCTTGACCCTGAATGGAGAATCCGGGAGAGTGCCTTTCTCGATGAAGAATCGGGGCTTTCCTCATGAACCGTTTTCTTGCAACAATCTATTGCAACCTATCTCTTTCTCCGCAAACGAGAAAGAAGCGCCGCGTCCGCCTGGGTTTGAAGACGGGAGGGGAAGGTTATGTAAACCCGGTAGGAAACCGCATTTTTCTCATTCTTCCTTCCGGCGAAAAACAGCTTGTCGAGCCGTACCAGATACCGGGGTCCGTCCGGCTGAACATTGAGGGAGAGCACAACACGCTCATCTTCCATGCTCCGCTCTCCTTAAACAATATCTCCATCCACATCTGGAAACATGTCCGCGGCGCGAAAATCGAATTCGGCTCCTCGTCGTCCGGGCACAGCCACTGGAACAATGTCAGCATTCTGGCAGCTGCATCCGGAAGCGCCCTGTCCATCGGCCATTCGACGAGCATCGAAGGATTAGCGGTCATGCTTGTGGGCGGCAAATGCCACATTGGCAACGATTGCATGCTGTCCTCCGGAATCACCATCTGGGCAAACGACTCCCATCGCCTGATGGACGCCGACACGGGGGAACTGCTCAACGACCAGCCGCAGGGCGTCCTCATCGGCGACCACTGCTGGATCGGGCAGGGGGCAACCTTCACCAAAAATGCCATCATCCCGGCAAATACGGTTGTCGGCCTGCAATCGGTCGTCACCAAATCCTTCCGGGAGGAATTCACCGCTCTGGCGGGAAACCCGACCAAGGTCATCAAAAACGGGGTCAAATGGAGCCGTGAAAGAGAAATGGGCTAAGGACGCCCAACACGTTCCTCCGCAGCTTCATGGCCTGAACCGCCTGCGCATGCCGGGCCATGTGCCGCAGGGGGCGCCGCGGCATGCGGACCGGAGATGCCCGGCGCTTCCATCTTCAATGCTTTTCCCCCGCTCCGCCCTGTTGCCGGAGACGCATTTTAGGCTTCCAATATGGGGCTGATCTGCTCATATTGCCCGGGCATGAATCTTGACCTTCTCCAAAAAGCCGCCAACCAGGCGCGGGGACTTGCCATGGATGCCGTTCACGACTGCGCATCCGGCCACTTGGGCCTGCCGCTGGGGTGCGCCGAAATCGGGGCCGTCCTGTTCGGCGATCTGCTCAACATCTGCCCCGCGCAGCCCCGCTGGCTCAACCGTGACCGCTTCATTCTCTCCGCCGGCCACGGCTCCATGTTCCTTTACGGCTGGCTGCACCTGTCGGGATTCAACATCGGCATTGAAGACCTCAAGGGCTTCCGCCACAAGGGCTCCATCACGCCCGGCCACCCGGAATTCCGGGATACGGAAGGCGTGGAATGCACCACGGGGCCGCTGGGCCAGGGCATTGCGAACGCCGTAGGCTTCGCTCTCTCCGCCAGGCGCGCCGCCGCTCGGTTCAACAAGCCCGGCATGGACATCTTCACCCAGCACATCTTCTGCCTCACGGGGGACGGCTGCCTCCAGGAAGGCGTGGCCCGCGAATCCCTCGCCCTGGCCGCCGTCCTGAAGCTGGACAACCTCATTCTCATTTACGATTCCAACGACATCACGCTGGACGCCCCTGCGGAACGCACCCAGCTTGCCGACCCGCGCGCCGTGTATGAAGCCCTGGGCTGGGACGTGCGCCAGATCGACGGGCACGACCTCAAGGCCATCGCGGAAGCGGTGGAAGCCGCCAAAAACGCCAGGAACGGCAAGCCCCAGCTCATCATCGCCAAAACGGTGATCGGCAAAGGCATCCCCGGCATTGAAGGCACCACGAAGGGCCACGGGGAAGGCGGAGCCAAGCTCCAGGAAGAAGCCCACGCCAACTGGAGCATTCCTGCCGGGGAACGCTATTACGTCTCCGAAGACGTCCGCAGCGCCTTCACGGACCTCAAGGCCAGACGGGAAGAAGCTTTCAACGCCTGGAACGCCACCTACGAACAATGGCGCCGGGCTTATCCGGAACTGGCCGCGGAACTGGACTCCGGCATCTGCGCCTGCGCCAGGGGCGTCAATCCCGCGGACTCGGACAAGGCCATCCCCGCCTTCCCGCAGGACTACAGCGACGCCACGCGTTCCGCCGGAGCCGTCGCCATCAACGCCATCGCCAAGGCGGACCCCTGGTTCCTGACCACCAGCGCGGACCTGTACAGCTCCAATAAAAACTACCTTTCCGGCGCGGGGGACTTCTCCGCGGAAACCCCGGAAGGGCGCAATTTCTGGTTCGGCATCCGTGAACATGCCATGGCCGCCATCTGCAACGGCATCGCCTATGACGGCCTGTTCCGCGTGAGCGCCGCCACGTTCTGCGTCTTTGTGGACTACATGCGCGCCGCCATCCGCGTGGCCGCCCTCAGCGGCCTGCCCGTCACCTACATCCTGACGCACGATTCCGTGGCCGTGGGCGAAGACGGCCCCACCCACCAGCCGGTGGAAACCGTCTCCGGCCTCCGCGTCATCCCGAACCTGGACGTCATCCGCCCGGCGGACCCGGAAGAAACCGCAGGAGCCTGGATGGCCGCCATGCAGCGCGCCGACGGCCCCACCGCCCTCATCCTGACCCGCCAGAAGGTAGCGACCCTGAACAATATTCCCGTGGAAACGCGCCGGGAAGGCGTGCTGAAAGGCGGCTACGTAGCCCGGAAGGAAAAGGGAACCTTGAAGGCCATTATCCTTGCCAGCGGTTCCGAACTGGAACTGGCCCTGAAGGCGGCGGAAAAAACCGGAGAAGGAATCCGCGTGGTTTCCATGCCCAGCTTCTTCCGCTTTGACAAGCAGTCTGCCGAATACCGGGAAAGCGTGCTTCCCTCCTCCTGCGCGAAGAGGGTTTCCGTGGAAGCCGGCGTCACGGACCTCTGGTGGAAATACCTGGGCTGCCAGGGCGAAGCCGTGGGCATCAACCGCTTCGGCTTCTCCGCACCCGGAGCGCAAGTTCTGGACGAGCTCGGCATGAACGTGGACAACGTCGTTGCCGCCGTCCAAAAGGTGCTCTCCAAATAATCTGCGGCGTTTAACCGCCATTCCTTTTCAGGGGCTGTCCCGCATCCGGCGGAACAGCCCTTTTTCATGACCCGCCAGAACATCCCCCGGAAAAGGGTTGATGAAACCCCACCCAACACCCCCTCTGCCCGCAAGCTCCGTCTTTCTCCGTATGAATATGAACTGGCCAACCCATTAAACCCGGCTATTTCCACATGCCGCGGGGATTGTGCCTCCGGCATCCCGGAAAGGAAGGCCTGCATCATTCATCCTCTGGATCCACTCACCAGGCGGTTCAGGATAAAAAATGGACAGCCTTCACCTTATTCCCGCGACACCTTCAGCCTCAGGAACCGCCGCGTCGGCGCGTTGCCGTCAATCACTATGGGATCAAGGTATTCGGCACGGTCTCCGGATGGCTCGACCGTCGCTTCCTCCCTCCAGGTAACCAGGTCTTCCGTGCTTTCCACGCTGAACGTCACGTCCGTGGCCGCCGTATTCACCGGCCATTCCAGCACCAGGCGGCATTCCCCGTTTTCCTCCCTGACCGCCAGCCTCGTGACGCTTCCGCAGGGCTTGTTCGGGTCCAGCCCCGCGGCATACTTCATCAGGTTGGTGATGCCGTCGCCCGCGGGACAGGCGTCCGGGACAGTCTGGTCCTCCGGCGTTCCGTCGGCAAAATGGTCCTTCTTCCATTGGTCATACGGGGAAGGCGTACGCGTCCAGGCTAGCACCAGGGCGCTTTTTCCCGCCGTATTCTCCTGTTTCAGGGAAAAAGAACCCTCACTCTTCCAGGCTTCCGCACTGGCGGCGTCATAGGAAACGGAGGGAAGAGCCGCCATGGAAAGAGTGGTCCCTTCCACCAGCTTCCAGCTCTGTTCCTGTTCCTTCCCGGCCATGGCAGGGAGAGCCACGCGGATTTCCGCCGTGCTATCCAGAGACACTGGCCCCTCCGCGCTCCACTTGGCCTCCTGGCTAGGGTTCCGGGGGAGAGAGAAGGACAGGCATGCCCCTGCGGCCACGTCCAGCCGCGTCATTCCGCGCACGCCGGCGTTCGTGCCGAGCCGCACCGTTCCGCCTTCCACGCTCACCGGAAAATGGCACAAGGAAATGCCGCCTAAGCCCAGCGTTCCTCCCCCCGTCTTTCTCAGGCTGGAGGTGGAGGAATACCCGGCGAAGGAATAAAGAGGGTCTTCCATGCTGACCAGGCAATCCGGGTCCGCATGCATCACCAGGCGCACATGGCCCATGACCGTGATGGAATTGGGCACGCCGCCCGTGGAGGCTCCCGCGGAACGCCCCCGGAAATTGCCGCTGAAGGAAACGGGGCGGGAGGAATCCGTGGACCGGAGGTTGAGCACGGTGGGAGCCTCCGCGCTGCCGCCGGAAACGTAAACGGCGCCCCCCAGGTTTCCGGCGCTGTTTCCGGTAAAGGAACAGCCGCCTTCCACGTTCACGGTGCGCTCCTCCTCCCCGTCATTGGCATCCAGGCACAGGGCGCCCCCGTTGTGGGCCGCCGCGTTGCCGGAAAAGGAGGAACCCGCCGCTACCTGCACGTTCCCGCGGCTGTAGAGCGCGCCGCCGCTGCCACCCTCCGCCCTGTTGCCGGTAAAGGAAACGGCGGCCTGCTGGACTACGGAACCTGCGTAAACCGCTCCGCCCTGGGAGAAGCCGCGCACCGTGTTATTTTCATAGGAGGCGGAGCCGGAAAAAGTGACCTGCCCGTAATCCAATATGCCGCCGCCGTTGCCCGTCTTGTCCGCATTGCTGGAGCCGCCGCCGGCATTGACCAGCACATCCGCCAGCAGAAGGGCCCCGGAGAGGAAGGCGGCGGACCCAAGGCCAATCCTGAGAAGACGCAGACGACCGGGAAGAACGGAAAAACAACGTGTTTTCTTCATGAGTCTTGTCCAGTTGGTGAAAAGTTTATTGCCGGATGGGAACGAAGGAGGAAGCATCATCCGGGTCCGTTTCACCGGGATCGATGACGCCGTTGCCGTTGGCGTCCTCCACAAGGTCGGGAACGCCGTCGCCGTCGGAATCCACGTCCGGGAAATCAGGCATGCGGATGTAGGCCGTCCCCACCGCCTGGCCGTTCCTGGTGAGGACGGGATATTGCGCATCCGCCTGACGGAGTTCCCGGATCAGGGAGCGCGCCATGCGCATCAGGCGTTCCTGCTGCGCCGGGTCCTGGGCCAGGTCATTGCTCTCTCCGATGTCGTCTTTCAGATTGAAAAGCTGCCACGGGAAGCGGCCCGCGGTCCTGTAGCCGTTGCCGGAATACAAATCCGTATGGGCGTACTGGTCCATGTAATTGTAAATGACCTTCCAGTCTCCTTTCCGGTAGGTGGAATAGAAATTGGCGTAGGAATGGTGGTGCGGGAAATGCTGGAATATCTTCTGGGTGCGGTGGAAGGAAGAATCCCCCCGGAAATAGGGACTGATGTCCTCCCCGTCCACCTGATGGCCCGGAACCTTCAGCTTCAGCATATTCAGAATGGTGGGATAAATGTCCCAAATCGCCACGATGTCATGGTTCACGGAATTCTGCGGAATGGGATATTCCTGCTGGATGGGGCTGGAGGAATCGACCTCCGCCCAGCCCACGATCATCGGGATGCGCGTTCCCCCTTCGTAACGGCTGCCTTTGCGCCCTCTCAGAGGAGCTACGGCGCTGATTTTCTCAAGCCATGGAATATCTCCGCTATAGCTCTGCTGGATGGGAGCGTCTCCGCCGTTGTCGGACATGAAAATGACCAGCGTCCTGTTGGCCACGCCCAGTTCCTTGAGGTAATCCATCAGATCCCCCAGGGATTTGTCCATGCCGCCGATCAGGGTGCCGAAATTGCGGAGATTGCCGCCAATGGAAACTCCCGGTTCAAAGGACGTGCCCGAGGGATAAGTATCGTAGTCCCCGTTGGGGTCCGGCTGGTCGTGCCGCTGGTGGACGGCGTAATGGGTCATGTACGCGAAGAAAGGCGCATTCTCATCCACGGCGGCCTTGATCTGCTTCTTCATCTCCAGCGTCAGGGCATTTGTCAGGAAATTCCTCTTCCTGTCTTCCGTCGCAGTGGTTCCGTAATATTCCTCCAGGTCAGGAACATGGGTGTTCCCGGAGCCGAACTGATCCTCTCCCCGGTAGGAGGCGGGCTGTCCGGCGGAGCAGCCGGCTATGTTGACGTCAAATCCCAGGTTGGCTGGATTGGAATAAAGCTGGTTGGACGGGGCGAAGTGGGCCTTTCCCACCGTGATGGTCCGGTAGCCGGCATCCTTCAGCACGCGGGGGAGAGGAATTTCCTGCTGGCTCATCCCTGCCATGTTCCACTGGGGAGCACGGATGTGGGGAAGACCGCCGCTGTATTCATTCAGCGTGGGGGCATTCACGGCCGTCCAGTTGGTGACCCGGTGACGGGCGGAGGTCTTGCCCGTCATCAGGGACGTGCGGCCCGGAGAACACAAAGGGCACGAATAGGCATTCGTGAACTTCATCCCCTGCGCCGCCAGCCTTTCCATGGAGGGCGTTTTATAAAAGGCGTTCAGCTCCGTAACGACGGGCTGGCCGTCCTTGTAATAAAATGGCACGGACGTATCCTGCCAGCCCATGTCGTCCACCAGGAACACCAGGACGTTGGGCGTGTTCTCCGCCAGCACGGAAATAATCAGGGACTTGCTCTTCTCCGTGCCGTCCGCCGCGGTCAGCGTCAGCGTGTACTGCGTCGTCTCCGCGGGAGACACCTGAACACTGCCGGCTCCCGCCGTGCTGGTGATGGGAATCTCCGCGCCATTGGCGGTCAGGGCGAGGCTTTCCGCTTTCACCGTGCTCCATGTCAGAGTGGCTTTCTCATCACTGCCGGGAGCAACCCTCTTTTTGTCGGATTCAAAGAGAAGGATTTCCGGTTCCTGCTTCCTGACGGTCACCGTCACTTCTTCCTTGGAAACGGTTCCGTCCTCACAGGCGGCGCTGAGAATGTAGGTCGTGGTGGCATCAGGCTTTACCGTGACGGAACCCGTGCCGTCTTCCGTAGTGGCCGGAATATCCCGGCCGTCCCTGGTGCTCAGCGTGACCGCTCCGCACTTCCAGGTTTTCCAGCTCAGGACGGCTCCGGAGGTTGAATCTTCCATGACCTCTGAAGGAGTCGCCGTAAAAGTCACGATGCCGGGAGAAGGAGCCGTCAGGCGGACCGCATTGATGGCGGAACGCGTTTGGGAGGCCCCGTTGCCCGTAATGGTAATCGTTCCTCCGGTGACCGGCACATACTTCAGCGTCAGCTTGTTGCCTCCTTCCTGAAACGCGCCGGAAAACGTGCCGCGGTCCTGGATGGTGCCGGTGAGGCCGTTAACCGTATAAAGCATGTCCCGGTCCGAGTCATTGCAATCCCCGTAAATTTCCACATGGCAGTATTCCGCCATGGAATCGGGAAGCCGGGAAATCACGACGTTTTCCGTTCCCCGGATACCGGCCCAGGAATCCATGAGCAAATAATCACGGTTCCTGCCCGACGCAAAAATGCCGTTACTGGCGCAATAACCCGGATTGATGGCGCAGGAGGCTTCCGTGGACACTCCCGCCGCAGTTTTCAAGGAGGAAACGGTCGTAGCGGCATTCGCCGCAGGCTTGATGAAATTCCATGTTTTTCCTTCCTCCGCCAGGGTTCCGGGCTCCGCCTGCCGGAACGCCGCCTCCGTGGCCGCAGTTCCGTTCAGCACTCCTATCCCTATTTCTTCCGCATGCGCCAGGGAGCAGGCGGCCAGCACAGCCGGAACCCATCCGCACCAATTCAGCTTTCTCATGGTGATTTCCTCTTCCGTAAACAGGAAGGCGCCGACTGTTCCTTTCGCGAACGGCCGGCGCCTGCATGAAGAACAAACGTTACGCGCGCCTGCGGCGCATCAGCAGAGCGCCCAGGCCCAGCAGGCCGAGGCTGGCCGTGGCCGGTTCCGGAACGGAGGTCAGCGCCAGGGCATTGATGTTGCCGGTACCTCCCTGGGACTGGATATCAAGCCGGGTGCCATCCGCCGCCACGTCAAACGTGTAAGTAATCAGCATCCAGTCCCCGGTATGCGTGTTGCCCGTGACGGTGGCGCCGTTCAGCGTAGCGCCGGACCCGGTGGAGTAGTCGTCCAGGCTGGCGGAAATGTTGGAGATTCCGGTGCCGTCAAGGCTGAAGGAAGAAGTGTTGCCCGCACCGTAATTGTTTCCGCGTCCCACCAGCATGGTCAGCGTGTAGGTGCCGGCGGACAGGTTGTTCAGGGACATCGTGAAATTGCCGTTCGCGGAGCCTATCGGATTGATCGCGCCCCCCATCGGATTGCCGGTAGTCATATCCTGGCCGAAAACATCGTAAAACTTGTTGCCCTGGCCCAGGGCGGACCCTTTGGCAGCGGCATCGGTCATGGCGCCGGGACCTCCGCAGCAGAGTCCTCCCGTCGTCAGGGTGATTCCGGTGCTTCCTCCCCCCGTAGTGACCAAGGTTCCGGAAGTATAGGAATTACTCTGTCCCGTGGAAATCTTGTTCACTTTCTGTCCGGGTTCTCCCAGATACGTGCCGTCCACAACGGCGGTGCCATTGCCTGAATTGATCCCGAACGAGATCAGAACGGTGGAGGCTTCGGCCGCCACCGCCGCCGCAACCATAGTTGCCAGAATGAATAATGTTTTCTTCATGGTGTCAATGGGATATGTGATTGGAAATGATGAAACACCGCTTCCATTTCTTGACAAATAACGAATTTAGAATCCGTTATGAATGTTAGAAGAAAATCTGAAAAAATATACTGCGCATCTCATTGAAAATAAGCCGTTTTATTTTTTGTGCCTTGAAAAATGAATCTTTGCCGGAGAGATTGTCCAGCCCATTCAAACAATAGTCTGTTTGATTAAGGTATTCATACTAATGAAATAATAATCCGAACTCTGGTCTTTTTTGTTGACCACGGATTCTAAATCCGTGAAACAATGGAAAGTTTTTCCATGAACAACAAAAAGGCCTTAGTCAAAAGGGAAAGCAACTCTCTTAAAAATTAAAAAGCGGCTTCAATCTTCGTAATGGTGAACACTTTCTTCTTGTCGCCGTCCATCGGCACGATCTTCACCTGGTCTCCCACGCTCCTGCCCGTCAGCTCCTTGCCAACCTGGGAAAGATAGGAGACAATGTGCTTTTCCGGATTCGTATCCCACGCGCCCAGAATGGTGTACACCACGGCATCCCCTCCGGCCAGGGGCTGGAGGGTCACCTTCATCCCCATGGCGGCCTTGGAGGTATCCGTCACGGCAAAGTCCGTGCCGCGGGCCAGGGCCAGCGCCTGCTCCAGTTCGGAACGGCGGCGGTTGAGCACCTTTTCCACTTCCTTGGCATCCTGGTAGCCGCCGTTTTCACGGAGGTCTCCCTCCGCACGGGAAATCTTCTTGTTGTGCAGGTTTTCCGGAATCTTCACATTCACCAGCTCTTCCAGCTCCTTCTTGCGGGCTTCCAGGCTGTCCCAGGAAACGAAAATCGGTTCCGGCTTGTCGGAGGTATCCACCAGGGCGTCCAGCACGATGGCGTGCAGGTCAGGGAACACGCTGATCACGCGGGCCATCAGCGCACCGCGGTCCTGTTCGGAGAAGGCGGAGGTATTGTACAGCATCTTGGCGAACTGGCGCACTTCCGCCACGTCCTGCCCCTTGATCATTTCCTGGATGATGTTCTTGTCCTCCATGAACAGGTTTTTCAAGCGCAGCATGCGGTTGGGGCCGCCGTCCATGTGGTCCTGTTCAATCAGGGAAAGCATCGCAATGCCGACGGGAAGGCCGAAGAGGGGCTTGGAGGCGTCATGCCGCTGGCGGCATATCCAGATGAGGGATTCAGCCGGAAGAGTCTGGCGCAGCAGTTCATGCTTCAAATGCTTGACCAGGGCCTTGTCATGCCCTTCCTCTATCAGGAACTTGGCAATCTCTCCCACGGCGCGGGCGCCGCTCGCGTCAAACAGCTCCAGCGCCTTCTGCGTCCACTCTTCTCCAAAGACGGCGGGCAGCGTAACGTACACGCGCTTCTGGCGCACGGCGGGCATGGAATTGAGCACTTCCGCGAAGCGTTCCACATCGCCGATATTGGCTTCTACGATGGAGCGGAGGGGGTAGACGGCCTGGGCCGCTTCCGTGTTCTTCACGGCGGCGATCAGGTCGTCCCGGAGCACGGCCAGCTCCAGCACCTGCTGAAGAGCCAGGCTTCCGCCGTTGCGCACGTCGGCGTCCACCGCCTGAACCAGGGCGTTGACGGCGTCCGGCTCCGTCATGACCGTTTCCATCTTGATGCCGTCCAGCACGCGCACCTTGGCTTTCAGGTCCGCGGCCTTGTTGTAATCCTCCAGGGCGGCCTGGGCGCGGGAAAGAATATTCGTGCGGAGCGTGATGCGCTCTCCCTTGCGGGTAGGCATCATGAACTGGACGTTGGAACGGAGCATGGCGCGCACCTTGTCCCACCAGTTCTTCCATTTGTCCGCGGCAATCACGGTGCCTTTCAGCGCAGCTTCCAGCTTTTCCGGGGTAAGGGAATTGCCGTAGCCCTGCAAGGTGACGCGCACCAGTTCCACCGGATCGTCCACGGACAGGTTGATCAGGGATTCGGTATCTTCATAACGCCTGGCCAGGAAATGGTCATCATGGAGGAACTCCAAAATTTTTGGAGCAAATTCCAAGGCAACTTCGTGTTCCGGATTTTCCTCAAAATCAATAACCAGCTTTTTGGCGGCCAGGTTCCAGGAAATGACTTTGCCGGCGCCCCAGGTGGTATGGAAGCAGTAACGGCCAGGTGCGATGCGATCAAGTTTTTCAGCGAGAGAGGGGGTGATTTTCCCCAGAGACAATAATTTCTCCAAGTCGGCGTGCATACTAAAGTGCATGATACGCGCACCCCTACCGGTATCAAGACTAAATTCCCGTAGAGGCACACGGCCAGTGCATCAAGGGCTGCCTGAACCCCTTCCGCCTACCAGTCAAAACGGCTCCCATTGATTCCAAAGCACTCTTTGCGGGGGTACCCTCCCGCCGGCGGAGTCTTCCCCCGCAACACATCGTAATGCTTCATGATATACCCCGCACTGTCCTTCACGCTTTCGTCCTGGTATGCGCTGTACGCACACTCCAGCAGCTTCTCCACGGTTTCAAACCCCTCGTCCTGCGGCATCAGTATCCTGGTTTTTCCGTCCATCCCGCGGATGATCACCATGTCCAGGGAATCCGGGTCTGAATCCCCCGCCGCCTTCCCGGCGGCAATCTCCCCGGAAGCGGCATGGTCCAGGACCCGGATGATCAGCCGGGACAAACCCTTCCCCATATCCATCCACCCCCGTTTCACCCTGGGTGAATAATCCCGGCCCACGCCCCCGGCATCCATCCAGAATGGTTCGCCTTCATAAGGAATAAGGCGCCTTTCAGGAGTTCCTTCAAAAAACCAATTGCAATACATCTGGGCAGGATTCAAATTCAGGGAAGAAGCCCGGACTATCAGCGTTCCGTCCAGATAAAAACCGAACTCCTAGTCAAAGGACCCCAGGTAAATGCAGGCATACGTAAAGGGGGGATTTTCCGGGAAAAGCATTTCCCAATAAACGCCGGCGTCACCCCAATAGGCCTCTTCCCAAGCGCATGCGAAATATTGGGCCGGGTAAATGAGAGTCATTCCTTCTTCTACCTCCTCATCTGCCGCCGATGGAAAAGGAACCAGCGAAAAAGTCATCCAGAAGCAGAGCAGCAGTTTGAACATCAGTATTTTTTTAAACCAGTAGAATACCATGGGCAAGTTAATAAAGGCAATTCATCTCCGGCCCTTCCGCTGCGGAGCCCTAGCCCGGACGTTTCCGGAAAAGACACAGGGAAAATCCCCCCGGCCCCGGATTAAAACCACCAGGCCCGGCCACCCCTGCTGCTCCACAGGCCGCTTTCACGGCGATATTCCCGCGCCCCTTCCTCCGGCGTTCTTCCCTGCAGCACGGCACGCTTCTCAATAATTCCCTTCAAATAATCCTCATCGCAAGTGAACAGCAGGTCCATGGTATACAATAAATCCATCAGCTCCACCACGGTTCCCAAATCAGCATCAGCGGCAGACATGATCCTCTCCGTTCCGTCAGCCCCGCGCACGATGCAAAAGCCGGTATCGTCCACGTGATGAGCCGTTCTCCCTTTTCCGGACACCAGCTCTCCCCTGGCAATCCCGGTGAGCAACCCTTCCATCATGCCGCCTATCTCCCTCCCGACGATGAGCCACTCCCTCTTCACCCTGGCTTCACAATCCCCCTCCGCATCCGGAATGCCCTCATAAGGGAATAACTCCCTTTCCGGTACCCGGTGAAAAAACCAGCTGTCATAAACCTCCCAGGGATGATGTGACTGGGATTCCGCACGCCCCATGAGGGGGCCATCCAGATAAAAACCGCAGATGCCGCGCCCGGGAAGCAAACAGCACACGGCGGGCTTCCCCTCCGTCCCCGCCGGGAACAAATCCTTCCAAAGGGGATTTGTTCCCAAAGGCTTCAGAAAACGCTCCCGGAACCCACGGACATATTTTTCTCCCGAATACGGGGAGGGCGCTTTTTCTTCCGGCTCCTCTTCCGCAGCTGCAAACTCCCCGCGCATGCTTTTTTCCCGTTCCCGGGCGGCCTCATCCTGCTCCATTCGTTTCCAAACCCGTTTACTGAATCCCTCCACCCATTCACTGGACACCATGGGAGGCGGCTCGTCACCCGCTTCTGCGGCATACTTCCGGACGGCGGCGCACTGCTTCATCACCCATTGCTCCCCTGCCGGGGTCAAATCATCCATCATGGCCATGTCTGCCAATCCCCAGGCCAGAAACCTCATGGCCGGCCTCATCCTGCCTTCTCCCCGGCACAGGTCTTCCGCCATAGCGCCGGACTCCCCGCGGAAGTAGCAGTAATTCCCGTCGCACCCGGTCACGTACTGGCGGTACAGGTCCATGGGGAAAGTTCTGCGAGTGACCGCTTCATCCCACGTTTTGCGAAGTTCAGCCGCTACGGCAGGGTTTAATGCCGTCCGGCCTCTTTTAACAAATAAGCGACTGTAAAGAACAGGATTGACCACGGCCTCCACCCAGGCGGCAGAGAGCTCACGATATTCCCGGAATTGGAGGAAATTCAGAACCATATTTCTTTTACGCCCGGCAAAAGGGTCTTCTTCCGTTACGGTATCGGCAACACAGTCCCATCCCTCCAAAAGATTCCCTAAAACGGGAAAGTGCAAGCAGGTCAGCAGCACGGCAGCCTGTTTCATCCCGGGACTCCGGAAATCCGCCACCGGAAACTGGGATAGCATCTGCATGCTGCATGGCCCGATGGCTCTGGCCCAGCACAGTTCGTTCCCGTCCAGATAAAAGCCGAATTCACGGTCAAACGAAGGAAGGTACAGGCACGCATAGGCAAAGGGCGGATTGTCCGGAAAAAGGGTCGTCCAATAGCGGCTGTTCTGGGATTCCACGGCAAAATACTGAACCGGGCATCTTAGAGTACTCCAACTTTCAACATCGGAATGGCAGGTGTCCTCCGCCCGGGACGGAAGTGTGAGAGCGAGAGCCGTCCAGAAACATGCAGCCAGTTTGAACATCAATCATCTTCCTAACATCCGCGGAAACAGGTGGCAAGTTGATTATGCTTTTTTCATTCAGAAGAATAATGGCCGCCGGTTTGTGCCGGATTTCAGACATTCACCTCCGTGGCTCTCCGGAAAAGACCCGAGTCCAGAGACCGGAAAACCGGGTTTGCCCGGTTGGATGGCCCTTGTCAATTCCTTCCCCATGGGATAGCCGCAAGGGCGTGCGGAGGCGCCCCCTTCCTTCGTCCAGTTGCGGCTTGACCGTGCGGAACGTCTGGCGTAACATCCCCGCACGCATTCAACCCTGCGCAACACGTATCATGGAACCTATTTACGAAGGGAAGGCCAAACGCCTTTATACGACTGACAATCCCAACGTCCTCCGCATGGAATACAAGGACGACGCCACCGCCGGAAACGGAGCCAAGAAGGCCCAGTTTGAAAACAAGGGCAGGATGAACAAGGCCATCACCCTGGTCATTTACCGCATGCTGGAAAGCAAGGGTGTGAAGACCCACCTGGTCGCGGACGTGGACGACATCAACATCGACGTGAAAAAGGTTTCCATCCTTCCCCTGGAAGTGATCGTGCGCAACATCGCCGCCGGCTCCTTCAGCCGCCGCATGGGCGTCAAGGAAGGCACCCCCTTCAAGAAGCCGATCGTGGAGTTTTCCTACAAGGACGACGACTTGGGCGATCCCTTCATCAATGATGATTACGCCCGTGAACTGAATGCCGCCACGGAAGAGGAATGCGCCTTCCTGAAGGACCAGGCCCGCATCGTGAACGACGTGCTGATTGATTTCTTCAAGCAGGTGGGCCTGACGCTGGTGGACTTCAAGATTGAATTCGGCCGTCTGGCGGAAGATCCCTCCCAGATCGTGCTGGCTGACGAGATTTCCCCGGACACCTGCCGCCTGTGGGACATCAAGACCGGCGAGAAGATGGACAAGGACCGCTTCCGCCAGGACCTGGGCAACGTGATGGAAGCCTACGAGGAAGTCCTCTCCCGGCTCCAGAACAAGGCCTGAGCCCTTTCCCCTTTCATGGGAGCCGGTTGTCCGACCGGCCCCCATTTTTCATTTTACCAACATTCTTGAGCGATATGACCCTCCACTTTGAAGTTATCAGCCGGTTCCAGGCCGCCGCCAACGCGGACGCCCTGCTCTACACTCCCCTGAATGCCGGCCTCACCTTCCGCCGCAGCCGCGTTTACACCGTAGAAATCAGCGGGGACGAACAAAAAGCCCGCGAATATCTCCTGAGTGTACTGGTGGACCCCATCTCCCAGGAATGCACGGAACAGGCCGCCCCCATCCTGAAAGACTCCCTGTTCACGATTGACTACGGCATGAAGGCCGGCGCCCTGGACCTGGAAAAGGAAGCCATCCTGCAAAACTACCGCGGCCGCCAGAACATGGGCTTTACCCTGGACGGCCTGAAAATCACCCAGCGCGTGTACGTCTTCGGCCAGGGGGACAAGGAAGCCCTGGCGGCGCGCTTTGCCAAGGACGTCTGCAACCCCGCCATTCACAACTGGACCATCGCCTAACCCCTCTCCTTCCCCATCCACATGTCCGCCAAAACCTACCGCACCGTTCCCGTGAGGGACCTGAGCAGCGACGAACTGCTTGAACTCAGCAAAAAGCAGAAGCTTTCCCTGTCCCGCGAGGACATGGAAGTCGTCCAGCAGATTTTCCGCGAAATCGACCGCGACCCCACTGACGTGGAGCTGGAAGTGATCGCCCAGACCTGGTCGGAACACTGCAAGCACCGCATCTTCTCCGCCTCCATCAGCCACAGCGTCAACGGAGGCGCGCCGGAAACCGTGGACAGCCTCTTCAAGACCTACATCAAGAAGCCTTCCGAAAAGATCATGGAACGCAAGCCGGGCTTCGTGCTCAGCGCGTTTGACGACAACGCCGGCTTCATCGCCCTGGACGACAAGCTGGCCGTCTGCCTGAAGGCGGAAACGCACAACCACCCCTCCGCCATTGAACCCTATGCCGGGGCCAACACCGGGCTGGGCGGCGTCATCCGCGACATTCTGGGCGCAGGCAAGGGCGCCAAGCCCATCGCCTCCCTGGACGTCTTCTGCTTCGGCGCTCCGGACACGAATCCGGCGGACATCACCGCTCCGGACGTCATCCACCCCCTGGGCATCATGCGCGGCGTGGTGCGCGGCGTGCGCGACTACGGCAACCGCATGGGCATTCCCACCGTGAACGGCGCCATCCAGTTTGACCCCACGTACATTTACAACCCCCTCGTCTTCTGCGGAACCGCCGGCGTGATTCCCCGCGGGGACATCCTGAAGGAAATGCGCCCCGGCCTCAAGGTGATCGTCATCGGCGGACGCACGGGACGCGACGGCCTCAAGGGGGCCACTTTCTCCTCCGCCGCGCTGGACGAAGCCTCCCACGAAGAGGACTTCACCGCCGTGCAGATCGGCAACCCGATTGAGGAAAAGAAAACGCTGGACTTCATTCTGGAAGCGCGCGAACGCGGCCTCATCGTCTTCATCACGGACTGCGGCGCGGGCGGCTTCTCTTCCGCCGCCGGGGAAATGCTCTCCGTCACGGGCGGGGAAATCTTCCTGGACAACGCACCCCTTAAGGAACCGGGCCTCATCTCCTGGGAAATCTTCCTGTCGGAATCCCAGGAACGCATGGTCCTGGCCGTGGAGGAAAAAGACCTGCCGGAGCTCCAGAAGCTGGCGGACACCTTCCAGACGGAGCTGACCGTCCTGGGCCATTCCGACGATACGGGCATCCTGAAAGTCTGGCACAAGGGGGAACTCGTCTGCTGCCTGGACAACTCCAAGCTGCATGACGCCCCCATCAAGAAGCTGGAATCCGTCTTCACCCCCGGCAAGGGCCTCACGGGCCTGCCCCTCCCGGACAAGGACCTGAACAAATCCCTGGAAACCGTCATGGGAGACTTCGCCATCGTCTCCCGCGAACCCATCATCCGGGAATACGACCATGAAGTGCAGGGCAACACCATCCTGAAGCCCCTGGCGGGCGCACAGGCGGACGCCCCGCAGGACGGCTCCGTGGTGGACATCGACGGCTCGGACAAGTGCATGGCCATGGCCTGCGCCATTCTTCCGGAATGGGGCAAGACGGACCCCTACGCCATGGGCACCGGCACCGTGGACGAATGCGTGCGCCAGCTCATCCTGGTAGGCTCCAACCCGGACAAGATCGGCCTGCTGGACAACTTCTGCATGGGCAACCCGGAAGACCCGGCGGAACTCGGCCGCCTGGTGGAATGCGTGAAGGCCATCGCCAGAGCGGCGGACGCGTACAACGCCCCCTTCATCTCCGGCAAGGACTCCTTCTACAACTACTTTGAAACGGAAGACGGCCCCATCAACGTGCCCGTCACCTTCCTCTGCTCCGGCTTCGGCGTGGTGGAAAGTCCGGACCATGTTATCGGCTCCTCCCTGCGGCGGAACGACAGCCTGCTGTACCTCATCGGCCACACGGAAGACGAGATGGGAGGCTCCGTTTTCGCCCGCACCCACGGCGTGGAAGACGGCAAGGTCCCCCAAACGGACTGTGCGGCAAACATGGAGCTGTACAAGGCCTATTACAACGCCCTGACTTCCGGCCTGGTGCTCTCCGCCCACGACGTCTCCGAAGGCGGCCTGGCCGTCACGGCGGCGGAAATGGCCTTCTCCGGCAAGGGCGGCGTACGGCTGGACCTCACGAAGGCGCCGACCGTCAACGGATGGAAATCCCCGGCAGTCCCCCTGTTCAGTGAAAGCACGGGCCGCATCCTGGTGGAAGTGGACCCGGAATTCGCCGCGGACTTTGAAGCGGCCATGGCCGGCTTCCCCTGCGCCTGCATCGGTAGCGTCACGAAGGAAAAGAGCCTCACCGCCACCTGCTGCGGCGGGGAAAAGGTGCTGGACTGCGACGTAGCCAAACTCAAGAAGCTCTGGAAAGACGGGCTCACCCCCTATTATTGATTTCCAAAAACCGGGACCTAACCATACCAACGATTCATTTCTACCAATATGCCTCACGCACTTTTACTGAAATACCCCGGCACCAACTGTGACGCGGAAACGGAACGCGCCCTGCGCGCGGCCGGCTTCTCCACCCAGATCCAGCCCATCGCCACGGCCACGCCGGAACACGTCGCCAAATCCCAGCTCGTCGTCCTCGGCGGCGGCTTCAGCTACGGGGACTACGTCACCAGCGGCCGCCTGGCCCAGCTGGAAACGGAACGCTTCCTGGGAGACGCCCTGCACCGGCACCATGCCGGAGGCGGCCTGCTCCTGGGCATCTGCAACGGCTTCCAGATACTCACCAAGCTGGGGATTCTGCCGGATTCCAGCCTGATTGACAACAAGAAGGAACGTTTTGAATGCGTCTGGGCCAAGCTGGTGAAGGTAGCTAAAAACTCACCCTTCCTCCAGGGCCTTCCGGATGAATTCGAGCTGCCCTCCGCCCACGCGGAAGGCCGTGGAGGTACTGCCGTCCGCATGGACCACACGATGGCACGGCAGCCCCTTCGGGGCGCAGCGCAGGGCATAGCCGACCACACTCGCCCAGTGCGGATTCCCGGCGAGACGGGCCACCTGCCCGTAGGACATCGCACAGCCGCGGGGAATCTGCTCCACCACACGGTAAACAGCCTCAAAGGCGTTCACGTCAGATCGCTCCGATTTCGCTGGGCAGCACAACGCGGTTCCAGTTCATCATGGTCAAATCCTCGCGGCCCGGCTCAGGCTCGTAACCCTGATACGGCAGCCGCGGAAGCTCAAGCTCGTCGACACGATCCATTTCGCCGGAAAGCCAGGCCTCCATGCGCGAGGCGGCAGCCTTGACGCGCTCTTTCAGGCCGCCCACGCGCACGTCGAACAGGTCAAGACC
>OHMP01000431.1_pt1 | contig 22734 bp, 18 predicted proteins | sample 1569341 | NCBI WGS metagenome assembly OHMP01 (sample SAMEA3879584, study PRJEB24766) | human gut metagenome | biome: human-associated habitat; feature: feces | place: USA | collected 1985/1987 | reverse complement strand
GCGGAGGGATCTGCCGCCTGTTTTAACTCCTCCAGGCTGTCCCAGACATGCAGGTCCACTTTGGCCCAGTAGTCCAGTCCCGTGCGCCGCACGTGCTTTTCATCCAGGCTGAACCCCAGTGGCCGGCTCAGGTGGAGCCTGGATCCCGTTGCCAGAGCCAGCCGCCCCGCAGCCCCCGTGTTATGCGGAATTTCCGGATGGAACATGACGATGTGGAAACGGGGCTGCATGAGCCTATTTTCACCACAAACGCGCCTTCCGTTCAAGTGGGACTTGTCCAAAAGTGGCAAATAATGTACGTTTCCTCCGATGAGAGACATCGTGTATTTTGACTTGGAAACCCGTCATTCCGCAGCGGAGGTGGGCGGCTGGCACAATACGGCCGACATGCGCGTTTCCGTGGGCGTGACTTATTCCACAGCTTCCGGCAAATACACGATTTATTCCGAGGAGATGGTGGACGACCTTATCCTGCAGCTTCGCCAGGCCGACCTGGTGGTAGGGTACAACCACGAGCATTTCGACTACGGCGTGCTCCAGCGCTATACGATGTGGAATATGATCGACATCACGAACAACCTCGATTTGTGCAAGGACATCGAACAGCGCGGCGGCGTGCGCGTCAAGCTGGATTCCGTGGCCGCCGCTTCCATCGGCTCTTCAAAAACGGCCGTGGGCACCCAGGCCCTCAAGTGGTGGGCGGAATACGTGCAGACGGGAAATACGGACCTGCTGATGGATATTGCCCGCTATTGCTGTTTTGACGTGAAGGTGACGCGGGATGTCCACTGGTACGGGGCGGAGCACGGTTTCATCCGTTATGACGACAAGAAGGGCGGCCAGGTGGAGTTGCCCGTGGATTGGAAGTTATAGTCCCTTTCCCGCGGCGGCTTTTCTATAGGGCGTTCCCGCTCACTCCGGCAGAATATAGAGCGGAGAGCAGGGAAACGGGAACGGCCTCCGGAAAGGAAGAAGCGGACGGCGTTGATTAACGGCGGTTGATGCGGGCCACTTCCCGCTGGGCTTCCCGCATTTCCACGCGGGCCTTCAGGTCATAGCGCTGGTCGCGGTGGGTCTTGCCTTTGCCAAGGCCCAGCGCCAGTTTTACCTTGCCGTTTTTCCAGTACAGCTTGAGGGCGACCAGGGAACAGCCTTTTTGGGAGGTCTGCTGTTCCAGTTTGAAAATTTCCCGTTTGTGGAGCAGCAGGCGACTGGTGCTGAAAGAACTCTCCGGCAGTTTCCCACGGCTGGATGTCGCAGCCGTACAGGAGCATCTGGCCGTTTTCCACCCTGGCGAAGGAATCGGCGATGTTCACCTTGCCGGCGCGGATGGATTTGACCTCCGTTCCCTTGAGTTCCATGCCGCATTCGTAGGTGTCCAGGATTTCGTAATCCCGGCGGGCTTTCTTGTTGGTGGAGATGTCGGAGCTCATGACTGGAGGGGAGGGATGAAAAGGCCCCGGGCTGGAAGAGCCGGGGGCCTGGTTGAAGAGGGGATGTTCCGTGCGGAAATCCGGGCCGGAACGGCAATAAGGGGGACGTGCTTTTTACTGGCTGTCTTCCTGGAGACTGTCGGATTCCGCATGATAGACGAGCTTGCCTTCAACAATCTCCGTCAGGGCAATGTTCGCGTTGCCCATGTGGGGGGTGGTGGGGACCAAGGGAGCGCGGCCATTGTTGAGCTGGGCAACGCGGCGGGAAACCACGTTGATCAGCATCTGGGGCTCGGGAATGATTTTGGCGGCTTGTTCGACGAGTTCGGCTTTCATGTAAAAAGGTCTAGGTAGGATCTCCTGATGCGGAAAGACATATACAGGCTGTGCCTCCCCCTAATCAAGCCTATATTACGGCATGAGCTCCCTTCGTTCACGGGAGTCCAGCTCCTTCCACGCGCCGGGTTCCAGGCCGGACAGGGTGAACCTCCCGATCCGGACGCGCAGGAGCCGGAGCGTGGGAAACCCGATGGCGGCGGTCATGCGCCGCACCTGGCGGTTTTTTCCTTCCACGAGCGTCAATTCCAGCCATGAGGTGGGAATGGCTGCGCGGTAGCGGACAGGAGGATTGCGGGGCGGTACGTCCGGCTCTCCGTGCATGGGGCGCACCCGGCAGGGCAGCGTGCGGTACCCCTGGATGGAGAGGCCGCCGCGTTCCAGAGGAAGCAGGTCCGTGGCGGACGGAACGCCTTCCACCTGGCTCCAGTAGGTTCTGGGATGCCGGTTGGAGGGGTTCAGGAGGCGGTCCACCAGGGCTTTCTCATCGGATAAAAGCAGCAGCCCTTCCGAATCCGCGTCCAGCCTGCCGACGGGATACACGCCGGCAGGAAAGCCGAATTCGGCCAGTGTCCGGTGGTGGGGAGCCTCCTGCGTGAATTGGGAAAGGACCCCGTAAGGTTTGTTAAACGCCAGAATCATGCCGTGCGCGGCAAGCGTAGCATGGGGCGCCGTCTTTGGCACGAGAAATTGAAGCGGCTTGACTTGCCCGCGCCGGGGAAGGAAAGTAACCCCATGCATGGAAAAATGGCAGGTTTTATCCTGATGCTGGCGTGCGGCGCGCCCGGCTGGGTTCAGGCGGCTCCGGATGCAGGAGAAGTGAAGGCGAAGATCGCGCGGAAAATCTGGCAGAATGAATGCGCCGGAACAGTAAAGGGGCTGGTTTCCTGGAACCGGGGGGAGGCGTTCCCCTCCCTGGGCATTGGGCATTTCATCTGGTTCCCCGCCGGGATTACGGAAATGTTTGAGGAAAGCTTTCCCTCCTTTGTCCAGTTTTGCCGTAAGAGGGGAGCACGCGTTCCGGAATGGTTTTCCGGCGCGGCCCCGTGGCGCACCAGGGCGGAATTTGAAGCGACGTACGGGGCGGCCTTCCTGAACGGATGCGCCAGTGGCTGTCCAGCCCGGCGGCTCTGCAAATGCAGGCGGATTTCATTATTGCCAGGTCCGTGGCTGCCCTGGGGCGCATCAAGAGCCAGTCCCGCCGTCCGGCGGAAATGGCTGCCCGCTACAATGCCGTGGCGACGGCGCCCAACGGCATGTATGCCCTGATTGACTACGTGAATTTCAAGGGGGAGGGAACCAACCCCGCGGAACAATACCGGGGGCAGGGTTGGGGGCTCAGGCAGGTGCTGGAGGAGATGCGCCCGGCCTCTCCCGGACAGCCTGCGGCGGTTGAGTTTGCGGAGGCGGCCAAAAGGGTGCTCCAGCGTCGCGTGGACAACAGCCCGCCGGCCCGCGGAGAGGCGCGCTGGCTTGCCGGATGGCGGAACCGGTGTGATTCCTATAAGAGAAGCCTGTGACGAATTCCTTTCCCGGCGGAAAAGACCAGTTGCGCAATTATCCTTGACCTGCCGGGGATTAGGGTGTAATTCCCTCACTTCATCCTGAAACTTCGCTAATTTTATGCCAAACACTCAAGAAGAAACAACGCTGATTTTGCTGAAACCCGATTGCGTGCGGAAAAACCTTTCCGGCACCATTTTGAAACGTTTTTTGTCCGAAGGGTTTCGCCTGCGCGGCATAAAGATGATTCAGCTTGACGAGCCGGTGCTCCGGGAACATTACGCCCATATTCTGGACCTTGTCGTCAATGGGGAACCGCTTTTCCCGAAACTGCTTGATTTCATGACCAGCTCTCCGGTCATCGCCATCGCCCTGAAGGGGCCCGGCGTCATTGTACGCGTGCGCGAACTGCTGGGGCCCACCAATTCCCAGAAGGCGCAGAAAGGCACCATCCGCGGCGATTACGGAACGGACAGCATGATGAACATCTGCCATGCTTCCGACAGCCGGGAATCCGCCGCCGTGGAACTGGTGAGATTCTTCCGGGAAGAAGAGCTGTTTGACAGCCTTAACTAAGGTTTTATCCTTTTTCCATCCGGTTTGTGACGGGCCGCGGCTGTAAAACGGCTGCGGCCTTTGCCGTACCGGGAAGCGCCTTTGTGGAAAGGAAGGGAGTGCCGGAGATTGGGAGGACGGGCCGGAGGCTCCGGGGAGGAGGGAAGGAGAGGGAGCAGCGGATTACTTTTCCCAGGGAGTGGTCAGGTAAAGGAAGGCCTTTTTCATGCGGTAGGCCTCCCGCATGAAGCCGTCCAGGATGTTGTTGCAGCTCTGCTTGGAAAAGGAATAGCCGTAAACGCGCTTGATGGCGGCGTCTTCGCTGTGCTGTTTCTGGCGTTTTAATTCGGCGTCCATGTCCCGGCGTTCCACATTGGGGGCGCTCAGGTTGTCGCCGTGCCAGCGGAAATCCGCCAGCAGCCTGTTGTAATGGACAAACTTTTTTCCGGCACGGCCCAGGCGTGCGTAATATTCCCCGTCCATATCGTAGCGGAACCGTTCGTCCAGCAGAAACCCTTCTTCAATCGTGGTGCTCCGGCGCAGGAACAGTGCGGTGGAGGCCAGGTAAGTTCCGTACCAGATGTGCATGTTCAGGCTGTAGGGAAGGGCTTTCATGGGCCGCTGGAGGGCTCCGTCCGGGCCGATGAAGTTCCAGGCGCCGTGCACGATGTCCGCATCCGGCCGGGAATCCGCAAAAGCCTTGACCGCAGCCAGAGCGCCCGGCAGCAGCCGGTCGTCCGTATTCAGCCACATGACCCACTTGCCGCGTGCCTTGCGGAATCCGCGGTTGATGCCTTCCGACATGCCGGAATCCTTTTCCACATGGAGTTTCAGGTGCGGATAGGAATTCAGGATGTCCAGCGTTCCGTCCGTGGAGCCCGCATCCTGGATGATGTGTTCAAAGGTGGCTCCTTCCTGATTCTTGACGCTTTCAATGCACTCCCGCACGTACCTGGCGTAGTTATAGCTGGGCGTGACGATGCTGAAATCCGGTTCGGTATCCATGGGGAGGGCTAGTTGGAAGGAGCGATGGAGCGTTCCCTGGCAATGTAAATGGGGCGCTTTTTAACTTCCGTATAGGTCTTGGCCAGGTACTGGCCCAGGATGCCCAGGCACAGCAGAACGATGCCTCCCATCAGGCAGAAGACGCACACCATGGAAGTCCAGCCGTAGGCGGAATGGGGCCAGATCAATTCACGGATCGTCAGGACAATGATGGAAAGGAAGGAAATGAAGGAGAGGAGCACCCCCATGATGGAAGCCAGCGCCAGGGGAGCGGTGGAAAAGGCCACGATGCCTTCAATGGAATACAGGAACAGTTTGAAGAAAGACCACTTGGTTTCTCCGGCTACCCGTTCCACGTTCTCGTATTCAAACCATTTGGTGCGGAAGCCCACCCATTCGTACAGCCCCTTGGAAAAGCGGTTGTATTCCTTCAGGGAAAGCAGGGCTTCCAGCACGGGGCGCGTCATCAGCTTGTAATCCCGGGCCCCGTCCACGATGTGCGTGTCCGATATCCGGTGAATCGTCTTGTAAAAGGCGCGCGCGAAGAAGGACCGCAGCGGCGGTTCCCCCTGCCTGGTGACGCGGCGCGTGCCTGCGCAGTCGTATCCTTCCTTCTCGATGGCTTTCACCATCTCCGGAAGCAGGGAGGGAGGATCCTGAAGGTCCACGTCCATGACGGCCGCGTAATCTCCCGTAGCAGCTTCCAGCCCCGCATAGATGGCAGCTTCCTTCCCGAAGTTGCGGGAAAAGGAGATGAATTTCACCTCCGGGGAATGCTCTGCCAGTTTCTTGACCATTTCCAAGGTATGGTCCGTGGAACCGTCATCCACGAAGATGAGTTCCAGGGCATAGGCCGCCAGGTGTTCCTTGAAAACCCGGTCTACTTCTTGCTTGAACGCCGGAATGGCCTGTTCTTCATTCAGGCAGGGAACAATCAGGGAAATGCGTTTCATGGCAATGCCCGGATCATACGCCAGAACCTGTCCGGATGCCAGCAAATAGTGCCCTGTACGCAGAGCAGCCTTCCTCCGCCGGAGAGGGAGGAAGGCTGCCGGAAAAAAGGGCCGTTCGCGGAGAAAAAGGAAGGATCAGAACTTCGGCAGGTTGCCGATGTCGTCCTCGTTTTCAGGGGCATGCGGGTCTTTGAGATCGCTGTCCCCGTCCTTGCCGAAGGACCAGAAATCATAATCCGGATTCAGGCCGTTGCCCATTTTCAGGTTCTTGGCATTGGCGGATTTGGTGGGGATGGCCTGCTCGCTGCCTAGGCGGTAGCGGTAGGGGGAGCCCCACGGGTCCGCCAGAATGTAGAGGGTGACCGGCCTCCCGTCCTTGCTTTTCACGTGGACTTCCCGGACGGTCGGGTTGCTCTTGGGCTGGGTGGCGGGGTTCAGTTCGTCATTGTAAATGGTGGTATCCCTGCCGGGCACGCCTTCATTCTTGTGGTCCCCGAACAGGGCCATGTAAACGACGTTGGAGCTGTATTCCTCACCGTTTGCCACGGCCACGCCGTGATTGTTGAAAGGGGCTTCCGTACCGTAGGGGTAGCGGTCATGGTCGCTGTGGTAGCTTTCCAGCCCCATTTCAATCTTGCGGACGATGGATTCCGTGGCCTGCTCGTTCTTTCTGGTTTCAAGCCAGGTGTAGATGGAGATGGTCAGCGTGGCCAGCACCACGATGATGACCATCACCACCAGGATTTCCATGAGGGTGAAGCCCTTTGCCGCCCGGAGGCGGCTGTATGCGGATCGAATCTTCATCTGGTTCTGCGTAGGGAGGTTAACCCATTTTTTCAATGACCTGCAGTAGGGGCAGGAACATGGCGAACACGATGCCGCCCACGACCACGGCCAGGAATACGATCATGATGGGTTCCAGCATGGAGGTCATGGCTCCCACGGCATTGTCCACTTCATCATCGTACACGTCCGCGATCTTGAGGAGCATGTCCGGAAGCTGGCCGGTTTCTTCACCCACGTCCACCATGGAGATCACCATGGGCGGGAAGAGCTTGGAGGAAGACATGGGCGTTACCACGGATTCACCTTCCTTCACGGAATCATGGATGAGGCCGATGGCGTCTCCCACGATCATGTTGCCGGCGGTATCCTTGGTGATGGTAAGCGCCTGGAGGATGGGAACGCCGGAGGTCACCAGCGTGCCGAAGGTACGGGCGAAGCGGGCGATGGCGCTCTTGCTCTGCACGTTGCCGATGACCGGCATGGTCAGCAGGGCGGAGTCAATCTTGCGGCGGCCGTTGGGCGTCTTGCTCATGGCCGTGAAGATAGCATACAGGATGGCGACGACGGCGGCCAGAATGACGGCGTTGGGCACGAATAAGGGCGCGGCCATGAACCAGTCACTGATGCCGAACACGAATTCGGAAATGGCGGGAAGCTCCTGGTTCTGTTCCGCGAACATCGCCTTGAATTTGGGGACGATGACCAGCATCAGGAAGATCACGATGCCCACCGCAATGAACAGCACGATGGAGGGGTACACCATGGCGGAGATCACCTTGCTCTTCAGTTTCTGCGCCTTTTCCTGGTATTCCGCCAGGCGGTTCAGCACGACTTCCAGCACACCGCCGAGTTCACCGGCCTTCACCATGTTCACGAACAGGCGGTCAAAGATTTTGGGATGCTGGGCCAGGGCTTCGGAGAAGGTGGAGCCGCCCTGCACGGAATCGCCCAGGGCTTCAATGGTCACGCGCAGGTTGGGGTTCGCCTCCTGCTTGGCCAGCACGTTCAAGCTCTGGAGCAGGGGAAGCCCTGCGTCAATCAGGGTGGCGAGCTGGCGGGTGAAAATCATCAGGGCCTTGGCCTTGATTCTGCCGCCCAGCCTGCCTTTTTGCTTCTTGCCTCCCTTGGCCTTCTTCTTGGCGGCGGGCGTTTGCTGAATCTTGCCTTTTCCCGCTTCTACGATCTGGGTGGGGTACAGGCCATGCGCCCGGATGGATTCCATGGCCTCCGCTTCGGAATTGGCCTCCAGGGTACCCGTTTTCTGGTCGCCTTTATGGTCAAGTGCTGTATATTGATATTTAGGCATATATGTGGTGTTTTAAGTGTTTTCTGCTTGGTGGTTGAAATGGTGGGTGCGGTATCCGGCTGTCCATTAAGTATACTTCAGCACTTCTTCAATGGTGGTATTGCCGTCGTAAATATTTCTCAGACCGTCTTCACGCAGGGTGGACATGCCCATTTCAATGGCCTTCTGCTTCAGCACCACGGAGGGCGCGCGGTCCGTAATCATGTCCCGCAGGGTATCGTTGATATCCAGAAGCTCGTAGATCCCCTTGCGGCCCTTGTAGCCGGAGTTGGAGCATTTGTCGCAACCGCGGCCCGTGAAGAAATGCTTGTCTCCCAGTTCATAGGGAGACACGCCAAGCTGGGAGAGGATGGTGGAGGAGGGTTCATACGGCGTGCGGCAGTCCGGGCAGATGGTGCGCACCAGGCGCTGGGCCAGCACCCCTTCCAGGGAGGCTGCCACCAGGAAAGGTTCGCAGCCCATGTCCACCAGTCGCGTAATGGCGCCGGCGGAGTCGTTCGTGTGCAGGGTGGAGAGCACCAGGTGGCCCGTCAGGGATGCCTGGATGGCGATCTGGGCGGTCGCCATGTCTCGCATTTCCCCCACCAGAATGCGGTCCGGGTCCTGTCGCAGGAAGGCGCGGAGCACCATCGGGAAATCCAGGCCAATAGCTTCATTGATCGGGATCTGGATAATGCCGTCGATGTCGTATTCCACGGGGTCCTCCGCCGTCAGCACCTTGGAATCAATGGTATTGATTTCCCGCAGGGCGGCATACAGCGTGGTGGTCTTGCCGGCGCCGGTGGGACCGGTGACGATGAAAATGCCGTTGGGTTTGTGGACCGTATCCAGAATATATTCATGAATATGCGGGGGGAGCCCCAGGTTGTCCAGGTTCAGGTTGACGGAAGAGCGGTCCAGCACGCGGAGCACCACGGATTCACCGTACTGGGTGGGCAGGGAGGAAACACGCATGTCCACCGCCCGGTTCCCTATCTGCTTGACGATTCGGCCGTCCTGCGGAACGCGGCGTTCCGCGATGTTCATGTTCGCCATGACCTTGACGCGGGAAATAACCGGGACGGACAGGTGAACGGGCGGCGGCTGCATTTCATAAAGGGAGCCGTCCACGCGGTAGCGGATTTTGAATTCCTTTTCAAAGGGTTCAAAGTGAATGTCGGATGCTTTTTCCTTAATGGCCTGCGTGATGACCAGGTCCACAAAGCGAATGACGGGCGCGGCGGCGGAATCTTCCGTTTCATTGTTGACCTGCATGTTGTTGAGCTCCTGCATCAGGTCCGTCATGGCGGCGGATTCCCCGCCGTACAGTTCGTTGATGCGTTCGGAAATCTGGTAATCCGGAGCGATGAGGACGTGGATGTCTTGGCCGAGGGCGAAGCGCAGGTCCTCCACCGTCTGCGGATTCAGGGGGTCCACCAGGCAGACGTACAGGCCTTCCGGGCCGTGCCGCACGGGCAGGGCGCCGTGCAGGCGCACGAGCGTGGCCGGCATCATGTTCTGCACGTTCGGGTCCGGCTGGAAGTTGTCCAGCGTAATGAATTCCGTCCCCAGGTCGCTGGCGATCATCTGCCAGATATCGTCCTTGCTGCCGATGATGCCGAAGTCTGCCAGCACTTCCGGCAGCTCCTTGCCGGAGACGGTCATTTCCTCCTTGATGTCCTTCGCCAGGGATTTGTCGATCATTCCCCGGCCGATAAAAAGTTCCAGTGTAAGATTGGTGTCCATAATAATCAGAATGAATTGCGGGGGAAAATCAGTTGGCGTCTCCCATGGTGACGTTCAGCACTTCTTCCGGAGAGGTGAGGCCGGCCAGCACCTTGCGCACGCCGTCCTCTCTCAGGGTTCTCATGCCCAGTTCCCGGGCGCGCTGGCGCAGCTGGGGGGAGGTCAGGTTCTCGTTGATCATGCGTCGCACTTCGTCGTCGATCTCGAAAATTTCAAACAGGCCCATCCGTCCCTTGAACCCGCCGCCGCGGCAGAAGTCGCAGCCGTGGGGGGCCTTGATCTGGCCCGGAGTGAGACGGGACATGTCAATGTTCAGCGTATGCGCCTGCTTTTCCGTCAGCACGCCGTCCACCTTGCAGCGGTCACACAGCTTGCGGACAAGACGCTGGGCCATGATGGCCCGGACAGAAGAGGCGATCAGGAAGCGTTTGATGCCGATGTCCGCCAGACGGGCCACGGCGCTGGGGGCGTCATTGGTGTGGAGGGTGGAAAATACCAGGTGACCCGTCAGGGAGGCGTTGATGGCGATGCTGGCCGTCTCCATGTCTCGAATTTCCCCGATCATGATGATGTTGGGGGCCTGGCGGAGCATGGCGCGCAGGGCGGCGGCAAAGGTCATGCCGATGTCCGCCTTTACCATCACCTGGTTGATGCCGGAAAGTTCGTATTCCACGGGGTCTTCCACCGTGATGATCTTTTTATCCGGGCGGTTGATGTGGTTCAAGCACGCGTAAAGGGTAGTGGTCTTACCGGAACCGGTGGGGCCCGTTACCAGGATGATGCCGTCCGGAAGAGTGATGAGGCGGTCGAACACGGCTTCATCATCCGAGAAGAACCCGAGCTGGGGGAGACCCAGCACCAGGGCTGACTTGTCCAGAATACGCATGACGATGCTTTCCCCATGGTTGCTGGGCACGGAAGACACGCGGAGGTCAATCTGCTTGCCGCCGATGTTCATCTGGATTCGGCCGTCCTGGGGCATGCGCTTTTCCGCGATGCTCATGGTGGTGCTCATCACTTTGAGGCGCGCGATGATGGGGCTGAGCAGCTTCTTGGGATGAGTGGCCACCTCCACCAGCTTGCCGTCCACGCGGTAGCGGATGCGGAGCCGGTTTTCCATGGGCTCAATGTGAATGTCGGACGCCCGCATCTTGAAGGCGTCCGTCAGCATCTGCTGCACCAGGCGGATGATGGGCGCGTCTCCGTCGTCCCCATCCAGGCCGGCGGCGTCTGCCGGAACGGTCAGGTCACGGTAAAATTCTTTCAGGCGGCTTTCCACCGCGCTGTGGGTGGCGACGCTGAAAATCACGTCGCGCCCCATCAGTTGGGGCAGGCTGTCCATGGTTTCCAGATTCAGCGGGTCGTCAATGGCGATGTTGACGGAAAAGCCGTCGTCGGAAATGGGGATGGCCCGGAAGCGCCTGGCGAGCTCCGGCGTGATGAGTTCGCGCACCTCCTGGGGAATGTGCATGGAGCCCAGGTCCACGACGGGCAGCAGGGATGTGGAAGCCGCCACCTGCGCGATGACGTCTTCTGTAAGATAATTGGCCTGGATCAGGAAATCGACCAGGTCCTGGGTGGGAGATTTTTGACTGCGCGCGTATTGAAGAATCTCTTCATTCAGATAGCCGGCCTGCGTAAGAAGTTCGATGAGATATGATTCGTTGGAGTACACGTCGATCTCTGGAGTCTATGGTTGGAAGTCTGCCGAAACGGGACGGCAGGATACTCCCCTATTTCTGACAGGTTCGAGGCGTAAAGTCAACTTAGCTTCCCTCAAAAGGGCATTTTTTTTCAGGTGCGGAGGGGGAAGGGGAAGACGGCCTTCCTCCCATGCCGCTTGCCGGGCCTGCGGAATCTCCCGGAGGGCGGGATTTTTCCCGCTCTCAGGAGCGCCGGCGGGGAAGGGTGGAAAGCAGGTCTTCCAGCTCCGCCATGCTGGAGACGCGAGCCAGGCGGGAGCGCATTTCCTTGGCTCCCGGAAACCCCTTCGTGTAAGCCAGAATGCGGGACCTCATGTGGCGCATGGTGTGGAGTTCGTCCCCGTAATGGCGGGACTCCAGGGCCATCCGGGCATGACGCAGGATCAGGTCCGTCTTTTCCTGCGGATCCCTGGCCGGAGGCATGGCGCCGTGCAGCAGATAATATTTGGCGTCTCCGAAAATCCATGGATTCTCCATGGCCGCCCGGCCAATCATGACGCCGCTGACGGCTGTGTTTTCCTTCACGTACGCTACCGCCTGCGGGGTGGAAATATCCCCGTTCCCGATGACCGGCACGGACATGGCCCGTGCGCATTCGTCAATGATGTCCCAGTTGGCCGTGCCGGAATACTGCTGGGAACGGGTGCGCCCGTGAATGGTAATCATGGAAATTCCTTCATCCTCCAGCAGGCGGCACGCGTCCATGGCGCACAGGCTCTGGAAATCCCAGCCAATGCGTATTTTGGCCGTGACGGGGATGCGGTCGCCCACGGCTTTCACCACGCCTCCGGCCACGGAGGCCAGCAGGGGAAGGTCTTTCAGCAGGGAGGACCCTCCATTTTTGCCCACCACTTTGGGGACCGGACAGCCGAAGTTGATATCGATGAAATCCGGTTTCTCATGGTCCAGGATTATTCTGGCGGCCTCTCCCATGTGGTTCCCGTCCGCGCCGAAAAGCTGAATGCCTATGGGGCGGTGCGCGTCTTCTATCTTCGTGTACCTCCGGTTTCTCTCCCATGCCTGGAGAATGCCTTCCGCAGAGACGAACTCCGTCACCATGACGTCAACCCCCAGTTCCTTGCAGATGGTGCGGAAAATGGGGTCCGTTACTCCGGCCATCGGAGCCAGGAACAACGGGAAATCCGTTTTGATAAACGGCAGGGAAGCGGAAGCTGGGCGGTTGGAAAAAGTCATGATTCCTTAGAATGAGGCTAACATGGGCCCATCTCCCGTTCAAGCGTCTTGCCCGTCCTGATGAAGAAAGCGGGGTGGGGAAAATGCAGGCGGCGTGCAAATGCGGCCCTCTTTTGAAAAAGCCTTTATGGAACGCCGCAGGCTTCTGCGGCATCTGAGAGAATATGCGGTCATGGGCCGCAATTTTTGATATTGGTTCGCTGGCGCTCAGTTTTTCCGGTTGCCGCAAAGGCTTGTGAAGCCCCTGACGGTTTTCAGGCCAGGGCGTGTGCCGGACTGGATACGTACATGTCCTGGAAGGGCGGCGTTGACGCATGCCGTCAATGAAAAACGGCTTCACCTGGGAGTGAAGCCGTTTGACGAAAGGTTGAAAGATCGCTTTTTTAGTGGTTGCCGCAGCCGCAGCCCCCGTCCTTGTGATCGTGGTCGTGGTCGCAATTGCCGTCGCAATCGCAGCTTTCCTTGTCGCAGCTGCCGCCACAGGAGCAGGAAGTCTGGGCGCTCATGGCGCGCTGCCGGGCTTCCTCGATTTCTTCCGGAGTGGGCGCACGGCCAAGGTCGATGGACATGCCCAGATAATGATTGATGGTGTTCAGGAGTTCATCGATGGTCTGGCGGGCTTCCAGGAAGCCGCGGGCGGCATCGTTCTTGACAACGTTTTCACGCAGGGTATCGAACTTGGAGATTTCCTCTTCCGTGGGGGGCATGCCGGCCAAGTGCTTGTTGCGCAGTTCTTCTCCGTAGGCGTTTACTTCTTCAAAAAGCTTGGTTGCCTCCGGATTCTGGAAAAAGAGGCCGATTTTTGCCTTGGAGGCCACAACCTGGTCTTCCTTGGCAAGCAGGTTGCAAAGGGCTTCCGTGGCGGCGCGCAGGTTGTCATTGAGAACGGGGGTATTCATATAAGATTCATTTAATCATGCCTTTCCGGACAGGGCAACCCGGTTGCGAGGCATGGCGTACATTTCCGTGTCACGGCCTGTTGCGGATTACAAATCCGAAGTCAATACTACTTTTTCATATCAAATGCATTTCTCCAACTCTACCCATTATTTCCCCGGATATTCTTAACAAGAAGAATATTTGTTAGAAATTGTCATATATGCTTGAATATGATGAATATTCTTCTTACATTCGCATTGTTGCCTATCTAGTTCGGATTTGTAATCCGCACAATCCCACTTGTTGCTACCCAACCTATGACAGGGAAAAATGATTCCATGGCTATGCTGGGGTGGAAAATCCCGCTGACGCTTCTTATCTGGTCCGTTATCGTGATTGGAGCGTGTTCGGATACCTCTCCCTTGTACTCCTTTTATCCATCTCCGGACCCTTCCATTTTTTTCATGTTCGGGCGGGGGCTGCTTCACGGGCTTCTCCCCTATGTGGAAATGGCGGACAGCAAGGGGCCCCTGCTGGTTTGGATTTATTATGCCGCCGCGTGGATTGACGGGCATTCATTTGCCGGAATATTCCTCATTCAGTGCGTAACCCTTTTTACGACGCTTCTGCTGGCTTGCGGGACGGCGCGTTTTTATCTGTCACAACGCGGCAGCCTGCTGGCTTCCATGCTGTTGTGCCTGTTTCTGTTTGATTCGTTTCCCTTCCAGCGCGGGGGAGGGGTGGAGGAATTGTGCTGGCCGGGGATGGCGGCCGTGGTTTACGGGCTGGTCCGGTATTTCCGGATGCGGGACAGGCGCAGCCTGCTGTTTCTGTTCGGCACGGCCGGGGTATTTGCCGGGGCAGCCTCCATGATGAAGTTCTCCATAGCCTTTCCCGTGTGCGCTTTAGGCGGGGTTCTGTGCCTGTGGCTGTGGTGGAACGGGCGGAGAAAAGAAGCGGCGGGTGGCGCTAGCCGGCTTCCTGGCCGTGGTTGTCCCCTGTTCGGCCTGGCTGGTATCCAACGGTGTTTGGAAAGAAGCGATGAATGAGTACCTGTTGTGCTCCGTGCGTTATGGAACGGTGTCCCAGGATACCACATGGTGGGCCAGGCTGCTCAGGCCGGCTCCGGTCCGCTGCCTGTCCGACGTACTGATGTGGGTGGCCGTCATCTGGGCTCTGGCGATAGCGGGCTGGCGTCAATTAAAAACGCAAAAGGCGCTCCTCTTTACGGCCCTGCTGTATATCTTCTTCAAGGTGGAGATGTTCAGCGTGTACAACTACTATTACAATTCCATCCTTTCACCCATGATGATCTGGGTGACTATCTTCTTTGTGGCCCGGGCGGAACGGCGCTTTTCCCTGTGCATGCCGCGGATGGCGGCCGCAACGCTGGCAATCGCCTGCCTCACGGGGACCGGAGTGGCTGCCGGGCTGACGGGCGCCGTCCGGAAAGGAGACTTTGTCTGGAATGGCAGGGAGTTTTATTCCCCCGCCGTCCGGGAACGGCTGGCCTCTTTTTCCGAAGCCTCCGTCCTGTATCTGGGCTGGCTGGACAGGGGCTTCGGCATTACCTGGGACTGGAAGCCGTGCGGAAGATACTGGTTCCTTCAAAACTTCCCGTCGGAGGAAATGGTCAGGGAGCAGTATGATTACATTGAGCAGGGTATACCGGACATCATCCACACCAGTTCACGGGATGATGATTCTTTTCTGCGGCAGCACGGCTATAAGCCTTTGATGCCGGAGCTGGACGGGGGATTCTGGTGCCGGGTGTCACAGGGGGACGGCGAGCCTTCCCCCGAAGAATAAAAGGACCGCTCCATGAATGAGGCGGTCCCTGGAAAGTGGGAAGTAGCTGAGTCGGCGATTAGTGCGCCTTGCAGAATTCTTCGAAGCGGTCCAGCGCTTCCTTCAGCACGTCCGGCTTCTTTCCGTATCTTGTCTGCATTCTGGTAGAACGGGATAATTTGTCCTTCAATCCATCAGTTTTTTGAGCCGGGGAAGCTCCGGTTCTGCAAAGAACGGTCTGTCTGAATAGGCTGAATGGGGAATGACTTTTCTTCCCCTGCTTCAAAAGAAGTTCACATTGAGCAGCCGGATTCCAATGTTGCGAACCTTTCGGAGCTCCATAACCAGTTTGATGAGTTCTTCGTTGATTTTACGCTTAGGGCTATGGCGCGGCCGCCGGGTTTGCGCTGTAAGTCCTTCTTTCCCTTTTGCTTTCATTTTCATTGTTTCTTTCTGCCTCAGTGTTGAAGCGATTTCTATGAATCTCACAATCAATTATTTGTATCAAAATCGGATTTCCAATCCGGAGACAAGCTATAAATTTGAAAAAAAGCATTTAATACAAAATTATTTGGACCATAGACAGAAAATTTGAATGGACGGAAGACGTGCATTCGGGAAAGAAACAGATGGGAATTTTTCTATTCTTCCTGTTGCCATCAGGATTTTTCAAGGAACCAAAAAGCTTGTCGTCAAAATGTTATAGGTTAGTTGCATTGATATTATTTCCCGTTCCAGGGATGGAGCCTTCTTTCAAGCCGTTGGCGCATGGGCCCTGTCTCCGGATTGGAAATCCGCTAATTTGCATTCATTCCCTACTGGAAAACATGACATTTATATCCATGAACCATTCAGCGTCACGATTTTATCTCCTGCTAAACTTATCCTGTTTTGCTGCGCGCGCAGCTGCCGATTCCCCAGTCATAGCCTAATATAGCCTTTCAAGCGTATAACTTCTGAAAATTGCTCAAAATCGACTAATCCGTTTCCAAATCCATTCAATACCATGAGACTACATCTTCCTTCCTCTTTGCTCCGCTACGTGCTTGCGAGCCTGTTCATCTGCACCTTCCCGGCCGCATCCGGTGCGGACTACACGGTGAACAACACCCAGTCCGCCATGCCGGGCAGCAACCTGTACGGCACATTGGAAGAATTGAGGGCGTCCGGTTTGCTGCGTGCCAACGACACGGTTGTCCTGCATAACGACGACTCCACGCTGACAGGAGGCCTGAATCTTCTCATTAACGTTCAGTCCGACAACACGGCGGCAGCGCGCACGCTGGATCTGGCTGGGCTGGGAACAACTCCCATGTTTTTCCTGAAGAAAGGAGACCATGGCGCTGACATGAATTCCATCATCTGGGAGAATGCGGGCAACCGGGTTCTGCGTGTGGAGGGATTTGGCAGCAATGCCACTCTGAATCTTACCGGAGCGGTCACGTTCCGCAACAATACGGGAATCTATGATGATTCCACCGCTCCGGGCGGCGGCGCGATTGCCATTCAGGGTCAAGGTCTCGCTTCAGTCTCGCTGGATGACAATGCCGTTTTCACCGGAAATTACGCATCTTCCGCAAGCGGAGAGGTTAGAGGAGGCGCAGTTCTGGCGTTCTCCAACGACGCCCGGATCACTCTGGGCAACGGCGCCGTTTTCCATGCCAACCATGTTTTGGCGTCAGACAAAGCAGGCGGCGGGGGCGGCGCAATGTTTACCAAGGGCGGTTCCTCCTCCATTGAAATAGGTGATGACGCCACATTCACGGACAACTATGTCCAGGCTGGCAAGTCCAGCTACGGAGGAGCGATAGGCGCCGATAGAAACGCCACCTCCATTACCCTGGGAGACCGCGCGACTTTCAGCGGCAACCATATTTCCACCTCGGCAGACGGAGCAGCCAGTGAAGGGGGGGCGATCAGCACCTACATCACGATTAGAGACGCCTCCGTCACACTGGGAGACAGAGCCGTCTTCACCGGGAATTACATCTTGGCCGCCGGAACGGGAAAAGGGGCCGGCGGGGCGGTTGCGGTGCGGGCAAATGGAGGCCCTGCATCCCTCACCGTTGGGGCGGGTGCAAGCTTCACGGGCAACTATATCTCCGCGTCATCCGGTGACGGAGGTGCCATCTGGATGTCTTCAGGGGGGGCCTGCACTCTGGGAGCCAACGTTTCCTTCACCGGAAATTACATTCAGGCGTCTTCCGGAAGTGGCGGAGCGATTTACCTGAAGAATCAGCAGCTGACCATTCGGGACGGGGCGAATTTCACGAACAATTACGCGCCCACGGCAGGGGGAGCCATCCTGATCAACAATTTCGGCACCAACGCCGCCCAGCAATTCCTGGCGCAGACCCACGACGTTCTTTTCAGCGGCAATATGACAGGGGGAACCTTCACGCGCAACGATAACGGAACGTTTACCGTAGACGGGGGAACAGCCAACGCCATCCATGTTGAAAGGTTAGGCTCTTTGCAGTTGGCGGCCGGAGAAGGACGGAACATCCAGTTTGACGACCCGATCACCTCAGGAACGGACTACGCAATAACGCTCGCGATCAACCGGTATACGGATGACAATGGGACTGATCACGACACCTCCGGCACGGTCGTCTTCAGCGGAACACGCTATCAGGGTACGGACGCCCATCTGGTTGCCAGCCGTTACAACAATTTCCGGGGAAAAACCACTGTATACGGAGGTACGCTGGAACTCAGGGACGGGGTCGTTTTCGGCCGCACGGGGAGCATGACGGACACGGGAACCTCCTTTACGCTTAATGCCGGAGCCACTCTTCGAAGCAAAGGCGCCGTCAGCGAGATCAATGCCGCCTCGATCGTTCTCAACGGCACGGTAGACACCGAAGGCACGCTCCTGCTGAACGGAAACGTCACAGCTTCCGACGCAATGCTCAAAACCGGACAGGGAGTCCTTGACCTGAGGAATACCGGAACCAATCTGTTCACGAACGGAGTTGCGCTCAACGAAGGCAGCATCCTGATTAACGACATGGAACAGATTCGGACCGGCTCAGGCGCGTACATCACAGGTTCCGGCACACTGGACATCCGGTCCGCAGGCACCGTAACCCTCCCGGATTCGCTGGCCGGATTTGGCGGAACCATTGCCCTGACTGATACCCGGCTCCGTCCGGACGCCACAGGACAAACCGTGCTCGGCACCGCAACCCTGCGGCTCGGAAGCGGCTCCGAACTCTCCGTCGCGGAAAATTTTTCCATCAGCAAGCTGCATCTGGCCGGAGGAACGCTTACCGTCCAGGTGGATGGTGACGCTTCCCGGCTGGAACACCAGCTCTCCGTCTCCGGCAGTCTTGACATCACGTCGGCATCCACGCTGGCCGTCTCCGGTCTGAAAGACAGTCTGGACCACATAGCTCCCCAGCCGGGCTTCCTGGACCGCGATCTTCAGGAACTGGCTCTGGACGGCACCATCAACGCGGACGCCCTGCTGGTGGTACAAGCCGGGAACGTCGCGAATACAACTCTTCTGGACTTGGTGGATGCCGATACGGGCGAAGCCATCACCGGCGGCGAGGAACGCGAAGTTACCTATCAGGATACCGTTACCGCGACCTACAGCTACATTGCCGTAGCCGGCACCAATGAGCACAGCGGCCAGACGGGGATCCATCTCACCTACGGACTCAAGGAATTGAACATCCATGATGGGAAAACCTGGGTTCTGGACGCTCCGGCCGATCCGGACAGCGACCGGACGCTCATCGCCCGGATTACAGGCGGCGGCGCGCTGCAGCTGAATAGTGACGCGGCCGGCATCACCATCACCTCCGCCACGAGCCACACGGGGGGAACCCTCATCAATTCCGGCCTGGTCACTGCCGGAGCGGACAACCTCTTCAGCGCCGGAATCCTGGAGGTCAAGGAAGGTACAACATTTGACACGGCCGCCACCGCACAAACCAACAGTAAAGGGTTTATTCTGCAAGGCTTGCTCAAGGGCGGCCAGGCATTCTCCAACACGGACGCCATGTATGTCTTCACCAGCGCGCAGGTGGAATCGGCGCTTGCCAACACCGGAACGCTCCTATTGGCCAATACATCGGGCACAGGGCAGGACTTCCAGCTTTCGGGAGGCCTGAAGGGCGACGGAGGGCATGTAGCCTTTGAAGGAAGCGGCCGTGACACATTGAAGCTCGGCTCCCTCTCCGGATCGCAGGCCTTTACCATGAACATCAACCTGGCCGCCGGAACAAGCGACCGCATCGCCATCGCCGGGGAGGCTTCCGGCACGCACACGGTTCATTTCATCCTGCAAGGCGGCATTCCCTCCTCCCCGTCCTTCATACACGACATGATCACATGGGACAGTCTGGCGGAAGACAGTAATGCGGCAACGCTCTTTACCGGAACGCTTGATGCGGGTTTTTACTCCTACGGCCTTAAACTCAACGCAGCAGGCAATGGATACGACCTGTCGCCGGAGGGCTACAACAACCTGGGCGGCGTACTGCTCAATGTGCTTGGCTGCATGAGTACGGGATGGTTTGAACAGCTTGACACCCTCTCCAAACGCATGGGAGAGCTGCGCATGGGAGCGGACTTTTACAGGCAGCAGGACCAACAGGCCAGGAACGCCGGAGAGGCGCCCAGGGGGCACTACTGGGCGCGCACGGCTTCCGGACGCACGGACACGGACCTGGGCATCGCCGGAGTATGCGGCTTTACGGAATACCAGTATGGGGCGGACAGCGGCGCGGACTGGATTGTTGCATCCGGGAGAAACAGCATGCTGGCTGCCGGTCTCTTCGGAGGATATCGCCGGAGTGACCGCCGCTTCCATGACGGCTGGGGAAGCAAGGGCAGCACGGACAGCGGTTACGGAGGCCTTTACGCCTCATGGCTGCACAGCAGGGGGTGGTTTGCGGACGCGGTTCTCAAGGGAATGAGCTACAATGCCGCATGGAGCGCGGTCCAGCCCGGGGGCACGGAACGTGGCGGCTATGACAACTGGGGATTGGGAATGAGCATGGAAGCCGGGCGGCAGTGGAGCAGCGCCGGAGGATGGTTCCTGGAACCCTCCGTGCAAATCGCATGGCTCCATTCCGGTTCCACGCATATCGTCACGAACCAGGGCCTGGAGGTGGCGGGAAGCGCAGCCGACGTCTGGCAATTTGCCGGACGCCTGCGAGCCGGACGCACATGGAGCGTCAACGGAGGCAGGCAGCTGGTGCAGGGCTACGTGAAAACTGGTGTTACGCAGCAGGCAAGCAATGGCGGTGAAGTAAAGGCCGCCGGCAATCAGTGGCGTCCGAATACGGATGGAACCCGCGGCATGGTTGGCTGCGGCGTAGCATGGCAGCTCAGCGCCCGCGATCAGGTGCACCTGGACTACGAATATGTCTACGGAGACAAATATGATCGTCCCTGGACGATCAATTTGGGATATACGCGGAGCTTTTAGGCACAAAGGAATTCATATCTCTTCCTCCACCCGGCAAGTTCACTCTTGCCGGGTGTTTTGTTTCTGCCGGTCCTGCCGGAAAGTCTTCTCATGAGGAATAAAAAAAGACCGCTTCATGAATGAAGCGGTCCTGAAGATTGGAAAAATCAGTATTTGACGCTTAGTGCGCCTTGCAGAATTCTTCAAAGCGGTCCAGCGCTTCTTTCAGAATGTCCAGCGTGGTGCAGTAGCTGATGCGGATGGCCTTGTCATTGCCGAAGGCGATGCCGGGGACGGCTGCCACCTTGTAGCGTTCCAGAAGCTTGTCGCACAGGTTCAGGGAGGTGAGCCCCAGCTTGCTGGTGTCCACAAAGAAGTAGAAGGCTCCCTGCGGTTCCACGACGCTGACGTTCGGGATGGCGTTGAGGCGGGAGAGGACGTACTGGCGGCGCATGTCGTATTCGTCACGCATGTCGCTGATGAAGCTCTGGTCTCCCGTGAGGGCCTCAATGCCGCCGTACTGCGCGAAGGTGCAGACGTTGGAGGTGGTGTGGTCCTGAATCATCTGGATGGCCTTGGCAATGGGGGCCGGAGCGGCGGAGTAGCCCATGCGCCAGCCGGTCATGGCGTAGCCCTTGGAGAAGCCGTTGATGGTGATGGTCAGGTCGTACAGTTCCGGGCTCAGGGAGGCGATGCTGACGTGCCTGGTGTCTCCGTACACGAGGTGTTCGTAGATTTCGTCAGCCAGGATGAGGATGTCTTCGCTCAGGGCCACTTCTCCCAGGGCGCGCAGTTCTTCTTCTGAATAAACGGCTCCGGTCGGGTTGTTCGGCGTGGTGAGGATGACCATCTTGGTGCGGGGGGTCATGGCTTCCTCAAACTGTTCCGCAGTGAGCTTCCAGCCGTTTTCCGGCGTGGTTTCCACGATGACGGGAATGCCGCCGCACATGCGGACCATTTCCGGATAGCTGACCCAGTACGGGGAGGGGATGATGACTTCGTCTCCCTCGGAGACGGTCGCCATGATGGCGTTGAAGCAGGCGTGCTTGGCGCCGGCGCCCACGGTGATCTGGCTGGGATCATATTCCAGATTGTTTTCCCTCTTGAGCTTGTCGGCAATGGCCTGGCGGAGTGCGGGCAGACCGGCGGAAGGGGTGTACTTGGTAGCTCCGTTATTCAGGGCCGTGATGGCTGCCTGCTTGATGTTGTCAGGAGTGTCCATTTCCGGCTCACCGCCTGCCAAACCGTAAACTTCTTCACCGGCGGCCTTCATAGCCTTGGCCCGGTTGGTCACCTTGAGGGTCAGGGAAGGGGTCAATGCAGCAATGCTGGGGGAAATCATGTCCATTGTTGTGGTGCGATCGTAGAATTTTGATGCCCTGGCGGAAAACAGGCTATTCCCCGCACAGGCGGAAAAACTTTACTCACTGAGCGCACCCCTGGCAAGGAGAATGCTTGTGAAGACCATTCTTTTTCTTGCGGAGAGCGCGCCTCCCCTCGCGGAAGGGAAGTTTCAATGTCAGCGTTTCATGAATTTGGCCCGTACCGCGTCCAGTTCCGGCGTCTTGAACAGGAAGGCCGCCGCCAGGTAAACGATCCCGGCGCAGCCGCAGACCAGGGAGATGCCCAGGAGCCTGGCCGGGAAGGACCAGTCCAGAAAGCCCTGGAGGAACCACGTTTTACCCGCCCAGCACACGGCTCCCAGCAGGACTCCCGCCGCCAGAATGCGGCCCAGGCCAGAGAACAGCGTCCGTCCGTCCACGCCGCCCAGCTGGCGGCGCAGGTAAAGGAAGTAGAAGAGGAAGTTGAAGGTGGTGACCACGGAGGTGGTCAGCGCCAGCCACGCCGCATTTTTATGCAGGCCGTAGACAAAGTAGTAGTTGAGGCCAATGCTGATGGCCAGCGCCACGGCGGCGGCGATCAGGGGAACCCAGCGTTTTTCCAGGGCCAGGAAGACGGGCTGCACCACCTTGGTCCCGGCGTAGCCCAGCAGGCCCAGGGAGTAGGCGCCCAGCACCTCCCCGGTATAGCGCACCGCCTCCTGGTTGAAGCGGCCCCACTGGTACACGGAGGAGACGAATTCCGTTCCCAGGATGAAAAGGATCAGGAACGCGGGCACCGCAAAAAACGCCACCAGCCGCAGCCC
>OHMP01000411.1_pt1 | contig 23527 bp, 20 predicted proteins | sample 1569341 | NCBI WGS metagenome assembly OHMP01 (sample SAMEA3879584, study PRJEB24766) | human gut metagenome | biome: human-associated habitat; feature: feces | place: USA | collected 1985/1987 | reverse complement strand
TTACAGAGATTTGCTATACAAAGCACTCATTTTTATCGGCACGGTAGCCATCATAGTATACTTCTTACCGCGTGACGGCAAGTTTAATTATCAGTTCGATATTGACAAACCGTGGAAGTATGGGCAACTTATGGCCACATTCAATTTCCCCATATATAAAGATGATGCTGTAGTAAAACATGAACAAGACAGCATGCTTGCTAGTTTCCAACCCTACTATCAGTTGGATAAAAGTGTAGAAAAAACCGTGCTTAGCAAATTAAAAACGGATTATCAAAGTCACTTGCGCGACATTGTTCCGTCTTCTGACTATATGCGCTATCTGGAGAAAAGGTTATCCGAAATCTATAAAGCAGGTATACTTTCTACCGAAGAACGCAGCAAATTACAAAACGACAGCACCGCTGTCATCATGGTGATTGATGATAAGCTGGCCAACCAGCGGGGGACCGAACAGCTTTTTTCCGTAAAAGATGCTTATGCCTACCTGCTCACTGCGGACACGGCACATTATTCTCCGTATATCCTGCGCCAGTGCTCACTCAACGAATATTTGTACCCGAATCTGACTTACGATGAGCAACGCACCGAAACTGCCAAAAAGGAAGCACTGGATAATTATGCCTGGGCCAATGGCGTTGTACAAAGTGGCCAGAAGATTATTGATCGGGGGGAAATCGTAGATAAGGAAACTTACAATATCCTTGAAAGTCTGAGAAAGGAGTCTATCCAACGTAGTGAATCCATCGGACAAAAACGTTTGATACTGACCGGACAAATCTTGTTTGTCAGCATTTTCATGCTGTGTTTTATGCTGTACCTCGATTTATTCCGCAAGGATTATTACGAACGCAAGGGGAGTTTATCCCTACTATTTACACTGATTATGTTCTATTGTGTAGTGACAGCACTTATGGTGTCGAACAACATATACAATGTTTATATCATTCCGTATGCCATGCTGCCTATCATTATCCGCGTATTCCTCGACTCACGCACAGCATTCCTTACGCAGGTGGTCACTATACTGATCTGCTCCATTTGTTTACGCTACCCACACGAATTTATATTGCTGCAACTGGCTGCCGGTCTGGTCGCTATTTTCAGTTTGCGCGAATTGTCACAACGTTCGCAACTCTTCCGTACGGCATTATTAGTGATACTGACCTATGCCGCTCTTTACTTCGCTTTCGAACTGATCACCGAAAACGATTTATCGAAATTAAACGGAAGTATGTATAGTTACTTTATAGTCAATGGTGTACTTCTATTGTTCACCTATCCGCTTCTGTTCTTGTTGGAGAAAACATTTGGATTTACTTCCAACGTTACTCTGGTAGAACTTTCCAATATCAACAGCCCGTTGCTGCGCCGTTTGTCAGAGACAGTTCCGGGCACTTTCCAACATTCCATGCAAGTAGCTAATCTTGCCGCAGAAGCTGCCAACCGTATTGGAGCTAAGAGCCAGTTGGTGCGTACCGGAGCTTTGTACCACGACATCGGAAAAATGGAAAATCCGGTATTCTTTACTGAAAACCAATCAGGAGGTGTCAATCCGCATAAAAATCTTAGTTACGAGCAAAGTGCACAGGTGATAATCAGTCACGTGACGGACGGACTGAAACTGGCAGAAAAAAACAATTTGCCTAAAGTGATAAAAGACTTCATCAGTACCCATCACGGTAAGGGAAAGACTAAATACTTCTATATCTCTTGGAAGAACGAGCATCCCGATGAAGAGCCAAACGAGGAATTATTCACTTACCCCGGCCCAAACCCGTTCACCCGCGAAACGGCCATTCTGATGATGGCGGATGCAGTAGAAGCTGCATCCCGTAGTCTGCCCGAATATACGGAAGAGAGCATCAACAATCTGGTGGAAAAGATTATAGACTCTCAGGTAGAAGAAGGCTTCTTCAAAGAATGTCCTATTACATTCAAGGACATTGCTATCGTGAAATCGGTGTTCAAAGAGAAACTGAAAACAATTTATCATACCCGCATCAGCTATCCCGAACTTAAAAAATAAAAGATATGAAAACAATCGCACAAGACCAGAAACATACCGAAAGCCTGCTACAACGCAGAGGTATCCGGCTACACGACATCCAAAGTTTCAGTTTCATGAAACGTTTTCATGAAGTTCCGCGCAAGAGCAACCTGAAGGTCAAAGACAAATATGGCGCGGGCATATTAACATTGCGCCTGAAACAGGGTATTCAAAGAGCTTTCTATGTCCATCCGTTTCAAAAGCCGTCATCTGTTATCCGCTATCTGATTTCACAAGATATACCTTTTGAGAACCATATCACCCGGAAACGGACAGCAGCAGAGATTCCGACCACGACCTATCAGCGCCCATCACTCTATATGTTCTACTTCTTTGTGCTTTTCATCACGTTTATGATATTGGGATATCAGGCTGTAGCATTCGGAAGTTGGTGGGCATATATTCTCGGAATCATTTCATTCGGCCTGAGTATCTACTTTATACACATGTTGATGACACGTTTCTGTTATCTGAAAGTAGATAACGAAAGCCTTAGGATATACAGCGTAGGACGTGAAATTAAGTATCCTTACGAAGATATACTCAAAGTCAATTTTGACTTTGCACGCGAACAGGCTTTTACGCATGTTATGGAGATATTGGATAAAGACTATCACTATCGCCTCTATTATATAGGAAGGGTATCGCGCCGAACCCTGAATGATATTGCCGAAGTACTACAAAGTGCAGGAGTGGATGCAACATGCAGTTTGAATGAAGATAAAAGATTCTATCAAGATAAACAGATTTTTCGCTAAGATAAGTATCATGAATTACACTCGAAACGAAACAGAGAAACGCAAAGCTGAGCAATACTTTTCCAAAAAGAAGATTAATCCAGAGGATATCAAAAGCTTCTGCTTTATGCAGAATTATAAATTCTGGGTAGGTCCTTCAATTATGGTCCTGCAATTGCAGTCCGGAAAGACAAAAATGCTTCGCCCAAGCAAAATAGAAACAGAAGTTCTCCATTATTTATTGGACAAACAGATACCTTTCAGCAATTATACTCCACAAGTAAAACATACAGTAGCAATACCCGAAAAGAGTTATTGGAGCATCTGGAATATACTATTCGACGTTTTCTATGCAGCAGTGCTGCTTGCCTTAGGATATATAATGCTGAAAGTCTTCTTACAAGAGCCTACAGGTGAATACTTGGCAAAAGATATCGCCAAGTATTTCGTTCTGATTACCTATGTGATATGCTTCCCTATAGCTCCCTATTATCTTTTCTATAAGTGCCATAGCATCCGAACTGAGCATGAAGGCCTGGTCTTAAGCAACTGTTTTTCCAGGCAGGTATTACCTTACGATGAGATACGCAAATTGAACTTCTGCGTATTCTCGTCCAAAAAACCACGGATATTTATAGAACTGATAGATAAGAACTTCTGTTACCATCGTTATTTATTGGGATGGATGCCTCTCAAATCTGCAAAAGAGTTGGCGCACCTGTTACAATCTTTAGGGATCGATGCAACTGACAGCATTAACCAATAAGACATAGAGGAAATTTTCTATACCAATATCAGTTTCTTTGCGAGATGCGTTCCAACAGCCCGGCACATGCATCCTCCAGCAAGTCGAGTACATATTCAAAACCTTCCGCCCCACCGTAATACGGATCGGGCACATGGTCGGCATGCGTAAAACGGGTACAATATTCCGTCATACGGTGTATCTTCTTCCATTCTTCGGGAGAGGGTGCACGGTCTTTCAGGTCTTCAATATTCCGGTCATCCATCCCTATAATCAAATCAAAGTTATAGAAATCTTCCGTCCGCACGGGACGTGAACGATGCGTGAGATTGTAACCGCGACGAATAGCATGGGCACGCATTCGGCTGTCTGGCAGCTCTCCCTGATGATAAGAGAGTATGCCGGCAGAGTCTATCACAAACTGATCTTCCAGTCCGGCTTCTGAAACCAGATGCTTCATCACGCCTTCCGCAGAAGAAGAACGGCAAATATTTCCCAGGCATACAAATAGTATCTTACTTGGTTCCATAAGTGTATTTTTTAATTTTTCAACTCTACATCGGATCTACATCATAATAGACGATTAAAGATTTAAAACGATCCTCCGCCACCATCTCCTTCTGAACCTGCACCAGCAGTTCGCGGGCGCGAGCCATCGGAGCATTATACTCTATCTTGACAATAATCTTCCGGATAAATAATGTTTGTATCCGGGCAACAGGCGGTTTATCCGGTCCCAATACACGATTACCGAAGACTGCACGCAACTTGCCTGACATGGTTTGTGCCATCAGGTCAAGCAATTGCTCATTGCGGTTTTTCAGATAGACATACACCAGACGATAGTAAGGCGGATAGTGGAACATCTGACGTTCAGCAAGCTGTCCCGCCACCATCTGGTCAAAATCGTTATGGATGACCTGAGCTATAATAGGGTGATCGATACTTTTTGTCTGCAAAATTACACGTCCGCGTTTATTCTTCCGTCCGGCACGTCCTGCCACTTGTGCCATCAACTGAAAAGCACGCTCATACGAACGGAAATCGGGATAATTCAACATCGTATCTGCGTTCAGAATACCTACCACACTGACATGATCAAAGTCCAATCCTTTGGAAACCATCTGTGTACCTATCAATATATCCGTTTTCCCCAGTTCAAAATCTGCAATGATACGTTCATAAGCAGAGCGGGTACGAGTGGTATCCAAATCCATACGGGCAACAGCAGCTTCGGGAAATAAAATCTTGATATCATCTTCTATCTTCTCTGTACCAAACCCACGATTACGCAAGTCAGTACCCTCGCAAGCCGGGCACTTATGGGGCAGTTGATAGGTATAACCGCAGTAATGGCAAGTCAGCTGATTCAATCCTTTGTGAAATGTCAGGCTCACATCACAGTTTTTACACTTCGGCACCCACCCGCATGTATTACACTCAATCATCGGAGCAAAGCCACGCCGGTTCTGAAACAAGATGACTTGTTGTTTTTGATCCAAAGCCTCATGAATATATTGAAGCAACAACGGCGAGAATGGTCCGTTCATACGCTTCTTGCGATGCAACTCATGGATATCCACGGGGATAATTTCCGGTAATTGAATTTCTTTATACCGCTCTTTCAGCTCCACCAGCCCATACTTCCCGGAAGAAGCATTATGCCAGGTTTCAATAGAAGGGGTAGCTGTGCCCAGCAAGGTCTTGGCACCATACATGGCTGCCAATATAATTGCCGCATTTCGGGCATGGTAACGGGGAGCCGGATCCTGTTGCTTATAGGTATTCTCATGTTCTTCATCCACAATCACCAACCCAAGGTTACGAAAAGGTAGGAAAACAGAAGAACGAACTCCAAGGATAATATCATATCCCTTTTCCGTCAACTGTTTCTGCCAGATTTCTACACGCTCGGCATCCGGAAATTTAGAATGATAAATTCCTAAACGATCTCCGAACACCCGTTGCAGACGTTCGGTAATCTGAGTGGTAAGAGCTATTTCAGGTAACAGGTACAGCACTTGTTTTCCCTGCCGGATAGTTTCTTCTATCAAATGAATATAGATTTCTGTTTTCCCGCTGGCAGTTACCCCATGGAGCAGGCACACATTCTTGGATTGGAAGCTTCGTACAATCTCATCATATGCCATTTTTTGATGGTCATTCAAAGGATTAATGGGAAGAATTTCCCGAAGAACGGAATTCAGCCGTCCCACTTCCTGTTGGTAAACTTCAAAGATATGTTTATCTACCAAGCCATTGAACACAGCCGGCGAAGCGGATGCCCGCAACAATAGTTCTTTCTTATTAACCTCTTTAGGAAAACTTTTCAGCCCGTCACCTCCCAAAATACCGGATAGTTCGATATATTTCATCAGTAAGTCCAGTTGCTTCGGAGCACGCGCCAATTCATCAAAAAGTTCTTGCAGCCGTTTTTCATTCCGTACTTCGGCCGCCAGTCGCACGCGCGTTTCGGTCTTTGGCTTATAAGTCCGGCGAAGTTCTTCTTTTACAAAGATGGCCTCCTTATCCAGCAAGGATTTAATTACGGAAAGTATATTCTTGAGGCCGCTGTCTTTTTCCAGTTTTGTCACACACTGTTCGGGCTCCGCAGAGAGCAAATCCAATATCTTCTGCTCACGCTCCGGCAAACGAACTTCCGATTCAAAATCCGGATTATACTCTACCATCGTCTCGCTCTCCAGCTTCAGGCCGGAAGGCAGAGCAGCCTTATAAACATCGCCTTGTGTACAGAGATAATAATCTGCCAGCCACTCCCAAAACTTAAATTGTTCCGGCAATAAAATCGGATGGGCATCCAATAATGCAGATACTTCTTTTACCTCATAATCCGCCGGCTCACAATAATGTACGTTACGTACAATCGCTGTATAGTACTTCTTACGCCCGAATGGAACTACTACCCGACACCCCATTTGCACCTCATCCGCCCATTCCTCAGGCAAAGAATAGGTAAAATAGCGGGGCAGAGGCAAAGGCAATATGACATCCACAAATTTCTTCATTGCGGCGACAAAGATACAATAAAAAAATAGCGTTGCCAATCAAAATCAGCAACGCTATTATATCGCAATAGATTCTATTTTCTTAGAAAAGATAAGCGGCAGATATTTGCCAAGTCTTATTCTTTGCACCGATGGCATGACCTACCTCTTTCCATTTAAAGCTGTCACCCATCGGGAACTGATAGTTTACACCCACTTGCAAGTGTTTGATCAGCTTCACACCGACTCCCAGATTAAGTCCTACCTGAGTTTTCTTTCGATCAACGTTGTCTTTCTTATCAAAATCAAAGAAAAAATCAGGACCGGCAGCAAAATAAACACCCAGCAAACTACCCAAGCCAATCGTATATTTCAGATTGATGGGAACTTCCGCTCCGATTTGTTTTACGTCACCCTTACCTCTCTGCGAGAATAACAAAGCACCATCAACACCTAGGCCTACAATAGGAATCGTAATTTCAGCCATCGGACCAATAAAGAAACCGGCAGAGTTGTCCTTGTTACCTTTATATCCGCCATCCCAGTCTATCTTTGTCAAGTTGACACCACCCTTTACACCCCATTTAATGAGTTGGGCCTGAGCAGGCATAGCCATAAACATACAGCCTACAGCTATAATGAAAGCACTAAAAATCTTCTTCATAATTCTTTTTTGTTTAAATTATCGGGACAAATATATGGATTTATTCTTAAAAAGAACAATAAAGATTCATTTTTGTTCAACGGCGTTGTCGTCGTACTGACGCCTTCGGGGCTGCTGCTTCCCGCTTAGATACCGATTGGGACTTACCTGCCGAAGATTTTGACTTTGATGAGGAAGAAGATTTACTTTTGGTTGTAACAGCATTGTCACGCCCCCTTTTCTTCGAATTAGTCTTCGCTGTTTTTATTCCCGAAGCTGTGGAAACCGAATCCGTTTCTTCTATAAGGTCCCTGCCATACAATGTCTTTTCAAAATCCACCAGTTCCTTCTCAATCCGCTTCTGCTCTTTCACCATGGCACTATCCGTCGGACAGTATTGTGACAAAGTACGATTTTGCAGATTGGTTGTTTTATAAATATCTCCTTTATACAAACGTGCCGTAAAGAAGTCATCCCAAGTACTGTTTGCCGCATTATTATAATTGCTAACGGAGACTTTTGTCTGAGTCAGATAGGGAACCAAATCTTTATAGTTCACCCAAAACATAGGTAACTTCACTTTCTCCGAACTGAATTCTTCCGAACGATGCAACACCGGACAGATAGCCGTTATCACTGAGCCATAAGTAGAAGTACGCTGATCAAAATACCATACCTCCTTCACAAAGTAACTCAATACATCCGCTGAAGGTATATCACTATTACTGATAGACAAAACACTGTCACGGCGATTTGCCACTTTCTTCAGTTCATAATAAATTTGAAAGCGATCCAGCACATCACGGAAAGTCACCTCAGCATCTTTCTGAAAGCGCTCCGTACCATCCAGCTGATATTCATAAGCCGGAATTTTCTTTTGCGCCAGCAAACGAAACACGGTAGCGAAAAGATTCATCTTATTTCCCTGCGGTTCCACCGGATAGTATAATGCACCATTGGTATCCTTTGTCAAATCCAGCGTACGATAGATTTCGCGCATCCATACCACATCCTCCGGCAAGCCTGGCGAACCCGGATATTGCCTTTGCGCCCACCCCACTGAAAGATCCAGTGCACAGAGTGTGACAGCTATCATGAGTTTCAAGGAAAGTTTCATAGTCTTATACCTTATTATATTCGATTTCTAATTTTAATTCACAATCACTTCCAGTGTAGTAGGCAACAAACGCTCCACCCCATCCGGCCCCACCGCACGAACCCGGGAAATATAGAAACGTTTACCTCTAGATAAACGGCGGAACATATCTTTCTGACGTGTAGAGAATGAAGCCCCCGAAGACACTTCCGGCACGGCATTTCCCATATTATCAAAGAAAACAGTTTCAAATCCCAGCACCCGGAAGTTGATATTCAACAAACCATCATCAATAGCAGCTACAATGCCGGGAGTATTCATCAAAATTGCTTTAGATAATCCACGGCCTCCCCGATATCGTTTAGGTGTCCCGTCTTCCGTATATTCTATAAACGGTGAAGGATCAGGCAACTGGCGCACACGATAAGTATAATCCCCCATCGACTGTGTACGTCCGCCAACGGATGCCATCACACGAATCACTACATCTTTACCGATAGTCGTAGGATGAGCAATATACCCGTTTCCGGCACGATTCAGAGTTCCGTTTCCATTCACAATACTTGCCTGTACTTGTCCCCCCGGCACTCCGGGAACGGAAATACTGATCGGATTATCATATCCGGCATAGAGTACATTCATCATTGTAGCTGAAACCGTAGCAGTAGGTTCAACCACCGTATATTTCTGTGAGAACTCTCTGCGAAGCACTTCGCCATTCCCTTGCGCCAACTCCAGATAACCATCTAAAAAGAACTCCCCTGTACGGTTACAAACGGTTTCGAACCATCCTTCGGCATTATCCGGTTGCTTTTCACCGGCGATGTAAATAGAAGGGCGCTGAGTAGAGTCCACAGCAGCCAGAATGACACGGGCACTGTACGTACCACCGCGCACCACATTCTGAGAGGTAGGAATGACATAAGCCTGAAGTTGATTTACACGTACATCCTGCACATCGGTATTCTGCGTCAACAAATGCAATACTTCACCTTCAGCATAGCGTACATCACTTTGCAGCTTGGTTAACAGCGTGACAGCTGCGGCCACCGGAGTATTTTCAAAGATATATTCCTGCCAGTTTTTTCCTGCTGCTGACACCTTACGCGGTACTTCAGTACCCAGATTATCACGGATGATCTTCTGTTGTATCGGATCGGTAACAAGAGTCAGAATATTTTCCCGGTATTGATTGATGCGGTTGAACAGCGCTTTGCCCTGTCCGCTACCAGGTGCAAGCATCACAAAAGAAGCAGCTTCCAAGTCTTCTTTATTGGAGATATTGGCAACATCCCCATTCTTGCCATCCGCTTCCTTCACAATGCGTAGTTTCAATTCATCCACATAGGTATAGAGCGAATCGGACATATTCTTCACACGTACCGCTTTCTCAAACCACGGTCCTATTTTCTCAGGATTACGTTCGTTGGCACCGGCAAGCCCGTCATATAGTGATTGATTCTGCACGGTAGAGTTTGCCGTTGTACGGGAAAGACTTTCATCTACCAATGAAAAACCATTCAGCACATCCGACGAAACGTTGAGTGCCAGCATCGCCATCAGGACGATATACATCAGGTTTATCATCTTCTGACGCGGAGAATCCGGGTTGGTGTTCAGAGACATGGGGTTATTTACAATTTACAATTTACAATTTGGCTGCACGATAGCTTTAACTCTCGTTCTATCGCTTCACCACTTTATCACTTAACCTGCACGGCTTGTAGCATACGGGCATAGACAGCATTCAGTTCTTCTATCTGACGCGCCATCTTGCGAGTTTGTTCATGCACCTGATCGATTGTATTAATCTGAGTGCTGGCACTACGAAGCTGCATTTCATAGATGGCGTTGATACCTGCCAGATTACGGTTTAAAGCGCTCATCTGCTCAGCATCATGTGAAAGAGATTCGGCCTGTGCTGTAAAGCGCGAAAGCATTTCTGTCATTTCTTTCAGTTGGGCTATATAAGCCTGCGTAGTTTCTTCCATTTCAGGAGTAAAAGCAGGGGCCGGAGTTCCGGGTGAATATTGATTTGCTCCTACAGTCACTGATACCGGCTGATTTGAAGGGGTGGATTGTGTCTTCGGCAAATCATTTGTCCATTCACCGGCACTGCCGATTGTGCCATCTCCCACCACAACGATACCGCCGGATGTAGCCGTCTCCGTCTGCCTTCTCGGCAAATCAAATGCAGAAATAAAAAACACCAATACCTCTGTTCCCATACCAATCCACAACATCAAGTTGGCACCAGGCAAGTGTGTCAGCTTGAACAATGTACCGGCAATGACGATAGCAGCACCCCAGCTATAAGCATAGTTCATAATGACCTTACCACGGTAACTCGCCATAAAATCCTGCAACTTCTGTCCAAAATCCCTCTTTTTATTTACAGTATCTTTTTCCATCATCTTACCATTTTACCATCTTATCATTTCCCCTTCTTATTATATCCCACTTGTGTACGTACGCAACGGAACCCCACATACGAACGTTGCTCATTCTGATACTCCGCCGTACGGGCATCCGAACGAATAAACGCGTTTACATCTTTCCATGAACCACCACGCACCACTTTCTTCTTCATCGCATACGGATCATCCGGCGCAGCATTATACTGAATATCCGGATTGATGTCACTTGCTTGCAGAACTCCCGACTCAGTATAAGCCGTTGAAGTCCACTCCGCCACATTACCTGCCATGTCATACAATCCATTCGAATTGGGTGTATAAGCTCCTACACGGGTTGAAATCAGATTGCCGTCTTTGGTGTAATTTCCTTTACCCGGCTTATAGTTCGCATTGTAGCATCCACGGTCATCTTTGGTTTCCTCACTCTCTTTCCAGGGATATTTATTATCCTCCCTTCCGCGTGCGGCAAATTCCCATTCGGCCTCGGTCGGCAGGCGATAGCGCTGGATATATTTAGCCTGTCCACGCAGACCTGCAAGTAAATAATTGGTACGCCATGCACAAAACGCATTCGCCTGTTCCCAACTGACACCCACCACCGGATGCTCGTTGTAACTGGGATGGTTGAAATACAAACGCATATATTGTTCATTATTCGCATTCGGAAAGTCATTCACCCAACAGGTCGTATCGGGATAAACATTTACTATATAGCTGTTTAGAAAATCCCATTCACTGGATAACGGACGTGTAATAGTACGGTTCACAATCCGCCCTTCATCATCAATGTATGCCGTATCCTTCGTTATCATAATCACCTCTTCCGGGTTCACCTGTATATCGGTATTCTTAATACGTTCAGCGGGATTCAGGCGATTATGACGCTTGGCAGCCTCAGTATAGTCATAAATCTCATAATAATAATTCATCTGACCGGCATCCAGCATCAGCGTACCGTCGATAGGATGATACTTATATACGCTTTCGATAGCCATCTGTTCATCCTCTGTCGCCCGCTTCCAGGGAATGGGCTTCGACCAGTTCAGATAAGGTTTGATAGGATTTCCCTCCCGGTCTTCTTCTATCTTATATAATTCATTACCGCCATAAGCAGGATCTGCCAGACGTTCACGGATAATGGAATCGCGTACCCAATTGACAAACTGTTTATATTCGGCAACCGTCACTTCCGTATCATCCATCCAGAAAGACTCGACTGAAATTTCCCGTGAAGGAACGATTGTTCCCCACAAGCTATCTTGCTTGTCGGGGCCCATTTTCACCGAACCACGTTTCACCAGCACCATACCGTAAGGCGCAGGCTCATTCCATGCCACAGCACTGGCTCCTATCACTTCGCCACCTCTCATGGAACTGTTTCCCACCGTCCCCATGCACGAAACCAGCGAACCGAACAGCAATAAAGCCGCCCCGTACCACGCATGAATTGTTTTCATTCCTTTATTCTTTCCCATTGTTCGCATATTCTCTTACAAAATCCGTACACTCTTATGCAAGTTCCGGTTTTTCTTAAATACATTCAAGTCCAATGCATACCTCACTACCAGATCGTGGCTACCACTTGCGACACCTATCTTCGAAGTAAAACACTCATAAGCATATCCTAACGTCACGCCCCGCACCGTTAATCCGAAACTGAATGTCACCGAGGTATCCGGCGAATAAGTCAATCCTCCACTAAGCACCCGGGAATGATAGGTATAAAACAATCGCCCCGTTACATCCAGCCTTGTAGAAGTAAAATCACTTTGCAACTGCATAGAAGGTTGTATGGAAATTAACGGATTACGCGTCTGAATATTGTATCCACCTGTCAAATAAAAGATAGGATGTATTTTTATTTGGCTTTTGTCTCCCAGAGAGACACGGGGAGCCGTCAGATGATGGGCAGAAAATCCTGCATAAAATTTAGGGTGCGAATAGTATCCACCCAGTCCGAGATCAACGGCCATTCCACTCTCCGCAGCAGTCGGAAAAGCGTCATCATCCGTTTCATCTCCAAAATTGATATCAGACGGATCAAACGATACGGTCAGCATCCCCACTTGAAGTCCGATACCCAACTTGCCTTTCCGGATTTTCATCTGATAGGCATATTGTCCCCAAAAACGTTGATTACGGAACAAGCCGATCCCCTCATTGAAAAAGCCAACACCCACACCATGCTGTTTATTGAACAGAGTAAAAGGCATATCAGCCCCAAAGTACATCACGCGCGGAGCATGTGTAAAACCCATCAACTGCATGCCATACGAACCATAAATATTCATTTTATTATCTGTCTGCCCCACCCAGCCGGGATGATAATATCCCTTCACCTCCCAGTATTGACTGAAGCGTGCATCAAATTGCGCCTGACCTTCTGCCGCACAAAAGAAAAGACAGATAAAAATTATATATTTCAGGATACGGCTACATTTCATCAATATAAGAACTGATAAAACGAGAAAAAATTGTGTAAAACAGAATCAAAAAGAGAAAGGCTCTGGAAACAGGCCATGTATTTACCACAAACAGATAATTCGTTTCAAGGAAAAAGAGATTACTTATCACTTGACCTCATAACGGTATAGGAATGAATAAGACTCACCACAGATTACACAGATTCACACAGATTTATTAATCTAATAATCAGTAAAATAGAATCTGTGTCAATCTGTGTAATCTGTGGTGAATTAATTCATAACCGAAAAGTAATGAACTAATTCTACCAATTATTTGTATATATAAAAAAGAAAGCTATGACGCAGATAAAAATCAAACGGGTCTATGAAGACCCCGAAGCAGAAGACGGTTACCGCGTATTGGTAGATCGTCTATGGCCTCGCGGCATGAAAAAAGAATATCTGAAATATGATGTCTGGGAAAAAGACATCACGCCTTCCCCTGAACTCAGGAAATGGTTTCATGAAGATACGGCAGGACATTGGGAGGCTTTCTCAGATATGTATCGGAAAGAACTGGAAACTTCTGAAGCCACACGGAACTTTCTGGTATCAATCAAACCCTATAAAACAGTTACTTTGCTATATGCCTCCAAAGAACCTGTCCGTAATCATGCCCGCATTCTGCAACAGTTTCTGGAAGCCAGCCTTGGGCAATCGTGAATATTCACTATCTTTGCAACAGTCATCCCCTCAAAAGAGCCGGACGGCCTAACTATTTTCTGAAAGGACAATCATGATAGAGTTGCGAACAGTCAATCTGACCCGTTACATCACTCCTTTACGCGAAGGCGGTTCACTGCCAGCACTGGCGGAAGCTGATGACGAATTCAAATACGTCGTAAAGTTTCGTGGTGCCGGCCATGGAACAAAGGCATTAATATCCGAATTAATTGGTGGAGAGGTTGCGCATATACTTGGATTCAGAGTGCCGGAGCTGGTGTTCCTGAACCTCGATGAAGCATTCGGACGGACCGAAGGAGACGAAGAGATACAAGACTTATTGCAAGGTAGCCGCGGACTGAACCTAGGGTTACACTTCCTTTCGGGTGCCCTGACATTCGATCCTGTAGCGACCAAGGTAGATCCGGAACTTGCCTCACGTATTGTCTGGCTGGATGCCTACCTGACCAATATAGACCGTACTTTTCGCAACACCAACATGTTGATGTGGCACAAGGAACTTTGGCTGATAGACCACGGTGCTTCTCTTTACTTTCACCATTCATGGGAAAACTGGGAGAAACATGCGGTAAGTCCGTTCACCTATATCAAAAATCACGTGCTGCTACCCGAAGCATCCCGACTTGAAGAAGCCGATACCCTCCTTCGTCCCATGCTGACCGATGAAAAGATACAGCAGATCGTCGCACTTATTCCTGACGACTGGCTGCACTGGGAAGATACCCATGAAACGCCCGAAGAAATCAGAGATATCTATACCCGCTTTCTGACCGAAAGACTGGCCCATTCCGAAATATTTATAAAAGAAGCACAGAATGCAAGGAAAGCACTTATATGAATACGCAGTTATTCGCCTGGTTCCCAAAGTAGAACGTGAGGAGTTCTTCAATGTGGGAGTAATCCTTTTCTCGAAAAGGGCAGGTTACATCAAGTCCGTTTGTCAGGTAAACGAGGACAAACTGAAGCTATATGTTTCCGAAGTAGACCGGGAATTGGTATTTGCCCATTTGGATGTATTTAATAAAATATGTTCGGGAGCCAAAGACGGCGGCCCCATCGCCCAACTTGATGTACCGGAACGTTTCCGCTGGCTGACTGCCGTGAGAAGTTCCTGTATTCAAACGTCCCGTCCGCATGCCGGTTTCTCCGACGATCTGGACAGGACGTTAGAAAGATTATTCAAAGAATTGGTTTTATAGTGGAGCAGCATACTTCGCCTTCAGCTCCTCTACCCCCATTCCGGTAAAGTAGTCTTCAATAAAATCCCAGCGTTTCGTATCATCCATTCCATCCGTTCCGAAGAAGAAAGAGAACAGTTCGATCTGCTCCTGAAATATCTGCTCATTATTCTCAAGTATCAGATTATGATATTCATCGGAGGACGCGATCTGCTGTAAGCTCTCAGGGTCATCGAAACACACCTGCACACAAGGCGTACCGCCACCTTCTACACTGAATGAAAGACAATCGAGCATGGAAAGGAGATTAAGCAGCATATTCAAATCAGAGAACGGAGTGCTATAGAACAATAACCGGTCACCTTTTTTACCCACAATGCGCTGGCTAAAGAGTTTCTGATAGCGCGACAGCAACAAGTCAAATCCTTTCGTCACCGTGAAAGAAAGTTCATTGGAGTCTTTCTTCTTCACACTACTGATATAGCTCACACTACGCCCTTCTTCCGTACGTGACTCCAGCAGTGAACCAATGAAACGTTTCGCTGACGGCACATCCATACCATGCTCGGCAAATATCGCACGCAATTCTTCTTCATCAAAACGCCCCTTAGTCTTCCGCAACTTATCAACAAGCAAAGTCTTCAAACTATAGAACAGTCCATCCATTCGTTGGCGAATTACGGCTGCATCTTCTTTCAGCAATACTTCATGCTTACCCACAGATACTGCACGGGAACCTTCCCACAACGTACCACCATTCAATTTCTGTTTAAATTCTCTATATCCCAACTCTGCGAAACGTTCTTCCCACAGTTTCTCCAAACGTGCCGTATACACATCTTCCGTGCCCTTCACCTTCGTAAGATAATCCTTGAACTCATGAATAAAAACATCACCAGTCTTATCCTGAATATATCCTTCCGTCAGCAGGTTTTGCGGACTTACTTCCAGCAATTTCTTTCCATAACGATGGCTCAAATCATCTTCCAACCATAGCAGAGCAGTCTTAATCAATTGTCCAAGTTCCGCTTCATATTCCAGCTTGTTCTTCATTCTTGGCAATTTCACCACAAACTCAAAGTCGGACAAAGACACCAGCATTTCCTGTTTTTCGCCTTTCATCCGGTACACTTCCATCAGCTTCTTCAAAATCAGCGACAACTGTTCCTGTGCTATATTGCCCGCCATGTGCAGGCGCTTCATATAATAGAAATCCCTTTCATGATAATCCGTCGCCGAAATTCCATGAATATCCGTATCACGGGCTGCACGTCCGATCTCCTGTATATAGTCCACAAATGTGCTGGAAGGCGCCACATGATACACCCGGTCGATATCACTGATATCCACCCCCATGCCGAATGCCTTTGTAGCCACAATCATTCGCTTCTCGCCTTCTTTGAACTCCTGTACAATAGCTGCTTTTTGTTCTTTGTCCTTCTTACCATAGTAGGAGGCGACCAAGTGCCAATCCGTCGATTTCACCCACGTTTTCAGACGCATGTCGATACCACCTGCAAAAGGATAATAAAGAATAGTCTTATGCCCGTCGAGGAAATCCTCTACACGGTCAGCCACAACACGCTGTTTGGCTTTATCATAGGTTTCTCCTTCCTCTATCTCCATCTGCCGGATATCAAAGCCGATGTTCCGGCGTTTCACTGTACCTGCATAAAGCACACATGGCTCCATTTGCAATGAACGAATGGTTTCGAACACCATGTCATTCCCTCCTTTCGGATTCCATACAGCCGTAGCCGTCAGTGCAAAAAGTGGGAATGCATATCCAAGGCTTTTCTTCAAACCTTGCAGATAGCGCCCCAGAAACCAATAATCCACACGGAATTCCTTGCCCCATGTAGTTACCGTATGGGCTTCGTCCACTACGACCAGACCGATACGCCGTTCACCAGCAAAGTGCTTGATATCATACGAGAGCAACAACTCCGGTGAAAGATAGAATAGATCCACCTCACTTTCACGCACCTGCCTGTACACTTCGTTCTTCTGTTCGGGCGACAAATCGGAAGAGGCATACGCCACACGCATGTACCCCAATTCCTGCAAGCCTTCCACCTGGTCTACAATCAATGCTTTCAAGGGAGATACGACAATGGTAAGCATCCCGTATTCATTACCCAGATAGATGGCAGGCAACTGGAACAACAAGGATTTTCCCGCACCGGTAGGTGCTGTAAGCAAGATGTTATCCACATCTTCTCCTCCATTCCGGGCTTTCTCTGCTTCGACAATAACACTTTCTATCAATTGTCCCTGTGAAATTTGAAGCGTGTCCTTCCCCTTGAACAAATCGTCGTACACTTCCAGATCACGAAATTGTTCGTAACCGTAAGTCTCTTTTAAAAGCGTGTATACCGCTTCCCGGCAATCTCCGGGTAAGTGCCGTTCTTTTAGTTCCGGCAGGCGGCATACCGTTTTTTCTCGTGTTTCAGTCATAAATGGAATAATATAAAAAAGAGGCAGTCCTCCTAACCTGTTATAAACAGATCTAACGGACTACCTCTTTCTATGTGTTAACTACCTTGTATTTCTCCAACCGGAGCAAGGTTCAAAAAGCATGCTAATACTCCTCTTCGTTAAAGAAGAAATCCTCTTTGCTGGGATAATCGGGCCATATATCTTCAATACTTTCATAAATATCGCCTTCATCTTCCATTTCCTGCAAATTTTCAATCACTTCGAGCGGAGCGCCCGAACGAATGGCATAATCTATTAATTCGTCCTTGGTTGCCGGCCAGGGAGCATCTTCCAGTTTAGATGCTAATTCCAATGTCCAATACATAAGTCCTAAGTATTAAAATTGTGAATATTAAGTCCTACTTTCTATTTTTCGGCAAAAGTATAATAAAATCTCTCACTTACAACTATTATCCCAAAATATTTCATCTTTTTTCTCATCCCAGTTGATTTTCCGTGACAAGACAAACAAATAATCGGACAAACGGTTCACATAAGCAAGCAATTCGGGAGCAACTTCGCATTGTTCAGCCAAGGCCAGAATACGACGTTCCGCCCTGCGGCAGACCGTGCGGCAAACATGACAAACAGATGCTCCACGACTACCGCCGGGCAATATAAACGCATGCAATGGGGGCAGCAGATTATCCAAACGATCTATCTCCCGTTCAATTCGTTCTATTTCTTCGGGGTGAATAACACTGGCACACTTCAATTCTGTCTTTTCAAGATCGGTAGCCAAATTGGAACCTACTGCGAAAAGACGGTCCTGAATATGACGGACAAGTACCTGATCCGCTTCATCCGGCAGGTAAGTGACAAGCACTCCCAAATTAGCATTCAACTCGTCCACTGTACCGTATGCTTCCAGACGGACATGGGTTTTCGGTACCCGTGTACCACCTACTAATGAGGTAGTACCTTTATCACCGGTTTTGGTATATATCTTCATAAGTGATTGGTGTTTAGTAATTAGTGTTTAGCAGTTAGTAAGTGACGCTAATCACCAATCACTAACTGTTAATCACTATTGAAACGCCTAAAGATAATCAAAAGTTGACAATATAGTTCTGTTTTATCTTAGTTTTATCGAAGAAGAGAATTCCAAGGTCATAAAGGTCGAACGTAATACCCACATGCTCATCTTGTTGCATACGTTTCCAAAGCGCTTTCATTTGCGAAGTATAGCGGATTCCTTCGATGACGAAAACCGACTTTCCACAGGCACGTGCTACACAGATACGGAATACTTCTTCCATAAATTCCGGGTGACGATAATCATGCAGATAAAGGAAACCTACGGGTACGCCGGCTTCCAGAAATAATTCGGAAAGTTCGGATGCCGCTGTATAGTCCGCTCCCTCCTTTCCTGCTTTCAGATAGAGAGACGAAGCGGCAAGCCTGCCGGCATCCACTATCGTGTCCGGCTGGATATAATTTACCAACCGGAACAAGAGGCGTTTCACTTTCTTCGATTCATACTTCCAATAGTTGTCTTTCTGTGGAGCCAGTTTTTTCTGCTCTATTGCCAGATCTCTATATTTATAATAAGGAGTAGATTCGTAAATCACCTGCGTAATCAGATTGAAAGCAAAAGGCGAATGTACCCCATAGCCGCAACGATGGCGAAAACGGCTCAACCAGATAAAAGGGCGTTTCAGGGTCAGTGTGATACGGTTCATAACATATAAATTCTTTTATTGGGCACAAAGATAAGTAACACTCCGCTTAGTCGCATACCTTTCCTTTGATAACTTTCGGTTCCGACGAGTAGTTCTCCTTAACCGTCAATTGCACATTCTCCCCGTCAAAGCGGAAAGTAATATTGAGAGCTGTAATCCAGTTAACATAATGTGCTTTGAGTTCCAACATCGCAGCCGATGGCCAGGCATAACTGCCCGCTACATAAAACGGCCCCTCTATTCCATTAAAACGTCCTTTCGCTTCTATCGAATAGGGAGGATGGACATCGGTTGAAGTTTTTTTCCATTGCTTATAACCGAATGAGAGATTATATTTTGTACTGTCAGTCTCTGTTACGGTCATGATTACTTCCTTCTGCTTGAACTGGAGGTCCAGAGATTGCCAGTCGAACTTGTTCGGTTCGAGAACTATACTTTTTCCTGCATAATCACGGGCAAGAGATGAACTCGCTTTTCCCGGTACAAAAGGCAACTGATAAGAAGATTGTTTTTTCAACAAGCGTTTATAATCCTTTCCCGGTATCAAGGTATCATCGCCGACAGCAGGCAACAGGCGATTCCACACCAAACGGCGCTGTGTAGCTCCATCTATCAAAGTACATTCAGTGATGACCACTACCATATCTTTGTCCGGTATGAGAAGCGCATATTGTCCCAGGGCACCGTCTATGCGGACAGCACCCGGATATTCACAAAGCCACATCTGATACCCATAACCGTAGCCAAAACTACCAGTATCCGACTGTTTAGTCATCATCCTGTCCACCCACTCTGCCGGAAGCAACTGCTTGCCTTCCCATACTCCACGATTCAGTAACAGCTGTCCGAACTTAGCCAACGATTCACTTTGCAAATACACCCCCCAACCTCCGGTATTGATTCCTTCAGGGCTTACTTCCCAGGATATATCGGTGATATGCATCGGTTTGAACAGTTTCAGCCGCAGGTAATCCAATACTTTCATTCCCGTCACTTTCTGCACAATAGCGGAAAGAATATACGAGCTCATGGAGTCATAATCGAAATGTTTGCCGGGAACTTTTATCGTTTTTCCCAGATACCCTCTGATCCAGTCTGTACGACCATTACGCATATTCCAGTCAGGAGTGACGCCGGAAGTCATATTCAGCAGGTTGCGGACGGTCATATCGGCAAGATTTGCAGAAATAGTATCCGGAAGTTGGTCGGGGAAAAAAGAAGCCACCCGATCTGTCAGCCGCAAACGATTTTCAGAAATAGCAAGGCCTACAGCGGCACCAACGAAGGTCTTGGAGCAAGAATATACGGTATGCCGATATTCCGGAGCGAAAGGTTCAGGATAAATCTCCGCGATTACCTTTCCATGACGTAGTACCATCACACTATGTATGTCCGTTTTAGGCAAGCCCATCAGAGAGTCCATCAAAGCAATAAGTGCTCCGGAAGGAACCCCTTCCACTTCTGGTATCGAACGTTCCAGTTCGCGAATCTGTGCACTGGTCGTTGCAGGTATCAACAGGCAGAGCACAAGGAGAAATAAAGTAATTCTGTTCTTCATATTCATGTTGCAGCAAGCAATTAGGTTTAACCGCGTGCAAAAGTAAGGTATTCACATAGGGCAGGCAAATCTTTAAGAGATAATTTACTCAAACGATAACACACATTCCCCCTTTTCAGGCAATGACAAAGAAATCGTTTTACCTGTGTAGTTATTACTTTGCCCGTCTATAATCGCCTTTGCCCGAATGACACCTTCCGGCATTTTCACATGAAATATTCCCGGTATAGTTGCCGTAAGTATAGCCTTCACAGCCTTTCCATTTTTCCACTCCAAATCAACGGAGATCCCGCCACGGGCCTTCATTCCATAAAAGTTACCAGTATGCCAGCTTTTCGGCAAAGCAGGAAGCAGATGAATAAAACCCTCATGACTTTGCAACAACATCTCGCCAACTCCTGCGGTTCCCCCATAATTCCCATCAATCTGGAAAGGGGGATGCGAACAGAACAAATTAGGAAACGTTCCGCTGCCATGACGCTTTGTCTGAGGATCAACAGCCGGATAAAGAAGGCTCTTGAACAGTGTCCAGGCACGATCCCCATCACCGAGGCGAGCCCAGAAATTCACCTTCCAGGCACGACTCCAACCGGTTCCTCCATCACCCCGACGGTTTAGCGTCTCACGACAGGCATTGGCAAGTTCAGGAGTAGCATCAGGCGAAATCAGATTACCCGGATGCAAACCATACAGATGGGAGACATGGCGGTGGTGTACATCTTGCTCTTTATAATCTTCCAACCATTCTTGCAGATATCCTCCTTTACTGATCTGCATAGGTGGGAACTTATCTAATGCCTCCCTCAACTTCGCGGCATAGTCAGCATCACATTCCAGTATGGAAGTTGCTTCAATTACATTGGTATATAGCTCAGTCAGTAATTGAACATCCATCGTAGGCCCCATGCATACACTGACGGGAGTCGGATCATTGCCGACAAAAAAAGCATTTTCAGGAGAAGAAGTAGGGGCTGTTACAAGCCAACCATGTTTAGGTTCCCGCACCATTGTAGAGTAAAAGAACTCAGAAGCACCTTTCAGCACAGGATAAATTCGTTTCAGAAACTCAATATCCTGAGTATATTGATAATGCTCCCAAAGATGAGCACAAAGCCAGGCACCACCGGTATTGGTAGCCCCCCAGGAGGGATGTTCACCGGGAGCGGTATAGTTCCAGATATTCGTCATCATGTGAAGCACCCAACCTTGAGCATGAGTACCGTAAAAAGTACGGGCAGTCTCTTCTCCCGAGGGGATAAGACGTTCTATAAGCGCAGTCAAAGGCTGGTAAAGTTCCGAAAGACCGGCTTGTTCAAGTGGCCAGTGATTCATCTGGATATTAATATTGGTATGATAATCGCCATTCCAAGGCGTTTCTACTCCATTTGCCCACAATCCTTGCAGATTAGGAGGCAAGCTACCCGGACGGGTGCTGCTGATAAATAGATAACGACCATAATTGTAATAGAGAGCGGCCAAAGCTGGAGACTCACGCTCCGTGAAACGAGTAATGCGCTCATTAGTGGGTAATACATCATCTTCCGTAAACGGAAGAGTTAGAGATACACGATCATAAAAGGTACGATGGGAGGCTATGTGGGACTCTTTAATTTGCACATGTTGAGTAACGGCATTCAACAAACTATCACAAACTTCTTTATAACGGTTTCCTGAAAAATCAGTACCGGAAGCAGCATAAGAAGTAGTGGCAGAAAGCACCAGCCATGCTTCCCTCCCCTGAGTCAGGGTGATACCACGCTCGGCAGAAATATTCTGTTTACCACCTTTAGATATTAATCGCATGGCAACACGATACTTCATACCTTCCCGTCCGGGCTTTCCACTGTCTAAAGTACCTTCCAACAACAAAGTTCCTTCTTCCTTCCCAATGCCCGGAAGCATAGAGACCACACCTTGTTTGGGACGGGAAAGTTGAGCAGAGAAGGACAGGGCACGGCGACGACTGGCAGTCAGGTGTATGATCATAACGTCCTTATCGCGTGAAGTGAAATATTCACGTTGATAGTCAATACCTTCTTTCGTGAATGAGGTATAAGCAACTGCATCACGCAGATCGAGCCAACGGCGGTAATCAGTAACCGGAGCTGTGTCATTTTCTGAAGTAGTTTTTCTTCTATGCGGAAAACTGAAGTCGATATTGAGGTCGGCCAGCATCTGATAGTTACCATAAGTTCCACCGGATTCAGGCTTCTTAGGCACAAAACTGCTATACATCAGTTCTTGAGCTTCTTTATTCTTTCCTTCAAATAAAAGTTGCTGAATAGCCGGGAGACTTCGGGAAGCGTCCGGATTACCATAATCAGCTTCCATACCACTCCACAGGGAGATTTCATTCAGCACAATATGCTCACGATCAACGCCACCGTCAGGCATCATACCGAGACGACCGTTACCCAAAGGAAGTATTTCTTCCCAAATGGTAGCAGGAGCGGTATAGTAAAGTTGGTGATTATAAACATCCGCTGGTATTGCCGGAATAGTTCCCATAACAGAATTACAGGTGACAAGTAGTAGAAAAAAAGCAAAAAGAGTTTTCATAATAGTATTAGCAATGATTTTGTACATCGATACAAAAATAATACAAAAATTAAATAAAGCTACTCCATTTAGAAGTGTTTTCCCTATCCCCTCTATTAAAAATATTTTTCAGGAGATATACATAAATGAAAACCTGAAATATATTATAGAAATGAAATCACATACTGTTGAGTTTAGGTTCTTCGTCACTTTTGGTGGTAAATAGTCATAATCCGTAAATAACTTTCGCT
>OHMP01000392.1_pt1 | contig 24487 bp, 18 predicted proteins | sample 1569341 | NCBI WGS metagenome assembly OHMP01 (sample SAMEA3879584, study PRJEB24766) | human gut metagenome | biome: human-associated habitat; feature: feces | place: USA | collected 1985/1987 | reverse complement strand
CCACGAATACGGCTACGACGCGCTGATGCGTCCTGTCCAACGGCGGGACTCCTGGGATGGAACCACACCTGCAACCACCAGAAACTTCACCCACAACAGCCGCAGCGGGCTGGTCGAAGACCGGATCAGCCGGGGAGGAAGCTTTATCTATTCCTACGACAACATCGGCAACCGCAAGACCGCCCGGGAACCGGAAGAAGCAGTATCCTATGATGCCAATCGGCTCATTTCGTCTCCAGGTGGAGCTGCCGCTAAAAACACCGCTAAAGTTAATCTCCAACATATTACCACAAAAGAATCGAAAGAGTTAATTATAAGTTCCGGGAAATTAAGGGGACCTGCATATGCAGTTAATCGCGACCCTGCGTTACCTATAACGCGTAAAACCCTCGGAAGAGTAGGAGGCCATGGTCATCCGGATGATTTTGTTCAAATCCCCATACCTGAATCAGCATATCCATATTTTAAAAATCCAGTTGGCGGTCCCATATCTACAATACATCGAGCATTAGGCCATGATCACTCTAGATACACTATCACATTAGAAGGCACTATTGAGGGGTGTCCAAAAATCTTTCCGTTAAAAGCATTTCAATGGCAAGCATTGGATTCGTTATTGAATATTACAGGTCTCCGTGGAATTGAAGGATTATATAATTATTTAAGAAATTTAAACAAATAATGAAGTTCATTAATCATAAAAAAACAGCATTTGCTATTTTAAGTGCCATTTTGGGACCTTTTTCCCTTAAATATTGCATTAATTGCAAATCATCCGGAAACAGTTCCAGCGAATTTCTTCTATTGTATTCAATATTATGGTGGATTTATTTTATCCTTTATGTATTTACTCACACGTTCACCTTGCATTATATTGAAGTAATTTTTTATTGGATAGTATTTTGGATTGCTGTAATACTCATTTCATTATTTATAAAAAAAATACATGTTATTTCGTATTTAAATAAAAAATATGCGCATGATAGAATAAAAAAGATATTGATGTCTGCCAGTAATAATTTTTTTACGTTCTGGTTTCCTATAGGGAGTCTTGTCTACTTCGGGTACGGTCTTGCTAGAACTTTCGATTTACATTTGATTTATTACATCCTTTTATGGTGGTTAATATGGTTTGTCATTTGGTTCTTCAAACAATCTGTTATTTTATTTTTTAAAAATATTATAGAAAGCATCATCACGTCATTATATTCACGAAGAAAAGAATCTATAATAAATTATATCATTTTCATATTAATCTATAGTTGCGCATATAGCATCATTTTCATAATGTCTTGCATGAAATTTTTTTCATTATTAATTATAGTAGGAATCTATATAAATAAAGGAAGTTATTTAAATTTTTTGTAATGGAAATTTATAAATCAAAAATGCCTCAACCGCCAATCAAGTAAATTTTTAAAACTAAATATAAAATGAAATTTCTGACAGCAAATTTACCATATACAACATTGGAAGAAAATTACTCATAAAATATCATCATATTAAGTGAAAAAGAATCTACTAAAAATATATTTTCTGATTACATTGGTTATTTTAATCATTCCGGCGACTATTTTATTTACAAAAAGCAATTGTGCCCATATTCAAATAAAATCAGAATCCGGAGATATTGTTTTTTCCGATGATGTATCATTTAATCAAAATCCGTATTTTTTGAATTTTGATTCCGACAACATCCGGGATTTTCTAGGAAAAAATGATATTGGAGATACGGACAACATAATCATTTATAATAACGATCATGTCATTTACCGGGGATATAAGGGATATCTGCGGTCTTTGAACGATTCCAAGCAATGGGGACTTCCCGGAAGATTCATTAAAAACGGCACCGTATTGACGGACATGTTTGCCGTCTCCACTTATTACAATGGACATGTTTTCAAAGAACCGTATTCCAAACAATATTTTCTTGAAATGTCATGCGTGAATGAAAACGATCCTTTCCCCATGTACGGAGAAAATCAATAAGAACGGCATTCGCATGGAATTTTTTATGTTGCCGTTATTAAAACACTAAATGTAATTTCCAAGAGATTTCAACACCTGATTTTAAATAACTGCCTGTCCATATTATCGTGCATGCTTGCACCGCCCGAAAAGAGGCTTGGCAGGGCAAATGAGAATCGGAAAGAACAAATCGTTTTTTCAACGTTCCCTATCAAACAAAAGTCCGGCTTTGCCATCAGCAAGCCGGACTTAAAAAGAGATGGTACCCCGTCACGGGCTCGAACCGTGGACAAACTGATTAAGAGTCAGCTGCTCTACCAACTGAGCTAACGAGGCATGTATCCGGCAGTTCCCCGCGACAAGCTCCAACTCTGAAGATGGAGCCACTGGTCGGAATTGAACCGACGACCCACGCATTACGAATGCGTTGCTCTACCCCTGAGCTACAGTGGCATCGCGAGAAGCGCGGAAGCAAGTAACCATAAGAGCCCCCTTTTAGCAAGTCTTTTTTGCAATAAGACCGTTTTTTTACGCCTTGAATCCGGAATAGAAGCCAAGTACGGCAGGTGACAGTAGAAGAGCTTGCATAGGAGGGGGAAACATGGTGGAGTTCATGTCCTCAAAGAGCTTTTCTTTCCCTACTTATCATGAAGGCATATTACATTTTCCAGCAGGCGGACGAAGAAACGATCAGCAACATTCTGGACTGGATGCGCAACCAGGAACGCGCCATTTACCGCGCCGCCGTGCGTGAACTCGGCGCCCTGAAAAAATTGCGCCCGGAATTCATCCAGCGCAAGCCCCTTCAGGAGCAATTCTCCTTCATCCAGAAAATGCTGGCGTGGAAACCCAGCAATGAAATCGGGGACCACCTGCTCCAGGTCTGGCTTCTGCGCAAGCATCAGGACATGCTGATTACTTTCCTGAATACGCTGGACATCCCCCATGACGGCAACGGCATTGTGAACGAACTGCCGGAAACGCTGGACAAGGAAAAACTCGCCAAGGCCGTGGACGAATTGTTTGAAAAATACCCTGCCGGCGTAGCGTCCGTTTACCTCCAGATGTTCCAGCTCCAGACGGAAGACGGCTGGGACGAACTGGCCGAGGTCCTGGCGAACGACCCCCGCGTCACCATTCGCTGACTTTTATCATTCTGCTCCCGTGAAGGGAATATTGGAGCCGCTCCGGAAAAGAGCGGCTCTTCTTATTTTATATTGACTGTCAGTCAGTATACTGCTATCCACGGCAGTACCCCATGAAACGTTTCCTCCTGCTGCCGACGGCATTCCTGCTGCCGTGCGCCTGCATTTCCGTCAATACGGCCGCCCAGACGCTGAACGCCGGAACCGTTTACCGCAACTGGGAACTGGATGACCGCGCCTATGTGAAAAACGGCTTCGTTTACATCAAAGCCGTTCAATGCGATCAGCGCAAGGAAACTCCGGTCATCGGACCGCCCATGGCCCAGTCAGACTTCATTTCACAAATGGAGGATATTCCGGGAACGGAAAAGACCGTCTTTTTGCAGCTTAACAAGAAAGACCTTCCCGATCCCATAGAATACAAAGACCTCCTGAGCATGGTACTTGAAGAGAATTTCACCGTTCCTCCCCGGTTTTCCCTGTATGGAGCGCATCAAATTACCCTTCCCTACCTGAACTTGAGCAGGAAAGAAAACGCTTCTCCTACCGTAGCAGCCGTAAAGATCATCAGCGCTCCCTCCACAGGCCGGAGAATTCTGGCGGGAGCACAGAGCTGCGTGATTGACGCCCCCGGTACCGTGATTGCCAATATCCTTCTTATTCCGGTCGGCATTGTCGTTACCCCCTGCCTGGGCATGTATAACCTGTGCTCCGGGGAATGACGAACCAGGCCGTTCCAAACAAAAACTCGCCTCCGCGTTCGTGCCCGCCCTTGCTTCATCCGCATGCGGGCAATGTTTTTCCCGCACGTGTACGTATTCCATGACCCGGGAAACTCCGGATACCTGCCGCAGCCGCCGGCTGCCGTCATGAGGGGACCGTGTCCGGCGGCTCCGGACGGAACGTCCAGCCTTCATCCCCGTGATACACCATCATCCGAGTCATGCCGCCGTCAATGACCAGGTTTTCCGCATTGACGAAGCCGGAGCGGCAGAGGAAGAACACAGCCTGAACGATATCCTCCGGCGTTCCAACGCGCCCGGAAGGATGCTGGAGGCCGTCCTCCGGGGACAAGGCTCCAAAGGCCCCCGTGTCAATCCAGCCGGGGCTGATGCTGTTCACCCGGACGCCGAGGGGCGCGAGGCTCATGGCAAGAGCGTGGGTCAGGGAGATGAGGGCTCCCTTGGCCGCGCTGTAGCTTTCCGTATCCTTCTGGGACATGGAAGCGCGGGTGGAGGCGATGTTCACGATGGAAGCCCCGCGGGAAAAATGATCACGGAACAAAAGGCTGAGCAGGTAGGGGGCAGCAACGCCCTCGCGCAGAACTTCATTAAAGTCCTCATAAGAGCAGCCGGAAAGAATACCGTGGCGGGTGATGCATGCATTGTTTACCAGGACATCCACCCGGCCGAAGTGCTCCAACACTTTTTCCGCAAAAAAACGCACGTCCTCTTCCACCCCCGCATCACCCGTCACGCAGAGATGGCCTTCTCCCGGCAATTCTTCCAGCAGGGAGGCCGTTTCCTCATGCTTCACATCCAGCACCGCCACGCGTGCGCCTGCTGCGGCGCAAGCCTTCGCAATGGCGCGGCCAATGCCGCCGGCTCCGCCCGTCACGACCACGGCACTTCCGGAAAAATCAACATCCATCATGGGCAGATTGTCCCGTGCCGACGCCGGATGTCAATAGGCGCTTTCCGGCATGCAGCCCTCAGTGCGTGTACATCACATAGCGGTAAAAGCCCATGGCGCGGGAAAGAAGAGGGGAACGGGTCACAACATCCGTCTCCACGATAAGATGGGCCATGGTACTGGAAACGGCCATTTCCGCTTCCTCCGCACGGCGGCTGATGCGTTCCAGATCCCTGGTTTTTACCTGGTTCATGCGGCCGGATTTCTGAAAATCATCCACGACGTAGCGCAGCCTTTTCAGCCTGGCCACCACTTCCACCAACTCCATGGCGCGCTGGTCCGCCGTTCCGGTATCCTTAATGCCGCGCAGGAGATGCTGGATTCTTTCCAAACACAGGCAGAACTCCTCCATGGTCATGATGGGATCAGCCCAGAATTCCTGAAAATCCACCAGCCTGGGCTGTTCCATCTCAAGCCCCACCACTGCTTTCTGCATGGACGGGGAATCATACATTCTGGCCGTCACCAGCTTCAGGAGCGCCCGGAAAGCGCGTTTGCGGTTCTCGTCCGCCCTTCTCCTCATCTTCTCCAACCCGTCGTGGCAATGCCGTTCAAAACCGGGGAGCCATTCTCCGTACTCCTGCTCCAGCCGGGTGATATTGTCCATCTGTTCCCTGACCATGCGCCCCTGAAGGGCTACGGACATGGCATAAGCCTCCGCAGCCACCTTGTTGTCAATCCCCTCCAGCATGTCCACCATGGTGGCGTACTGCTCCAGATACGCTTTCAGGAACGGCAGTATCCTGTCGTTCAAATACTGGGCCATCCGTTCGTCCGTCAGGCTGAGACCGTACTTTTCCAGATCATCCCTGATGACGGCGGAATCGTAATACTTGAGTTCATGAAGCTTCAGCATCGCCTGCATCATCCGGTCGCGGGCCTTGTCCACGCGCTCCCGGAGAATGGAATGGAAGGAGGGGTGAACCTCCCGGGACTCTTCATGCACGCGCGGATTCAGAATCATCAGCCGCCCGCAGTTCATGTTGTAAAGCTTCAGCCTGTCCGTCAACCGCCCCAGTTCCACCATCACGGCCTCTCCCGCAGCCCGGTCCTGGATGGAAGCGACCAGATCCGTCATCTGCTCCACGTCCTTCAGGCGCAGGGAAAGCAGTTCTTCATAGGATTCCACCGGGGAAAGCTTTTCAGCCTCCTTTTCCTCCGCAGCCCTTTCCCCTTCCTCCTTGTCCCCGCAGGAACACAGCGCCAGCAAACACGCGCCTCCCAACAGCGGCAAATTCAGGAACAGGGAAAAACGGGAACTGAGTTTCATGAGAAAGCGGCGTTGATGAGGGAGGCTCTGGAGCCCGGCCCGCATCGTGGCAACATGGTTACCGTAAGAAAGCGTCCCCAAAGTTCAAGGCCTTTTCATTTCATCCGGAAAAAACATTCCCGCATTCTTGATGTGCGGAAATATTCTTTTAAATATCATGAACACTCTCCCGAACCCGGAGGTCACACCTTATTACCAACTCCATCCTATCCGCCGTGATTCTTGACATTCTTCAATACGGACACCCCCTTTTGAGGGAGGAATGCAGCCCCGTGGTTCATATCAACAAAGACCTTCTTTCCTTCCTGGACGACATGCAGGAAACCCTGGCCCAGGGGGGCATAGGCCTGGCCGCTCCGCAGGTGGGAAGGGCCATTCAGATGGTCACCATCAATATTCCGCCCACGGACGCCACTACTACATGGCTGGAAGTGGACGGACGCCCGGCCACGCTGGCGCAAATCATGCCCTTGAATTTCATCAATCCCGTCCTCCACCCCTTCGGCAGGAATGTGCCGTACCGGGAAGGCTGCCTGAGCATCACCAAGGTGTATGCGAACGTCCTGCGCCGCTCCTGCGTGAAGGCCATCCTGACCCTGATGGACGGACGCACCGTGACCATCAAATGCAACGGGCTCCTGGCGCGCTGCCTGCAGCACGAGGTGGACCATCTTCAGGGAGGCCTGTTCACGGACCTGGTTTCCCCGGAGGACCATGACAAGGTGGTGCGGAGGCTCCGGCTGACCCATCCGGACGCCTTTGAGGAAGACGACGACAGCTACGCCCGCCGCATGAAGGAGGAACGCCGCGCCCGGGCCCGAGATGCCCAAACGCCACCCACGCCCAGAAAAACCGCTTGACGCTCCGGGAGCAAATCCGCTCCCGCCTATCCTGTGCCTTCTTAAAAAATGCCCCGGCGTTCCATCTGGAAGCCGGGGCATTCGTTATACGGTAAAAAAGCGGATAAATCAAACAATCCAGTCCAGAACCACCTTGCCGGACTTGCCGGAATTCATGGCCTCAAAGCCTTCCCGGAATTCCGTGTAGGGCAGGCGGTGCGTAATGATGGGCGCTATATTCAGGCCGCTGCGGATCATGGAATCCATCTTGTGCCAGGTTTCAAAAATTTCACGCCCGTAAATGCCCTTCATTTTCAGCCCCTTCCAGATAAACTTGTTCCATTCGATGCTGGAGCCGTCCGGCTGGATGCCCAGCAGGGAAATGTTGGCTCCGTTCCGGGAATTGTCGATGATGTCTTTCAGGCAGGACGGGGCGCCGCTCATTTCCAGGCACACGTCAAACCCTTCCGTCATTTCCAGCTCCTTCATTACGTCCTCCAGTTTTTCACGGGTCACGTTCACGGTACGGTCCGCGCCCAGCGTCTTGGCCAGGCTCAGGCGGAAATCATTGATGTCCGTGATAACCACCGTCTTGGCTCCGGCCTTCTTGCAGACGGCGGCGGCCATGCAGCCGATGACTCCCGCGCCCGTAATCAGGACGTCTTCCCCCACCATGTCCCAGGACAAGGCCGTATGGACGGCGTTGCCCAGGGGGTCGAAGATGGAGGCGATCTCCATCGGAATGCTCTTGTGGATGCGCACCACGTTGTCCTGGGGAATGGAGAGGTACTCCGCAAAGCAGCCGGGCCTGTTCACGCCCACGCCCTTCGTGTTCGGGCACAGGTGCTTCTGGCCGGAACGGCAGCTCCGGCAGTGGCCGCAGACGATGTGGCCTTCTCCGGAAACGATCTCCCCGGGCTTGTATTCCGTCACGGAAGAGCCTACGGCTTCAATCACGCCGCAGAACTCATGGCCCACGTGCATCCCCACGGGAATGGTCTGCTGGGCCCACTTGTCCCAGTTCCAGATATGAAGGTCCGTGCCGCAAATGGCTGTTTTATGAATTTTAATCAGGACATCGTTCGGGCCGACTTCCGGCATGGGAACATCCATCAGTTCCAAACCGGGGCCTGCCTGCGTTTTTACAAGAGCTTTCATGCCCCTCATTCATGCTCTTTTTCCCCTGCGGCGGCAAGCTCAAAATTCATTTCCGGAGCACTGGAAAACAGGGGCCGGAACAGGGCGGCACGCCCTTCCCCGCCCGTGCCGCTCCGGCACGGAAAAACCACGGAAAGGATTCTCCGGAAAGGCATTCCTGTTCAATCAACAATTCAGACACACACGCATTTTGCCCTTTCCAATATTGCCGAACCATGATACCAAGACATACAGGTTCACCCGTTGAACGCTTACTCCATTTACAGAATCATGGCGAAATCATTCTTACCCACCATTTTTGAACATCCGTATGAAATCGACCCCAAATACGGAAAAAGCGTAGCGTACTTCTCCATGGAATACGCCATTGACAATTCATTCAAAATCTATTCCGGCGGCCTGGGCTACCTGTCCGGCTCCCACATGCGCAGCGCCCATGACCTGCGCCAGAACCTCGTAGGCGTCGGCATCCTGTGGAGCTACGGCTACTACAACCAGATCCGGGCGGAAGACGGCTCCATGGCCACGCAGTACATGCGCAAGAACTACCCGTTCCTGGAAGACCACAACATCAAATTCCTCATCCACATCTGCGGCGCGCCCGTCTGGGTGAAAGCCTACTTCCTGAATCCGGAAACTTTCGGCACCGCCCCCATGTTCTTCCTTTCCACGGACCTGGAGGAAAACGACGAGGAAAGCCGCAACATCTCCCGCCGCCTGTACGACGCCAACGGCTTCACCCGCATCGCCCAGTACGTGCTGCTCGGCAAGGGCGGCGCCCGTCTCTTTGACGAGCTGGGCATTGAACCGGAAATCTACCACCTGAATGAAGCCCACGGCCTGGCCGCCGCCTTCCATGTGCTTGCCAAGACCGGCAGCGTGGAGGAAGTGCGCAAGCGCTTCGTCTTCACTACGCACACCCCGGAGGAAGCCGGCAATGAAAAGATGGACGTGAACACCATGAACACGTTCTCCTTCTTCGACGGGCTTTCCATGGAACAGGTGCGCGCCGCCGTAGGCCTGACGGACAACACGTTCAACTACACGCTGGCCGCCCTGCGCCTTTCCCACATCGCCAACGGCGTTTCCAAGCTCCACGGCGAAGTTTCCCGCCAGATGTGGAAGGACTATGAAGGCGTGTGCCCCATCATCCACATCACGAACGCCCAGAACCAGAAATACTGGCAGGACCCGGAACTGGCGGAAGCCTTCCAGGCCCGCAACAAGGAGGCCTTCATCCGCCGCAAGCGCGCCCTGAAGAAAGCCCTCTTCCGCATGGTGGGGGAACAGACGGGCCGCGTCTTTGACCCGAACTGCCTCACCATCGTCTGGGCGCGCCGCTTTGCGGCCTACAAGCGTCCGGACCTGGTCACTGGCAATCCCACCATGTTTGAACGCATGCTCCAGCGCACCAACTATCCGGTGCAGTTCATCTGGGCAGGCAAACCCTACCCGATGGACCACGGCGCCATTGAAATCTTCAACCGCCTGAACGACATGACGGCCAAGTATCCCCGTTCCGCCGTGCTCACCGGCTATGAACTGGGCCTGAGCCGCTACCTGAAGAACGGCTCCGACGTGTGGCTGAACAACCCCGTAGTCACCCGGGAGGCCTCCGGCACCTCCGGCATGTCCGCCGCCATGAACGGCTCCATCTCCGTCTCCACCAATGACGGCTGGATCTGTGAATTCGCCAAGGACGGGGAAAACTGCTTCGTCATTCCGGAAGCGGCTCCCCACCTCTCCCCGGAAGCCCGCGACCGCTCCGACCGCGACAACTTCTACAACATCCTGGACGACAAGATTCTGCCGCTTTACTACGATCACAACGACAAGTGGATGGACATTGTCTTCAATGCGATGACGGATATCTACCCCGAGTTTGACTCCGACCGCATGGCGGACCAGTACTACACGGAGATGTACAACAGCTAGGAAAAACTTCTTTCCCGCTTTCATGCAACGGCCGCCCTTCCCTGTGGAAAGGCGGCCGTTCCTGTTCAAGCCTGTTTCAAAAATCCGTGGAACGGAGCTGAACGCCCCTTAGGAAGGTGCAGACTATTTGGGTTCCTCCTCTTCACCGCCGGATTCAGCCGCGGTCTTGTCCGCAGGGCGCTTGCGGCGGTGCGCGAAAACGTTCTCCTGCTGCCACACGCGGGAAAAGGCGGACGTGATGAGCCCCGTGGAAATGGCGATGATGGACACGGCAATGAACATGATCACCCCGGTAAAAATGCGTCCCATGGGCGTAATAGGCACCAGATCGCCGTACCCCACCGTGCTCAGGGTCTCCACGGCAAACCACAGGGCGTCAAAAAAGGAGCGGAACTTCTCCGGCTGGGCATCGTGCTCCGCAATGTAAATGCCCAGGGACGTGACGTACAGCATAAACAGGATCACGGAAAAGAACAGGAAGAACTCATCCCGGATCAGGTAAAAGGCCTTTTTAAAGCTGGCTGCGGTTTGATTAAACCGGGCCAGCTTGAAAATGGCCAGCACACGGACAATCCGCAGGGAATAAAGAATCTGCCAGTCCGCCCCGAAAAACATGCCCAGGAACGGCACGCAGACAATGAAATCCAGAATGCCCATGCCGCTGAAGATATAAGCCTTCCGCGGCTTGGCGCACAGCACCCGCAGGATATACTCAAACACAAAGAAATAGCTGATCCAGTAATTCACCTTGGCCGCAATCCGGCCTACCAGCGGATGAACGTCCGGAATGGCATTCAGCGTGTACAGCATGAACCATACCAGAATCAGCACCCTGACGACGTTCTCCCAGGGGCCGAAATTGGCTGCGCCTTGCTTGGTGCGGGTAATCAGGGGCATGGCGGGAATCAGGAATGAAGGGCGGCTTTCCACTCGTCAGCCTTGAAGCCGACGCAAATCCTCCCGTTGGTGATTAGAATGGGGCGTTTGACCAGCATACCGTTGGTAGCCAGCAGAGCCACCTGCTCCTCCAGGCTCATGCCGGGAAGCCTGTCTTTCAAATTCATGCTCTTGTACAGCAGGCCGCTGGTATTGAAAAACCTCTTGGACGGCAGGCCGCTCTCTTCAATCCAGGTCCGGAGCTCCTCCGCCGTGGGGTTTTGCTCCACAATGTGGCGGTCCTCATAGGAAACGCCCTGTTCATCAAGCCATTTTTTGGCTTTCTGGCAAGTCGTGCACTTGGGATATTCAATAAACAAGGAAGACATACCTGCACGCTAGCCCCGTAAACACACCGGGTCAAGCGGCCAGCACAGCCATCCTGCCGTCATGACTTGATTGGAACACGCCGGGCGCCTCCGCCATGAAAGGCGGCAAACCCTGAAAGAAACCGCAACAGGAAGGCCCCGGCGCTCCGGAACGTCAAAGCACCATGGCGCTTCCCAGTTGCGCGATGGAAACGGGATTGGGCTGCCGCTCCCTGAGCGCCTCCGCCAGGGCGCGGGAGGCCTTCTCCTCCCCGTGCGCCAGAATGATATTTCTCTTGGGCCCCCCGGTCTTGTCAAAATATTCCAGCAGCTCTCCATGGTCCGCATGGCCGGAAAAGGAGTCCATCTCCCGTATCCTGGCCCGGACAGTGTACTGCTTGCCCAGGATGGGAACCTCCTTCCACCCGTCCATGATCTTGCGGCCCAGCGTATGCTCCGCGCAATAGCCCACAAAAAGGACCGTATTCTTCGGGTTGCCGATGTTGTTCGCCAGATGGTGAAGGATGCGCCCGGCCTCACACATGCCGGAGGCGGAGATGATGATGGCCTGCCCGTTCATCTTGTTCAGATCCTGGGATTCCCCCACGGAACGGATAAGCCGCAGCTGTTCAAAACAGAACGGATCCTTTTCCCGGAACAGAAAATCATACACCTCCTTGTTGAAGCACTCCGGATGAATGCGGAAAATCTCCGTGGCGCCCACGGCCATGGGGCTGTCCACATACACGGGCAGCAAAGGCAGCGAACCTTCATGATAAGCCCTGTTCAGCAGGTAAAGAAGCTGCTGGGTGCGCTCTACCGCAAAGGCGGGAATGTAAACGCGGCCGCCCAGGTCCAGGGCCTCCCTGATCACCCTGCAGAAGGCTTCGTCATCACGGGAGGGGGCCTCATGGAAACGGCCGCCGTAGGTGCTCTCCATCAGCAGAATGTCCACATCCGGAACGGGCACGGGATCACGCAGGAGTTCATTATCCCCCCTGCCCACGTCTCCGGAAAACAGGAAGCGCTTCTTCCGCCCGTCTTCCCGGTCCTCAATATCCAGGCACACCTGCGCGGCGCCCAGAATATGGCCCGCATCATAAAACGTGAGCGTCACGCCCGGAACGACGGGGATGGAGCGTTCATACCCGATATTCACGAACTGGCGCATGCACCGTTCCGCATCCTGTTCGGAATAAGTGGGATAAATCTCCGGCTGCTGAATGCCCCGGCGCTTGTTCATCTTATTAATGAACGCGCAATCGTGCTCCTGGATGCGGGCGGCGTCCGCCAGCATGAGCTGGCAGAGATCCCGGGTTGCAAACGTACTGTAAATATTCCCCTGAAACCCCTGCTTCACCAGATTGGGAAGATTGCCGGAATGGTCTATGTGCGCGTGGGAAAGAACCGCCGCGTCCACCTCCGCCGGAGAAAAATAGGGAAAATCCTTGTTGATGTGCCAGGCTTCCTCACGCCGCCCCTGGTACATGCCGCAATCCAGAAGAATCCTGCTCCCGTTCACCTCCAGCAAATGCTGGGACCCCGTCGTCGTACCCGCCGCGCCGCAAAAATGAATTTTCATTAATACATGTGTACAACAAGCCCCCGGCCAACGCAAGAAATCAGTGCCTTCCGGGATGATGAATTTCATGTGTCCGTGCTCACAATTTCAAGTTCCCGGCATTGGCTCTCACCCATCACAATTCTTCATGCCCACGCTGCACGTTTTCCTAAAACATTCTTACACCGCACAGGGGAACCCCAGACTGGGAAAAGCAAAAAGCTGTTCTCTCAATTCTGAGAGAACAGCCTGTCAACAATGCTATTGGCTCCTCATGAAAGTCCAAGAGCAAAGACAATCAAAAATGGAAGAAACCATAAAATAGATAAAGCCACAGCTATAATAAAATCCATCTTCTTTTTATCTTCAATAAGTCCACATACCCCCCACAACAAGCTAAGAATAGGACCTCCAACCATTATCAACCCAAAAAACATCATGGCCAATTCAGTCAAGTTGCTCAAATCCATCCATTTTGGAAAACCATAAAAACGGACTCCCACGCTCGTTCCGCACAAAAGCAATGTAATGATCCATGATGCTAGTACAGGATAGTATGATTTTATCTTCATTTTTAATAGGATGCTTTTAAACAATCACAAAGGGCATTTTTGATCTGGTTGCCTCTTTCTCTTAAATCTTCGTCATTCACCCCAGGATCTGTGACATAATCTGGATCCTTCTGCTTTTGTGCTCTTACCTTTTTTAGATAATCATCAACTCCTTGACGAAAAGCGTTTGCATGAATCTGATCGCGCTGTAATTTTCTAAAGATTTATCTTCATTACGTGGAAAAACTACACCATTTTCCGCATAGGTCAAATCATCTATGACATGACTCAAGATGATAGCTGAAAATTCTATAGCTCCTTCATCTGTCAAAATTCGTTGCTTCACGTCTCCTGGTTGTATGGCTCGACGCACTCCAGAACATACCTGCTATTCTGCAAAGAATTCTGGCTAGCATATCTTGGCACCGTGGTTACATAAATATTAAAACACCCATCTCTCTTTGTATATAACATATCACTCATAATCCCAACCTTGTTGATGCACTAGATCGCCTCACGCCTCTCCTGATACATGTCACGTGTTCTCCCTAAAAATCTCACAATGCCGAGGGTGAACACCAGACTAAGGAAAAGCAAAAAGTCTGTTCTCTCAAAATGAGAGAACAGACTGTCAACAATGTTGTTTGCTTTTCAAAAAAGATCAAACGAAAAAATCAGAGAGGCAATATTCTCATTCCTCTACGAGGCATTCCTATGATAGGCTGATCGCATTCCCCTTTCTCATATAAAAAAATAAAATCATTTGTCGTTTTAACTTCAAGACCGTTTTTCCAGTTTATATATTCCTGGGAATCCGAGTATGCTACATACGTCCAACCCTGATAATAAAATCTTATATTGACGTGATTATCTAAAAAAATATCACCTATATCAAGAAAAATGCCCAATCCTGGTATTATGCTCAAATACCAAGGCGTTTCCTTCTCAATAGATATTTTAATTTCATCAATTTCATACTTTTCAATTGACCTATAGTACAATATCAAGGATAACAAAAGTTGCAAAATATAAACAAAAATAATTATCTTTGTAATATTGATTATTTTTCTTGGCAAAATCTTTTTCTCCATGTATCAGCTATTTTACTTTTATTTTTATTCCATGTATCTTTGTCAAAATAATGTGATTTAAAAACTTTAGACAAATCCTTTGCGGCCCCAGCAGCAGCTCTATCAGATTCCACCTCTGCTTCACATTCCTGCTGTCTCGCACCAGAACGAATTAACGATTCTGCAAAATCCATTAATTGGGCAGCTCTTGCACCTAATTGTCCTTCGTGAAGCGCCCATGCAAAATGACGAGCATTATTGGCACCATTCGCGGCCATTTCCGGCTTAAATCCAACATTTTTTTGATTTCTCGGCGTATTCCCATGCATTAACCTTTTGAGAGTAGCATCTTTATCTCCATTAAATAAATTGTCAACATTATTAAATAATTTACTTCCTGTTTTCATTTCTTTATTCAAATCTTTAGCCAATTTTTCTGAAACTTGATTGACAAAATCTCCTTTCTCACTTCCATCTGACAAAGCTTGAAGGAAATCGTTGTAATTGTTCACTGATGGATCATTTGCCAATTGTTCAAGTGCTTTCGCAAATTTTTCACAAAAACACTCATCGACCTCACCATCACCATTTTTATCATATTTTCTATCAATATTCTGTAAAATATCATCTGCCTTAGGATATGATGGCTGAGAAGGCGTTTGCGAAGATCCTAATGCAGAGGGAGGTAATGTAGAGCCATTACACAAATATGGTTTATAGTCCGGAGACAACCCCAAAATGTCAGTATACCCTGAAACAAAATTATCATTAAACACATATTCGTTGATAACACCTGATACTGAAACAAAATCCCGATTAATCCATCGACCATCCAGAGGGTTGAGATAGCGGTAGTTGTAATAAACCATCCCCAGTTCATCGTCATGATATTCCGACGAGAAACGGAAGGGATTGACCAGGGCCATGTCTCCTTCAGCTTTGATAACGGCTCCGTAGGGAGCGTATTCATACAAGGCACGGCGCCCGGCCTTGGAACCGAAGAGAGCAATCGCATTCTTCATCCGGTCGTGCGTGAAGTACAGGTTTTCCGGATTACTGCCCATTCCATCATAGTTCCGCATGGCGAGAATACGCGTAGCTGTGGTCTCTACAGGATCCCACAGGTAGGTTTTTTTCAAAATGGGTAAAACCGTTTCATCCGCGTTTGCGGCATCCAGTTCTGCGATTTGCAGATAGTCCTTGTAAATGAAACGTTTCCGGGAAACGAGATTTTCTCCGTTGTATACAGATTTTTCCACACGCCGGTGCAGGTAGTCGTATAAACATTCAATGCGCATCTCACCCTGTACAAATTCAATGGCCTGGTTGAACGCGTTGTAAGTAACGCTCCATTCCCCGGTAGCCGTTTTCACCTTTGTCTGGTTACCTTCCAAATCATATTCCGGCAGGAAAGGAGTTTGCGTTCCTTCAATAATAGATACATACTGATTAAGTTCGTTGCTGGCATACACAGAAGAATCTGCGGTTCCTTCCCGGCCAGTTATCCGGTTGCCCATGTTGTCATAGACATAGCTGTATGTTCCACCCCGGCTCATTGCGTCGGCAACAAGCTCTCCCCGTTCATTATACGTATAATTATGTGTCAAATCGGGATTGGGAGTGTTGAAGTAATCCATTTTTGTCATGGGACGTCCCAGGATATCATAGGTATAATCAACCTTTGCGGGATAATTCTGCCCTCCGGGCCGAAGATAATCTACTTTAATGAGCAAATTCCTCTTTTCTTCCCGCGTATACCATCTTTTGAGGGTATTAGGGTAGGAAAGCGTCTCCAATAGCCCATGGTTAACATTGTAACCGTAATTAAAGGGAGCTTCCAAACCATCCATGGAGACATTCCCCAGCCTTCCCTTGGTATCATATCCATAGGAAACGGCCTGTACGGTTTCCTCCCCGCAAAGAAGGCTGTAGCCTGCAGCACGCCCCAGAGAGTCGCGAGTATTAGAGAGGACACAGGAAACAAGTCCTTGCATCTTTTCCGCCTCCAGTTCATTGTACTGGTTGTATATAAATTCCCGTGTCCCGGAGCCGTCCGAAACCGAAACAGGCATGCCGAGGTAGTTGTAAGAATAAGTGACCGGAGGCGTTTGCGTAGTAGAGGAATCGTCACAGATGACAGAGAGAAGTTCCCCGGTGAGCGGAGCATAAGTCCTTATTGCTGCGAGGGAACGGGGATTGATACTCCTCTCCAGCCGGTTCATGGAGTCATACTCATAGTTGGCGGAAGTTCCATCAGCATAGGTCTTGCTAAGAAGCAAACCGGTGGACGCGTCATAACGCCAAGTAGTCGTATCGCCATCCGTACGTTCCGTGGGATCTGAAACAATGGCCTCTTCCCCAGCCCGGAAAGTGGTCAGGGAAACCACGTTGTCCGCGTCATCATAGGCATAAAGGGCTGGCTGGACACCTGTACCGTATTCAGCAATTTTACGTCCCCGGCAGTCATAGGAGAAGCAGACCGTATTTCCCAAGGCATCCGTCACAAACGAGGGTTTTCCTGTGGCTGGATCATAGGATGTCGTGGTAACACCACCCATGGCGTTCGTTACCTTGACGGAGCGCCCGGCGACATCCTGCTCCAAGATGGTAGCATTGCCGCGGACATCCGTATTAATCAGTGTTAAACCATGTTCCGTATAAATGCGGGCGTGGGTGGTCGCGACGCCTGCCAGATCTGTTCCTGAAATCAGGAAACCATCTATCAAAACATCCTCCGCCATGGTATTGGAAGCTGGAGTTTGCCGTTTGATAATTCGTTTGGCGGATGTTGAATATTCCGTCCATGTAACGCCTTCATTACCCCGTGTATCCCTAATCACGGTTTTTCCGGCCAGGGTGGCATGAGTTGATGAAATGAGACTGATTTCCGAAGTCCTGACAGGGGCCCCTTCCGGCGTATAAATGGTAGAGGTCTCTTTCAGATAGACTCCATCTGATCCATCCTCAAAAGAGACAGCCCATTCCGTAATGCGGGAGTTGAGTTTTGTAGGGGAATCATCCAGCTTGACAGTTTCTCTGATGAGGTTTCCCATCGTATCATAGTCATAAAGAATGGGGGCCAAACCAACCGTCTGCTCCTGTGTTTTTTGCCCCTTTTCATTGTAGACATAGTCGGTAACAATCCATCCTCCTTCCGTATTGGGAAGTTCTTTCTTCACCGTCTGCCCGAATCCGTCCACGGTTTCCCGGGAGAGTACGATGCCAGCGCTACCTTCCGGGGAAGGGGTTGAAATGGTGGTGCGGACTCCGTTCTTGAGAGCCTCCACCATATAAATCAAGTGCCGCTGTCCTGTTCCTGATTGCTCCAGAAGAGTGCCGTCCGCGTGCTTCCGTGTGATAAGAGTAGCTCCTGTGGGAGTTGTTTCAGTTGTGGTCAATCCGTCTTCACTATAAGAGTAGGTTGTTACGCGCCCCAGTTTATCCGTGTAGGAAACACGACGTCCCAGCAAATCATAGCTCGTCCTGGTGATGGTTGTCATTGGACCGATGTCTACACGAGTTTCAAGAATACGGTCCATCGCATCCCTGGTATAGGAGGTGATCATTTCCGGAGTAGTTTCTGTTGCGGAGCGGATAACTTCTACAAGCTGCCGGGCCGTATTGTAGGAATAGGTAGTGAGAATACCGTCTTCATCCCGTTCCCACAGAGGACCGCAGCACATCATTTCACGTTCTGTAATACGGCCATTGGCGCGCGTGCGTTTAATCCAGCGGTTTTCACAGTCGTATTCGTAATCCATGGCTTCAACCAGCTTCCAAGTACCGTTAGAAAGCAGAACGTAATCTTCTATCCGCATGTCATTTCCCTGAGCAGAGACATAACGAATTTGACGCGTGCTTTGACCATGAACAGCTTTCCCCGATACTTGCGTTTCTTTCGTAACTTTGTAAAGAGATCCGTAAGAGTTATTGGGCTCATAGGTATAAGCTGTCTGTACTCCATTGATATCCCGGTGGAATTTAATTCGTCCTTGGGCATGGGGATTGGGAGCGGTGCCCAGCCAGGTTTCTGTCGCCTCAAACTGTGTTTTACCAGACCCAAGAGCCGTGGTCCGTTTTTCTACGCGGCGCACATGATTGACTGTGGAGTATTTGTAATTGATACGCCGGTACTGGGTAGCATTTCCTTCTTTAACAAGGGCGATGCGTTGATGGTCAATGTCCGAATCATAGAAATCCCCATCCTTATAATACGTATAGATAGCCTTGCGAGTGCCTCCGGCCCATGGCTCATACGAGACAGTGGGGCGGCTGTGCGTATCATAACCGCTAGACCAGATATTGTCTTTTGTGGAGGCGTTCTTATCCACTACATTGCCGCGCCCGGCATCGTCATAGGAATAGGTAGTCTTCCGGGAGATGGGACTGCCGTAAGCCATGGTTTTGTCATTTCTCTGCGTTCCTTCATCCGTCTTAGAGAAAGTTTCTGAAGTGCATGAAACTACCTCTCCCTCCATTCCTCTCTTGACTTTTGCAGTAAGCCTATAGCGGTTGCCTCCAAGTTCTTCTCGCTCTACCAGTGTGACAATCTCGTCTTCTCCGGTGCCTTTTGACATGCTCCAGGCGCCACCAGCCTGCCACCAAGATACCACATAAGGGGGACGACCAGCCGCCCGCTCTGTAACAATGATGCGGTCACGTTCTTCGTTGGGGCCAATATCAAAGGATTTGAAAGGTTCCCCTGTGAGCTGATACAAACCGGTGGAATTGTCTTTAACTCCTACCTGGTTTGGAAGATACAGGGCGATGGAGTAACCATTTTCACTAATATTTTCGATATTTGCCACCCCATCCCACAAGTTCCATATCTGACGCAGACTCCCGTCTTCAGCTTTTACAATATCAAGGTAACGGGCAAATTCGGAAGAAGAAATCTGTTTACCGGACCAAGTGTTATAACTGGAAGGCATTCCTGAAACAGTTGAATAAATAGTGGAACTTTTGGTATGTGTTTTAAATTCTATGTGGGAGGTTTCTCCCGAACTTCCGTATTGAACCCGGGCGGAGGTGGTTGTACCGGTAGAAACTCCGGCGCCGAAGATGGAATTGCCGTCTCCTCCGATGAGGTAATGATGTTTGCTTGTTCCGGAGACAACTTTCACCATGGTGTTGGGCTGGCCGATATAGCTGGAGCCGGATGGTTTCTCCAGACGACTTGCCATCGGATGATTGTAGGCAAGAGAGTGGATTGACCAAGCCGTTTCTGAAAAATTTTTGGCCGTAATTTCAAGCATGCCTCCCGGTACGCCTCCCATGCCTCGGAAGGTACCGAAATTCGCCTGCCAAAGCATGTTGTTCTTGCTAATGGTAGCTGTGATATTTTTACCGCCGGAAGAACTGGCCCATTCTGCCGAGCGGATTTTCCGAGAAGCAGGGGCCCCTTCCTCTCCGCCCGGCTGCGTTGTATTTTCGTTCTGAGCTCCTTTCTGGCAATCGCAGTCATCTCGCTCACAATCTCCGGCATTGTCTTCATTGTCTTCCGGAACAGCTTTGCCCGGACTGGCATTCAGGCTAAATTCCAGGAAGGCTTTGTTAGCGTTCTTTTTATAGTCAATATTATCATAACTTAACGTAGCGCAATAAAAACCGGGAGGAAGTTTCCCGGAAGCAGAATCACTCTGTCCGGAGCTCCCCCCATTCGGCCCCTGCTCAGGCAAGCTGATTTTCAAAGGACCCATGGAAAATTCGCCTAAATCGTCGACGCTCAAGTCTGCTGTAACTTGAATGGGTTCCCTGGTCTCCCCTGATGGATCACCAACTTTAACTATCCAGTAAAAATCCTTGTGGAAACCTTCAGAAGGAGGGCCCTCTTTAATGGATTCATGAATATTTTGAGGTTCACCAGTGCGCGTACGGGTAGCGGGAATGTAATATTTAAAACCAGGACATTCCTCAGCAAGAATCATGTTGGAGGAATCGGATCGGGATAGGGAATTTCCATTATCCCTGCTGTTATCGAATGTTTGTTCGTTCATCGATGTTGTTTTGTTAGATATTGATAAACAAAATATTGAGACTTGCATCACGATAGTATGCGTATTCTCAATAAGTATTCTCTGTAGCATACTTCTTTTTCAAGAATCAACGGAAAGAGTTGCCGGGTAATTCATGCCTGCAATGGCAGGAGAATAAAATTCGCATTGCGTTATTTTCGCAATCTCATTTTATAAGAGGAATTCTTTTCTTATTCCGCTTCATGGTTCACGTTCCAGCAGAAAAATCCATCCCCCTTCTCTTTCGCATATCAGTAAAATAAATAAATCCCGCGTATGATTCATCAAGAATTTGATCAAGTGGAATCTACGACAAAGAATATTCCATGGAATCAACCACGGAATATCGGAAAAGAAGGCTGTCTGCTACCAATTGAAGGTAACAGGAAAAAGTTAACAAAAAAGGCGGGGAAATCCCCGCCTGCTCAAGTTTTTTATCAGATGAAAACCTACTTACTCTCCTTTTTGGTTTCCGCCGGCTTCTCCGCTTCCACGTCAATGGGCTGGGAAAGCTCGGGAGAGGGGCGGGACTCCGGCTTGGAAGCGGGAGTATCGCTCATGGTTTCCTTCTCCGTCTTCAACAGCTCCTCTTCAAACTCGGACTTGGCCTTCTTGAACTCTCCCAGGCTCTTGCCCAGACCGCGGGCGAATTCGGGGAGTTTCTTAGCGCCGAACAGCAGGAAGACAATCACCAGAATGGCGATAATCTCCGGCGTTCCCAGTCCAAAAATAGCTAACGTGTTCATCATGGAGTGCTACGGTCTTTTTAACAGATTTTTTTCATGCCGGATACCTCATAATACGCTTCATGCGTCATCAGAGGATTGCTGTTCCTGTTTTTGCTGCTCCGCAAGCCTTCTGACGGCAAAACGGTGGAAACGCCAAACGACCAGGAAGATCACCAGGGAAAGCGCCGCCATGCTGCCCCACAGCAGCCAGAACGCGGCGGAAGCCGCCCCTTCGTCCCCCAGTTCTCCGGCCTGGTTCCAATAATAATAGGACAGCACCGGATTCCAGGACATGGAACTGCCCGGCAGAAGATGGAGGCGCGCCATGCGGTTCATGGCCGGCAGATAAGCCGCCTGGGCGGATGCTTTCATCAGGGAATCCCCCTGCGCATCATCGCCCCGCGTATAATACACCTGGGCCAGCATATACATGGCCTTGGGGTCCCCCGTTGCGTCTGCCGCGCGCCGCAGCAGCCTGTAGGCTTCATCCGCATCCAGTTCCCCGCCCTTCCCGTTCTGGAGCAATTCCGCGGCCTTCAGGGCGGCAGGGGGGTAACCGATGGCAGCGGCTTCACGGTACAGGGCCAGCGCACGCGCTGCCTGTTCTCCGGAAGGAGAGCCTTCCATCAGCATGTCCGCCAGGGCAGCCATGCTGTACGGATCCTTCCATTCCGCGCCTTTTTCAAACCAGTTGAGGGCTTTTTCCCGGTCAGGGGGCATATACTTACCGTCCCGGTACATCATGCCCAGTTCCATTACGGCGCCCAGATCCTTCCGGCCAGCCGCCTTTTCAAACCATTCCACGGCCTTGGCCGCATCCTGCGGGACGCCCAGACCATCCCGGTACTTGAACGCCAGAAGCCCCTGCGCCGTCAGGTTGCCGCTTTCCGCAGCATGAAGGAGGTACGGAACCGACTTTTCCGGAGAGCTGTCCGGAACCAGCTTCCGTTCATAAACAAGGGCCGCCCACAACGCCGCCTTGGAATCGCCGGCGTCAGCCTCTTTCCTCCATGTTTGGAGGGCTTTTTCATAATAGCGGGCCGCCATTTCCTCATTCTTCGGACCGCCTGTTCCCTTGGAAGCCATTACAGCCACCTGGTACTGTGCCGCGGCATTGCCGCCGTCAGCGGCGCGGGCAAACCAGTACCGGGCCTTTTCAAGATTCCTGGGGTACAGGCGGCTGCCTGTATAAAACAGCTTGCCCAAATCCAGCATGGAATCCACGTCCCCGCCATTGGCCTCCTTCTCCGCCAGGGAAACGTATTCAGACATCCATTTGGACGTCTCCGGGGCATTCCCCTCCACATCATAATGCACTGCCAGCTCCCGGGCGGCAGCTTTATCCCCGTTATGGGCTTTCTCCTGAAGACTGGACAGGTACGTCCCAAAATCCCCCTCACCGGCAGGAGCCGGGGAGGGAGCATCCTGAGACGCATGAAGCGGAGGCTGAACGAGGCACAGCCCACACAATCCGGCAAGGAGCCACCATTTGCACTGCTTCTTCATACCGGAACAAGTCAATCATTAACGGCCCCTGTTTCCGCGGGAGAAACCGCCGGAAGATCTGCCGCCAAAGCCCGGTTTGCGAAAACCGCCTTCACGACGCTGGAAGCCTCCCTCGCGGCGATTGCCACCGAAGCCGCCTTCCCGGCGCTGGAAACCGCCTTCGCGGCGTCCACGGAAACCATCTTCCCGGCGTTCACGGGAACGGAATCCGGAATCATCCCGAAGGTCTTCACCCTCCTTGATTTCATCCTCGTCCTCTGTATCCGCAAAGCGGGTTTTCATTTCCGGAGTAGGTTCATAAGAATCCCCGGCTTCAAAATCTTCCGGATTAAATACATAACCTTCATCAGAATCAGCGTTCTTCCCGCTCTGTTCGCCCTTGGCGGAAGTCCCGGCGACAAGCTGGGAAGCACCCAGGTATTTGCGCTGGCGGGGAGGATTCTTCAGCAGCAGGGCTACATCCGCATCATCCAGGAATCTCCAGCTTCCGGGTTCCAGATCGCCCCCCCACAGGGAACCGATGCGCACGCGTACCAGCTTGCGGACGCGGAGGCCCAGGCACTGGAACATCTGGCGCACCTGGCGCTTCAGCCCCTGTTCCAGAACAACACAGGCGCGGCGCGCGGAAGCGCGGCAGACGTACTTGGCCTTGGCATTGCCTTCCGGAATGCGGACTCCGCGCAGGAACTGCATCAGCACGGAATTGTCAAAATTCTGATCTACCGTCACCCAGTATTCCTTTTCAATCCCGCCGGTGGGGTGGGAAAGGGTTTGGGTCAATTCCCCCTTGTTCGTCATGATCAGGAGGCCTTCGGAATCGGCATCCAGCCGTCCCACGTAATTCAGATGGCGCAGGCGCGGCGGCAGCAGGTCGTAAACAGTGCCTATGGCCCCCTGGGCTTCACGGCTGCATACGTACCCGCGCGGCTTGTTCAACAGCACCACGACTTCCTCCATGGGAGTCATGTGGCGGCCGTCCACTTTCACGAAATCCTTCTCCGTCACCCTCATTCCGGGCGTATCAATAACCTTCCCGTTCACTTCCACGCGTCCTTCCTCAATCAGTCTGTCAGCCACCCGGCGGGAATCAATGCCGCAGGATGCAAGGAATTTATTAATGCGGATACCTCCGTTTTCTTCGGAGCCATGTTGTTCTTCACTCATATTGGTATAATGTCCGCTATCTCAGCGGATGGTTTTGTATTGTTTGTATTACGGCAATTCGCGCGCCCCAAAAAGAGGGATGGCCTTCTTTGCCGGAAGAAAAAAGCCTCTCGGTTCATAGACATCCGAGAGGCTTCCTGTATTAGGAAAATGACTTGCCGTGCATGACTCCGCCGGGAAACTCTCCGGAGGGGGTAAAAGCAGGCTTAAGCTTCATGCTTGGTCTTCGGCAGGCCGAGAGGGCTTTGACCCTTCTTCCATTCGCCGCGTTCCTTGAGAAGCTTGACGCGTTCAAAACGCTTCAGGACGGAACGCTTGCCGCCTACGGTACCGGTTGCTTTGAGGCTGGAATGCTTGGACATGATCTTGTGTTTTGTAAAAGGTTCAGAAAGGTGCTTCACACCACCCTCACGGTGGCAGGCGAGGTCTTATAACGGAAGGCCCCGGTCTTGGCAAGAGAAATTTGACGCGGCGCTCAAATATCTCATTCCACGGCATCCTCCGGATGCGCCTTCAGCCACGCCCTCCATAAATCCGGACGGTTCAGCCGCGTACGCTCCAGAGATTTCCCGTGCTTCCACTTTTCAATGGCGGGATGGTTGCCGCCCAGCAGGATGTCCGGAACGGCCATCCCGCGGA